>Ga0247676_1000016_pt1 | contig 131147 bp, 123 predicted proteins | sample CNK17_metaG_FD_182802 | JGI IMG/M metagenome (GOLD analysis project Ga0247676, IMG submission 182802) | Soil microbial communities from Purdue University Martell Research Forest, Indiana, United States - CNK17 | ecosystem: Environmental > Terrestrial > Soil > Temperate forest > Bulk soil...
TCACACCCCCCTGTACGCCACCTCACATCCCCCGGTGTCAGCGGCTACATCCCCCCTTACTGCGCACGAATACATTTCCCTGCTAGCGCACACGAGTCCGTGACTCCCAAGGAGGGTGCATGACTTCGAATCTTACGATCGCTGAGCGGTTGAGACGGTCGGGTGTCAGCCGGCGGCATTTCCTGACCTTCTGCGGAAAACTGATGGTGGTGGCCCCCGCCGGCCTGGCCCTCACCAGCTACATCACCCCCCAGGCCGTTGCGGCCACCATCGGACGGGCACGACGACCGTCGGTGATCTGGCTGCACATGCAGGACTGCACCGGCTGCACGGAGACGCTGCTCCGCACCTCGGAGCCCGACCTGGCCACGCTCCTCTTCGACGTCATCTCGCTCGATTACCACGAGACGGTCATGGCGGCCTCCGGCACCGACGCCGAGGCGGCGTTGAAAGATGCCATGTCGCAAAACGACGGCAAGTACGTCCTCGTCGTCGAGGGATCGATCCCGACCAAAGACAACGGCGCCTACCTCAAGATCGCCGGCCGCAACGGCATCGACATGCTCAAGGAAGTCGCCTCGCATTCCGCGGCGGTCATCTCCATGGGCTCGTGCTCCTCGTGGGGCGGCGTTCCCTCGAGCAACATCAATCCCACCGGCGCCACCGGCGTCGACTCCATCATCAAGGACAAGCCGGTCGTCAACATCCCCGGCTGTCCGCCGAATCCGTACGTCCTCCTGGCCACGGTGCTCGAATACGCCACCGCCGGCAAGCTGCCGGCGCTCGACAGCCTCGGGCGGCCGAAGTTCGCGTATGACCGCGTCATCCACGACCACTGTCCGCGCCGCGCGCACTTCGATGCCGGCCGGTTCGCCGCGCAATTCGGCGACAGCGGCCATCTCAGCGGATGGTGCCTCTACAAGCTCGGTTGCAAAGGGCCGGTCACGCACGCACCGTGCTCGACGCGGCACTTCAACGAGGTGGTCGACTGCTGGCCGATCGGCATCGGCGCGCCGTGCGTCGGCTGCACCGAGAAGGACGTCGCCTTCACCGTTCCCATCTTTACGACCGCCGACATCAAGCGCCCCGTTCCACCCGATTTCTATCCCGCGGTGAATCCCGAGCACAAACCGATCAGTGCCACCGCCACCGGCGTGGCTGGGCTGATCGGAGGCGCGCTGCTCGGCGCCGGGTTCCTCGCCTCACGAAAGATGAACGACGGCGCCACCAAAGACGAGCCGAAGGAGTAGCCGATGAGCACCGATCGCCGGGCCTTCTTCAAGAACATCGCTGCAGCGGCGGCCACGCTGACCGTGCTCCCCACCGCCGCGCTGGCGCGCGAAAAGAAAACCGCCCCCCCCGATGCCGTCGGCCTGCTCTACGACACCACCAAGTGCATCGGCTGCAAGGCCTGCGTGGTGGCGTGCAAAGACGCGAACAGGATGCCGGCCGATACCGACGGCTACGGTCACGGCCTCTATGACTCGCCGGACTCGCTCAACCAGTACACGAAGAACATCATCCAGCTCTACAAAGACGGCAACGAACAGTCGTTCGTCAAGAAACAGTGCATGCACTGCGTCGATCCCGCCTGCGTCGGCGCCTGCATGCTGGGCGCACTGAAGAAGGGGAAATTCGGAGTGGTGTCGTACGACGTCAGCAAATGCGTCGGCTGCCGCTACTGCGAGACCGTCTGCCCCTTCAACGTCCCCAAATTCGAGTGGGCGAAAGCGGCGCCGAAGATCGTCAAATGTGAGCTCTGCAAAGAGCGGCTCGCCGAGGGTAAAGAGCCGGCGTGCACCGAGGTCTGTCCCCGCAAGGCAGTGATCTTCGGCAAGTACACCGATCTGCTCGATGAGGCGCACCTGCGGCTCAAGAACAATCCCGGCAAGTACATAAACAAGGTCTACGGGGAGCGCGAGCTCGGCGGCACGCAGGTGCTCTACCTCTCGCACGTCGACTTCGAAAAGATCGGCTTCCGCTTCCAGCAGGACGAGTCGGTGCCGCACCTCCAGCAGACCGTCAGCCACGGCATCTACAAAGGATTCGTCGGTCCGGTCGCGCTGTATGGGCTGTTGGGCGCCGTGATGTTCCGCAACCGCGGCAAATCCGAGAAGGAGAGCTGATGCAAACGCACGCGCAACCGATTGGCGGTCCGCTCTTCACAAGAAGCTACTTCGTCCTCCTCAGCATCGCCGCGATCGGCATGGCCCTGATCCTCTGGCGTTTCGCCGTCGGACTGGGCGTGGCCACAGGCCTCTCCGACGGCTATCCGCTCGGCATCTGGATCGCCCTCGACGTCGTCACCGGAACCGCGCTCGCATGCGGCGGCTATGCGGTGGCCCTGGTCGTCTACATCTTCAACAAAGGGAACTATCACCCGCTCATCCGCCCGGCCATTCTCACCAGCGCCCTCGGCTACACCATCGCCGGCGCCTCCGTGGCCGTCGATCTCGGCCGGCCCTGGAACATGTGGAAGATTCCCACCTACGTCTGGAACTGGAACCTCAACTCCTCACTGCTCGAAGTGGCCCTCTGCATCATGGCCTACGTCTTCGTGCTCTGGATCGAGCTGTCGCCGGCCTTCATGGAGAAGTTCAGCGTCGACGGTCCGCCGCTGCTGCAGAGATGGTCGAAGCGCCTGCTGCCGATCCTCAACAAGTCGCTGATCTGGATCATCGCCCTCGGCATGCTGCTTCCGACGATGCATCAGTCATCGCTCGGCTCCCTGATGATGCTGGCCGGACCGAAGCTCCATCCGCTCTGGCTCACCGGCTGGCTGCCGCTCCTCTTTCTCATGAGCTGCCTGGCCATGGGCTACGCCATCGTCGTCTTCGAGTCGGTCTTCTCCTCGAGGGCCTTCGGGCGCAACCCCGAGATCCCGATGCTGATCAACCTGCAGAAGATCGCCGCATGGGGTGGATTGGTGTTCGTCGCCGTGCGTGTGGCCGATCTCGCCTACAGCGGGAATCTGCACTACGCGATGACACTCGATCTCTACGGAACGATGTTCTGGATCGAGACCGTGTTGTGGCTTCTGCCGCTGGTGATGATGCTGGCCTCGCCGCGGCCGAACCTCGGAAGCCTCTTCCGTGGGGCGATGGTGGTGGCACTGGCCGGCGCGCTCTATCGATTCGACACCTACCTCGTCGCCTTCCAGCCCGGGCCGGGCTGGCACTACTTCCCGTCCGTTCCGGAGATGTTCATCACCATTGGTCTGGTCGCCCTCGAACTGGCCATCTACGTCGCCGTCGTCAAGCGCTTCCCGATCATCGCAGGGGCGGCACGGCCGCCGGCGTTGGTTGCCCAAGGCTCCGCCAACAGTGGTGCAACAGCCTTCCACATCGCGAGCTCCCAGGAGAGAAGACAATGAGCAGAGTCACGATCGATCCGATCACCCGCATCGAAGGACATCTCCGCATCGACGTCGAGGTCGACCAGGGACACGTGCAGAAGGCGTGGGCCTCGTCCACCATGTTCCGCGGGATCGAGAAGATCCTGGTCGGCCGCGATCCGCGCGAGGCCTGGCTCTTCACGCAGCGCTTCTGCGGCGTCTGCACCACCGTGCATGCGCTGGCCTCGGTGCGCGCCGTCGAGGACGCACTCAACCTCGAGATCCCGCTCAACGCGCAGTACATCCGCAATCTGATCCTGATCGCGCATGCCCTGCACGACCACATCGTCCACTTCTACCATCTCTCCGCGCTCGACTGGGTCGACGTGACCCAGGTGTTGAAAGCCGATCCGAAAAAGGCCTCCTCGGTCGCCGAGAGCCTCTCCGAATGGACCGGCAACTCCACCAAGCAGATGGCGGCGGTGCAGGCCCGCGTCAAGGGCCTGGTCGAGAGCGGCCAGCTCGGACCGTTTGCCCATGGTTACTGGGGCCATCCGGCCATGAAGCTCTCGCCCGAGGTCAACCTCATCGCCGTCTCGCACTACCTGCAGGCGCTCGACTACCAGCGCTATGCCAACCAGGTCGTGGCCATGCTCGGCGGCAAGACGCCGCACATCCAGAACGTCGCCGTCGGCGGCGTGCAGAACGCCATCAACGTCGACAGCAGCGCGACGCTGAACGTCGACCGCCTCGTGCAGATGAAGGGCCTGCTCGAGAAAGTCGTCGGCTTCGTGCAAAACGTCTACGTCCCCGACGTCTGCGCCGTGGCCGGCTTCTATCCCGAGTGGTTCGGCTACGGCAAAGGGGTCACCAACTACCTCTCCGTTCCCGATCTCCCGCTCGACGGCAAGAGCACGAAGTTCGAGCTCCCCGGCGGCTTCATCCCGAACGGCGACCTATCGAAGATGGTCCCCATCACCGGCCAGAAGGACGAGCGCTGGCGCCGGGCCGTCACCGAAGACAGCGCGCACGCCTGGTACAAGAGCGGCGGCCCGCTGCACCCGTGGAAAGGGGAGACCGATCCGAGCTTCACCGACTGGAAGGAAGACGGCAAGTACTCCTGGGTCAAAGCGCCGCGCTACGACGGCCAGCCCGCCCAGGTCGGCCCGCTGGCGAATGTCCTCGTCGGCTACGCGTCGGGCAATCCGCTGATGGTGAAATGGACCGACGCGGCGCTGGCAAAGATATCCGCCATCGCCGGAGTCAAGGCCACGCCTGCCATGCTGCACTCGACCCTCGGCCGCCACGGCGCCCGCGCCGTCCGCACCGCGGTTCTCTCCGATCTCGCCGTCAAGCAGTTGGCGCTGTTGACCGACAACATCCTCAAGGGCGATACCACCATCTACAACAAGCCCGAGTTCCCGAAAGGGGAGATCGAAGGCGTCGGCTTCCACGAGGCGCCGCGCGGCACGCTGTCGCACTGGGTGGTCATCGACAACGGCGTGATCAAGAACTACCAGGCCGTCGTCCCGACGACGTGGAACGCCAGCCCCCGCGACACCAGCGGCGCGCTCGGCCCGTACGAGTCGGCGCTCCTCGGCACCCCGATCGCCGACGCCCAGCATCCGCTCGAAGTCCTCCGCACCATCCATTCCTTCGACCCCTGCATGGCCTGCGCGGTCCACATGTTCGATCCCACCGGCAACAACGTGGCCCGGGTGAAGGTGCTGTGAAGACCGCCGTCTACGGAATCGGCAACATCCTCCTGGGCGACGACGGGATCGGTCCCGCCGTCGTCCGTTATCTCCAGTCGCACGTAAGTACCGGCGACCACCTCACCCTCGAGGATCTCGGGACTCCATCATTAGACCTACCCAACTACCTCGACGGCTACGACCGCGTCATCTTCGTCGACGCCGTCAACGTCGACGCCCCTCCCGGCACCATCCGCCTCTTCACCCGCGCCGAGATCATGTCCGTCTCCCCCGGCATCCGCGTCAGCCCCCACGAGCCCTCCATCAACGATGCCCTCATCGTCATGGACTTCGCCGGCAATGCCCCGGCCGAGGTAACGCTGGTGGGGGTCGTGCCGCAGACGTTGGAGGGGCCGATGACGCTCTCCGACGCCGTCTCTCGCGCCATCCCCGCGGCGGCCGATGCGGTGATGGGGGAGCTGGGACGAGCGCGCGTCGCGGTGTATTGACGCGTTTGGAAGGCAATCACCACAGAGACACAGAGATCGCAGAGAAAAAACCACTGTGTCCTCTGTACTACTAGTTTGGTTCTGCGCGTGATGCGCGGCAGCGCCGCTGGCACAGACAAGAGTGTCTGTGCCACATTCTGTCCCGCAAGACTCCGCTCTCCTGCCAATACCAGAGGGCAAATGTGGCACAGACACTCTTGTCTGTGCGTTTGGTTGCGGCTACGCCGCTCTGTAATTTCGCAAAACGAGCCGTCGCCCCGAAAAGAGCTCGCACCTTCCTAACACCGAGAGTCCTTCTCCCCCAGCGCTTTTCAGCTGGGGGAGAAGGTGCCGAAGGCGGATGAGGGGGCGGTGCTTGCCACGCCCTTGCCGCTAGCCGCGTTTGGTTGCGGCTTCGCTTCGCTGTGCCTCTGTGGTTGGATGGGTTTCGGCCGAACGCCTCGCTCTGATCCAGGCGTGGACCTGATGATCAAACCTCTCGGGAAACATCACTCCTCGCGCGAGGTTTCTTCTTCGCGCTCGTTTTTCTTATGCTGTCTCTCCGCTCCGATGGCGGCTCCCGCAACAGCACCCTTCTTGCCGGCGAGCAAACCGCCCGCGACGGCGCCGATTGCCGCCCCTTCCGCCTTGCTGTGATGTTCGCCGCTTGTTGCATCCCTGTCCTTATCGTCCATGAGAGTTCTCCGTTCTGCGGAATCGGTCCGCGGTGCATTTCATAGCAATGGCTATGCCCTGCAACAGCACGGAGATTGGCGGACTTATCAGAGTGTCCGTGCCACATTGGCCCTCGGTATTGGCAAAAGAGCGGAGTCTTGCGGGACAGAATGTGGCACAGACACTCTTGTCTGTGCCAGCGGCGCAGCCGCGCCTCACGCGCAGAAACCAACAACTAGTAGTACAGAGAGAGCAGAGCCTGCCCTGAGCGCCACCTCCCGTCGCGGGCGCGCCGGGAGCGGCGCGCCCGCGGCGGCGCTGTCAGCTACGGCGTGTACGTCACGCCGGTTCCGAAGTCGTTCGCGATGATGCTGTAGTTGCTGTAGTAAAGACCGCCCTGGAAGTTCCGAGCCCAGGCGATGCCGCTGAATCCCACGGTCGTCGAGCTCAGATACTGAAAGACCGGCGAGCCGCTGTCACCGCCGTCGACAAACGCATTGACCTCGTCCTGGCACAGCAGCTTGTAAGAGCCGTCCGGGACGTCTTTGCATGTGTTGGCGACAGTACCTGCCGTCCATCCGGTCGTGCGGCCGACCTTGTTCATGACCTGTCCCTGGACAGGGAGGGCCAAGTTGGTGATCTGGAACTCTGGTTGCGACGAGTTGATGGTCAGCGACCCTGAATTGTAGGGACCGTACCCGTACGAGGTCGTCTGGGCGATGTAGCCCCGGTGCTGGTTCACCCCCGAGTCGTACTTGACGAAGGTGACGTCGCTCCAGCGGCATGCGTAATTCACCGGGCAGCCCGCGTACTGCGAATTGTTGAACGTCGGCGGATCGTATCTCTCCTGACCAATCCGATATCCACCCTGGGAGTAGACGGTGCTGTCCGTGCCGAAGCGGGTATTGCTGCAGTGGGACGCGGTGTAGAACCCCGATTCGCCCTGGATGTTCTGACTCCAGTTCCAGTAGACGAGGTTCACGCCGACGGAGCAATACGTCCCGCTCCAATCCTCCTGCAAGCCGCCGACGACGGGCCGGTAATACTGCTGCAGCGTCGTGACCGGCACCGGTGGCTGATCGAATTCGAAGACAATGGCGTTGCGCGGCACGCCGAGCGAATCGGCCAGGGCCAGCACGCGCGGCTTGACCGTCATGTCCGAAACGCCGATGACGACGCGGTTCGTGGCCTCGTTGCTATCGAACGACACCACGCCGGGAATCGACCAGGCCGCCCTCATCTGCTGGTGCCATTCGTCGAGCTGCAGGAAATCGAAATCGCCGTGCCGCACGATGATGGCTGCCGGACGGGTGAGGAGCCGCTGGGGGGAGGGGCCGCGCTGGATGGCCACTTCCGCGACTGCGGCGCGGGCTTCGTCCGCCCGCGAGAGATCGGTCAGATAAACGTTGAGGTCGCCGTTCGCATCGAAGAAATACCCTCCGAAGCCCGGGACCTGCTGCGCGAGCTGGACGAAACGGCCGTCGAGTCCGGGCGGTGCGCCGTGTGGCCCCGCGGCGAACGCGGCGACAGGGAAGAGCAGTACAAGCAGGCACAGCACATAACGACTGATGGATTTCATGGTTGAGTCTCCTTTGTTCTTAACAACAAACAGGCCTGGCGTTTACGCCGGCCTTGTTCCATCGATGGAGATTCAATCTTAATGTCCGGAATCTATTCGGGATGTGATGACGGCCATCAGCCGGTGTGACTGTCACTGGAAGGTGTTCAGGCATCCGTGGGAAGCAATGTGTGCCCGCGACTTATCGTTGGACAGGCGATCCTCTGCGATAGATCGACGGATAGGCTTCCCATAGCAAGAGAAAGACGCAGAACGCCGCCGCCGATGCGGCCGCTGCGATCGTTTGCGAATGCCAGATGATCCGCGTCACGACGAAGACATCGATCGATAACCCTACCGCCAGTAAGAGCATCGCCGCCAGAAGCAGCCGCGACGCCACCCGGACGAATCGATCGCTGACCGAGCGTGGCTCGGCCCGGCGGTGCAGGGCGGCCGGCGCCATCACCAGGGCGATGGCCAATACCACCAGAAGAATCGCCGCGCCGTGAAGACGCTGTTCCGGCGCCGTCAGCTTCTCCCGGAAGCCCTGATTGAACACGGCGATCATCTGAAACCCGAAAAGAGCCTGGATTCCCGGCAGCACCATGCGGCATTCGTCGAAAACGTGCCGGACTGCCTCGGGCAACTTCAGCGCTTCGGATCGATCCGGCTGCTGATCTGCTTGCTGATCTGGTTGCTCGGACATCCGATTGCCTACCAGCCGATCACGATCGGCACCGCCTTTGGCAGCATCACGCTCGCCGTCATTCCGCCGTTGATCACCTCGGCATACCACTGCGGCTGACGCGGCGCGCCTCCCCGCTCCTGCAACAACCGGCCAAGCTCGTAGACGTTGTCCTGCGACATCCGGATGCAGCCGTGCGAGGCGGCGGCACCCAGCTTCTCCTCGTGATCGGTGCCGTGGATGTAGTAGTCAGGCTCCTGAAAGAAAATCTTCACCACCTTCATGGGATTGTCGGCGCTGCCCGGACCCGTTGCCTGCTTGTTCTTCGCCCATGCCGCTTTCGGCGGATGCCAGGAGGGATTCCAGACGATGTGGCGAATCCCGAAATGCCCCTGCGGCGTCTGATGCCCTTTTACGCCGACTGACACGGGAAAGGTCTTCACGTCGCGGCCGTCCACGCGCACGACGAGAATGTTCTTGCCGATGGACGCGGCCAGGCTGAGCGCTCCCGCCGGAATGGCCTTCTGCACGGAAGCAACGGCGTCCTTCTGCCTGCTGACGTCTGTGGCCGGAGGAGGAGCCGTTGCGGTGGGATCGATGTTCTGATCGGGAACGTTCTGGAACTGCCCGTCATCCGTTGACGTCGCCTCCGGCGGCTTTGCGGTTTGCGTTGTGGCCGATTTGCCGGCTGACGACTGAGGAGCAGTCTTCGGAGGCGCCTGTGCCATGAGAATGGCGGTAGAGAGAGCGAGGGGGATGAGAAACCGGTGCATGGAGGCCAACTTTGCGAATTTCGTTCCTCCGGTTTGGCCACGTCATGGCGCGCAATCGTCGCAATGTTCGCCGCGCAGACCCTCGAGGCCCTCGCGAATGATGATGGGCACCATGACCAGCGCCGCAACCGGATCGGCCCACCACCAGCCGAGCATCGCATTGAGCAGCAGGCCGGCCAGCGTGATCGCGGAGAGGTACGTGCAGAGCGCGGTCTGTTTGGCGTCGGCGACGAGGGCATTGCTGCCGATGGCCCGGCCGATGGTTCGCTTCGCTCGGCTGAGCAGAGGCATGACGACCACTGAGAGCGCGGTGATCACGATGCCGGGAATGGAGTGCTCGGGCGGGGCGCGATGGATGAGCGAGTTGATACTGTCGAAGGCGATCCAGGCGGCGAGAGCGAGAAAACAGATGCCGACGATGCGCAGGGTGATGCGCTCGGACCGTTCGCGGTGGGCGTGATCGGCGTCCGCGTGCAGGCGAACCAGCAAGGCCGTGGCTGAGGTCACTTCGACGATGCTGTCCACGCCGAATCCGACCAGGGCGATACTGCCGGCGAAAACACCGGCCACGATCGACCCCAGCCCTTCCAGCGCGTTGTAGGCGATAGTGAAGTGTTCCAGACGCTGCCCGCGGCGCACGAGCATCGCGCGATCGCCATGCGCTTCAATCGGAACAGTCAGGATGGACTCCTTAGGGACTCTTCAATGCGGACATCCGAAAGGATCATTGAGGTCCCTTCATTTTAAGGCCATTCACCACAGAGACACAGAGATCACAGAGAAAACCTCTGTGGCCTCTGTGCCTCTGTGGTTGGATGGGTTTTCGTCGCTCGGTGCGGCCGGAAGGTCATCGAAGCACACCTTTCTCTCACAATGGACGCCTTCCCCGCAAAAACCGGAGCCCGCTTGCGCGGGCTCCGGTCGTACTGCGTTGGGGGTTGTCTCATCAGTCGGTCGGGAGCTTCGGCTCCATTTCGGCCTTCGGCGAACCGCTTGTGGGAGTGGTGGCCAGGTCCTTACCGGCCTTGAAACTCGCCGAGACGTCGTCGAGCGTCGAGACGAAGACGCCCAGAAGCGTGCGCCAGGTTCTGGGCGTCGTACACGCTGCGCTTCTGACTGCCGCTCTTTTTACGAATCGACGGCTTGAGGTAACTGGTGGCACGCTCGCGGGCGATCAGCGCCGAGTGGTGCAACGTCGACGAGACCGTTTCGCGGGCATCGTCGTCACCGTGCACGGCGATGTGCTGGAGCATGTGCCGAGGAATGACACTACAGGTTGAATGTTGTATGGTTCGCATGACTGGAACTCCTTTCTTGAACGGTTTGGGGTCTCTTGTCAGGGGCGCGGCCGCGCCAGATACGCGGCCGCGCCGTTACTTCACTGTTTGGGCGGGGTCTGTGGTCCCTGCGGCGGCTTTTTCACAAACTTCGCCTTTTTTGTGTTCGGCTTGCGAAGGTCGCGTTTGACGTTCTCCAGATGCGCGGCCACACCGGCACTGCCGGCGTCGCGGCCGATTCCCTTGCCGATGGCGTACGTCTGCAGCACCGGGTTCACCGCCCGGGCTTTCCGGGCGGAATAGGTGAACCGCACGTTGTTACGGAACTCCTCGGTGGCATCGACCACGGTGCGGAACGCGTCCAGGTACTGCAGATCGGCGCGCGACTGCTCCACGTCGAGCTTGTTGGCGCTGTTCAGCTCCGGGTTTGCCTGGATTGCGGCGATCATGCTTCGGATCGACTCGATCGAGAAGGCCTGAAACCTTCTTACGAAGGCCTTGTTCTCCTCATGCTTCGGCACGAACGTCGGGATCAACCTGGTCAGTGCCGCCAGGCCGTTGATGACCTGTTTGGCGATGTCTTCGATTGCGATTGGGCTGGCCTGGGGATCGGCAGCAGGTTGATCCCCTGTTGCCGCCCCTTTTGACACAGCAGTAGCTCGTCTGTTGGACATAAGTCCCTCCATCTTCGGTTCAGCACCGTGCGTTCGCTACGAGCGAACCGCCCGGTGCAGGTTACCCGCGAGACTTTCGATCGTCAGCGCCCGCGGGCGATCGGCACAATGCGCATGTGCCTTGTAGCCGGCTTACGATGTTCATTATACGAGGATGGAGCGTATAAGCTACTGAGATACAGCCCAGTATACTGTGCTGTTTGTCGCGGCTAAATGATTTTGGCAACAACAGAACCGTATACTATTCTGAAGGAGCGAAAAATCATTCCGTCGGAACGGATTTTCCTTCCGCTGGAGCGGGCCGGCGTTCCCGCGCAACCAAAATTCAATCTGCAGGATTGATTTTTGTTTCCGCAGGAGCAGCCGAGGGCTCGGCCAGGATCGAAATTCGTTCTGACAGAACCGGATCCTGTTCTGTTAGAACCGCATCCCGATCTGTCAGAACGAATTTTGGTTCCGTCAGAACTGGATACTGATCTGTCAGAATGAATTTTGGTTCCGTCAGAACAGGATGATGATCTGCCGGAACGGATTCCGGTTCCGGAGGAGAGGCTCTCTCCGAGCCCTAGCGCCCTGCCGGGACGGGGCGGGTTCTCCGGAGCGCTGGCGTCTCGCCGGCTGGCCCGGCGCGCGTCCCGCCGCGGGGTTACCAGGCATCCCCTTCCACGGCGGCGTCGAGTTGCGGCTCGTCGGTGAAGTAACAGGAGCCGAGGGCTGTCGCCAGGCGGGTCAGGGCGATCGCTTCGCGGGGAGCGCCAGCCGAGCTTTCGTGGGCGCGCGCCAGGAGCGTGGCCATCGCCGACCGCAGCTCGCCCTCCGCGAAGAGGCCGGCCAGCTCGCCGAGGAGCTGGTGATCCAGGCTGGTGAGATCGCGGACGATTTCCGGCGACGACTCGGGATCGTCGAGCCAGCGCCGGAACCGCCACAGCAACGCGTCTGCTTCGTTTCTTTCGCCGGTCGGACGATCCATCGGATGCGTTTAGCCCGAGCTTTTCCTCCGCCTTCGGGGAAGCGCCTTCGCGGTACGGGGCGCATCCTCTTCCGGCCGCAGGAAGGTGCTCGCGGCTTTCTCAACTTTCTGTAACTTGTCGGGATCGCTGAGGGACCGCACGTGTTCGGCGAAATGTGTGACCAGGGCCGCGGCCCGCTCGTTGAACCTCTCATCATCAGGAGTGTCTTTCGGGACGGATTTCCCTACCCCGAGGGTGAAACTCCGGATCCGTTCGGCCGCCTGGCGTGCCAGCCCGGCGCTTTGGCTGATCTCATCCACCGCCGCCGCCAGCTCGGCGATGCCCGTATCCGCCAGACCCGCTTCCGCCGTGATGCCGGGATAGATGGTGATGACGGTCATCCTCATGGTCTGCATCAATTTCCTGAGGACCTCGATGGTGATGTTGCTGCCTGCCTCGGCGCAGGCGATCCAGCGGCGGCTGACGCCCGACAGCTTGGACAGCTTCTTCACCGAGTATCCGAGCAGCAGCCGTCTGGCTCTCAGTTCCAGGCCGAACCTGTTCTCGACCTCCATCGCTCCTCCTTCGCTTTGGATGCCTTTGTTTGTGATGCTTTCGATGGTGCTGCCGGATTCCGTCATCGGCGGAAGTATAGCAGGATGCATGTACTTTAGGCGCATGATGTGAGACTATACACCCATGGGGACGAAATTAGAGGCCTACCTGAAACGCCACAGGATCAAGCCCATTCATCTGGTCCGGGAGTCCGGCTACAGCCGGAACCACCTTCTCATGATTCGTGACGGGAAGATCGACCCCAGCAGACAATGCATCGCCGCGATCACGGAAGCCCTGCACCGCTTGTCCGGCGAACGGGTGAAAGCCGCGGACCTGTTCGAGCTGGACCCTGAGTACCGCGAAGAGACCGCGCTCCAGCCGGACAGTCAGCAGAGCTCACCATGATCGTTCAGTTGGAAGGCAGCATCGCCCAGGGCTCCCCGATCGACACCGCCTCGGCGGGTGAGCTGGTGGCGATCCCGGCCGATCTCATGGCGGCCGGCGACCTGGTCTTTCGCGCCAGCACGGATTTGGCCGCCCTCGGCATCAGTGACGGCGAGTACCTCATCGTAGAGCCGCGACGCCGCGGCCGCGCCAAAACGGGGGAGCTCGTGATCGCCCTCGTCCGCGGCACCGCCTTCATCGGCCGATGGTGGATGAAAAAGGGCCGGCGGGCGGTGATGGACGAAAAGATGTCGGCGCTCGCCGAGGGGAAAGAGGTGCGGGTCTTTGGGGCGATCACGCTGATCGTTCGGCCTGAGGCCAAATCAGGTGATCAAAATGGCTGATTTCAGTGCGTCGCGTCAAGATCGAGTATGACAAGCAAACGTTTGCCAACAAGTGACCTTAGCGCTCCGGGTAGTGGTCTTGGCGTACTCGAAATCGCTCCAGGCTAATCACGGATACTGGCACCTTTCGGTGCCTTATTGACATTTCTAAGACTGGAGCGTACGTTGCCATCCCCGGATTTCTCCATGATCTATAGGGTGCAATTATTCCTTCTGGCAGCTTCATGTGTCGTCGTCTCAGCCTACTCGTTCTGCGGCAGCAACCTCTCGTTGGGTGCGACTCCGCAAGTAGACGCGCCAGTCAACAAGACGAGTACGGATAGCCCAGCCTTACAACCGCAACCCTACACTGCGCCCGTGAAACCTCTTCATGGAGGCGTAGTGGGCGGCGTTATACCGCTTCCCTCGGCATCTCCCGCGGTCGGCAGGCTTGCTTCCGCATGGACGCTTGACGAACGGCTCGAAAGCCGATGCAACCGCCCAAAAGCAGAGGAGCGTACGCGTCAAGCAGAACGGGCAAGGATCGAACTTAACGCTGAATTTGTCTCGCGAGGTCTGCTCCCGCCGGGACAATCCGTTGGTACCACCCGCCGTGCTGACGTTATTTCCGGCAGGTTCCATCCGGAGCTCTTTCTGCCTCATGAATTGTTCCAGAACGTCGTACGCGGGGCGGCGTTTGATGCGGGGTATCGACGCGCATTTGAGGCGAGGGCTCAATCAGCCGGTCTTCCACCGGATTTCTGGAGCAGATTGGCATCGCTTTCCACCGCGTTTATCGGCGACCTTCGTGCGCAGCGCGATCGTTTATCCGACAAGTCCGCTGCCGGCCGCGCCCTTGCGATGGCAAACTGGGTCGCCCTCGACCGCAAGACGTGTCACGACCGAGCGATTGCCCTTCGGGCGGCTCGCGCTGCATTCGGGACGGCGCTCGACCATTTCATGTATGAATATGTCGCGCCGAGCCTCAGCATCTATCTTGACGAGGTTCCTGACGAGAATACCCTGCGGTCTCGCGAAGCAGGTTGCGAATGAAGCGGTTATCGAGCATCCGCCGTATTCCGGGGGTAGCGCTTTTGCTGGTGGCCGCCGCTTTATCCGCGCAAGATCTCGTTCCGTATGCCGATCAATCAGTCGTGTCAAAAGAAGCGTGGCTATGGAACGACGACGAGCGGATCGCCGCCCGGTTTGATCCCGTGAAAATCCGCGAAAGGGCGGCCGCCCACGCGGCACGATCATTCAGATGCCCTGGCGTTTCGTCAGGTCTGGGCAGTCGGTCCTGGCGAAGCGGTGAGCTTCAGGATCGACGGAGCCGAGAATCCGGACCTGTTTCTTCCGTTCGAACTTTTTGGCCAGTTGCTTCGACGCGTCGATTGGAACGTGCCAGCAATCCTATTTTGGCCGTGAGAAATTTGATCGCTTCGTCTACCAGGTCGTTGCACCTACGCCTAGTTCCAGCTCGCGTTTTCCTGATGAAGCCCAAGGCCTCCGATACATGTCTGGGGGTTGTCAGTGAAGGCGATTGCTTTATGCACTTTGTTGACGCTGCTGTCTGCGCGACAAGATATGCGCGATTTACCGACGCTGGTCCGAGAGCGCTCGAAGGCGCGCGAATGACATACTCGTGAAACGCCCCCTCATCCGCCTTCGGCACCTTCTCCCCCAGATGAAAAGCGCTGGGGGAGAAGGACTCTCGATTGAAAGTACTGCCGAGAACGAACCACTCGCACAACTCCACATTGTCCCAAGTTCGCCACCAACAGGGTGCCTGCAAATTCCACTCAGCGTGTGAGTAATGCTGTTAACAATATGCAACAGCGCGTGAAACGCATCCGAACCGTGCTCACTATCGTGCCTCTTGACCGGCGTTGCCTTCGATACAATCGGTCACTACCGAGAGCAGCTCGTCCAGATCGAAGGGCTTTCGGAGGACGCGAAAGACCCTGCTGCCATCCAGCTTACGGAGATCTTTGCTCGCCACGGCGGTGAGGACGATGACGCAGCGTTTGAGTTGCTCCGGTGCCGTGCGGGCCAGGTGCTCGATGACTTCGAAGCCGTCGACTTTCGGCATCATCAGGTCGAGGATGATCGCTTCGAACGTCTTGCCGGCGATCACTTCAAGCGCTTCTTCGCCGTTCCGCGCGGTCTCGACCGAGTAGCCTTTCCTGCTCAGGACCGCGGTGAGCAATGACCTGATGGCCTTGTCGTCGTCGACGACAAGGATCCGTGGCGTTTGACTCGCATGCGAGCGGAGAACATCGCCCGGCGTTTCTGGCACGTGCGAGGAGAATATGCCGCCGTTGCGTCATAAGCAAATGATCGATTGCGAAACGTTCGGGGTGCTGCGCGCGACGGAGCGCTGGCGTCTCGCCGGCTGGCGCGATTCCCTTCGCCGCATTTCTCACACGCTCACTTGAATTGTTCTCTCGAGGGCACTTGCCACTCCCTTCGTCGAGAGCCCTTCTCCCCCAGCGTTTTTCAGCTGGGGGAGAAGGTGCCGAAGGCGGATGAGGGGCGTTGGATCTTGCCGATCAGTGGACTATTTCTGTGAACGGCGCGGGAAACTCATGAAAACACGCAACTTCAGCGCGAGAACCGCCCCCTCATCCGCCTTCGGCACCTTCTCCCCCCGCAAGAAACCGCGGGGGGAGAAGGACTCTCGACGAAGGGAGTCGCGAGTGCGGTTCTAGCAGACTGTGAGAAATGCGGGTTAGCCGGTCGCCTCGGGCGAATACCGCCGCCGTAGTACACAGGGCCTCTGGGCCCTCAACGTCTCTTCCGAACGAAGAAGACGACCGCGAGCAGGATGACCATTGCCGCAAGAGAGCCGAGCACGATGCTCCGCCAACGTATCGCCGTCGGAATGGGACGCAATCCTTCGCCGGTCAATACGAACGCGGCCCAGTAGTGCGGGTCGGCAAGATCCCCTCCGCTGCGCGCGAAACGGAGCTTCGCCGATTGCAGGGCGGCGTCGCGGGGGAGGCCGCGTTGGAGCTCGAAGTAGAAGGCCTTCATGAATGCGGCGGTGGGGGCATCGGGGACGCGCCAGAGTGTGGTGACGGTGCTGCGCGCGCCGGAGGCGAGGAAGGCGCGGCTGAAGCTGCGGACGCCTTCGCCGCGGAGCAACTGGCCGCGTTCGGTGTCGCAGGCGCTGAGAACGGCCAGCTCGACATTCTTCAGCGGGAGGTCGTAGGCCTCCTTCAGGAAGAGGTAGTCGGCGCTCTGCTTCGAGCCGGTAGCAGGGGAGAAGAGGATGCGCGAGCGCTCGATGGCATTCGTGTCGGCTACGGCGTGTGTGGCGAGATGGAGAATCGGGGCCTGCTCGGAGGCATCGGTGAGATGAACTTTGCGGTCGTCGGCGCCGAGGTGGAGGAAGGAGCGGCCTCCTAACTCCGAGGCGATCGTTTGCACCTCTTCGGCGGATGCCGCGAGGCGCATGCGCAACGATGCCGGGTCATCGAGCGACGCCGAGGCGAAACGGGGATCGCCGAATCCTCGGAATTCGGCCGTCCATGGCGGCCATGAAGTTCGCCGTGCGGGCGGGTTGCGCAGGAGCATGGCCGCGGTCGGGGCATAGCTCACCGCCGTCCGCTCGATCATCAGGCGTCCATCGATCGGCAGCAGCTCGAAGGGGATCAGGGTCAGCGCTCCGTCAGGAACGACGATCAGATGCCCGGTGCCGGCCGGCAGTCCTCGGGGGAACAATGCCGCGGACAGCGTATTGGCGGATGCCCGCCAGCCGGAACGGGGACCGGCGGAGAGCGCATCGACGAGAGCGCGAATGGCCGGCTCGGAGACTTCGACGCGGTTCACCTGCGCCGCGCCGCGCGTGACCGTGACCATGGCCGACCCCCACGAGGAGCTCCAGATGTCGAGCAGGATCACGCCCTCCGGCAGGAGGTGTTGGACGGTGCCGAGGGCCACGTCTCCCGTGAGTCCCAGCCGCTCGCGCCAGGCGCGGGAGTGGCTGCGCTCGATCAATGCGAAGAGCCGCCCGGGATCGCCGGCGGGCAGCTCGACGCTGATGAGGGCGTCGTAGACATCGCGCTTATCGTTGAAGAAATCGGACTTCAGCGTCGGGACGCGGATGGCTTCGCGGATGCTCTCGACGACCTGCACGGCGCTCTGGAGGTGCTGCCGGGCCGCGGCGACGTCTCCCCGGCGGAGCTCCGTTCGCCCCAGTCCGTAGAGCGCTTTCCACTCTTCCTCCGAGGTCCGCAGAGCGCGGGCGATCTCGAGGGCGTTGGCGAAATCGACTTCGGCGGGATCGAGCTGGCCGAGGCGCAGCTCCGTCTCGCCGCGGTAGAGATGGGCCTGAAGGATCTCGCGCCTGCTGTTCGCCTTGGTGGCGCGGTCGAGCACCTCGGAAAAGTTCGCGCGGGCGGCGTCGAGCTGCCCGAGGTCGAGGGCCAGAACGATTCCGCGGTTCTTCATCACCGAGAGCTCGGAATCGAGCTGCTGCTCGCGGGCGAAGAGCGCCAGCGCGGCGTCGTACTGCTGCAGCGCTTTGACCGGGTCGCCGAGGTGCCGGTAGAGAACGCCGAGGTTCACCAGGATCTGGGCCTGTTCGCGCGGCCGGAGATCGGGGCCCGCCGCCTGGGCCTGCCGATACCACTCCAGCGCTGCCTGGTCACGGCCGAGCCGCTGATCGAGGGTGGCCTTGTTGACGAGGAGGATGCGCCGCCGCCGCGGAGCCCAGGGGTCGCGGCGATGGGCGTCGGCGATGGCCAGGGCGGCGTCGTAGCTCGCGGAGGCGTCGGCGTACCGCCCGAGAAAGAAGTCGACGCTGGCGAGATTCGAGAGCACCTCGGCGCGCTCCTCGTCGTCGCGGGCGGTTGTGGCGAGTGCCAGGGCGTTGGTGAAGACCGACGTCGCCGCGCCATAGTCGCCGGCATAGACCTCGGCCAACCCGGTCAGACTGAGGGCCCGTCCTTCGCTTCGTTTGTCGCCATTCCTTGCGTGAATCGCGGCCGCGGCATTCGCGTCCCGGATCGCTGCCGGGTAGCGGCCGGCGTCGGTCTCCGCCTTGGCTCGCGCTTCCAGAAGTGCCGCTTTCGACGCCGGCTGGGCCGCGGCAGGCGACAGCGGAAAGGCCAGGAAGGTCGCGAGCAGCACCGTTCTCACGCGGACGATCATGACCCGAATCAAGTTTCTGTTCCATGTGAGCTGCATCACTTGTCTCAGATGAAGAGAGGCAGAAGAATGAAACCCACTGATTACGACAACTACCTCGATCGAACCCACACTCCCCGACGAAGAGCTGGTGGAGGCGTATCGCAGGGCGGCACCCGAGGCGCGTCCGGCGCTGGCCGGCGAACTGTTCGCGCGTTACTACGAGCGCGTGGCCAGGTGGTGCTACCGCTTCACCGGAGAGCGGGAGTCCGCGGCGGATCTGGCCCAGGACGTCTTTCTGAAAGCGCACCGTTATCTCGACTCCTTTCAGGGAGCGTCGCAATTCGGGACCTGGCTGTACAGCATCGCCCGGAACGAGTCGATCAATCGCATGAAGTCCAGTCCACCGCGGGCGACGGACGAGGAAGAGGCGCTGATCGATCTGCCGGATCTGGCGCCGGGACCGGAGGACATCGCCGCGTACAAGAGCCGCTCGCGGCGCCTGCACGAATTTCTGACGACCACCCTGGACGAAACGGAGCGGACCGTGTTCACGCTTCATTACGGTGACGACATGCCGCTCGACGCCATCACCCGCCTGCTTCACTTCGACAACGCCAGCGGCGCGAAGGCGTACATCGTCAGCGCAAAGCGAAAGATCGCCCGCGCGGTGCAGCGGCTGCGGGCGAGAGGGGAGGGGCTGTGAGCGAGCCGCGCGATCCATCGAAACGGCAATGGAAACGGGCCCTTCGTCCCCTCGGCGACTGCGTTGCCATCGAGCGCTTCGGTGAGTCGATGGAGCCGAAGGACCGCGAGCACATCGCCTCCTGTGCGCGATGCCAGGCGGAAATGGAGCTCTGGAAGAGCTTCAACGACGACGACACCACCCCGCGGGAGGCCGCCGACGTCCGGTGGATCGTCGATGAGATGGCTCGCCGCCGCGCCGGCGGTCCGGCGGCCGTGACGGTGGCGTCGCGGAAGTTCGGCATGGCACGCCTGCTTGCCGCGGCGGCTGTGATCATCGTCATAGCAGGGATCGGCTACTTCCTCAATAATCGCCAGCCGTCCATCGATGTCCCGGCCGCACATTACCTGGTGTACCGATCCACGGGGATCAAGGTGATCTCCCCCAGCGGCGACGTGCCTGCCGCGCCGGCCCGGCTGGAATGGACAGGCGTTCCGGGGGCGGCCAGTTACGACGTGCGCGTCGCCGAGGTCGATGGCGCGATCCTCTGGCGCGTTTCGACGGGCCAGAGGCGCGTCGACGTACCGCCTGCCGTCCGCGCGCAATTCGCGGTGGGCAAGACCATTCTGTGGGAAGTAACGGCGCGCCGTGATGCAACCGTGCTGGCTGAATCCGGCACGCAGACGTTTCGTGTCGCCATCCGGTAGCCAGGAGTCGTGACCATGTTCAGAAGTCGCCGTTCCGTCGTATGGATTGCCTTGTTGCTCTCGTCGGTTCCCGGAATCGTTCATGCGGCTGGCGGCGGAGGAACCAAGGGATTCGCCGGTGTCTCGCTCAGCGTGGGCAACGAAACGGCGCCGCCGGGCGCCACCACGCAGGTGAAGATCTCCGTGACCGAGCCGAAGCCGATCCTGACCGGCGGAGGCTCGCTCAGCCTCTCGACCTTCGACAGCGTTTTCGGCATCGCCATCATCGCCCCGGGAGGGGACACGTTCGGTGTGGCGCTGGAACGGGGAACGAACATCGGGCTGTCGGTGCTCTCCCCCTCCTCGAACTTCGGGATGAACATCGACTATCCGATCCTCACTATCGCCGGCCGCGTTCCGGCGACGGCACCGATCGGGGCGAAGTTCGTACTGCCGATCGACGCGGCGGCGTTTCACTTTCTCGATTCCTCCGGCACCGCCTATCCACTGGAGACGAATCCGGGGCAGCTCACCATCGGCAATGGCGTGGCCATCGGCAACGTCTCGCCCGGGAGCGCGGTGGTGCAGGCCGGTGACGTGGTGACCATCAGCGGAACCAATTTCGTGCCGAGCACCACGATCGTCTTCAAGGAAGCCAAACTCTCGCAGGTCCGCTTCGTCAGCGCGACCCGAATCGACGTCGTTCTGGCTCAGACCGTGACGATGCACGGCACGACCGTCATCGCGAAAAACGCCGATGGCTCGCAGGCCACCTATTTCTCCTACGAGCGGACGCACGCGATGTCGGCGAGCGCCGATCCGGTGATGCAATTCGCCGTGCCGCTCTTTCCGCCGAAGACGGCCATGACGGCGTTGATCCCGCTGCCGGCGCCGAAGACGGGATTCACCTACGGCGTGGCATTGCAGAACATCGAATCCGCCGGAGCCTTTGCGATGATGGAACTGGTCGACGGCGACGGCAATGCACTGGCGGTGACGGCGGCCAATCTCGATCCGAGCACGTTTCTCGTCCGCGAGCTGGGCGAGCTGTTCGGGCCGACCCCGCCCAACGCCCGCGCCGTCCGCGTAACCAGCAGCGCCCCGATTCAGGTGATGGGCATCGCCGCCGATCAGAACGCCGGAACGGCCGACCCGATCGTCGAGAGCGCAACGGTTCCAAAGACGCCCGCGACGGTGACGTTCGACGCCGGGACGCTGAGCCAGATCTACGACGGCAGCGTCAAGAGCGTCTCGACGACGACCTCGCCGCTGGGGTTGCCGGTGAGCGTGGCCTTCACCGGAACGCCGCGGAATGCGGGGAGCTATCCGGTGACGGCGACGATCAACGATCCCAACTACACCGGATCGGCCACCGGTACGCTGACCATCGCCAGGGCCGGCGCGGCGGTGACGTTCGACGCCGCGACGTTGAGCCAGACCTACGACGGCAGCGTGAAGACGGTGTCGGCGACGACCTCGCCGGCCGGGCTGGCGGTCGATGTGGTCGTCACCGGAACGCCGCAGAACGCGGGGAGCTATCCGGTGACGGCGACGATCAACGATCCCAACTACACAGGATCGGCCACCGGAACGTTGACGATCGGCAGGGCGAAACCGGCGGTTCTCTGGAACAACCCGGCGGGCATCGTCTACGGCACGCCTCTCTCCGCAACGCAGTTGAATGCATCGTCGAACGTTGCCGGAACGTTCGTCTATACGCCGGCCGCGGGAACCATCCTCGATGCAGGCACTCAGACCCTGCAGGCCGTCTTCACTCCGGCCGATGCCGCGAACTTCGAGCCGGTCACGGCCACGCTGACGCTTGCCGTGGCCCGCGCGCCTCTCTCCCTTCGCGTCGACGATCAGACGAAGCGGTACGGCAGCCCTCTTCCGATCCTGACCGGCACGTTGACCAGCGTCGTCAACGGCGACGACATCGTTCCGCTGTATGCGACCGTCGCCACCGTCAACAGTGCCGTGGGCTTCTATCCGATCACCGGCGCGCTTTCCGATCGCAACGGCCGTCTTCCGAATTACGACGTGACCATCACGCCTGCAACCCTGGCTGTCACGAAGACGCCTCTGCTGGTGAAAGCGAATGACGCCAGCAAGCAGTACAGCGACGCGCTGCCGGCCTTCACGGCCTCCTTCAGCGGCTTCGTTCTCGGCGAGACCCCTGCCGTTCTCGGCGGCGCGCTGTTCCTGCAGACGACGGCGACCAATGCCTCGGGGCCGGGCATCTATCCGATCGCCGCCTCGGGTCTGACGTCGCCGAACTACGACGTCGTTTTCGGCGCCGGCACGCTGACGGTAACGCCGGAAGATGCCTCGGTTTTCTTCATCGCTCCTCTTTCCTCGTCGGTGTCGCCGGCCTCGGGGAAGGCCACGGTGACGCTCGCGGCGACCGTGCAGGAATTGCAGGGTCCGGACGAGAGCGCCGACACGCTCGGCGACATCCGGAATGCCACGCTGACGTTCGTCGACCGTGGCACGGGCCAGACGCTCTGCATCGCACCGATTGGTCTCGTTTCGAGCTCGCGGCTGAGCGTCGGCGTGGCCAGTTGCACGTTCAACGCGCCGGCCGGCAGCTACACGGTCGAGAGCCGCGTCGGCGGCTGGTACGCACGGGACGCGCAGGCCGATGACGTCGTCATAACGATCGTTACCGCGACGCAGGACTCGGTCAAAGGGAATGGGCGGGCGACGTTGACCGCCCCCGCCGGCGCGGATCCGAACAGCCGGCTCGACCTCGACGTCACCGCGGCGTACGACAAGTCCGTCCTGAGCGGGAACGTCACCCTCACCTTTGTCCGAACCGTGGACGGCATCCTTCACACGTACGAGATCGACGCGGCGCCGATGGCGTCGCTGGTCATCCACTCGGCCGCCGCCGGCGGGATTGCCTCGATCACCGGCACGGCCACATTGACGGACGTCACCGCGAAACACGCGCCGATAGTCATCGACGATCACGCCGCCCTCCTGGCCACTTTCACCGACAGCGGAGACTCGAAGATCGACGACACCATCGCCGTGACCCTGATCGGAAAGAACGGCGGCCTCCTGTTCTCGTCGAAGTGGAGCGGCACGCATACCGAGGAGGAAGCGGTCTTCGACGGAAATATCAAGGTGCATTTCGACAAGTAGCCCCATCTCGGAGCATGGCAGGACGGACCCCTCGTCCGTTCCTGCCGGCACCTTCTCCCCCCGCTGAAAAGCGTGGGGGAGAAGGATTTTCGATTAGAGCCTGCATTTCTTACAGTCTGTTGGAACCGCACTTGCCACTCCCTTCGTCGAGAGCCCTTCTCCCTCCACGGTTTCTTGTGGGAGGAGAAGGTGCCGAAGGCGGATGAGGGGGGCGCTTTACGAGATATGCGCGATTTACCGACGCTGGTCCGAGAGCGCTCGAAGGTGCGCGAATGACGCCCTTGTGAAACGCCCCCTCATCCGCCTTCGGCACCTTCTCCCCCAGCAAGAAACCGCTGGGGGAGAAGGGCTCTCGATTGGAGGTACTGCCGAGAACGAAAGGCACGCACAGCTCCACGTCGCCCCAAGTTTCGCCACCAACAGGTGCTGGCAATTCCACTCAGCGTGTGAGAAATGCGGGTTAGAACCGCCGCACTTGCCACTCCCTTCATCGAGAGCCCTTCTCCCCCCACGGTTTCTTGTGGGGGGAGAAGGTGCCGAAGGCGGATGAGGGGGGCGCTTTACGAGATATGCGCGATTTACCGACGCTGGTCCGAGCGCGCTCGAAGGTGCGCGAATGACGTCCTTGTGAAACGCCCCCTCATCCGCCTTCGGCACCCTTCGACTCGCTTCGCTCGCTCAGGGCAGGCTCTTCTCCCCCAGCAAGAAACCGCTGGGGGAGAAGGGCTCTCGATTGGAGGTACTGCCGAGAACGAAAGGCACGCACAGCTCCACGTCGCCCCAAGTTTCGCCACCAACAGGTGCCGGCAATTCCACTCAGCGTGTGAGAAATGCGGGTTAGAATCACCGCACTTGCCACTCCCTTCGTCGAGAGCCCTTCTCCCCCCGCGGTTTTTTGCGGGGGGAGAAGGTGCCGAAGGCGGATGAGGGGGGCGCTTTACGAGATATGGGCGATTTACCGACGCTGGTCCGAGCGCGCTCGAAGGTGCGCGAATGACGTCCTTGTGAAACGCCCCCTCATCCGCCTTCGGCACCTTCTCCCCCAGCTGAAAAGCGCTGGGGGAGAAGGACTCTCGATGAAGGGAGTGGCAAGGCTCTCGAGGGAATTGAAGGATAAAGGACTTCATCCTTCATCCTTTCGACTTCATCCTTACTCTCTCTCTGTCCCCATTTCCAGCAAAGATTTCTGTTCCCTCCGTACACCCGCCCTTGTCTCACCCCTCAAGCAAGGCCACTTCGGGTGAGGCGTAATGACGCGACCTCATTAACAAACAAAACCGTATGTCCCAGAGAAGTCGGCCCCAGGAGGATAGGAACATGGATCACAATCGTCGTAGTCGAAGTTTTGCAGTATGGCGCGCCACAATCATCAGTGCCGCGATCGCTCTGGCGTTGCTCGTGCCGATGGCCGCGCACGCGCAGACGGCCACCATCTCCGGCGTCCTTGGCAGTTTCGACGTCGTCAATGAAACCGGGCAGGATGCGCACGGTTTCGAGATTCAGATCGAGGGAGCGCTGCCGAACGATCTTTACTACACCGGATTCGGCCAGCGCTATGGCGTCGGAACGGTCGTTCCCTATGCCACCGGTGTTTACGTCCGCTGGGCCAGCCCGTATGATTCCGCCAATCAGCAGTTCACCAAGACCACACCCAACCACGTCGGCACTCCCTCGTTCTCCTGGCAGGATTGCTATATGGGAGGCGCCGGCTATGCCACCTCCGGTTGTGAGGCGCTGAGCCAGGGTCTTCGCTACCCCTACGCCACCGGTCTTGTGGCCACCGGCCGCTGGCTGGTCGAGGATCCGCAAAATCCCGGTACGTTGATCGCCGTCAGTCCCGGCGTGGCCATTCCGCTGATCGTGACCTATTCCCTCGCTCCCGTGACGACGTTCACGGCGCCGGTGGTCGTGGCCGTGGTCGAGGCCCCCGAGCCGCCCGAGGTGATCGGGCAGTACGGCAATGCACAATGGGTGAAGGTCTATAAGAACCAGTTGACGCGCGAAGTGACGCAGGCCGATCTGGACAACCTGAGCTCCATCATCCCGACCGATCCGTCGCAGCTCGAGACCGCCTGGGACATCCTGCAGGCGTCGCCCCCCAGCAACGGCAACCAGAAACAGAAGCGCACACAGAACCAGGGCAGCCTTGCCCCCGACACCCGCGCCATCGTTCGCCGCTACGAAACCTACAAGTACACCGGCGCGTATGACCCGCTGACCCACCAGGTCGTCTGCGCCGACCTTACCTGCACGGCGCCGTCCGCCGGCGAGTTGGGGGATTTCATCGGCGCGCATAATTCGGCGATCAATGTGACGGCGGACTCGCTCGTCGTTACCAGGAGCGGCGCCGGTAGTGTGGGAGGAGCGGGCGGCAAGATCAATTGCGGCGGTACCTGCGCCATGTTCGCGCCTGCCGGAACCGTATTGTCGCTGGTGGCGAACCCCGGAAGTCTCGTCTTTACCGGCTGGAGCGGTGCGTGCAGCGGTACGGATCTGACCTGCACGGTCACCGTGAACGGCGCCACGCAAGTCGGCGCGGGATTCCTGCCGCAGTTCACGCTCTCGGTCGGCCGCAGCAATCCGGGAACCGTCAGCGGCACGCCCTCGGGCAATGACCGTGTCCTCGACTGCGGCGGCAACTGCTCCGCCAAGTTCACCCAGGGAACGACCGTGACTCTCACGGCCACGCCTCCGGCCGGCAAGACCTTCGCGAGCTGGGGCGGCGCATGCTCCGGCACGGCGCCGACGTGCAGTGTGACCATCGCAAAGGACACTTCGGTGCAGGCGAATTTCAATAAGTAGTTCGAGTAGCTGGCAGTCATTCGGGGGCGGAGCCGGCAGGGCTTCGCCCCCGATGTTTTTTGGGAGGCGAAACATTTGTGAGACGCCTCAGCGGCGAGACGCCGCCGAGCCAGCCGGCGAGACGCCAGCGCTCCGTCGGGCGCTGCGCGCGCAGCGTGATCGGCATCACATCCGCCCGTGTTCCCTGACATCACCTCACGTTTGTGGGACGCCTAACTTGGGCGGCATGATCCGAGGGGGACTGCATATCGAGATCCGTGGGACGGTGCAGGGGGTGGGGTACCGGCCGTGGGTCTTTCAGGTGGCGCGGCGGATCGGCGTTGCGGGGCGGGTCTGGAATGACGCGCGCGGCGTTTCGATCGATGCTTTTGGGCAATCGGACGTGCTGCATCGGTTCATCGACGCGCTACAGATCGACGGCCCTCCGGCGGCGCGCGTACGGTCGGTGATCTGGTCGGCCACCGAGGGGGATGCGCCGGACGATTTCGCCATCGTGGACAGCGTGATCGGCAGCGAGCGGCAGGTCTCCATTCCGGCGGATCTGGCCACCTGCGGCGACTGCCTGCGCGAGATGCTCGATCCGGGGGACCGGCGCTATCGCTATCCGTTCATCAATTGCACGAACTGCGGTCCGAGGTATTCGATCGTCACCGGCGCGCCGTACGACCGCGCGAAGACGTCGATGGCGCCGTTCACGATGTGCGCGGCCTGCCGCGCCGAATACGAATCGCCGCTCGACCGCCGCTTTCATGCCCAGCCGAACGCCTGTCCCGATTGCGGCCCGCAACTGGTGGCCAGAAAGAGGCGGCGGGAAGCGATCGAGACGACCGATCCGATCGATTTCGCCGCACGCGCTCTGCGCGCCGGTTTCATCGTGGCCGTCAAAGGCCTGGGCGGGTTTCATCTCGCCTGCGATGCCACCTCGGCCGCCGCGGTGCAACGCCTGCGCGAGCGCAAGCATCGCGAGGCCAAGCCGCTGGCGGTGATGGTGCGCGACCTCGGCGCGGCAGAGAAAATCGCCCTGCTGACCAACAAAGAGCGAATCCTGCTGACATCGATCGAGCGTCCCATTGTCCTCGTGCAACGGCGCCCGGATGTGAACGTCGGCGGCGACGACATCCCGCTCATCGGCCTTTTCCTTCCCTACACGCCGCTGCATCATCTGCTGCTCCGCGATGCCGGCGTGCCGCTGGTGATGACCTCGGGGAATCTCTCCGACGAGCCGATGGTGACGACCGACGACGATGCCTTCGCACAGCTCCGCGACGTGGCCGACGTCTTCCTCGTGCACCGCCGGGCCATCGTCACCCGCGTCGATGACTCGGTGGCCCGCGTGATCGACGGCGCGCCGGTTCTTCTTCGCCGCGCCCGCGGCTACGTACCGCGCGCCATCACGGCAACAGTTCCCTTCGACCAGCCGATCCTCGCCTGCGGCGCCCACCTCAAGAACACCTTCTGCCTCGCCGGCGGCAACTCCGCATTCCTCGGGCCGCACATCGGCGACCTGGAGAGCGAGGCGACGATGCGCGCGTACGAGTCGGCCATCGACCGGATGAAGGAGTTCACCGGCATCACGCCGGCGATCGTGGTGCACGACCTCCATCCCGACTATCTCTCCACGCGCTACGCGCTGGCGCAGCAGGGGGTGCGCACCATCGGGGTGCAGCATCATCACGCCCACATCGCCAGTGCCATGGCCGAGCATGGACTGGAGGGGAGCGTGGTCGGCATCGCATACGACGGCACCGGATTCGGGACGGACGGCACCTCGTGGGGTGGCGAGATCCTCATCGCCGGCTACGAGGACTACGAGCGCTTCGCCACCTTCCGGCCGATCGCGCTGGCCGGCGGCGATCAGGCCATCCGCCAGCCGTGGCGCACGGCGCTGGCGCTGCTCGACGACGCCTTCGCCGGCGAGCCGCCGCTGCATCGCATTCCACTCTTCCGCGAACTGTCGAGTAAGTCCATCGACACCGTGCGCCGCATGATGGCGGAGGGTCTCAACACCACGCTGGCGCGCGGTGTGGGCCGCTACTTCGACGCGTTCGGGGCGATCGTGCTTGGTTTACCCGCCGCGCGCTACGAAGGCGAGGTTGCCTTCCGCTGGAACATGGCCGCGGACGGAATCGAGCACGGCCGCTATCCGATCGTGATCCGCGACGGCATTACACCGTGGGAGATCGATCCGCGGCCGATGGTGCGCGCGGCGGTCGACGACCTCCTGGCCGGCCGTTCCGCGGCCACGATCTCCGCCCGCTTCCACAACACGATCGCCGCCGCAACCGCGGAGATTGCCGGCGCCGCGCTGGCGCTGCACGGCGCGATGCCTGTCGTGCTCAGCGGCGGCTGCTTTCAGAACGCAAGACTGGCCGAGTCGGTCCTCACCGCGCTCCGTCCGAAAGCGAAGGTCTACATGAATCGCGACGTGCCGCCGGGGGATGGGGGGATTGCTCTGGGGCAAGCGTTTGTGGCCAGGGCGATCGTTAATCGGGGGTCGGGGGTGGGGGGTCGGGAGTCGGAGGATGTCGCACTTAGTCCGCTTTTTTCAGGCGCTGAGCACGCTGTTACCACGAGAGCCTTCTCCCCCGCGGTTTCTTGCGGGGGAGAAGGTGCCGACAGGCGGATGAGGGGGCGTTCACGCGTAGGTCGTCTGCGCACGAGTAGGGCAACGAAACATGCGATGCTCTCAATCGGTCTCAGACCAGCGTCGGTAGAACCCAACAATCGCGTATACGCCCCCCTCATCCGCCTTCGGCACCCTTCGACTCGCTTCGCTCGCTCAGGGCAGGCTCTTCTCCCCCCGCAAGAAACCGCGGGGGGAGAAGGGCTCTCGACGAGACAGAGTGGCGAGAGCTTCAGGCAGACATTCGCGAGCCCGGGCGCTACGCACTTAGCGATGCTCTCCGCCGACTCCCGACCCCCGACCCCCGACCCCCAATCCACCAACAACCACCAACGGAGATAAACCCATGTGCCTCGGCGTTCCTGGAAAAGTGATCGAAGTGCGCGATTCCGTTGCTGTCGTCGATTTCTGGGGGGTGCGCAAGGAGGTGCGGCTCGACATCGTCGATGAGAACGTCGTGCCCGGCGACTACATCCTCAATCATGTCGGCTTCGCCATCCGGCGCATTCCGCCGGAGTCGATCGCGGAGACGCTGGCCCTCTACGAGATGCTGCTGGCGCAGGAGGGGGACGATCTGATGAGTCTCGACGTCCGCTCCGAGATCGAGGCGTCGTCGTGAGTGAGCTGCAGTTCCGCGACCCGAGGCTGGCGCGCTCGATGGCGGCCACGCTCGATCGCCTCGTGCGCGACACCGGCCGCAAGGTCGCGGTCATGCACGTTTGCGGCAGCCACGAGCAGGCCATCGCCAAGTACGGCCTGCGCTCGCTCTTCCCCAAATCGCTCGAAGTGATCATGGGTCCCGGCTGCCCGGTCTGCGTGACCGACGTCCCCGAGGTCGATGAGAGTGTGCTGATCGCGGCGCAGGGGGCGCGGATCGCCACGTTTGGGGACATGCTCAAGGTTCCCGGCAGCGTGAAATCGCTCGCCGACGCGCAGGCGTCCGGCGCGAAGATCGACATCGTCTACAGCCCGCAGCAGGCGGTCGAGATCGCCCGGTCGACGAAGGAGGAAGTGGTCCTCTTCGCCACCGGCTTCGAGACCACGGCGGTGGCCACGGCCGCCGTCATCCTCGACGATCCGCCGCCGAACTTCTCCGTCCTCTCCGTGCACAAGTACATCCCGCCGGTGATGGAGATCATCGCCGAGATGCCGGAATCACGCATCGAAGGCTTCCTGGCCGCCGGCCACGCCGCCACCATCACCGGTTCCGAGGTCTTCGAGCCGTTCGTCAAGCGGCACAACATTCCGGTGGTCATCGCCGGCTTCGAGCCGAACGACATCATGGCCGGCCTGGTCGAGCTGGTCGATCTGATCCGGGCGAAGACGCCGCGGGTGGTGAACATGTTCCCGCGCTGCGTCACGCGCGAAGGGAATCTCGAAGCACAGAAACAGTTGTGGCGCGTCTTCCGGCCCATGGGAGGACGATGGCGCGGGATCGCGCACGTGCCGAATGGAAACCTGCGGCTGCGCGACGAATTCGCCCACCTCGACGCCCGCAAGCGCTTCCCGATCGACCTCACCTCGCTGTGGGACTACGCCCCGCCGGCGCTGGCCGGGCAGTGCATCTGCGGCGACATCATGGCCGGCATCCGCAATCCCAACGACTGCCGCCTCTTCAACCGCGAATGCGTTCCGGAGAACCCGGTCGGCGCCTGCATGGTGTCGAACGAGGGGACGTGCAAGATCTGGCACCTCTACGGCGGCGTTCCCGATCTGGAGGCTTCGGCATGAGCGCGATCCTTCTCCCGTTCACCGGCGGCCGCGTCACGCTCAAACAGGGCGGCGGCGGGCGGGCCATGCGCGCGCTGATCGAACGGCTTTTCGTTCGCGACTTCGCAACGATGCCCTTTGACGGCGTCGGCGTCGACGCCATGGACGATGGCGCCGCCATCCGTATCGGTGACGACTGGCTGGTCATCACCACCGACTCGCACGTCATCCATCCGATCGTTTTTCCGGGCGGCGACATCGGCCGCCTCTCGATCAGCGGAACGGTGAACGATCTGGCCATGATGGGAGCCACCCGCGTCCTCGGGCTGACCTGCAGCATCATCCTCGAGGAAGGCTTTTCGCTCGATTCGCTGGAAGCGATCCAGCGCTCGATGATCGCAACTTGCCGGGAAGCGAACGCGCCGGTGGTCACCGGCGACACCAAGGTCATGGGCCGCGGCGAGATCGACGGTCTGGTCATCAACACCTGCGGCATCGGCCTCACGCGTACGCTCGTGCGCGACAACGGCCTGCACACCGGCGACCGCATCATCGTCACCGGCAACATCGCCGAGCACGGCCTAGCGGTCATGGCGGCGCGGCACGGCATCGAATTCGAAGGCGACCTCGTCTCCGACGTAGCCCCGATGAACGGCATGATCGATTCGATCCTTTCCGACGCCGCGCTCGCCGACGCCGTCACGGCGATGAAGGATCCGACGCGCGGCGGCGTAGCCAGCGCGCTGCACGAGATGGCCTCGAAGAGCAATGTCGGCATCGTGCTGGAGGAGCGGACGCTTCCGATGACCGATGCGGTCCGCTCCGTCGGCGAGCTTCTCGGCATCGATCCGCTGCATGTCGCCAACGAAGGAAAGGCGCTCCTCGGCGTTCGCGCCGATGCCGTCGATCGGATCCTGGCGCGCCTCCGCGAGCACCCGCTCGGCCGCAACGCCACCGTGATCGGGGTCTGCGGCGAGGAACGCCGCGGCGCGATCATTCTCGACACGGGATTCGGAAGGAGGCTGCTGGCCGAGCCGGAAGGCGAGCCGCTGCCGCGCATATGCTGAACGTCGCCGTCCTCTGCTCGAGTCGCGCGCCCGGTCTGGAGGCGCTGCGCGAGCGTGTGCACGTAGCCTGCGTTCTCGACCGCCGTCCGCCGCGCATGTGCGATCGCGGCGAGTTCGACGCCGAGACCGCGTCAATGCTTCGCCAGTTTGCCATCGACGCGGTTGTGCTCCTCGGCTACCTCTTCGTCATCACCGAGCCGCTCCTCACGGCGTTTCCGGAGCGCATCATCAATGTTCATGACTCCGATCTCACGCTGCGAAACCCCGGCGGCGGTCCGCGCTATCCCGGCCTGCACGCCACCCGCGACGCCATCGTCGCCGGCGAGCGCGAAACCCGCAGCAGCGTGCACCTCGTCACCCGTGAGCTCGACGCCGGCCCGGTGATCGTCCGCGGCGAGGCCTTTCCCGTCGCGCCGTTCGTCCATGAAGTCGTTGCTCGCGGCGAGAACGACATCGTTCGCGCGTACGCGTACGCGCAGCGCGAATGGATGATGCGGAGTAGTTGGGGAGCGTTGGCCGCCGAGGGGCTGGCGATGCTTTCACGCGGAGGCGCGGAGAACGCGGAGAAAAAACCTCCTCATCTCCTGCTCCGCGTCTCCGCGTCTCCGCGTGAGATCGTTCCCACCCCCGCCGGAGCAGCGGCATGAGCCACATCACGCTCACCGTCGAAGACGCGGTCGGCACGATTACCATAGATCGCCCTGAGCGCTTCAACTCGCTCGACGTCGAAACCGCGCGCGATCTCCGCAAGGCCGGTCTTCAAGCCGCCCGCGACAGGAACGTACGCGCCGTCGTGCTGCGCGGAATCGGGAGTGCCTTCTGCAGCGGCGCCGACCTCAAATACATCCGAGGTGGCGGCGATGAGAGCGGCCTCGCCTATCTGAAGCCGTCCGAGAGCGGCTATGGCGAGATCTTCAAGCAGATCCTCGAGTACATCCACAGCACCATCTCCGAGATCCGGCGCGCGCCGAAGCCGTTCCTCGCCGCGGTCGACGGCATCGCCGCCGCCGGCGGTTTCGGGCTGGCCATGTCGTGCGATCTGGTGCTGGCCTCGGAACGGGCATCGTTCGAATGGGCCTACTCCAAAACGGGCCTTACCGGCGCGGAGAGCTCGACCTTCATGCTGCCGCGTCTCATCGGCCTGCGGCGCTCCTTCGAGCTGCTCTTCCTCAACCCGCGGCTCACTGCGCAACGCGCCTGCGAAATCGGACTGGTCACCGAGGTCTTTCCTGACGAGAACTTCGACGCCGAGGTGACGCGCGTGGCGCGGACGCTCGCGGAGGGGCCGACCGAGGCGTGGGGAATCGCCAAAACGCTGCTGAATGAGGCGGCGGGGATGGACCGGCTCGATCACCATCTCGACCGCGAGCTGGACAACCTGGCGCGCATCGCCGACGGCGCCAACTTCGCCGAGGGCATCGACGCCTTCTTCGGGAAACGCCCGCCGGTGTTCGGAGCAACGTGATGCACGAATACTCCATCGTCCAGTCGCTCGTCGACTCCGTCGCCGCCGCTGTCGGAGCGCGGGAAGCGTCGGTCCATCGTGTCGATGTATCCATCGGCGAGCTTGCCGGCGTCGACTGCGCCTTGTTGACCACCGCCTTCGAAGTCTTCCGCGCCGGAACCATCTGTGAGAACGCCGCGCTGCAGATCGACCGTATCGCCGCGCTCTGGGAGTGCCCGCGCTGCCACGCCGCGATCGTGCGCGGCGGCTTTCTTCGCTGTCCGTCGTGCAACGAGCCGGCGCGCCTCGCGGCCGGCGACGAGATCGTGCTGCAACGAATCGAACTGGAGGTGTCGTGATGTGTCAGGACTGTGGATGTGGTGACGTGAATCTCGTTCCGCTCGACGTGCAGCAGCGGATCCTGGCGCGCAATGAAGACACCGCCGCGCACAACCGGAAGCACTTTCTCGACCGCGGCATCTTCGCCATCAACCTGATGGGCTCCCCCGGCTCCGGCAAGACCGCCGTGCTCGAAGCGACGGCGGGCGCCTTCGAAGGGGGCCGGAAGCTGGCGGCGCTGGCCGGCGATCTGGCCACCGAGAACGACTCCGACCGCCTCTCGCGCGCTGGCATTCGCTCGCGCGCCATCACCACCGGCCAGGCCTGCCATCTCGACGCGGAGCTGGTCCATCACGAGCTGCATCACCTCGACCTGGCCGGCGTCGAATATCTCTTCATCGAGAACGTCGGCAATCTGGTCTGCCCCGCGGTCTACGACCTCGGGCAGGCAAAGAACGTCGTGGCGCTCTCGGTCACCGAGGGGGAGGACAAACCGCTAAAGTACCCGACGATGTTCGCCAAAGCAGACCTCGTGCTGCTGACGAAAGTCGACCTGATGCCGTACCTCGGCATCTCCCTCGACGCCATCCTCGACTCGCTGGCGCGGGCGATGCCCGTGCCGAATGTGATCGCCCTCTCCACGCGCGGCGGTCTCGGCGTCGACGACTGGCTCGGCTGGCTCGAGCGCAGCCGGGCCATGGCCTTCGAGGAGGTCATGGCGTGACCGGCGTGGCGTGGACGACATGGACCCTCGGCGCCACCGCGGCCGCCGTCGGCGCGCTGCATACGATGGCGCCCGATCACTGGATGCCATTCGCCGCGCTGGCCCGCGCGCGCGGCTGGAGCGCGCGGCGCGCCGCGCGCACGACGATCCTCTGCGGCTTCGGCCACGTCACGACGTCCGCCTTGCTCGGCATCGCCGCGCTCTTCGCCGGCCTGGCCGCGATCCATCTGATCGGCGGCACCCTGGAAAGCTTCGCCAACGTACTGTTGATGACCTTCGGCACCATCTACCTGATCTGGGGATTGCGCCGCAGCTTCCGCCGCGATCCGCTCGCCGTCATCCATCCGCACGCGCATTCACACGGCCACCACGATCACGACCACGGCCTCACCGAGTGGTCGCTCTTCGTCCTCTTCTCCGCCGACCCCTGCGTGGCCGTCATCCCGATGATCCTGGCCGCCGCCGGCGCCGGCTGGCTCGCCGTCGGCGCCGTGATCGTCGCCTACGAGCTGGCCACGATCGTGACGATGGTGGTCCTGGTCACCGCCGCCCACTCCGGCATCCGCGCCATCCGCGCCCCCTGGATCGACCGCTACGGCGACGCCGCCGCGGGAGCGATCATCGTCTGCGTCGGTGCGGCGATGGCGGCGTTGGGGATTTAGGTATCCCTCGAGTTCGCGGAGTCCAATCGTGGCCTCGTGGAATCGAATGATGGCCTCTTGGAATCCAATGATGGTCTCGTGGAGTCCAATGATGGTCTTGTGGAGTCCAATGATGGTCTTGTGGAGTCCAATCGCGACCTCGTGAAGTTCGATCGCCGCCTCGTGGAGTCCGATCGTGGCCTCGTGGAGTCCGATCGTGGCCTCGTGGAGTCCGATCGTGGCCTCGTGGAGTCCAATCAATGGCCTCGTGGAGTCCAATCGTGGCCTCGTGGAGTCCAATCGTGGCCTCGTGGAGTCCAATCAATGGCCTCGTGGAGGCCGAGCGTGGCCTCGTGGAGTCCAACCAATGGCCTCGTGGAGGCCAATGATGCCCTCGCGGAGTCCAATCGTGTCCTCGTGGAGTGCAATCATGGCCTCGCGGAGTCCAATCGTGGCGTCGTGGAGTCCAATCGTCGCCTCGTGGAAGCCAATCATGGCCTTCCTGGAGGCCACTCATCGACTGCCGGGTCATTGAGCTTGCTTTTCTGGTTGGTTATTCGTGTCACGACTCCTCAAGAAAGAGGGGGGTAGGGACATACCTCGGTCGCGACTCTCCTCTTTAGATAGGAGATCTCTGTCTCATGGATGGATCGCCGACGCGGCTGCAGAAGTTCATCGAAGAGCTCGGGCTCAAAACGCTGGACATCATCCGCGAAGCCGAGCGGATTGCTTCGAAAGAAGGCGTTGAAGCGATCAGCAGAACGCACTTCCATAGGTTGCGACTCGGGCGCGCATCTGCCACGGCCGAAAAGATTTACATCATCGTGGCCGCCATCCGCTCGGTGACCGGCATGATCGTCAAGGCCACCGACCTCTTCGTCCTCCAGCCGGCCACCCCTCGGACCGGTGCGCTTCCGTGGGAACTTTCCTGGCCCCGGCCGGAACCTGTTTCAGTATCTTCTCGCCGAGGGACTTCCGGTAGCCTCCGGAGTGCGGTGAGAAGCGTGGTCGATCCATTCCACCCGACGAACGCCGGCGAATTCGAGGCTCTCTACGTCGAATACGGCGTGATCCTGCGCGCGATCGCCATCCGCCGTTACAACATCCCCCCCGACGACGCCGAGGCCCTGGTCCACGACATCTTCACCGCCTATCTCCAGCGCCGCGAGTACGTGCGCGAGCTCAAGGGATGGCTGATCGGCGCCATCGGTAACGCCTCGAAGGACTATCTGCGTCGGCTCAAGCGGGAAGAACCGCTGCTGCCGGAGCACGATCAGAAGCCCGATCAGGCTGCCGAGGAGAAGGCTGAGCGCTGGATGCTGAACCTGACCGTGGCCATTGTCATCGCCCGCCTCGGCGAGAAGTGCCGGGAGACTCTCCGCCGCTACTACCTCCACGAGGAGTCGAAGGAGTTGATCGCCGAGCAACTGGCCACCTCTCCCGGCTACGTTCTCCAGCTCCTGGTCTCGTGCCGCCGCCGTGTATGGGAGCTCTACGACGCAATGCACGGCGGCAATCGTCAAAATTTTTTTTGACCCGCCTCCTCGCTCCGACTGCGCGAAAAAGTAACATTTTCGGCAAGCAGCCACCCCTCCGTAGAGAGAAAAACGTTTCATCAGTAACCTATACGGCACTATTTTTCTTTGGGTAGGGATTTTCCCTCCTCACGCCTCTCCTCGTGCGTGACGGACGCAACCAGCCTCAGAGGCCAACCACAGCGGAACGGCTTCGAGCCCTTGCGGCTCCTTTGTGGAACGCGTCTCTGCAAGGCTGCCTCGCTACCTTCACACCTGATCGGCACGCGTACGAGTGCCATATGCCCTGAGGCTCCTGATCAGAGCCGTCCGGGTAACCCGGCCGTGCTACCGCGCGCCTGGCGCGCCGCGCGGCCTTCAACAGGAGGAGAGATGTCCAAAACCACAGCAGCGGGAGATGTGCCTCAGGTACCGGCCGATCCGGTGCCCGCACAGACTCCAACCATCACGCATTACCAGCAGATCGCCTTGAATCTGGACAAGGCTCTCGACGACATGCTGGCACTCATCCCCAGTTTCGTGGAGTCCCACCCCGACACGACGACCTTCGTCAACCGGCACCAGAACGTGCCGCTGCAGTTCATCGCCACGGCCGTGGCCGCGGTCGAGGCCAACCCGGAGCTGCAGGGGGGTACTTTCGATGCCACCGCGGCCCGAGATGCGCTGCAGTTCATCGACGCCTTCCGCCCCATGGCGGACCGGCTGTATGCGGCGGCCAAGAACCTCGGCTTCAGCATCAGTTCCCGGAAGGCAAACGCCGGCACTGGAGCGCTCGAGGTCTACGCCATCGCCAAGCGCGTCGCCCTCAATCCGCTGAGCACGACCGTGGCCTCGCATGTCGGAAACCTCAAACGCGACCTGGGAAGACGCGGCGGCGCAAAAAAGAAGCAGCAGACGCCGGTTCCGGGCACTCCCGTTCCGGCGCCGGCTCCGGGCACGCACGCTCCGCTCCCCGTTTCCACCATCCCATGGAGTCAGTCATCGGAGGGCTCACCGCAGACGAGCAGTGACGAGCAGGCATGACCGCGTTGGCGCGCGGTCATGCCCTGACACTCACCCCATCCTGAGAGAAAGGAGTTCCATGTCGATAACAAAAGTACAACATCCGGCATCCTCTGTCATCCCGCTGCACCTGTAGCGGCACCTGGCCGAGCATGCGGACGACGACGTCCACGAGCGCATCGCCTCGACGCCGTGACCAAACGCGTGGCAGTCAAACCGCCCCGGCCTGCCAATCGACCGGTGCGACCGGTACGCCAGCTCCGCGGCCAATGGCGGGAGCGCAAGGCTGCCTGACTGAATAGTTGACCTCTCAACCCCACGCGCGGGCGTTCCGATCACGCCCGCGCAATGTTTCTGAAAAGAAAGGAAACGCATGAGCACTGGACAGCAACACGAATCCAAGGCACTCGATCTCTCCTTCGAGAGCATCGACGACCAGATCAACGACTACGTGAACGACTTCATCGACCAGTTCGAATCGCTCGATTCCGGCGAGATGGCGGTCGTGGCCAAACCGCAGACGGCGGCCGACCGCGCCCAGCAATTGATGACCACCTACGCCGGCGTCCGTCCGATCCTGCTGGCGCTGTCGTCCATCCCGCTGGTCCCCGAGACCTGGCGCGCCGCCATCACGGTCTTCGTGGCCTCGCTGGACGGCGTGACCGCCACCTTCAAGGCCGGCAAGGATCTCGCCGCAGTCGAGATGGAGCCCAAGCTCCCGACCGACTGATGCAGTAACGCCGGGGCCCGCGCGACGCGGGCCCCGGCATTTTGAAAAGAAAGGACATGTGATGAGAACACTCGACAACGAGGAAGTCACCTTCGAAAGCATCGACGACCACTTCTACAAATTCGACAGCCCGGAGGTGCTTGAGCGAAACCTGGAGCCCATCAACCCCCGCGAAGATCTCGCCACCGCCTTCACCCTCGCCCGCCCGATCCTGGTGGCCCTGATCGCCACCCCCCTGATCCCCGAGCGCTGGCAGGCGGCCATCGACACGCTCGTCTCCGCGCTGGATGGGGTGCCGGCGGATACGATGGATGCAGAGGGGGAGGGGGAACTGCCGGTTTGCTGAGGGACGGACGCTGGACTCACGCGAAGCAGAACCGGAGCCCGCGAAAGCGGGCTCCGGGGTTTCTCGGTTCAAGGAGACGCCTGGTATCTCACTACGGCAGCAACAGGAAGACGTTCAGCGTTCGCGTTTGCGTAGCTACATCGATCACTACCGTTTTCTCTTGCGTTGGCAGCATTGGGGGTGCACTCTGGGAAAGCGGCGTCGTCTTGTTCCGACAAACCGTCGACTGGTTGTCCGGAACGAAGTAACGACCGTTACCTCGGTTTTTCTGAGTCGGGGTACCACTCTGCGTCGGGCGTGCCGCCTCTCTGTGTTCTCGACAAACGCTCCACGCTTCTCCCCGCGTCGGACAGGATCGTCTCCCGAGCACACTCATCGTCCTTGGCGGAGTAACCCATCGCCTGCTACGGGATGGAGTGAACTGGCAAGTTTACGCCCCATGCATTCTCGCGCGCTGCGGTGAGATTAGGTTGCATTTTGTCGAGACCGATCGTTCCCCAACGTGGCAACGTCTATCGCCTCGCTTCTCTGCTCAAGTGGTCTTCACAGGGACAAGGTCGCCAATCGTTTGGAGGCTTGCGCAAGAAATGACCCGGAACCCCGCACGAAGATGTGACCCATTCGCTCTTGACACGGTAGACTACGTTCATGTTTGACTCGAAGCAGAGCGCCTACATTGACTTTCGATCTGTCGCTAAGGAAAGAACGGCACCTCTCGTCGCGTGGATCGGTTCCGGGCTCAGCCAGCAAGCCGGCGCTCCGACTTGGCTAACACTGCGCGATCGTCTCATCGCCGCGTTGCGCTCGAAGGCGAACTCCCTCTCGGAAGACGCCGAGCAACTACGACATAAGGCAAACGTTGCTGAACGCGCATCCGACCTCTGGGTCGCATTTGACATCATCAAGAAAGCCCTCGGTCAAGCATCTTATCGTGACGGCGTCAGGGAGGCGTTGCTTCCGACAACTACCGCGAGAATACCCGGAGCGTACTCGAACCTGTGGCGTCTTGGGGTCAGTGGTGTTCTGAACCTTAATCTCGATCGGCTCGCGACAAGGGCCTATACCGATACCAATCCTGGAACCGCACCGTTGGAGTTCAGCGGCGGTCAGGCAGCTCATGCTGCCAACGTTCTGAAGAATCCGCGTCCATTTCTCATCAACCTACACGGCGTTGTCGATGACGCCAATACATGGGTGTTAACCAAATCGGAACTATCTCGGCTGCTGGGAACGCCCGGTTATCAAGAGTTAATAGTCAGTTGTCTGGCAACTCGGACAATCCTGTTTCTTGGGGTGACAGCCGACGACGTCGCCGTCGGCGGGCATTTAGAGCGACTCGCGCATCTAAACATCGATACCGGCAGCCATTTCTGGCTTACCGATCGACGAGACCAAAGAACAGATGCCTGGGCGGAAAATGTTGGCATTCGTGTCATTCGTTATCAGGAAGGCGACAATCACGTCGCAATCGGCGAGTTCTTTAATGATCTTCTTAATTACATTCCACGCGAACCACTCGCGCCTCCGGTAAGTCTTCAGGATGAAACTATCGTCGTTGATCGCGTGCCGTCGCCAGAGGAGTTAGTCGGGAAGGACGCAGAGTACATCCGCAGAGTCCTGAATGCCAGAGCGGCCGAACTCCTTGCGCAGCCTAGCAAGTCAGCCTATGAGGAATATGAACGGTTCTCGGATCAATACGACGAAGCAATTTACCGAGCTTGGTATGTGACAGCGAGGTCACCGCGAAACATGCTGCTTGGTTTCGAGCTATTGGAAGAAGCGGGCAGTGGAACATTCGGCACGGTGTATCGTGCGCAATCGCATCAAGGCGACGAAGTCGCTGTGAAAATATTGAACGAGCAGGTTCGTCGCGACCGGGACATGCTGCAGAGCTTTCGCCGCGGTGTACGGTCGATGAGGTTACTAAGCAAAGCAGGCGTCGAGGGTATGGTGCCCTACCGTGAAGCATCAGAGATTCCGGCGTTCGTCGTTATGGATTGGATTGACGGCCCAACGCTCCGACAAGCCGTCGACGCACGACACTTTGTGGCATGGCCGGATATTCTTCGGGTAGGTGGAGAATTGAGCGCAATACTTAGGCGCGCTCATTCACTGCCAGATCGTGTACTGCACCGCGATGTCCGGCCTGATAACATAATGATTGAGCGATACTACAGCAGTCCCGACGATTGGCGCGTCGTGATGCTCGACTTTGATTTATCGTGGCATATTGGTGCGGTCGAGAAGTCGTTTATTCATCGAGCGCAAACAACCGGATATCTTGCGCCGGAGCAAATGCAGCCGATTGATGGGGTGTCGACGAGAAGCGCGGCAGTTGACTCGTTCGGTTTGGGCATGACACTTTATTTCTTAGTATCAGGCAACGACCCCATGCCGATCGAGCACCGCCACGCCCACTGGGCCGACACGGTGACGAGATCCTGCCTTCGGCGCGAGTGGTCGAGGTGGCTATCTCTTCCTCGCCGTTTCGCGAGACTTATTCTCAACTGTAGCCGCGACCGTCAGTCGGAGCGATGGGACATGGCGCAGATCGACGGCGAGTTGCGTCGCTTGACAGAGGTGGCACAGGACTCGCGCGCACAGTTCAGCGCCGATCTCGTTGCGGAGGAAATCGCCGCTCGGCTTCGCGTCGGGCAGGGCTATGTCTGGAACGAGGACATCGTTGGTGCGGACATCGAGCTTGCCTCGGGACTTCGTCTCAGGATCTGCGGCGATGACCCGCGATCGCTCGTGTCGCTTGCTGTTCACTGGGCGGCCGGAGGTACTGAGCCGCGGAAGCAGGTCGGCAGGTGGTTACCAGAAGCTACGCAAGCCGCGTCATCCTATCTGCGGGCTGGTGGCTGGCGTATCGAGGACTCATCGCGGCAGGGGCAGACAATTCATCTTAGCGCGGTGGCTCCGTATCAGAAGTTATTAGAAGACTTGGATAGCGCGGCGGGCGTAGTGGACAAAGTCGGGTATAAATTGAGTTTTCAGTGAAGTTATTTGGTGACGTTCAGCTAGAGGTAGTCAATCTGATGAGATGTGGCATGGGAAAACCGGGGTTGTGTGTCCGTCTATCCATATGAGGAGGAACAAATGCCAGTCGCTCAGGTGGTTAGCTGGGCCGCGGTCTGTCCGCGGGAAAGTTGTTCCGGATTCTCTGGTTCTATCCAGATATTCACGCAACATGGCGCTAGAGAGCTGAGGCACCTGTCGAAGCAAGAGTTTCTCAAATGCGTCTCGGTTTTGAGTGAGAGTCACGAGACGTTCATCGATCTCGAACGCGACCTGATACTCGATCAGGTTGACCGGACTGAGAATCCGGCCGCCTAGAGTCGGACGTTCAACCCCGGAGTCGGACCTTCGTTTCGCGTGCCTAGTAGGACCTACTGCGGCCATCGAAGCGCGCCGGTGAAACCCGGTATCGCCGTGGCCAGGTACTCGGAGAATCAGAGGTGTCAGGCCTTTGTTTTTCGAGACGCCGCAACTCATTGAAACTGCTGGTCTTCCAATCGCCGAATTGATCCGCCGACGGCGATTAACAATTATTCGTATCCTTAAACGGGGCCAAGCAGGGGATTTTCGCTTCGCCTTCGTCGCGCGACCTATTGCGGCCACCGCAGCGCAGCGGTGAAGCCCGGGATCGCCGTGGCCAGGTACTCCGAGTTGGCGGACACGACATCCAGCAGCTCCCGCGCGAGCACGGCGTCGACCGACTTGCCGTCGCGGTCGGCGAGGCGTTCCAGGGCCAGGATCTCGAGCCGGGGGATGCGCACTTCGAGGTCGGCCAGGCGGAGGAGCTCGGGGATGGCGTCGGCGAGGTCGACGCCGAGGGCGGATTCGATCGACTCCTGAGACCAGAAGTCCATGCCGAAGGAGGCCAGCTCACCCCACGTCAGCATCACGCCGTGAAGCGTGTCCACCCCTTCCAACTCACCGACATCCATCCATCCGAGGACGTCCGGCAGCGGCATGCAGAGGATCTCGGACGCATTCAAATGACGAACGACACGCCGAGGAAGAAGATCGTCATCATCGCCGGCCCGAATGGTGCGGGGAAGACAACCTTCGCCACGGAGTTCCTGCCGTACGAAGGCGGCCATCCCTCTTCGTCGACGCTGACCTGATCGCGGCCGGACTCTCGCCCTTCAATCCCGAGGCTGCTGCGTTTCGCGCCGGGCGCCTGATGCTGGAAGTGGTCAACGAGTTTCTCCAGGATGTAGAGCGCCTGACTCTCCGTAAGCGGTGGTACCTGTGCTGGTCGTGCGATTTCTCCCAACTGCTTTCGCAAATACTAGCGTGTGCCTCCGCGACTCATGCAGTACGAAGGACTGCCGCAACTCACGACGGTCGACATGGCGTCAAGTGCAGCCCTCGATGTTTCGGCATGCTCATCGAATCTTGCGCCCGCCCGTCGCAATCCTGCGGGAACCGAGCACGCGCTCACCATCGCCACGACGGCTCCGGTGGATCAGTGGTCGTCGTTGGAACGAGCAACCTTCTGCCACTTCCTCGCCAACGCACACGATGACCTTTGCCGTCGCGAAGCAAAAATGCTGCAGGACCGTCGGGAGTGGCACAACGACCATGTCGAGCAATCGCTTCTGAGTTTGCGTCGCGCAACGCATCAATACGCACTCCCGGAGGAGACGAGGTTACGTTGCTGCCGCCGCTCTAACGCGATCGACACATTGAAGACACACCGGTCCGCGGTTGGGAACAACGACGCAGTCTGGTTTGGCGCCGCCGCGTTTGCATATGAGACAAATCCAGACCTCGTCGGCCGCATGCGTCCGTTCGCCAGGAGTTGTGGCATCTTGCCCGACGATGCCCTCGCAGACTGCGACGCATTCATCACAAATGAATGCAGAGGCGCCGGCGATGAGTTTTCGCACGGCGCTCTGCGGACTGTTGCAGAACGAGCAACGATGCCCCCGCCTCTTCCAGAATAGCAACAATGAGAGTAGTCGCTTCACCCACATAGCACGATCGCGGCGGATGTGCGTGGCGGGGTCGGTCATGGCATGATTCTCCTGCGTGTCAACGCGAACGGCCGGGAGGGGCGCCCAAAGTGCGTCTTTCTGCGGGCCTTCCGTATCGTTCGTTGTTAGTCTATACACTATCATCGTTCGATCGATCGCGCAAGGGATTTCTGTCGCTATGACGCGTCGCCTTCAAGCGGAAGCGGAGCTATTTGGCGCGCGCCTGCGCGAGCTACGACAGAAGCACGCGCTGACCCAGGACGGTCTGGCATCGGCCTCGGGGCTGACCAAGGCGTACATCAGCGATATGGAGCGCGGCTTGACGGTTCCGAGCATGACCACCATCCTCCGCGTGGCCCTGGCAATCGGCTGCAAACCGTCGCACCTGATGCGCGTCTTCGATGACGCCGATCTCGCCGCTCTTCTGAATCAGTGAATATCCGGTTTGTCCTCTTCGGTTGCACCGGCATCCAATCGGTCGTAGTCTTGGATTTCCGGAGCGTTCGATGACGCAGACTATCGAAGCCATTTACACCGACGGCGTTCTGAAGCCTACCGCCGAGTTGCCCCTTCGGGACAACCAGCGCGTTCGCCTGAGCATCGAGACGATCGACGAGACCATCGAAGAGACCACGGTTGATCGCGAGGAGGCCATGGCACGCCTGAGGGCAGGGATCGCCAGCATGCGTTTCTTCTCGGAGGGACCGCTTCCCAGCCGAGAGGAACTTCATGATCGCCCTTGATACGAACATCCTCATCTACGCCTGCGATCAATCAGAGCCGCTCCGCCAGGCAATCGCGCTCGACCTCATCGCTTCCTCCACGGAAGGCGTCCTTCTCTGGCAAGTGGCGTGCGAGTTCCTCTCGGCCTCGCGCAAGCTGAGCAAGCAAGGCTTTACGCCGACTCAGGCCTGGAACCGTCTCGCGGAATTCCGGGAGTTGTTCACGCTCGTATTGCCGACCGCGGCCAACTTGACGCACGCGCGGGAGTTGCATGCCGCGCATTCCGTTCCGCTATGGGACGCACTCATTCTCGCGGCGTGCGTCGAAGCTGGCGTGGACGTTCTCTACTCGGAAGACGTGCCGGGACTGGAAACGATCGAGACCGTTCGCGTGATCAATCCGTTCAAGTGAGCAGTCCCCTCGAGAACCGGTTTGCCGAGACCCTTCACAGCCACCGTCTAACTCCGCCGTGGTGGGAACAGGTCCCGCTGCGATGTCGGGAGAAGCTGTAACTTCCGTCGTTACATTGAGCGGTCGCTCCCTTCGGTGGGCCGGCCGGGCTTTGGGTGGGTGAGGGGACCCACTGTCCGTCGGAGTTCCGGTAACCGTGGCCGGTCTTCGGCTGCGTTGGCGATGTGAGGTAGTGGCGCGCTGCCCATCCGCTCCGGCCTTGCCAGGTCACCTGACACCACGAAGCGGAGCAGGACGAGACCTCGACGACGGCGCCGGCGGGTAACGTTTCCAGCGTCGCAGATCGGGCGTCTGGTGACGCATGCAGCTTCACACGGCCAATCGTTCTCGATGGCGCCGCATCCGAGGTGACGGCGATAACGAGGAGTACGAACGAAGCGAGAATGCGCGTCACTCTCATTTAAGGATGAGAGTGCCCGAGGGGAGAAGTTGCCTTGGTCTAGGGACCTCCGCTATCGGCGGCGAAAATCTTTGAACCACAGAGACACAGAGACCACAGAGGGGTCTTTCTCTGTGTCCTCTGTGCCTCTGTGGTGAAGATTTTGCGCACCGAGGCATGCCTTTCGCAGTCTGCGACTGCCCGTCATGAAGATCGCACGGCTTGTGTCGCTTCTCTTCAGCCTGGTTCTCATTCCGCGTGCGGCATTCGGAGAGACCCTCAAACTGAGTGGCTCCACGGCCGGAGACCTCTCCATCCCCAGCGGGACACTCGAAGTTGCAGCCTTCTCCGAGGCGAGCTCCCTGAGTCTTGGCTCTTCGGCACAGTACGTCGTCGATCTCAATGCTGGGTTCTGGGACAAGACGATCGACTATCTCGCCGTTCGCGGCAACGTATCGCTTGGAGGATCCACGCTGGTCCTCAATCCGGGAACCACGTTCCCCGGCCAGACCCATACGCTCATCCGCAACGACGGTCCCAACCCGGTCAACGGAACGTTCCAGGGATTGCCCGAAGGGGCCTGGTTCATTGAGTCGCGAATCCTCTATCGAATCACCTACCACGGCGGCAGCAGCGGACGCGATGTGGCCGTCGTGCTCCCGTTCAATACGGGCTCGTGGCTGTTTTCCTCGCGGAGCACGACCAACTGGGGCTCGCCGGTGGCGTTGACGGCGCACATCATCGCCTGGGGCGCGTCGCCTACAGGCATCGTCGAGTTCTTCGACGGTGCGACGAGCCTCGGCACGGCGGTCATCGATGACTGGCAGGACGCCAAGCTGACCACGTACACGCTCAGTGCCGGCTCCCACGCGTTGACCGCCGTCTACCAGGGATCGGATTTCAATAGCCCGCGCGGTCTCTTCAGTCCCAGCACGTCGAATACGCTCACGCAGACAGTTATGCAAGCGCAAGCCGTCACCGACACGACGCTCAGCGGCAGCTCCACTTCCCCTTATGCGGGAGAGAAGACGGCCTTTACCGCGCTCGTGCACGCGGAAGGGCTGCATCCCACGGGCGAGGTGACGTTCTTCGATGGCGGAGCCACGCTGGGGACCGTGCCTCTTGATGGCACGGGCAGAGCGACGATCGAGACCAGTCTGCCGAGCGGAACGCACTCGGTCTACGCCACCTTCGCCGGAACAGCGAATTACCAGCAGAGTACGTCCAACACGCTCACGGAAACCGTCAAGGAGCTGGTCCAGACGCAGACGGAGCTGAGCGTGTCATCGAATCCGGCGATGGTGGGTGTGCGGGTAGTGTTACGCGCCACTGTGCTGGCAGCCGGCGGCTCGCCGAAGGGAGTGGTGAACTTCATGGACGGCTCCAGCATGCTCGGCATGGCGGCTGTCGGTTTCGACCAGACCGCATCGCTTACCATCGACCTTACGCCCGGAGAGCACATGCTGTCCGCGCTCTATCTCGGGGGCGACGGATTCAGCGTCAGCACCTCGGCGCCGGTCAGGCAGGTGATCGACAACGCGTCCGTTCCTACACGGCGCCGCGCCGCGAGACCTTAAACGGAGCGCTGGCGTCTCGCCGGCTGGCTCGGGGGCGTCTCGCCCCGACTCCGCAAGACTCCGGACATTTGGTCGTAACCGGCGACCGGAGGCGAGACGCCTCCGGGCCAGCCGGCGAGACGCCAGCGCTCCGGACGCAGCGCCTCGGCGCTGCACGCCCGGGCACGACCTCAGCATTATCCTTAGCCGATGGAGAACGGTAACGGCCGCCCTCTCAAACTCCGCATCCTCCGGGCGGTGCCGGTTCTGCTGGTGCTTGGGCTGCTCGTCCACTTTCTGCTGCCGCGGCTCGATACGATTCAGAACTCGTTGATGACGTTGCGGACGATGGCGCCGTGGGCGGTGGGGCTGAGTTTTGCGATGGAGGCGCTGAGCTATGTGGCCAACGGCGCGTTGCTGCGGACGGTCGTGGGGATGGCGGGGGATCGGATGTCGTGGCGGCGTGCGGCGGCGATCGAGATCGGGGCGGGATCGGTGGCCCTTGTTGCCGCCGGTGCGCTGGGATTTGGTGCGGCCATCTATCGGTGGGCGCGCTCCGGAGGCGTCTCGGCCGATGCGGCGGTGCTGGCGAGCTGGCTTCCGTCGGTGTTCGATGCGGCGGCGCTGATCGTGTTTGCTCTGATCAGCGGCCTCGAGCTCATTCTGGTTCATCAGCTCTCCCGGTTGACCGTCATCGCCCTGGTGATCGTCGTCTCCCTGCTCACGATCGTCATCGTGACGGCGATCGTTCTGCTGGCCCGCAATGACTGGATGCGGGCCATCTCGAAAAACGTGTCGCGGATCGTGAAGCGGTTCCGGCCGCAATGGGATAGCTCGGGATTGACCGCGACGGTGGAGAACTCGGCCGAAACGTGGAAGGAGATGAGGCACGGCGGCTGGCTGCGGCCGGCTTCCTGCTCGCTGATGCAGGTGGTGTTCGACCTTCTCTGTCTGCGGTATGCCTTCCTCGCCGCCGGTCACTCCCTGCACTTCATGCTGCTGCTGGCCGGTTACGGCGTACCGATGCTCCTCGGCCGGGCCAGCTTTCTGCCCGGCGGAATCGCCGTCGTCGAGGTGGCGATGATCGCGTTGTATGGTGGCCTCGGCGTTCCGGCGAGCGTCGCCGTCGTGGCCGTTCTCACCTACAGGCTGATCTCGTTCTGGCTTCCCGCGCTCGTCGGAATCCCGATCGCGATCACGTTGCAGTCCTCGAAACCGGCGTGACCGGCTCGCGAGCGACCAATCCTGAGAAACGATCAAGAGACTGATCCGCGTGGGACTGGAAGAGGATGTTGAAGCGCGTTGCATCGGGCCGGTCGTTCACGATCTGAACTACGTACTTGCCATCCCGCGGGCGGATGGCGAAGAAGGAGTCCGGACTGCTCCCGGCCATGAGCGTGCAGGCCGTTGATGATCCCGATGATGAGCCCCTTGATGATCCCGTTGATAAGCCATTGACGAAATGGACGACGAACGTGTTCTGGTCCGCGCTCGGCATGACGTGGATCAAGTTGTCCGCCTCCCTGACCCACTGCGTTTCCCGATTGCCCGCCGGCGTGGTTCCCACCAATTTGAGTCGATCGGGGAGGCCGGTGACGGTTTCCGTGAAGGGAATGGTCCAGTCGGTTGGTCTCGACGTCAATCCGAGGACTTGTCTTCCGTTTTTGAGTCTGACGATACTCAGGAAGAGAATGTCATGCACGAACTGCACGACTGTTCTGGGCGGAATGTTGAGCATGGCCATGATCTCCTTATGAAAAGCGGCCCGCGGCGGGTTACGCCGCGGGCCGCGAACGTCGCGCCCTCTCTCGCTACTGCGCCATGTTGAAGACGGCGTACTGGAAGCAGGTGTTCGGGCTGCCGGTGGTCTGGAAGTACCCCTCGCCCTGGCCCGTGAGCGCCAGCGCGTTTCCATTGGAGCCGGCGTCGGTGTAGGTGAGAATCACAACACTGGACGGGTGCACGGAAGCGTCATTCACGGTGACCTGATTGTTGGCGTTGTTGCCCGGCGGGTAGCAGCCGTTTCCTTTGGTTACGGTGAGGCCGGTACCCGGGTCGCCCTTGTCGCCCTTCGGACCGGCAGGTCCCCCTGGACCTACAGGGCCCATCGGGCCGATTGCGCCCTGCGGTCCGGTATCGCCAGTCGGGCCGGCAGGTCCCGCGGGACCTTCATGACCGATCGGGCCGATTGCGCCCTGCGGTCCGGTGTCGCCCTTCGCGCCGGTGTCGCCGGTGTCGCCTTTAACGCCCTGGAGTCCCTGATCGCCCTTCGCGCCGGTGGCTCCGATGTCGCCTTTGACGCCTGGGAGGCCCTGATCGCCCTTCGCCCCGGGAAGCCCTGCCGGACCCATGGGACCGATCGGGCCGACTGCACCCTGTGGTCCGATATCGCCCTTCGCGCCCGTGGCGCCAATATCGCCTTTGATGCCCTGGAGTCCCTGATCGCCCTTCGCGCCGGTGGCTCCGGTGTCGCCTTTGACGCCTTGGAGGCCTTGATCGCCCTTCGCGCCGGCAGGTCCCGCTGGACCTACGGGACCGATCGGGCCGATTGCACCCTGCGGTCCGGTATCGCCCTTCGCGCCGGTGGCGCCAGTATCGCCTTTGATGCCCTGGAGTCCCTGATCGCCCTTGGCACCGGTGGCTCCGGTGTCGCCTTTGACACCCTGATCGCCCTTCGCGCCGGCGGCTCCGGTATCGCCTTTGACACCCTGATCGCCCTTCGCGCCGGTGGCACCAGTGTCGCCTTTAACGCCTGCGACACCCTGATCACCCTTTGCGCCTGTGGCACCGGTATCGCCTTTGACGCCCGGCAGGCCCTGATCGCCCTTCGCGCCCGTGGCGCCGGTGTCGCCTTTGATGCCTTGGAGGCCCTGTTCGCCCTGTGCGCCTGTGGCACCGGTATCCCCTTTGTCGCCCTTGTCGCCTTTCGCACCGGCGGGTGCCGGGTCGGGCAGCAGGTATCCCAGGACGTCGATGGTCACGTCCGCGCCGGCGTTCCACGTCTGCACGCCGAAGGTGCCGCCGGGACCGAACAGGACGCCGGCTTCGAACATCAGCACTTCGCCTTTTCTGAACTTGAACACGGTCGTGGCATACGGGCTGGCCGGTTGTGTCGAATCAATGTGAACCTCGCCGTCGCCGTCGCCGGGTGTCACGGTGAAACGGCCGACGATGCCGATGGCCTCGACCGGAATGGCTTCCGAGCAGGGATCGACGAACAGCGGGGTCTCGAGCACGCCGCTGCTCCGATAAAAACGCGCTTCATTGGGGCGATAGGACGTCCCGCCCCACGGCATGTCATAACGATCGGCATTCAGCGTCGACGACAGGCGGCAGGGTGCGATTTCCTGGAACACCGTAGGCTGAACGCCTTTTTGCCACGTGTTGTCGATTGGATTGATGAGTGACATCCGGACCTGCATGCCGTAGGCCGTGAACGGCTCATGCGGCCGTGTGTACTTGTCCGGCTGCTCGGCGCGGACGGACACGGTGGACAGCAGAACGACAGCGGCTGCGAGTGTGGATAGGAAAAGTTTCCGAGTGGTATTCATGGTGGCCCTCTCTTTCTCTGCATAAGGTCTGTTTCGAGCTTTGCCGGCTTTGCGATTCGAAGAGGGGGTGCGACGTGTCCGAGCGTTTTTCCACGCTTCCTTAAATTTTTCCGGTATCCTGATTCCATCCCAAATGCCGCCGAGGAGCTGTTTCGAGCGAATCTGGCGCTCGTGGAGCGTGTCATTGGGGGCGTGTGCCGCCGCGCGGGACTCCATGGCCCCGATGCCGAGGACTTCGCCTCGATCGTGAAGCTGGCCCTGATCGAGAACGACTACGCGATCCTGCGCGGCTACGAAGGACGGGCGCCGCTGGGCGCATTTCTCACGGTGGTCGTGCAGCGGATGTTGTCGCGCGAGTGGACGCGTCTCCGAGGGCGCTGGCGTCCGTCGGCGGAAGCGGAGCGGAGCGGCCCCGCGGCGGTGCTGCTCGAGAAATTGATGGTGCGCGACGGGCGCTCTCTCGACGAAGCGGTGGCCATCGTTCGGAACGTCGATCCGTCGCTGGACGGGAAAGGCGCGCGCGCGCTCGCCGAGGGCTTGCCCCTGCGCTTCGCGCGCCCGCGGCTGGTCCCACTCATGGACGACGAGCATGAATTCGTTGCGCCGGACGCCGCCGATTCCCGTGCGAATGAAGCCGATGCGCGGAGGATCTCCGAGCGCGCCGCGCGGGTGGTGCGGGGGACGATGGCCACGCTTCCGCTCCAGGATCGGATGCTGATCCGATTTCATTTCGGCGCCGAGCTCAGCATCGCCGACGCGGCGCGCCTCCTCGGCGTGCCGCAGCGCCCGCTGTATCGCCGGATCGAAGCGCTGATGAGTAAGCTCCGCGAGGCCCTGGAGCGGGAGGGAGTCGATGCGGCCACGGTCGGGGAGCTGATCAGCGCCGGGGGAGCGGAATCTTTCGATTTCGGCCTGCGGGACGGGAAAAACGGATCGGGCCGTCACACCGATGATGTGGAGGCTGACAATTGACCCATGCAGTGAGTACGTGCCCGACCGACGAGACCCTGGCGCTTTTCGCCAGCGGCGAGATTGACGCTTCAGCCCGGAACGACGTGCTCGCGCACATCGAAACCTGCAGCGACTGCATGGCCGCTGTTCTCTCCGCGAAGGCGCATCTCGAGGAAGAGCGGAGCATTGGACGCGATTGGAGCGGTCGGCGCGCGCGGAGCGAATCGCGCTGGTGGATGGCCGCCGTCGCGGCGGCGGTACTCATCGCGGTCATCGTCTTTCCTCTGCTTCACCGCCGGGATGACGCGATGTCCAGGCTGGTGGCCCTCGCGCCTGTGTCGGCGCGTATGAATGAACCGCGCCTCTCCGGCGGATTCGCGTGGGCTCCCTATCGCGGGCCGATGCGCTCGACAGAGTCCGAAGTGGATGCCGAGCGGCTGAAGCTCGGCGGGGCCGCGGGTGATGCCATCGCGCGCGCACAGCGCGACGGTTCGGAACCGGCACAGCACGCGGCGGGCATCGCCCTGGTGCTGGTCGATCAACCGGCTGCGGCCGTCGATCGCCTGCGCACCGTCGCAGAGCAGTCGCCGAATGACGTTCACGTCTGGAGCGACCTTGCCGCGGCTCGTTACGCCGCCGCCGTGGAGTTGCAGCGGCCGTCGCTCCTCCCCGAGGCGCTGGCCGCCGCCGATCGCGCCCTGCGCATCGATCCGAAGTCAGCCGAGGCGCTCTTCAACCGCGCACTGATCCTCGAGCACCTGGGGCAGACAGCCGAGGCGCGGAAGGGGTGGCTTCGCTATCTCGAAGTCGATTCCAGCTCGTCCTGGGCGACCGAGGCGCGGGGACACCTCTAACCACAGAGGCACCGGTTTCTGCGCGCGACAAGAAGATTTAACATCGAGAGTCCTTCTCCCCCCGCAAAGAAACCGCGGGGGGAGAAGGGCTCTCGACGAAGGGAGTGGCAAGGCTCTCAAGGGAACAATTCAAGTGAGCGTGTTGAGCGTGTGAGAAATGCGCTAGTGCACCACTCCATGCCGCCGGAACGGCGGCGGGGGTGGTGGCGCCGCCGTCTGCGGTCCGAAGACGCGGATGCTGTAGCGGTCGGCCACCACGACCTTGCCGCTGGCCGTGGCCATCTGCTGCGGCGCGACGACGTGCATGGTGGTCGCATCGAGGAATGGGTTGCTCAGATTGGTGATGTCCATACGCGTCAACGTTCCGGGGCTGCCGATCAGGACCGAGTTGCCGAAGGCGGCCAGAGGACCGGGAGGCGGCATGGAGATCGAACCGACCTGGATCGGGTTGGCGGGGTCGGCAAGGGTGAAGACGAGCAGGTCGTCGCCACGGACGATGAGAGCGTCGGGATGGTTGCCCGTCGCCGGTGCGAAGGCCATATCGAGCGCGGTGGCCTGGATGTCCTGGACGTGGATTCCTACGTTCGGTGCGGGATAGCTGAAGACTCCGAAAATCGCGCCGAGGCTGACGTAAGCCCAGTGGCCGCCATTGGCGACGACGTTGATGGGATGAATCTTGAACGCGTTGACGATGCCTGGCTCCGGAAAGTTGAAGAAGTCGACGAGGTGAAGGCCGGTGAAGGAGTTGCCCTCGAGGATTCCGGTGGCGACGAAGTCGGCGTAGCTCGGACTGTGGCCGAGCGAGTGGAAGGTCTTCACGACCCTGGGGTGGTACGGATCGGCGAGATCGATGAGCTGGACGTCGCCGGTGCCGTAGAGCACCGCCTGCGTGCCCATGCTCTTGACGTGCGGCTGAAAGCCGTCGATCCGCACTGAGGCGATCTCCCGCGGCGACTGCGTGGTGGAGACGTCGAGCACCCGGAAGAACGGCGGATCGCTGACGAAGGCGAGCGAGCCGTTCGTGGCCACGCCGGCCAACGCTCCGTTGGCGTCGTCGACCTCGGCGGTCAGAACTGGCGTGGCGGGGTTGGCCAGATTGAAGACGCGGAGCGGCTTTCCGCTGTCGGAGATGTCGTTGACCAGGCCGGTGAAGGTCGGGCCGGAGACGAAGAGGCGGTCTCCGGAGGCGGCCATGGCCTGGGCGGGCTCGGTCATCGTCGCTACCTCTCGCGGCGTGGCGGACGATGCGTCGATGATGTGAATGCGGTTCGGCGGCTCCTCGGCGAAGACGCGCGTGCCGGCGACGGCGATGTTCTGCAGGTTGAGGGTGCCGGCCAGCGTACGGCCGGTGATGACCGGCGCCGCGAGATTGCTGACGTCGATGACGGCGACGCCGTCACCACCCGATGCGGAATAGAGGTTGTTCCCGCTGATGGCCAGCGACCGCGATGGCTCGGGGATGTAGTTGATCTCCTGCGAGGTGTTGCCGTCGACGATCTTGATCCCGATGTCGGCGATGGCCACGAAAAGGGCATCGCCCTTCCAAGCCATCGACTTGATCGTTCCCGTGGTCGGAAAGGCGCCGGTGTTGGGGAGCGTGCCGTCGCCGGCGGGACGCCAGATCAGGATGCCGCTGGGAGTACGGCCGGCCACGAGCTTTCCGTTCCAGGCGATCATGGTCACGCCAGCGACCGGCGTATGCATCGTCTGAACGGCCGTTCCGTCAGTGTTGATCGTGTAGCGCTCGATGGCGCTTCGCGTGGAGACGACGAGATCGTTGCCGGAGAGCGAGCCGTCGATGCTCTCGTCATTCGTCTCGATCCTGGAAACCCGGCGGACGCTGTTTGGGGCGCTGACGTCGTAAACCGAGAATCCTGCTCCGTCGACGTCGATGATGAAGTTCCCGTCGACGAGAAATTTCTGGCTGATGCCGCGCAACCCCCAGACGCCGGACTGGGCGGCGAGGGCGATGGGAACGAGCAGGAGAAGGATGGAGAGCCGGATGGTTCGAGTCATTTCGAACGGCTGTGCAAAGCGTATGCGCATCGGCAGGGAGGTTACCGCGCCTCCGTCATGAGAAGTTCGTCGAGGCGGCCGTTCTGGCGACGCGCGCGCTGCAGACGACGCAGATATTGAATACGTCGCGGTTTCTGCCCGGAGCGCTGGCGTCTCGCCGGCTGGCTCGGCGGCGTCCTCGCCGCTGAGGGGTTACAAAAAAATGTATGGCGACTTGCCAGAGCGGGGGCGAGACGCCCCCGGGCCAGCCGGCGAGACGCCAGCGCTCCGGGCGCCCCTCACTCAGCTCGCGCTCTTGTAGGCGGTCGCGTAACGTTTGGCGTCGGCGGGGTTCTCGCTGACCTTGCGCACGGCGGCGGCGAACTGCTGTTCGTTGAGGCCATGATCGGCGAGGATCTTGTCCGCGTCGTTCGGCTGCTTCTTGATCTGCGCGCCGAGGGTGCCGAGTTGCTCGGGCGAGAGCGATGCGGCCGGCGCCGATGATTGCGCGGAGGTGGTGGTGGCGTTGTAGCTTCCGGAGGATGCCGCCGTCGATGAAGGGTTGTTGTTCTTACAACCCGCGGCGAGAACGAGCATCACGATGGCCGAGGATGTGAGTAGTCTTCTCATTGGTCCTTCCCCTTTCCTTTCTTCTTTTCCTGGCCGGGAGGCCCGGCGGGCGGCTGCCCCTGTGGCGCGGCGGCAGCCGGCTGTCCCGGTGCTGCAACGACGGCCTGCTGGCCGTGACCGTGGCCGTGGCCGTGTTCTTCTCTCATGACAGGCTGCGGTGCGGGTGCCGGCGCCATCGCAGGCGCCGGAGCTGCTACAAACGCAGGCGGGCCGCCGTGACCGCGGCCGTGTCCATGTTCATTCCCATGTTCAGGCGTTGCCGGTGTCGCGGCTGGCGCCGGAACGAACGACGGAGCCGCGGTGTGGCCGCGTCCATGTTCATGGCGAGGCGCTTCGGGTGCGGCGACAAACGGCGGCGCGGCAGCGGCGGCGTGGCCACGTCCGTGTCCATGCCCCTCGTTGACCGAGGCTGGTGCGGACGAGATCATCGGCGTCAGCACGGGGGCGGACTGCCTTCCGTGTCCTCGGCCATTGCCGCGGTGTGCGCTTTCGACGACGGGAGCGGAAACGACCGGTTGCTGCCCGGCCATCCCACGATTGCCGTGGCTCTCGATCCTTCCGGGCGCAGCGAATGCGCCGGCAAACGGCGGCGGTACCGCGGCGATCGGAGCCTCGCGCTGCGCTCTGTTCGCACGGGCGAGCTCGCGGCGCGCCTGGCCGGGGTTGGCAACGACCGCTCCGCTATCGGGAGAGGCGAGCAGACGTTGCACCTGAGAGGGGGCCACCACCGCGGGAGCCGGTTGGTTGAACGTCGTGCGCGCGGCGGCGAAGTTCGTCGTTACACGTGACTGAACGACGGCCGGGACAAACGCTGGGTCGACAGGCGCAACGTAATTCTGGACCACCTGCGGCGCGTAATAGGACTGGTTCCCGTAATACGGCGAGCCATAATCGATCTGCGGTGTGACGCCGTAAACCTGAAGCTGACGGCTGACGGTCTGCACAAACGGGTCGCCGGTGAGTCCGTCGATGCGTTGCGTACGCACGTATTGGACGAAGTCAGGCTGCCCGTAGTAGCCGCCGTTGATGACGAGGGCGGCTGGCGCATAACGCATCAATTCGACGAATTGCACCGGAGGAACATCGCCGAGGTTCAATTCGACGACGAGACTGCTGACGCGGTCGTAGGGGACGCCGAGATCGTAGACGTCGACGACGGCCAACGGCATTTCCACCAGCGTGAGCGGGTCGAGGATCAGGCGGTCGCAGTGCCTTCGGATCTCGACCGGAACATAGTCAGGCTCGTAGGCATACGCATACGGCTCGCGGACGAAGTGCCGGCGTAATCGGTAACTGGCGGCTGGCACATAGTTGTCGTAGGTTCGCAGCCGCGATTCCATCGACGTAACGAGTGCCTCGCCCACGATGCCGCGGTCGACTTCTCCGTGGACCCATTCCACGAAATCAGGCCGGTTGTCGGTGCGTAATACAAGCGCTACCGGAACATAGCGGAATACGTCGATGAAGTCCGCCGGGGGAACGTTCGCCTGATCCATGTAGGTGACCAGCTCTCCCACCCGATCGGTTTGCACTCCTCGGACGTCACATACGGCGGACACCGCGAGCGGCATGGCGACATAGGAGAGCACGTCGCTGTTGTCGTAACTATTGAACGCTTTCGCTTCGATCGGTAGGAACGCCAGAAGAAGCAGCAGTACGAGCGCGAGTTTTTTCATGGTCTTTCCTCCGTGGCTCCTCCCTGCGGGGAAGCCATCGTGTGAAAAGACGTTGCAACAGAGGGGCCGGGAATGAGTCTCCGTGCGGACTCAGCAGCGACTGGCGAACGGTACTATTGGCCGGTTACGATTTATCGTCTGTTAGTCTGGCGGGGAAACGCTGGCGCGCCTGAAACGTACGGTCGAGCCCGATCCACTTCACGTTGTCGAGTGAGACGGCTCGCTCGCCCGCTGGCCAGTTGCCCCTGGGAAGATAGAAGAGACCGTCGCCGAAAATTCTGTACTTGCGGACTAGGTCACGCATGCTGCTGCAGCCGTTGGTGTGTGCCTTCAGCCCGCCAAGCTCCATCAATTCGCCGGTGCGCTCCGCCATCCCGTCGTAGACGCGAATCTCCTCACATATCTGCTTCATTCGGTCACCTATCCCGATTGCGTTTCATGCAAAAAGTGAGCGCAGTTTTGCGCGCTAAGGTGGACCTCTCCGAGAGCTGGCGCCGAATCCGCATGCCGAAACCGTACAATATGGTTCAGCCCCCGAAGATCCTGGTGGTGGAGGATGATGACGCTATCCGCGCCCTGCTGATTGCGGCATTACGACGTGAGCCGTTCGACGTCCATGCCGCGGTCAACGGTGCCGAGGGGCTCGAGCTCGTGCGCGCGTCCGAGTACGCGGTGATCCTGCTCGATTTGATGATGCCGGCATTGAATGGGGTCGAGTTCCTTCAGGCCTTTCATGAGCTGGTTCCGGAGTCGCGCACGGTCATTTTCGTGATGACCGCTTTTGATGACGCCATGGTCCGCCACGTGGCACCCAACCTCGTCCATGGCATCATCCGGAAGCCTTTCGACGTCCCTCAGCTCGTTGCCATGGTGCGCGAGGTGGCGCTGACGCGGATGCCGAATGCTCCGGTGATCGAGTGCGACACGAAGGTGCTCGATCTTGACGATCAAACACTCTCGGTCGAGCCGAACTAAAAGCTTTTGATGTCGGCTTACTCGTACCGAAGGGCGTCGATCGGATCGAGCTTGGCGGCTTTGCGGGCAGGGTAGTAGCCGAAGAAGATCCCGACGAAGGCGGCGACGCCGAACGAGAGCGCGACCGAGGCGGGTGTCACCACGATCGGCCATTGCAGAAAGCGCTTGACGCCGATCGAGGCGCCGATGCCGAGGGCGATGCCGAGAGCGCCTCCGACGATGGCCAGCGTGACCGCCTCGAACAGGAACTGCAGCAGGACGTGACGTCCCTTCGCGCCGATGGCCATGCGGATGCCGATCTCGCGCGTCCGCTCGGTGACTGACACCAGCATGATGTTCATGATGCCGATGCCGCCGACGAGCAGAGAGATTCCTGCGATGACCAGCAACAGCACGCGCAGAATCGCCGTTTGTGCCCCCGATGCCTGGGCGATCTCTTCCTGCGAGCGCATCTGAAAATCGGCGTCGCCGTTGGGGGCGATGCGATGGCGCTGGCGAAGGACGGCGTCGATTTCGTTCTGCGCCTGCTGCACCTGGTCGGCGGAAACGGCCGAGAGCTGGATCATGTCGATCTTGGTCTTGCCGGAGAGCCGCTTCATGACGGTGGTGTAGGGGGCGATGATGGTGTCGTCCTGATCCTGGCCCATCATGTTGCCGCCCTTTTTCTCGAGCACGCCGAGGACTTTGAAGGGAACGTTCTTGATGCGGACGATCTGGTTGACAGCCTGGCCGTCCGGAAAGAGATTCTCGGCGACGGTGGTGCCGAGGATGCAGACCTTGGAGGCGCTCTTCACGTCCTGATCGCTGAAAAAGGTTCCCTGCGAAACGTTCCAGGAGCGGATGAGCGGGTAGTCGACGCTGACCCCTTGAATGGATGTTCCCCAGTTGAGCTCTCCGGCCACGACCTGCGCGGCGGCGCGCACGGTCGGTGAGACGTAGGCGACGGCGGGGCACTCGGCCTTGATGGCGTCGGCATCGTCGGCGGTGAGGGTGGAGTTGCCTGTGAACATGCGGGCGCCGCTCGATGTGGCCGCTCCGGGGAAGAGCATGATGTAGTTCGTGCCGAGGGAGTTGATGGTGTTCTCGACCGACTTGGTGGCGCCGTTGCCGATGGCCACGACGGCGATGACGCAGCCGACGCCGATGATGATGCCGAGGGCGGTGAGGAAGGAGCGCATCTTGTTGCGGGCGATGGCCCGCAGACCGACCATGGTGATGTTGCTGATGCGCATGACTGAGCTTTTCATCGGGTGGCCTCCGCGGCGATTGGGGCGACGGGCGGTGCGATCCCGCGAACGTCGACGCGATGCTGCTGGATCTTTTCGTCGTTCTGGATGACGCCGTCGCGGACGGTGACGACGCGCTTGGCGTGCTGGGCGATGTCCGGCTCGTGCGTGATCAGGACGACGGTCTTACCGCTGTCGTTCAGCGACTGGAAGATGCCGATGATCTCTTCCGACGTGCGCGAGTCGAGGTTCCCTGTCGGCTCGTCGGCCAGAAGCATGGCCGGATTGGTGACCAGGGCGCGTGCGATGGCCACGCGCTGCTGCTGGCCGCCGGAGAGTTGCGAGGAGTGGCTGTGCTCGCGTCCTTTGAGGCCGACGCGGGCAAGCGCATCCATCGCTGCTTTGTGGCGCTCCGCGCGCGACCAGCCGAGATCGCCGTAGATGAGCGGGAGCTCGACGTTCTCGGCAGCCGAGGTGCGCGGGAGAAGGTTGAAGCTCTGGAAGACGAATCCGATCTTGGCGTTGCGGATGACGGCGCGCTCGTCGCGATTGAGCGTGGAGACGTCGACGCCGTCGAGCAGGTACGTTCCGTCCGTTGGCCGGTCGAGGCAGCCGAGGATGTTCATCAGTGTCGATTTGCCGGAGCCCGAAGGCCCCATGACGGCCAGGAATTCGCCTTCATCGACGAGGAGGTCGACGCCCGCGAGCGCGCGGACCTCGACCTCACCCATGGCGTAGACCTTTGTGAGGCCGTGAATCTCGATGACCTTCTTCGGGTCGTTCGGCTCATGAACCACTACCGTCCACCTCTGCCGCCGCCCGGACGTCCGCCGCCCATCGGGTTGCTGGCGCCCGGGGGAGGATTCGAATCGACTTTGGATGTGGCCAGGCCGACGACGATGTTGTCGCCTTCCTTCAGATCGCCGGAGAGGACCTGCGTGTAGTGGCCGTCGGTGATGCCGGTGCGGATCTCGACGGCTTTGAGCTTGTTGTCGGCACCGAGGATATAGACCGTCTGCGGGCGTTTGCGCATGGCGGGCGCTCCTCCGAGCGCGCCGGCGGCGCCGCCCATGCCGGAGGCGCGGTTGCCCCAGCGTGCGGCGCGCTCTTCGGGACTCAGGCCGCCTGTCGCCGTCGAGGTCTGCCCGTTCTGCATCCGGTTGCGCCAACGCGCGCGCTGTTCGGGAGTGGGACCGCCGGACGACGTGGCGGTCCCGGACTGGGCGGTCTGCGTCGTTTCGACCGTCTGCGTGGTCTCCGTGGTCTGGGTGGTCGCCTGCGCGCTGCGGCCGGCGGAGCCGGTGGCCGGTTTGGCCCCCGGTACGGCGGTGTCGGGCTTGAATCGAAGCGCGGCATTGGCGATGCGGAGCACGTCGCGCACGCTGGCGACGTCGATGGTGACGTTGGCGGTCATCTTCGGACGGAGCTTCTCGTCAGGATTGGGGACTTCGATGATGACCGGATAGGTGACGACGTTCTGGCTGACGGTGGCGTTGAGCCGGATCTGCGAGATGCGTCCGCGGAATTCCTGATCGGGATAGGAGTCGACGGTGAAGCGGGCGGTCTGGCCGACGGCGATGCGGCCGATGTCGGACTGGTCGACGTCCGCCTGCACCTGCATCTTGGTCAGATCCTGGGCGATGGAGAAGAGCGTCGGCGCCTGAAACGATGCGGCGACGGTCTGGCCGACGTCGTATTGCCGGTCGACGACGATGCCGTCGATGGGCGAGATGATCTTGGTGTATTTGAGGCTGGTCAGGGCCTGGTTGAGCGCGGCCACCGATTGCTGGACCTGGGCATTGGCGCCCTCGTAGGCGGCGCGCGCGGAGTCGAGGTCCGCCTGCGCCGCCAGTCCGGCCTTGGCCAGACGCGATTGCCGGTCGTAGCTGATCCTGGAATTGGCCGCTTCGACGCGGGACTTGGTGACGTCGGCCTGGCGTTGTTCGACCTGCTGCTGGAACGGCGTCGGATCGAGCTCGGCCAGGAGCTGACCTTTGGTGACGCGGCTGTTGAAATCGGCGTAGAGCCGGGCGATGACGCCCGATACCTGGCTGCCGACTTGTACGGTGGTGACGGCGGACAGCGTTCCCGTTGCGGTGACCGTCATGGTGACGGTTCCTCGGTCGACTTTTTCCGTCCGGTATTGTTCGTTTTTGTTGCCGCTGCCTTTGCACGCTGCAAGGACAGCAATCGTCAGTATTGCTGCAAAACGTCTCACGCTCAGGACTCCCTCCGGGCACCTTACGACCCGATGCATCGGGCGTTGAATGGCGCGGCGAAGTGTAATGCAGCACTTCGCGCCGCGCACGTGAGGCGGGTGGGCGAAACGGATTTGTGACGCGGGGGCGGTTGCGCGGTCTCGGGGTTACGCGGTCTCGCGGTTGTGCGAGTGGTTCGTTCTCGGGAGTACCTCCAATCGAGAGTCCTTCTCCCCCAGCGCTTTTCAGCTGGGGGAGAAGGTGCCGAAGGCGGATGAGGGGGCGTTTCACGAGGACGTCATTCGCGCGCCTTCGAGCGTTCTCGGACCAGCGTCGGTAAATCGCGCATATCTCGTAAAGCGCCCCCCTCATCCGCCTTCGGCACCTTCTCCCCCCACAAGAAACCGTGGGGGGAGAAGGGCTCTCGACGAAGGGAGTGGTGAGGCTCTCGAGGGAACGATTCAAGGCTCTCGAATCCCTTACCCCGAGACCAAGCAACTCAGCAACCGAGCAGCCAAGCATCCGAACACCGCGCAACCGCATCGAGCCCGACCTACGTTATGCTTCCGGCCCCATGGCGCTTTTTTCATCGAAAGAGACGACTCCACAAGCCCGCGGCGCGGAGCCGCAGGTCTCACACAACGGTACATTTTTTGGTCCGAATGTAACCATCGACGGGACGGTCACCGGCTCGGAACCGGTCCTGATCGAGGGGATGGTTCGCGGCAAGATCAATCTCACCGGGGAGCTCCGGATCGGCACGAAGGCGCGCATCGAGGCCACCGTGCATGCGAAGAACGTGACGGTGGAGGGGAAGCTCACCGGCGACGTCTCCGCCGATGATCGCGTCGAGCTCGTGGCCAGCGCCACCGTCGACGGGAACATCAAGGCGCCGAAGATTGTCGTCGCCGAGGGCGCGCGGTTCCGCGGGTCGGTGGATATGGGATCGGCGAAACCGGCGGCGAACGCGGAGACGGCGAAGAAGTAGAAGAAGGCAGAAAGCAGAAGGCAGAAGGCAGAAGTGGAGCCGGTTTTGGTTTCCACTTCTGCTTTCTGCCTTCTGCCTTCTGCTTTTCCAGGAGGAACACATGTCCAACACCGGTCTGCGCGATACGCGCGACTACAAGAACTACATCGACGGCCAGTGGGTTGCGTCATCGAGCGGCAAGACGTTCGAGAACAGGAATCCGGCCGATGGCGATGACCTCATCGGAACGTTTCAGGAGTCGAACGCGGACGATCTGAACGCGGCGGTCGATGCCGCGGACCGCGCCTTTCAGGCGTGGCGGCTTACGCCGGCGCCGCTCCGCGCGGACTATCTCTACGCGGTTGGCAACATCCTCAAGCGGGATAAGGAAGCGATCGCCCGCGAGATGACGCGCGAGATGGGGAAGGTGCTGCAGGAGACGCGCGGCGACGTGCAGGAAGCGATCGACATGGCTTTCCTGATGGCCGGCGAGGGGCGCCGTCTGCATGGCGTGACCACCCCTTCCGAGCTCCCGAACAAGTTCAATATGGCCGTGCGCATGCCCCTGGGCGTGGCCGGGCTGATCACGCCCTGGAACTTTCCGATCGCCATCCCGGCGTGGAAAGGGATGGCGGCGCTGATCTGCGGCAACACGGTGGTGATCAAGCCGGCATCGCAGACGCCGCTCTCGGTGGTCATGCTTGCCGAGGCGTTCGAAGAGGCGGGACTGCCGAAGGGCGTGTGGAACGTCGTGACCGGCGGCGGAAAAGCGGTCGGCGAGCCGATGCTGAAACACCCGAAGGTGGCGGTGATCTCGTTCACCGGATCGACCGACGTCGGCCGCGAGATCTCCGTCGCCTGCGCGCCGCAGTTCAAACATGTCCACCTGGAGATGGGAGGCAAGAACGTCATCCTGGTGATGGACGACGCGGACGTCGATCTCGCGGTCGACGGCGCGCTTTGGGGTGCGTTCGGCACGGCGGGCCAGCGCTGCACGGCGGCGTCGCGCATCGTGGCGCATCGCAAGATTTACGATGCGTTCGTGGAGAAGCTCTCGGCGCGCGCGAAGGCGTTGCGCGTCGGCAACGGCCTCGATCCGCAGGTCGACATGGGGCCGAACATCTCCGCCTCGCAGATTGACACGATCGCGAAGTACGTGACGATCGGAAAAGACGAGGGGGCGACCGTCACGGCCGGCGGCGCGGCGCTGACCGATGGCGGCTACAGCAAGGGTCACTTCCATCAGCCGACCGTCTTCGCCGACGTCACTCCCGGCATGCGCATCGCGCAGGAGGAGATCTTCGGACCGGTGACGGCGGTGATGCGCTGCGATTCGCTCGAGGAGGCCATCAACATCGGCAACGGCGTGAAGTACGGCCTGTCGTCGTCGATCTACACCCGCGACATCAACAAGGCCTTCGTGGCCATGCGCGACATGTACACGGGGATCTTCTACGTCAATGCCCCGACCATCGGCGCCGAGGTCCATCTGCCGTTCGGCGGGACGAAGCAGACCGGCAACGGCCATCGCGAAGCCGGCATCGCCGGCATCGACGTCTTCAGCGAATGGAAGTCGATCTACGTCGACTACTCGGGGTCGCTGCAGCGGGCACAGATCGACACGGAAGAGGTGTAGGAGAGGTTGCTGGGTTGCTAGGGTTGCTGGGTACCCACAGCCCCCAGCAACTTAGCAACCCAGCAACTCTTTCGGAGAGAATACACGGCGATGAAAACGATCGCCGCGTTTCTGCTTCTGCTTGTCGCCATTCCCGCGTTCGCGCAATCCACCGCTGACACCATCATCGCGCGCGAGCTGCAGAGCTCGCGCGCGTACGAGACGCTGAGCCATCTCACCGACGACATCGGCGCGCGGCTCACGGGATCGAAAGGGGCGGCGCTGGCCGTGCGGTGGACGACGCGGCAGTTCCGCGAGTGGGGCATCCCGGTGTCGAACGAGCCGGTGAAGGTGCCGCATTGGGTGCGCGGGCGGGAGGAGGCCCATCTGCTGTCGGCGGCGAATCAGAACCTCGTGCTCACGGCCATCGGCGGCAGCGTGGCCACGCCGCCGTCGGGCATCACGGCGGACGTCGTCGAGGTCGATTCGTTCGATGCGTTGAAAACGCTGGGCACGGCCAAGCTGCGCGGCAGGATCGTTTTCTACAACAACCCGATGGACATGGATCTCGTGCGCGCGCACCGCGCCTTCGAGGCCTACCGCATCGCCGTGGCCTTCCGCGGCGCCGGCGCCAGCAGGGCCGCGGAGTACGGGGCGAAGGCGATCGTGATCCGTTCGGTCGGATCGGCGTCGCTGCGTACGCCGCACACGGGCGCGCTGCGCTACGACCCGAAACAGCCGAAGATCCCGGCCGCGGCGCTGACGGCGGAGGACGCCATGCTGCTGCACCGTCTTCTGGCGCGCGGCAAACGCGTACGGATGCACATGCTGCTGACGCCGAAGACGCTGCCGGACGTCGATTCGGCGAACGTCATCGCCGAGATCCGCGGGAGCGAGAAGCCGGAGGAGATCGTCCTCATCGGCGCGCATCTCGACTCGTGGGACCTGGCCACCGGCGCGATCGACGATGGATCGGGCGTGGCCATGGTGATGGAGACGATGCGGCTGCTGAAGGAGATGAACCTCCGCCCGCGCTGCACGATCCGGGCCGTCCTGTTCATGAACGAAGAGAATGGTTCCCGCGGCGCGCTGCAGTACGCAAAGGATCACGGGAAAGAGAAGCACATCGCCGCGATCGAGACCGATGCCGGCGGCGCGGCGCCGACCGGGTTCACGACGACGCTGAAGGGCGATGCGCTGGCGGCGCTGGAAGGGCGTACGAAGCCGCTGGCGGCGGTGTCGTCGAACCGCTTCGAGGTGGCCGAGGAGGCGGGGGCGGACATCGGTCCGCTGACGGAAGCCGGCGTGCCCGGCTTCGGCCTGGTCCCGGAACCGCTGCACTATTTCGACTACCACCACACCAACGCCGACACACTCGACAAGGTGGATCCGAAGGAGCTGGCCCAGGACACGGCCGCGATCGCGGCGCTGGCCTGGATACTGGCGGAGTAACGGCTGGCGCGGTTGTCTGCGGCTGCTTCGCGCCGCGTTGTCTGCGTCGCTGCGCTCGCGTTGTTTGCGCGCTGCGGCGGCGCGTGGCCGGTGACGGAGCGCTGGCGTGGGGATTTGCAAGTTCGCTGGTGGATGATTGGCGCCATTCCTGACGGGATTGTTGTGGCACAGACACTCTTGTCGGTGCCGGACTCTCGCCGAGAGTCAAGGACGCAAGCCCTCATCGGCGGCGGCTCCGGCCGGGGCACAGACAAGAGTGTCTGTGCCAGTCTGTGTCACATTAGCTGCGTAACCCCCAGCCGGCCACGCGCGCCGCAGCGCGTAGACAACGCGAGCGCAGCGACGCAGACAACGCGGCGAAGCCGCAGACAACCCGCACGCGCAATAATCGCACATGCGAAACGACATCATCGGCGGCGCGACCACCTTCGTGGCCATGGCCTACATCATCGTCGTCAATCCGGCCATTCTGAAAGCAGCGGGACTTCCGACCGGGGCCAGCACCGTGGCCACGATCGTCGTGGCGGCGGCCGGCTCGATCCTCATGGGCCTCTATGCCAGGCGGCCGATCGCGGTGGCGCCGTACATGGGGGAGAACGCCTTCATCGCCTACGGACTGGCCGCGCTCGGGATCACCTGGCAGCAGCGGCTCGGCTCCGTCTTCGTCAGCGGTGCGCTGTTCCTCCTCATCACACTCATCGGGCTGCGCGGCTGGCTTGCGAAATCGATCTCGCAGAGCCTGAAGTACAGCTTCGCGGCCGGCATCGGCCTCTTTCTGGCCTTCATCGGACTGACGGAGACCGGCATCGTCGAGAGCGGGAGCGGGGTGCCGGTGAAGATCGGCAATCTGCACAACCCGCAAGTGCTGCTGGCCATCGGGGGCTTCATCATGATGATGGCACTCATGCGCCTGCGCGTGCGCGGCGCGATTCTCATCGGCATCGCCGTCACGGCCATCGCCGGGATCTTCCTCGGGTTCGGTCACGCGCCGCGGGCGCTCTTCGCCTTGCCGTTCACGGGCGACTACAGCCTCGCGCCGATCGCGCTGCAGCTCGATATCCGCGGCGTTCTGCGCCTGTCGTTTCTGCCGATCCTGCTCACCCTGTTTCTGATGAGCTTTCTGGACACCCTCGGCACGCTCGTCGGCGTCGGCGCGGCCGGCGGGATGCTCGACGCGGAGGGGAACTTTCCGGAGATCGAGAAGCCAATGACGGTCGATGCCATCTCCTGCTGCCTCAGCGGGCTCCTGGGCACATCCACCAGCGGCGCATACATCGAATCGGCCGTCGGCATCCGCGAAGGAGCGCGGACGGGTGTGGCGGCGATCACGACCGGCCTTCTTTTCGCGCTGTCGCTCTTCTTCATCCCGCTCGTCGAGCCGCTGCAGCAGTTGCGCTTTGCGTACGGACCGGCGCTCATCGCCGTCGGCGCTCTGATGCTCGATGCCGTGCGCAAGATCGATTTCGACGATCTGACGGAGCTCGTCCCGGCCTTTGCCACCATCGCCATGATGGTCTTCACCTACAACATCGCCAACGGTCTGACGGCGGGTCTGGTGCTCTATCCGCTGATGAAGCTTCTGGCCGGCAAGCCGCGCGAGATCAGCGGCGGGTCACTCGTTCTTGCGGCGCTCTGCGGCATCTACTACGTCTTCGGCCTGCCGCATTGAGAGACAAAAAAGCCCCGGCCGAAGCCGGGGCTTTCCGTTACAACCGATGGAACTGTTGACTAGAAGCGCGCGCCGATGGCGTAGAGATACGTGCGCGGGAGCTGGATGCTGCCGTTCTGCGAGAAGGTGGTAGCGGTTCCGCCGACCACGCCGAACGATGAGCCAAGCTGGAAATTCGCGCCCATTGCCTGGCAGTCAGCCAGGGCCGTACCCTTCGGGCATTCCTTCGGGGTGTCCTTGAACGGGTTGAACGTTGCGAAATACGGCAGTTTGTTGGCTGGATTCGTGCCGCCGTTCACGTTCGTGAGGACGAGCGTGTTGCCGCTGAGAGCCGCCTTGTTATTGAAAACGTTGCGGACTTCGGCCTTGGCGAAGAAGGCGAAGTTGTGGATCGGCAGCTCGTAGTTGAGCGCCACGTCGCTGGCCTTGAGGGCTTCCCAGTGATACTGGCCGCGGTTGCCGAAGAAGTAGGTCACGCTCGTCGGAGCGTTTGCATACTTGTGGGCCGGGTCAGTCGGCACCGGTGTGCCGTCCGGGTAGGTGGTGGACGCCGCGCTGAACGGAACGCAGGCGCCCGTGGTGGTATTGGTCACGCACGTGGTGATGGCCTGCGAAGCAGAGAACGGGGTACCCGAGTCGTAACGCTCGATGAGGCCGAAGTTGAAGTGACCGATGCGGGTGCCGAGGTCATACGTAAGGAATCCGCGAACCTTGTTACGCTGATCCGGCTGCAGGAACCCGATCGGGGCGTTCTGCTTGAAGTTCTGGAACTCTTTGTAGCCCACGCTCGATGAACCGAACGTGACGGGGCCGCCGCCGGTGGTCTCACCTTCGATGTTGCCGGTGAGCTTGGAGTAGGTGTAGTTGCCGCCGATGCCGAAGCCTGCCGGGAGCTGGTACTGACCCTGGAACTGCATGCCCCAGTACTTGCGGGTCGGAACGTCGGAGTTGCCGGTCAGGGTGAGGTCGGACGGCGTGCCCGTAGCCGGGTTGATGACGGTGCCGATGGCCAGCGACGTGAAGCCGGCATAGAAGTCCTGCCAGTCGCGGTGGATGTAGTCGGCGCGGAGGTAGCCCTTGCCGATCTGCGTTCCCGCGCCGAGGGTGAATTCTTTCTGGCTCGGCGACTTGATTCCGGTGTCGACCAGCTTGGCGTTGAAACCCGGAATGGCCTGCGAAATGATCGCGCGGTTCGTGAAGCCATTGTCGAGGAACCACTGGAAAGCCTGCTGGAGAGCGGTACGGGAGTCGAGAAATCCCGTGCTCGGACCTGCATACGCCCAGCGAATCGTGGCCGGGTTGCCAGCGGCCGAACCACCACCGGAAACGGTCTCGGCGAGACGGCCGACATACGTGCCGTAGTTCGCGTCGACGCGCAGACGGCCATTGCCGAAGACGTCGAAGATGATGCCGAGGCGGGGGCTGACGGCGCTGTCTTTGGAAACGCCGTGGCCGGCGCTGTCGACGGCGTTGTTCTTGTCATAACGGGCGCCGAGGTTGAAGGTGAAGTGCTGATTGAGGTCCCACTTGTCGTTGATGAAGGATGACGTCGTCTTCAGGTTCGATCCGAGCGACGCGAACGCGACCGGGAAATAGAGGAAGCGGTCGGCGCTTCCGTTGGCAGCACCCGTGAGCGCGATCTGAACGGTACCATCGGGCATCTGGATCGGTGCCTTGACGCGGGAGTCGAAACGGAAGTCGGTCGGCGACTGGAAGTTGTTCGAGAGCCGCTGTTCCGCCCAGTCGTCGTAGCCGAGCACCACGTTGTGAGTGCCCATCGACTTCGTTCCGAGGAAGTAACGTCCCTTGATTTCCCACTCTTTGTTGTTGCGCAGCTCCGCGCCGCAGCTTCCGCAGAAGTACGGGGCGTTGGCGGTGGCGCCTGTAACGACCTGGTCGATGATCGGGCTTCCCTCGGCGAGGTAGGCCGCGGTGGGATTGGCCTGGTGGGCCGGCGTGTTGCCGCCGAAGCCGACGAATGCGAAGTATTTCTTCGCCCAGTCGCCTTCGATGAGCAGGTTATTGGTGATGACGCCGTTGTAGTGCAGGGTCTTGAAGTTGTTCGGGTTCTCGACGCCCGCGGTATTGATCGAGCGAAGGTCGAGGCAGCCGATCTGGCAGTTCTTGTCGGCCTTGACGTTGTTGGTCAGGTAGGACCCGACGATGGAGTGTTTCTGGGTGAGGTTCGCCGTCAGCTTGTACTCCTGGCGGGGCGAGCTCTGATTGACGGCGTACGCGCCGACGGTCGGATTCGGCAGTGTCGAGATCGCGAACAGCGTGCGTTGTGAGGAGATCTTGGACTGACGGCCGGCGACGAAGAACCACAGACGGTCGCGGATGATGCGGCCGCCGAGGGTCTCTTCGTAGGTGTTGTTGGTGTGGTCGATCGGGTCCGGCTGCGTGGAGAAGCTCTTGGCCGTCCACTTCGGATTGTCGAGCGAGTCGCGGACGGAGCCGCTGAAATCGTTGCCGCCCGACTTGGTGATCGACGAGACCACGCCGCCGGTGAAGCGGCCGAACTCGGCGGAGACACCGCCGGTGAGGACCGTCGTCTCCTGGATTGCGTCTTCGATGTAGAGCTGGTGCGGTTGGCCGCGGAGGTTCTCGTTCACGACCGCGCCGTTCACGAGATAGAGGTTGTCATACGACATCGCGCCGGAGATCGAGTTGCCGTTGACGCCGTTGGTCACGCCGGGCGAGAGTGCCGCCTGCTGGAACGGCTGGCGTCCGGTCGGCAGTTGGTTGACCGTGGCCTGCTTGTAGTTCGACTGGATCTGCGGGGTCTCCATGACCGTGGCCTGATTGGCCGTGACGGTGATGGCTTCGGTGACGGCAGACATCTTCATGTCCGCGTCGACCCGCGTGGTCTCGACGAGGTTGACCTGCGCGTTCTTCACGACGTCCGTCAGGCCGGACAGCGAGAAGGTGACCTTGTATTTACCCGGCGGAATGGCCGAGAAACTGTAGTCTCCCTGCTCATTCGTGACCGTGGTACGCGTTCCCTGCAACGCCGGCGACGAGACCGTCACCGTCACTCCAGGGAGATTAGACCCTGCCTGCGAGACCGTTCCGGTCAACGCACCAGTCGTGCCCTGCGCGAATGCGCCGGCTGCAACCAGGAGTAGCAGGAAGAAACAGATCGTAAATCGTTGTAGCTTCATCGTTCCTCCTCGATTTCCCTCAAAAAAGTTACTGTTGGACTGCGCTGATCACTGCATAGGACGAACCCAGTTATGCAAACAGACCCTTGGAACTCAAGTTGCTGCTGGATAAAGACTTAATTTTGTTGCCGTCGATATTTCACAAGTGTCTTGATTCAACCTTTTGAACAGCCGCACCGGTTGGCCGCATCGAACGGCTTCCGGCTCGGCGCGGGCGCGACCGGCAAAAGACCTTCGGCACTGTTAACGAACGTCAGACTGCTCCAGTTAACGAACATCGGACCTTGGTTCACCGGCGGTGGACGGCCGACGGTGAACTCACTATTTCCGGGAAAGGCCGCATCCTACGCGCCGAGGCTTCCGGTTGCAAGCGAGACCTTGCGGAACGGGAGTCGGGGGTCGGAAGTCGCGAGTCGGGGGTCCTTACTCTCCGATTCCCGCGCCCGCGAATGTTCAGGGGGGAGCTGCGGTTCGTTCATCGCAAAAAAAAGCCCCGGCGCGAAAGGCCGGGGCTTTTTCGGAGCGCGAAAGGGAAATCAGAAACGCAGGCCGGCGGCGAAGGAATACGTCCTCGGTTGCTGATACGAGCTGACGCCGATTGCCTGGCCGAAGGTATCCGCCTTCTGGTAGTTGGCTCCCATCGCCGTGCATGCCGCCACGGCTGCCGCCGCCGATGTGAACGAGCTTTGCTTCGGGCACTCGACCGGTGTTTCAGTGAACGGGTTGAAGGCCTTGAGTCCACGCGTCGAGGATGTCCGGCGGGTGAAGACGGTGGTGTCCGGATTGATCACTCCATGCTTGTTGAACACGTTCGTCACCGTTCCCTGGAGGCGGAATGAGAAACGGGTGACGGGAACCTCGTACACCAGGGTGGTGTCCGTTCGGTTGAGGGGGTCGGCCCGGAGGACTCCCCGTCCGCTGAAGAAGTATGTGTGCGATGTTCCGATCTGCGAGAGGGTGTAGCCGGGGTTCGCCGGGAGACCGGTATACGACGTTCCTGCAGTGCGGCCGGTCGCATCGATCGTGCTGGAGACCGAATAGGGCGCGCCGCTCTCGTACGTCTGCAGCAACGATGCGCTGAGCGTGCCGAGGTGGCCGATTCTGAAGTCATAGCCGGCCCACATCTTCAACTTGTGCGGGGTGTCCTCGGGCAGGACGCCGGTCGGCAGACGATTGGCGTAGCCGAGATATTCGGGGTAGTACAGTGGGAGCGGCTGGTTCGGGACGGTGGCGCTGCCGGCCGATTCTCCCTGGTCATTGCCGCGCAATCTCGAATAGGCGTAAGTCAGACCGGTATAGCTGGCCGCGGTTGGCTTCCACTGCCCCTGGAGCTGAATGGCGCGATAGGTGCGCTTGGTGAGATTGTCGTTTACGAGGAACTGGACGTCGCCCTTGTTCCCGAACGGATCGACGGCTTGCGGATTCGACTTGACCAGTTGCGCGGCGTAGAAGTCGTGCCAGTCACGCTTGATCACGTCGAAACGCACGAAGGCATTGGCCTGCATCTGGACGCCATAGCCGAGCGTGAATTCATCGACGTACGGGGAGACGAGCGGGCTCTGAAGCACCGTGCTGAGTCCGGAGATGGCGACGGAGCGAAGGTTCGATGTGTTGTTCGTCCCGCCTTGACTATTGAACCAGGTCCAGAGGGCTGCCAGCGCTTTGTCGGTGGTCAGGAGCGCGGAGTCAGCGGTTCCCGAGGGATTGATGTTCGGGCCGCGATAAAACCAGGTGATGGTCGAGGGATTTCCGTTGGCATTGGCGCCGCCGCCGACGTTGCCGTCTTCGATCTTCGAGACATAGCGGCCATAGTTGGCGTTGAACTTATGTTTGCCGTCGCCTCGGAGGTCGAGCTGCAATCCGAGCCGCGGGCTGAGAGCGCTGTCCTTGGAGACGACGTGGCCGCTGTCATCCTGGGCGTTGTTCTTGTCGAAGCGCAAGCCGAGGTTGAAGCTCCAGCGGGTGTTGTAATCCCACCGGTCGTTCACGAAGGCCGACTTGACGCTCAGGTGATCGCCGGTGGCGGTGAAGAAGATCGGGTTCCATTGAATGATCGAGTTGCTGTCGAGTACGGGATAGACGGTCGTGCCGACGACCTTCGTGTTGCCGAGAATACGGAAGTCGCTGCCCGACTGGTGATTGTTGACCAGGCGTGTTTCCGAGAAACGGTCGAGGCCCGCGACGAGATTGTGGCTGCCCATCGACTTGGTCGGCATGAAGTAGCTCGCCTTGCCGGTCCAGTCGTAGTTGTTCCGCTCTTCCGGGCCGCAGACGCCGCAGAACGTCGGCGACCAGTAGCGGCGGCCGGTCGGGTTATCGACCATGAGCGTGCCGTCGATGATGTCGGTCGACTTCGCGCCGGCGTTGATGAAGGAGAACTTCTTATTCGAATAGTTGCCCGTGAGCAGCAGGTTCGACGCCAGTACGCCGTTGTACTGCGCGGTCAGGAGCTTGTTCGGCAGTTGCCTGTCGTTGAGGCTGCGGGTGTCCATGATCGAGCCGAAGAAGTTGCCTCCGTCCTGATCCTTGACGTCGACATAGGAGGCCGTGAGGTTGTGCTTCTGGGTGATCTGGCCGGTGAATTTCCCCTCGATCCGCTTCTGATCCCGCGCCGCGGTGAATGGCACGTTGGTGAGGGTCGTGAAATTCTGGGTGCTCGTCTTCGACTGGCGGGCGGCGCCGAAGAACCACAGGCGATCCTTGAGAAGGTATCCGCCGAGCGTTTCCTCGTACACGTTGTTGAGCGTATCGACGTGGTCGGCCTCGGTCGGAAGCGGCGTTTTCGCCGTCCACTTCGCATTGGAGAGGTTGTCGCGGAACGAGCCGCTGAACTCGTTGCCGCCCGACTTCGTGATCGTCGAGATCACGCCACCGGTAAACCGGCCATACTCGGCCGAGATCCCGCCGGTCATGACCGTCGTCTCCTGGATGGCGTCTTCGATGAAGAGTGAGTCCGGCTGCCCGCGCAGGTTCTCGTTCAGCACGGTGCCGTTGAGGAGATAGATGTTGTCGTACGAAGGGGCGCCGGAGATGGCGATCTGGTTGTTGAAGGCGTTCGCGTTCGCCACCGCGCCCGGTGCCAGGTTCACCGCCGAGAGGATCGTACGCGGCACCGGCAGCTTCTCCATCATCGCTTTGGTGAAGTTCGAGGCGATCTGCGGACTCTCCATGACCGCCGGCGAGCCGGCCGTCACAGTGATTGCCTCGGTGACGGCGGAGACTTTCAGGTCTGCATCGACGCGCGTGGTTTCCGCCAGTGACAGGCGGCTCTTCTTCGTCACGGGCTGCATCCCCTCCAACTGGATCTTGATGCTGTAGTCGCCCGGCGGAAGGGCAGGGATGTTGTAGTCGCCGTTGTTGCCGGTGACCGCCGTGCGCGTGCCCAGGAGGGATGGTGACGTGACGGTGATGGTTACCCCCGGTAAGGGACTTCCTCCGGAGGTGACCGTACCGGTCAGCGTCGCGCTCGTGGCCTGGGCGAAGGCGGTGGCGGCGGCAAGGATCAAGAGCGCCCCAAAAACCGAAAGACGTAAAAATGATCGCATTTCTCCCCCTTGTTTGTTATTTGTTAACGGCGACTGGACGGACTGGGGTAGGTTTGGCACATTCTAGAGCAAGGCAATGCCCAGGACCCGGATTTTCCAAGTCATTGTGATTGAATTATTTACGAGCTGCGCGTTGCCTAAGGCGTGCTCGCGGCTTCGGAGAAGTGGATTCGCGATCCAATTCCTGAGTTACCGCGTCATCTGGCGGTAACGGATCCGATGCGGTTGATCGGCCTCGGCGCCGAGGCGTTTGTGCTTGTCTTCCTCGTACTCGCTGTAGTTCCCGTCGAACCAGACCACGCGGCTGTCGCCCTCGAATGCCAGGATGTGCGTGGCCACGCGGTCGAGGAACCAGCGGTCGTGCGAGATGACGATGGCGCAGCCGGCGAAGTTCTCCAGAGCTTCTTCGAGCGCGCGCATGGTGTTGACGTCGAGATCGTTGGTCGGCTCGTCGAGCAGCAGAACGTTGGCCCCCTCTTTCAACATCTTGGCGAGATGGACGCGATTGCGCTCGCCGCCTGAGAGTATGCCGACCTTCTTCTGCTGATCGGAGCCGGAGAAGTTGAAGCGGGCCACGTACGCGCGCGCATTCATCTCGCGCGGTCCGAGCAACACCAGTTCGGTGCCGCCGGTGATCTCTTCGAAGATCGATTTGTCGGGATCGAGCGTCCGGTTCTGGTCGATGTAACCTAGCCTCACGGTCTCGCCGACGCGAATGGTTCCGGCGTCCGGCGGCTCCTGGCCGAGGATCATCCGGAACAGCGTGGTCTTGCCGGCGCCGTTCGGACCGATCACGCCGATGATGCCGCCGGGCGGGAGCTTGAACTCCATCTCGTCGATGAGGAGCGTCTCGCCGAAGGCTTTACGCACGTTGTCCGCCTCGACCACGATGCTGCCGAGGCGCGGGCCGGGCGGGATGTAGATCTCGAGGTCCTGGACCTTCTCCTGCGTCTGCTGGTTGAGGAGCTCTTCGTATGAGGTGATGCGGGCCTTCCCTTTGGCGTGACGCCCCTTCGGCGACATGCGGATCCATTCCAGCTCGCGCTCGAGCGTTTTCTGCCGCTGCGATTCCGCTTTCTCCTCGTGCTGCAGGCGGGCCTGCTTCTGCTCCAGCCATGAGGAGTAGTTGCCCTTGAAGGGGATGCCGGCGCCGCGGTCGAGCTCCAGAATCCAGCCGGCCACGTTGTCGAGGAAGTAGCGGTCGTGCGTGACGGCGATGACGGTGCCGGGATATTGCTGCAGATGCTTCTCCAGCCATTCCACCGACTCGGCGTCGAGATGGTTGGTCGGCTCGTCGAGGAGCAGGATGTCGGGAGCCTGAAGCAAGAGCCGGCAGAGTGCGACGCGGCGCTTCTCGCCGCCGGAGAGGATGCCGCAGAGCGTGTCGCCGGGAGGGCACCGCAGCGCGTCCATGGCCATCTCCAGTTTGGAGTCGAGGTCCCATGCGCCGGTGGCGTCGAGCTTGTCCTGCACCTTCCCCTGGCGCTCCATCAGCTTGTCCATGTCGGCGTCGGGATCGCCGAAGGCGTTGTTGATCTCGTCGAACTCCTTGAGGAGATCGATGACCGGCTGCACGCCCTGCTCGACGATCTCGCGGACCGTTTTGGCCGGATCGAGCTGCGGCTCCTGTTCGAGAAAGCCGACGGTGTGGCCGGCGGAGAGAACGGTCTCGCCGAGAAAGTCGTGGTCCGTGCCGGCCAGGATGCGCAGCAGCGACGACTTGCCGGACCCGTTCAGGCCGATGACGCCGATCTTGGCGCCATAGAAATAGGAGAGGTAGATGTCCTTGAGGACCTGCTTCTTGCCGTGAAACTTCGACACTCCGACCATCGAGTAGATGATCTTGTTTGGTTCGGTATTGGTGGCCATGGGGCGCGGATTGTAGTGGAAGCGGGAACAACATCTGACATTTGCATCCTGAAAGGCTTTAACCACAGAGGCACAGAGGACACAGAGGTTTTGGTTGTCTCTGTGTTCTCTGTGCCTCTGTGGTTAAGGCCTTTCTAACGGCGGCCCGCTACATCGCCGCGCGCGCCGTCGCTTCGTTCTCGAACGACACGACGACCAGGGTCTGATCGTCCTCGGGGGGACGATTCCGCGTGAACTTGCGGATGGAGTTGAGAAGCGACTTCTTGATGTCCTCGGCGTCCATGTGGCCGCAGGCGAGGATGGTCTTCTCGAAACGTTCGAAGCCGTACGGGTCGCCATCGTCGTCGATCGCTTCGATCAGGCCGTCGCTGTAGAGGATGAGGCGGTCGCCGTCGTCGAAGTCGACGGTGTGCTCGGTGAACGGCTCGCGGCGTTTGACGCCGAGCGGGAAGCCCCATGATGACAGCGACTCCAGCCGCCTGGCGCCGGCGCGGAAGACGTACGGATCGAGATGGCCGGCCGAGGAGAAACGAAGAGTTTGCGTGACCGGATCGAGCAATCCGAAGAAGAACGTCATCATGATCCGCTTCGGCGCGGTCTTCATGACGATGTCGTTGAGCACGTTCATCACCGCGCACGGTGAGGGGTCGTAGCCGACCTGTACCAGCAGCGCGGACTTGGCCATGGCCATGACGATGCCGCTGGTCAATCCATGGCCGGAGACGTCGCCGAATGCGATGCCGATGTCGCCGTTGGGCATGGTCAGGAAGTCGAAGTAGTCGCCGCCGATCTCGGTGGCGGCGCGATAGTGCGAGGCGAACGATGCACCCGCCAACTCCGGCGCGTCGACCGGCAGGAGAGCGGCCTGGATGCGGTTTGCGGCATCGATCTCCGCCTTCACGCGCTCGCGCTCGACGATGCGCTTCACATGCGGGGCGAGATCCTCGTACGTGTAGATGACTTCGCGCTTGGTCATCATGGCCGCGATTCCGAAGACGAGAAACGCGGCCAGCGGCAGGGCTGTGACGAGAATCAACTGGCGGAGCATGTGTCCCTGCGCCACCGACATCAACGGCGCGGTCATCGAGATCAGCGTGCCGCCGAAAAGAGCCACCGAGGACGAGAGCAGATCGAAACCGCGCATCATCAGGACGATCGAGGCGATGGCTCCGAATCCGAAAAGCATCTGCGGGAGTATCGGCGCGATGGGAATGCTGCCGACGCCGCTGACCACGCCGATGGCGATGGCGGCGATCATGCCGATCCAGAGCACACGGTGCCTGTTCGTCCACGACAGGAAAAACAGCGAAATGATCGGGTAGATCACGGCGTCCTGCGCCGCGAAGAGAATCAGGAGAAATGGTCCTCCGAGCTCCACGGCCACCGTGGTGCCAATCCCTGTCGAAGGATGAGCAAGATGGAAAATGGCCGGAATGGCTCCGATCAGGAATGCTGCCGCCGCGATGGCCGGCGCGAATAGAACGCCGTTGAAGACGGAACGCCCGACGGTTGCGTTGAGGGGATCGCGGCGAAGGATGGCGTCGAACGAGGCCAGCCACTCTCCCCACCGCTCGCGCGTGTAGCTCTCGCCGACCGACCAGGCAAAGAAGACCACGACCGCCAGAGGGATGTCGTAGAGCAGGAACTTGAATGCCATCTGGGCCGCGGCGGTCGACTGTCCGTCCAGACTTCCGAGCTGACTGCCCTCGGTGGCCGAGGGTCCCATGATCACGTCGGCGCACAGGCAGACGAGAAGCGTGAGCCCGAAGAGAATCGAGCCCGTGCCGATGCCGACTTCGCCGGCGTGGTACTTCCGCAGGAAGATGACCAGGAGGATCAACAGCAGCGCGTAATTGGCGGCGAAGCGGACGAGGATGTTGGCGACGCCGCTGCCGGTATCGTCGCCGCGGAACTGGCTGCCGTCAGCGTACTCCTCGACCAGGGCCCATCCCGTGAACTGATCACCGGCGAAATAGACGTTCAGGTACGGCACGACATTGCCAGCGGGGAAACTGGTCTTGATCCGGTAGCGGAACGTCCAGTCTGTCCGCGGACGCATCACATTCGGCCGGGCATCCTCGAACTGGGGCGACGGCGCTCCGGGGAAGTTCCGCGAATGAACGAAGGCATCGGCACGCGGCCGCAATTGCGCTTCGGTGAGATGCGCCCCCGTCTCCTCGGTGCGGCGCTGCCTTCGCGCCATGATCACGGCCCCGGTTTTCTGATCGACGACGACGTATCCGTACGGGATATTTTTCTCGAGGCCGCGGCGATAGTAGACGCGCTTATAACCTCCCAGGCGCGGGCCGATCACGGGATCGTCGGCGGCGCGGCGCCGGAGATCGGGCTTCGGCTCCAGCTCCTTGTTGAGCAGTGGCGAATCCGCCCACGACAGAACGGTCCATGAACGATCGACGGGAATGCCGATCTGGCGCGCCTGGGCATCGGCGATCGGCACGGCGTCGGCGCGCGTGAGGCGGATCCCCTTCGGCTGCGCGTCGTTGAAGCGCGGGATGACAACCGCCAGCACGGCGATGCCGAGAACGCATGCCAGATACGGGAGAACTTTTTTCATGATGGGTGGTCGGTCTTCATGATACCCGCGCTGGATTGATTACGATCCGCCGCGCGGCGAGTTTCGGAGGTTACACTTCTCAAAATGCCTGCAGCGATCGATACGCCGGCGACACGCCGTGCCGCGCGGTACGCGCTGGCGATCCTCACGCTCATCAATCTGTTCAATTATCTCGACCGCTGGGTGGTGGCCTCGGTCGTGGAATCGATCAAGAAATCGGAGCTGCGTCTCTCCGACACCCAGCTCGGTCTCATCGGCACCGGATTCATCGTCGTCTATACATTGACGTCGCCGCTCTTCGGGGCGTTAGGCGACCGCAAGTCCCGGCCACCGCTGATCGCCCTCGGCGTTGCGGTGTGGAGCATCGCCACGTCGCTGGCCGGTTTCGCGCGCGGTTTCCTTTCACTGTTCATTGCCCGGTCGACGGTCGGTGTGGGGGAGGCAGCCTACGGAACGATCGCACCGGCTCTGCTGGCCGATTCGTTTCCGATCGAGCGCCGCGGGCGCGTGCTGTCGGTTTTCTTCGCCGCCATTCCGATCGGCTCCGCTGCCGGCTACATCCTCGGCGGTCTGGTCGATCAGCATTTCGGCTGGCGCGCCGCGTTCTGGATCGCCGGGGCACCAGGGTTGCTGCTGGCGCTACTGGTGTTGATCGTGAAGGATCCGCCGAGGGGATTGCATGACGCGGCCGTCGTCGCGATTGCGCCGAAACATTGGACTGACGCCTACCGCGATCTCTTCCGCAACCGTTCCTTCATCCTGGCGGCGCTCGGCTACGGCGCGTACACGTTTGCGTTGGGCGGACTGGGATTCTGGATGCCCGCGTTTCTGGAGCGGGTGCGGGGAATGCCGCGCAGCGAGGCGACGGTGACGTTTGGCGGGATCGCGCTCGTGACCGGATTTGTCGGCACCTTCGCCGGCGGCTGGCTCGGCGATCTCTTTCTTTCGCGGTCGAAGCAGTCGTATCTCTGGGTCTCGGGCATCGCCACGTTGATCGCCGCGCCGGCGACCTACATCGCGGTTTCGAATCCCCATCGCGCCGTCTATCTCCCGGCCATCGCCATCGCCGAGGTGTTCATTTTCATGTGCACCGGCCCGATCAACTCCGCCATCATCAATGTGGTGAAACCGTCGGAGCGGGCCACGGCCGTCGGCCTCAGCGTACTCGTGATGCATGTCGTCGGCGACATTCCTTCGCCGCCGCTGATCGGCCTGGTCTCCGATCACACGTCGCTCGAGCGCGCCTTCATGCTGGTGCCGCTGGCGATCGTGATTGCCGCCTGCATCTGGATGTACGCGGCGTGGCGGGAAAGGGAGCTTTGAGGCGATTCGTCACACCACTGCTGCGGCTGATCGCGAACATCTTCTTCCGGCGCATCGAGATCATCGGATGGGAGAAGGTGCCGCCGGGCCCGGTAATCTTTGCGGTGAACCATCCGAATGGTTTGATCGATCCTCTTTTCCTGCTCTGCTTCACACCGCGGCCGGTCTCATTTCTGGCGAAGGCGCCGATCTTCCGGATGCCGCTGATCGGCTGGCTCGCGCGCGGCCTCGATACGATCCCGGTCTATCGCACGCAGGACAACAATTCGACGTCGCAGAACCGCGAGACCTTCGCCGTGGCCCGGTCGCTGCTCGTGAGCGGCGGCGCCATCGCCATCTTCCCCGAGGGGACGACGCACAGTGAACCGCGGCTGAAGGAGCTCAAGACCGGAGCCGCGCGCATCGCACTGGGATGCAGCGCCTCCGAATGTCCGGACATCGTCATCATCCCGACCGCGATTTTCTATACGGCCAAACAGAGTTTTCGCAGCGATGCCCTCCTCTACTTCGGCGATGGAATCGCCGTTGCTCCTGTTCCGGTCGACGCGGCGGGGGAGCCGCCCCGCGACGCGGTGGAGGCATTGACGGATCGGATCGAGTCTTCGCTGGCCGCGTTGACGCTGCAGGCCGATACGCGCGAAGCGCTCGACCTCATCGGCCGCGCGGAACGGGTCATGTCGCTTGGCCATGCCGGACTCCCCGAGCAACTGGCGCTGCGGAAGCGTTTCATCGCCGGCTTTACGCGCTTGCGCGAGCGCGATCCGGCGCGGCTGGCGCATCTGCAGTCGCGCTTCGAGCGCTTCGAGGCGGAGCTCGGCGAGGCCAACCTGGAGCCGGAGACGTTGCCCGCGCCGACGGTGGGTGGCAGCGTGAGGACGATCGGCATGCTGCTCATCACGTTGCCGCTGGCGGTCATCGGCACCATCGCCCACTATCCGACCTATCGCCTGATCCGCTTTCTGGCGACGCGGCTGACGAAGGAAGAAGAGCTGGTGGCGACGATCAAGGCGGTCGGCGGGATGGCCCTCTACCCCCTGACCTACATCGCCTGGGGCGCGCTCGTGGCGTGGCGATTCGGAGTGACGTCCGGCGTCGTCACCGCCGTGCTCTTGCCGTTCATCGGCTACGTCACCCTCCGTTTCTTCGAACAGCTCGATGACGTGATCGGCCGTACGCGGGTGCTTACCTGGCGTTTGGCGCGGCATGCAGCCTTCGCCCGGCTCATGCGCACGCGCCGCGAGCTTCGCGACGAGATCGTGGCGCTGGCGGAGGAGATGGGAGTGTGAGGTGAGATCGCGGGGTCTCGCGTGTGGAAAGGAGAGCGGGCGTCCCCGCCCGGCGGTGGGGACGAAGGCGAACGTAAATGTCGGGCCACAATCAGCGACGTCCGATCCGCGTTTTTTACGATCAACCCTGCTGTCGGTCGGACCCACCGCCGGGCGAGACGCCGCGTCGGGAGCAGGCGGGGACGCCCGCTCTCCTTTTCAAGACGCGCTACTGTGTACGAACCGCGTAACTCCGCAACCGCTACTTCCCCGAGCTCGCCAGGTCGGCGGCGGCCTCGATCCTGGCATCGATCGCTTCCTGCCGTTGCACCGCGTCTTCCGGAACGGGCGAGCCTTTGGTGATGGCGGCATCGAGCTCCGCGATGAGGCTCTTCAGGTCGCTCATCGCGCCGCGGGCCGCATCGCACGATTGCGATGACGCGCTGCACTCCGATTCGGCGGCCGCGATTTTCGCCTCGACGCCGCCACGGAAGCTCGACCAGGCGCCGAGGTCGTACGGCGGATTGACGAAGCTACGAAGCCCGCTGCCCCAGGCCTCGGATGCCTGCCGGGCCGCGGTGACGCACGAGCTGTCCGACGAGGCAGAGGCCGTCGTATGTCCGCTGAACTGCTTCTTCACCCACGGAATCCCGTACCTCCACGCTACGAAGACAAGCGCGACGATGACGATCAACTTGACCAACCGGTTTCCGTCCATCCGGCGATCTTAGCCGCATTTCTCACACGCGGAGTGGAATGGCCGGAATCCTGTTGGTGGCGAGACTTGGAACGATGTGGAGTTGTGCCAGCGGTTCGTTCTCGGCAGTACCTCCAATCGAGAGTCCTTCTCCCCCAGCGCTTTTCAGCTGGGGGAGAAGGTGGCGAAGCCGGATGAGGGGGCGTTTCACGAGTTCGTGATTCGCGCGCCTTCGAGCGCTCTCGGACCAGCGTCGGTAAATCGCGAATATCTCGTAAAGCGCCCCCCTCATCCGGCTTCGCCACCTTCTCCCCCCGCAAGAAACCGCGTGGGGAGAAGGGCTCTCGATAAAGGGAGTGGCAAGGCTCTCGAGGGAACAATTCCAGTGAGCGTGTGAGAAATGCAGGCTAGCCGAAGGGCATGCGTCACGCGGACATCGGATCGCGGCGCGGCGAAACTGGGAGTTGAGAAAGGACCATCGCTCCCACGATCATTGCCGCGCCGGCGGCGAATCCTGCTGTTACCGGCTCGTGCTCGAAGACGATCGACGTGATCGAGGCGGCCATCGGCTCGAACGCCAGAATGACGGCGGCCTCGGTGGCCGTGACCCGCGACTGTCCCCACATCAGCGCGACGAATGCCAGAGCGGTGGTGACGATGGCGGTGAAGAGGATCACGGCGATCACCGCCGCCGTCATCCGCGGGCGCGGTACGAACAGCGACGGCGGCACCGCCGCGAGGCCAACGACGAGGACCTGCACGGCGGCAAGTCCGAGTGAGGGGATGGCGGCGCTGTACTTCGCGGAAAGGATGACGTGCATGGCGAAACAGATCGCGCCGGCGATGGTCAGGATGTCGCCGAAGCCGGCGCGCGCATCGATGCCGCCTATGAGCAGCGTCGTTCCGGCGGCGGCGAGCAGGCAGCCGAGCCACGCCCGCGCGGCGACGCGTTTCGCGAACAGCAGCCGGTCGCAGAAGGGGACCATCACCACGTAGAGGCCGGTCAGAAACGCGGAACGCGATGGCGAGATGGTCATCAGTCCGCGGGTCTGGCACCAGTAGCCGGCGAAGATGAGCGCGCCCAGCACGATCCCGGGGCGAATGGTGGCGCGGGGAAGCTTGCGCATGGCGATGGCGATGACGAGCAGCACGATGCCGGCGGCCGTGAATCGAAGAAAGATGAACGGCTCCGGCGCGATGCGGGTCAGGACCTGCTTGACGAGCGTGAACGTCGCGCCCCATGCCGAGGCGACGAGAAAGAGAACGGCGACGGCGAGCCAGTGTCGTTTCAAGGCGTGCTTGATGTCGCGGTCGTCGTCGCTCCGCCTCGGTTGCGCAACAGCACCAGAAGCTGCCGCTGCAGATTCAGCATCAGCAGCATGAAGACGACGAGCATCAGCAGCGCCAGAATGCGCGCTCCCCAGCGGTTCATGGCGCGAAGCTCCCTATATGTTCCGCGGCCCAGCGGATGGCATAGCGCATCGGCGCGGCGTCGGCGATTCCCCGGCCGGCGATGTCGAAGGCCGTGCCGTGGTCGACCGACACGCGCAGGTACGGCAACCCGATGGTCACGTTCACCGATTCGTCGAAGGCCATGGTCTTGATCGGAATGAGGGCCTGATCGTGATACATCGCCAGCACGACGTCATATTGTCCACGAGATGCCGCCAGAAAGATCGTGTCGGCCGGATGCGGTCCGCTTATCGAGAGCCCGTCGCCGCGCGCCCGCGCCACGCCGCGCCCGATGATGCGCTCCTCGTCGCCGAATTTTCCCCCTTCGCCGGCGTGCGGATTCACCCCGGCAACGGCGATGCGCGGCGGCTGACCGTAAAGGCGCGCGTATTCGCGGCTGGTGAGCCGCGCCAGAGCGGTGATGTCATCCGCATCGATGGCCGACACGGCGTCCCGCAACGGGAGATGCACCGAGAGCAGCGCCGACTTCAGCTTCGGCGAGTCGAAATACATCGCGTAATCGTGCGCGTAGCGTTTGAGACCGGCGCGATGGGCGAGGAGCTCGGTATGACCGGGGAAGGGGGAGCCGGCCAGAGCGATGGCCTGTTTGTGAATCGGCGCGGTGACGAGCGCCGAGCAGTCGCCGGACTCGATGGCGTGCAGCGCGGCGTCGATGGAATCGAGAGCAATGCGGCCATACGCGGCATCGATGACGCCGTAGCGGATCGGACCTTTGCCTCCGACATCGACGAAATCAATCCCGTCCGGAGGACTTGCGAGCGCCCGGCTGCCGAAGACGCGCGCGGGGACATCGACGTCCTCGAGTGCTTTGAACACGATCTCCGCGCCGATGCCGGACGGATCGCCGAGCGTGATGGCAAGGGGCTGCACGGAGGGGGATTGTAGTGCGGGGTTGCGCGGGCGGGTTGCAAGGTTGCTCGGTTACTGGGTTTCGGGGTCTCGGGGTTGCGCGGTCTCGCGGTGTTCGCTTGCTACGACGCCGTCCCAAATCGAACACTGCGAGACCGCGCAACCCCGAGACCCCGAAACCCAGTAACTCAGCAACCGAGCAACAGCAACGCGGACTTACTCCTCCTCCTGCTTGAACAGGTACTTGATCCAGTGTTTCTGGATGAGGAGATTGGGCGCGCCGTCGCGGTTTACCTTCAGGCAGGACTTGTCGTACCACTCGATCCAACCGCGGATCTCTTCGCCGTCGGTCATGATGATGACCATCGGCGTCTTCGAGCTCATCTGCTTGATGTAATAGAAATTTTCGGCATTCGTCACTTCGGGAGGCGCCGTCTTCACGTTGCGGCTGTTGCTGTTGCCGTTTCCATTGCCGCCGCGGGTCTGGCGTTTGAAATCGGTCATCGGCGACCGGAATACGCGGCGCGGGCCCGCCTGGTTCGGATCTACCTCGTGTTGCCGGTTCGTGAATGGCATCGCGTCCTCCGTTCGGGCTCTCGCTGGCTTTTGATGACCGCTGAAGTGAATCGGGAAGCCTTGTTTGCGAACCGCGTGCCTTTTCCCTATCATCCGGGCGCTTTATCGGAGGCCAACCTTGAATTCCGTGGTTTGTATCGCGCAGGTGCCCGACACCGAGACGCGTATCAAGATCGGTGGCGACGGGCGCCATATCGATGAAACCGGCGTCAAATACATCGTTTCTCCCTACGACGAATACGCCCTCGAGGCGGCCATCCGCCTGAAAGAAAAAGAAGGCGGCGAGGTCACCGTTCTCGGCTTCGGTCCCGACCGCGTGCAGCAGGCGCTGCGCGAGTCGCTGGCGCGCGGCGCCACCAGGGCACTGCATGTGAAAGGCGAGTCCGGCGACGCCGACTCGCTCGGCATTGCCAAAGTACTTGCGGCCGCGATCAAGACCCTGCCGCACGATCTCATCTTCTTCGGCAAGCAGGGTGTCGGCACCGACAACTCGCTCGTCGGCCCGATGGTCGCGGAACTGCTCGGCTATCCGCAGATCAACGTCGTGACCCACCTCGACGCTGCCGGAGGCAAGGTCACCGCTCATCGGGAGATCGAGGGAGCGGAGGAGATCATCGAAGCGGCGACGCCGGCGGTGATCACGGCGCAGAAGGGGTTGAACGAGCCTCGTTACGCGTCGCTCAAGGGAATCATGGCGGCGAAGAAGATCGCCATCGACACCAAATCGATCGCGGACCTCGGCCTTTCCGAGTCCGACGTCATCAACCAGCGCGTGACCGTCGTGTCGCTGGAACTGCCGCCTGAGAAGAGCGGCGGCCGCAAGATCGACGGCGCCGATCCGCAAGCGGCGGCGAAGGAAATCGTCCGCTACATCAAAGAGGAGGCGAAGGCGTTGTAGTTGAAGGTTGCTGGGTTGCAGAGTTGCTTGGTTGCTAGGTTGCAGGGTTGCTCGGTTGCCGAGACCCAGCAACTCAGCAACTAAGCAACCTAGCAACTCGGCAACCCAGCAACCCAGCAACTTCAAACAACCATGCCCACCGTTCTCGTTTTCTGCGAAGTTCAGGACAACAAACTCAAGAAGGCCTCACGCGAGGCGCTTTCGATCGGCCGCAAGCTCGCCGAGGCCGCCGGCGGCGATCTGGCGGCCTTCGCCGCGGATCGTGCCGCCGCGGACGATGCGGGCCGGTATGGTGCGAAGACGCTCTACGTCACCAACGCCGGCGGCTACAACACCGAGACGTACACCAGCGCCATGCAGGCGGCCGTCGAACAGGCTTCGGCATCGATCGTCCTTTTCGGCGGGACTTCGAACGGCCGCGATCTCGCGCCGCGGCTGGCCGGCCGGTTGAACGCCGGCGTGGCCTCGGATGTCGACCGGCTCGAGTGGACCGGCGGCAAGCTGCGCGCGCGCCGTCCCGTCTACTCGGGGAAAGCGTTCGCTACCGTCGAGATCAGCGGTACGCCTGCCATCGCCACGACGCGCATCAACGCCTTTCCCGCCGAGGAGGCGGGTGGAGGCGCGGCGGAGGTCGTCGAGATCAACGCGTCTCCCGATTCGAAAACGAAGGTCGTCGAAACGAAGGTCTCCGAAGCGGGGGAGTTGTCGATCGTCGAAGCGGACATCATCGTGTCGGGCGGGCGCGGGCTGAAGGAAGCGGCGAACTTCTCTCTCATCCGCGATCTCGCGCACGCCATCGGCGGTGCGGTCGGCGCATCGCGCGCAACCGTGGACGCCGGCTGGATCGATCATCAGCATCAGGTCGGCCAGACCGGCCGCGTGGTCAGCCCGAACGTCTACATCGCCGCCGGCGTTTCCGGCGCCATCCAGCATCTGGCGGGCATGTCGTCGTCGAAGCACATCATCGCCATCAACAAGGACCCCGAGGCGCCGATCTTCCGGATCGCCGACCTCGGCGTGGTCGGGGATCTCTTCACCATCGTTCCCGCGCTGACCGAAGAAGTGAAAAAGGCAAAAGTGCACTGAACGAAAAAGGCCGCCGGAAACGGCGGCCTTTCGACATGGCGATCGAGAGAATCAATCCTGGCCGGCGCCGGGCCGCGGTGCCTCGTCGGGCTTCTCGGGCGACTGTCTCGGAGCGGGGTCTTTGCCGACGATGGTCTTGGTGGCGTAGCCGGCTGACATCGATCGCGAGATCGGATTGGTGCCGGGCGGGAGGCACTCCAGCGTGACCATGATGGCGTGCCGCGCAAATTGCGCCTCGCAGTGATGATCGTTCCGGGCGTTGTAGATCCGCGGGCTCTTGGCGACGATGCGCTTCCCTTCGAGGACGATGAAGTAGTACTCGATCTGCTCGTTGGGATCGAACTTCGGCATCGTCACCTGCGACATCTTGCCGAGGTTCCTGCCATCGACGTAACACCAGTCGGTTGCTCCCTGGCGGCGGAAGTACGCGCGGAGAATGCCGTCGTCGACCGTCTCGACGCTCATGATGGCCATTTCGCCCTCGACCATGCAGCCCGGCGGATAGTGCTCGATCGAGCCCGGTTGCACGGCCAGAGCGGCGGCGGCGCTCATCGCGAAGGCGAGAGTGAGCAGGATGCGGATCTTCATGGTCACCTCGGACAAAGCAGGATCAACCGGCAAAATTTCACTGCTGGGCCATGATCCGGTCGCGATAGGCCAGGATGGCCGGCGTTTGTGGCAACGCGGGCATGGCCCGGGTGATCAACTGGCGGGCCAGCGCGTAGTCCCCCAGCTCGTAGCGGTTCACGGCCTCGTAGAACATGTGACTCTCTTCGCCGGCCTTGAGCGGATATGTTTTCCGGTACTGCGCGGACGATTCCGCGTAGAGAGCGGTCTTGCTGAGGGCGCGGGCCAGCGCCTGCCGCTCGCCGCGCTGAAGATCCGGCATCAGAGCGATCCGGCGCAGCTCGCTGCGAGCTCCGACGATGTTGCCCTTCTCCACCATCCGCTCCGCGTTCGCGATCTGTGCGGTCACCGGTTCCGTCGTCGAAGGGATCACCGGAGATGGAGTGATGATTGCGGGCACGGGTGCAGGCTGTATGGATGCCGGCTGTACCGGTGCCGGCTGCTGCACAGGCCTGGGAAGAGGGACCGGCACGACCGGCTGCGGCGCCGGTTTCGGATCGATCGTCTGCAGTGACTCGCGAACATCCTGGCGGCTGAGGACGGATGCAGGGAGGATGTGACGTACGCCATCCGCATCGGCGGGCCGGCCGATGTGCACGAGCGCGATGAGATAGGCCGCGGACTCGTCGTCGGTGAGCCGCCGGCGCGTCCGGACGACCGCGTAGTGCTCCGCGACTTCGCTCCATGCGCCGTGGGCGCGGCCGATCTGCGCGAGCGCTGCATGTGCGTTCGGGTTGGTGTCATCCGCGGCAAAGGCAAGGTCGGCGTAGCGGCGTGCGCCGGCTTCGTCGCCCGCGGCAACCCGTTCGAGGGCCAGCCTGCCGTAGTCGAGTGCCGGTTGCGGCGTCTCGGCCTGCTTCTCGTTCTTCGGCGCGGTCACGGCGACATTGGGCTCCTTCGTCGGTGTCGGCACCACCGGAGGAGGACGGCGGCTTGGGGTCGGCGTTCCGGTGGTCGCGGAGAGGGCCTGGCCGGCGAATCGCGCAAATGCAGGGACGTTCGCGAGCTGCTCGCGGCTGAGGAGTGCCGGCAGAAGCCGTTCGAAGGCGGTTCGCAGCTCGGCCGGAAGCTGGAGCGCGGCGTAGGACGGTTTGATCTGCTCCGCCTGAGCCACTTTCAGCGCCGCCAGCCGGGCGTCTTCGACACGGTCGAGCTTGTCGTTTGCGACGGCGAGATAGATCTCCGCGGTCTCGTACGCGGGAATGTCGTCGACGCGGCCGAATGCGGCAACGCGCAGCTCGTCGACCGCACGGGCGTATGAGGCGCGGTTGAAATCGACGACACCATTCTGGAATCGCGACTCGTAAAAACTCTGCGCGAAAGCGGGAATGGCGGTAAGAGCGACGGATAGCGCCACGAGCAGGCGCAACTGTAGATTCACCTTGTAAGCATCTTTCGTATGCGGCTGAAGAACCGACCGGATTCCCTGCCGAACGCCTCCGGCAGATCAGGATCGTACACGAGTCCACGGTTTTCTACGATTGATTTTGGATTGTCGACGAAGAGCGCCTGCGCGATTTGCTCGCCGACGAGGTCGGCCACGCGCTCGCGCGCGGCACGAAATCGGGGCGGCCGCCTGGTTCCGTTGTGCGCGTCGGTGGCCATGACGTGGACCCATCCGCGCCGGAGCCAGTCGACGGCCGCGGCCTGCGCTTCGGGACCGAATTCGCCGGTGACGCTGCCCGTGGTGACCTGAGTCTTCACGCCGATCCGGATCAGAGACGCCAGAAACTCGGGCTTCGACTGGAAGACGATGTTGCGCTCCGGATGCGCGATGACCGGCGTCCACCCTTCGAGCTGGATGCGGTAAAGCGGATCGCGGACGAGAGGAGGGACGGAATTGCTGGCGAACTCGACGAGGATGTAGCGGCCGCCGGCGAGTGGGATGATCGACTCCGCCCGCAGCATCTCGTCCATGTCGTGTGCGAAGAAGTACTCGGAGCCGAGAACGATGCGCGGGGTCTCGCCGACCTGTTCGCGCAGTTCGTCGAGAATCGACGTGAGCTGCGTGCGGGAGGTGTTCTTCCAGCGCCCCCGAAGCACGTGCGGCGTGGCCACGATCGTCTCGATCCCCTCGTCCGCCGCCATCCGGCACTGGTCGACCGACTCGGCGAGGGTGTGAGGACCATCGTCAACGCCGGGAAGACAATGGTGATGGATGTCGATCATGCGAGGCATCCCTCGCCGGATTATCCGACCCTCTTGGCGGGCTGATCCTTCGACGAGCGGGATTCCTCGTCATAGTAATCGTAGTAGCTCTTCTTGAACGAATAGCCGTACTGCTGCAGATCGAGGTTGTTGAGGATCGCTCCGAGAACCGGGATATTGCTCTGGCGAAGGCGCTCGGCCGCGCGTTGCACGATGTCGCGCGGGGTCTGCCCCCCGTGAACGCAGAGCACGACGCCGTCGGCGTTCGCGGCCAGGACGATCGAGTCGGTCACGGCCATGACCGGCGGAGAGTCGAAGATGACGAAGGCAAACCGGGCCCGGATCTCGTGGATGAGGTGCTTCATCCGGTCGGAGCCGAGCAGTTCCGACGGGTTCGGAGGCGTGGGCCCGGAGAGGATGAGCGAGAGGTTCGGGACCTGGGTTTCCTGGATGACGTCGTCGAGCGGGATGTTCGCGGCGAGGTAGTTCACGAGGCCGAGGTTCATCTTGCCGCGGAAAACCTTCTGCAGCCGCGGGCGGCGAAGATCGGCATCGATGAGCAGCACCGGCTTGCCCATCTGGGCCAGGACGGTGGCCAGGTTGACCGAGGTCGTGGTCTTCCCTTCACGAGCGAAGGTCGAGGAGATGACGATGACTTTCGGCGAGCTTGCCGATGCCAGGAGCAGCGATGTGCGAAAGGCGCGATACGCTTCGGCGATGGCGGAGCGGGTGTCGCTATGCGGCAGGAGGTCGATGCCGGTCTGCTCGTCGCCGGCTTCGACGACAGGCCGCAGCTTCGCCGTCCCGCGGCCGTAACCATAGCCGTACCCGTATGCGCCGCGGCCGGCCGAGCTGGCGGCCGGGATGACGCCGAGGGAGGCAAACTTCGTGACCCGTTCGAGCTCCTCGGGCGTCTTGATGGAGCGGTCCATGTATTCGAGGAAGAAGATTGCGGCCAGGCCGAGCACCACGCCGAGCGGGAAAGCGTTCTGCAGGTTCTTCCGCAGAGTCACGTTGAACCGTTCCGTCGGCAACTGGGCATGGTCGACGAAGTGGATGTTCGACGATGCCGAGCCGCGAAGCCGGGCGGTGACCTCGGTCTCGTTCTGCCGCTTCTCGAGTTGATCGAGCAGCGTTTGTTTCGACTCGAGCGTGCGCGTCAGGTCGCCAAACCCGGCCGCGGTGACGTTGAGCGACATCGTCTCGCGCTTCTGGGCGATCATGGCCGCGTACATCTGGTCTTCGCTCTGTTGCGCGGCCGAAAGATCGCGTTTCGCGGCGTCGCGCATACGACCGAAGGCGCTGGCGATCGCGGACATCCGGGCCTGGTGGGTCTTTTCGATCGAGTTCTTCAGCGCCACCATCTGCGGATAGTCGGGCTTGAACGTGGTGAGGTTCTGGCTGTATTCGCGTTGCTTCCGTGATTCCTCTTCCGTGAGCTGACTGACGAGCAGGTCGCCGCTCGTGACCGACTCCGGATTGGCGCGCGACAGCGAGTCGAATGCGTTTTGCTTTTCCAGACGGGCGTTGGTGGAGTTCTGAACGTCCGTGGTCAGCTTCATGAGCCGCTGGTAGGGGATGCTGCTGGCATCGGCACTCGACACGAGCCCTTTTGTCTCGCCGAATTGCTGGATTTGCCGGCGAGTGACTTCGATGTCCGCACGAACCTGAGCGACCTGGCGATCGAGAAACTCGCTGGTCTGCTTCACCGATTCAAACTTTTTCTCGTTGTTGATACGGATATACGACTCGCCGACGCCTTCGACGATCTTCTGCGCGAGGCGGGGCGTTGACGATATGTAGGAGATATCGACCAGCGACGTGTTCCGCACGGGAGTGACTTCCAGGGGACCGTTGATGACGCCGGCCATCGCCGCCCGAATATCGGCGATCTGGGCCGGCGTCTTTCCTGAAATGCCGGCCGGGTAGAACTCGGGATCGCTCAGAAGTTTCTGGTCGTCGATGACTCTCTCGGCCAGGCCGCGGCTTTTCAACAGGACATATTGCGTCTGCAGGAACTCCTGGTCAGAAGCAGCAATGCCGAAGAGGTCATCGACCGTGAGCTGATTCGGATTCTCCCGCTCGATCTGGATCTCGATCGCCGAACGGTAAAGCGGCTTTGCAAGACGGCTGGCCAGAAAGGTACCTGCCATGACCACCGCGAGGATCGACGCCGCGACCTTCCATCGCTTGTAGATGATGTTCCAGTAATGGGAGAGATGGACTTCCTGCGTGTTCAGGTCCATGACGGATGGTAACCGTGAATGGCTTCAGTGGCTTCCAGCGGGCTCGATCTCGAGATCAAGACCATTAGCCCGATCTTCGGCCGTGTGCGTCAGAAAAAGCTTTCCGCGAAAACGATCCGGTCGCCGTCGAGCAACACGACGTCATTCTGGCGGCCGTCGATGATCTTCTTGAAATCGTAGTGAAATGTCTTCTCCACGCCACCCACCACGCGCTTGAGGATGACCCTCTTGGAGGCGCGGTCGGTCGGGCCGCCGGCGGCGGCGAGAACCTGCAGAAGGGTCGGTGACTGCGAGCGGCGGAACTGCACGCTGCCCGGATGCATCACCTCTCCGAGGACGTAAATGTTGATCGAGGCGTCGATGGGAACGTTGATCACGTCGTTCGCCCGCAACGGCAGATTGAGATCGGGGTTGCCGTTGACCATCAGATCGTCGATATCGATCGCGATCTGCTCGGTCAGGCCGTTCGCCGCCGTGCGAAGTACATAGAGGGTCCGACCGTATCCGTTGGCAAGCCCGCCGGCCTGGGTGATGGCCTGGATGAGATTGATGTTTCCGGTGATCCCGATGCGTCCCGGCCGCGTCACCGCGCCGATGACCGAGATCGGCTTGCTGCCCGCCTCGAGCACGGTTACGGAGACGTCCGGTTTGTTGATGTACTTGTCGAGCAGACCCTTGATGCGGTTTTCCACCTCACTGGGTGTCAGACCTGAAACGTCCACTTTGCCGATGAGCGGCATGGTGATGCGGCCGTCGTCCATGACGGTCATCTTCGTATAGAGATTCGGATCCTGAAACACCTTGATTTCGATGACGTCGCGAGGGCCGATGGGTGCGTCACTGGCACTCTGCGTGTCGTTGGAAAGCATCGCGTGTGGCGGGACCTGCTGCTGCGTCAGCGGTGTGTTTTGTGCGAGCGCAGCAGATGACAGCGCCACGATCACGATTGCATATGCGGCTCGGTTCATTTCTACCTTCCAGCGCTCATCGCCGGGGCTCGGGGTAACCCGAGACGCCCGAACAGTTCCCCTCGTTTGACATGGACCAGAACTGATCCTAACTGGTCGAGCGTCAGCTCTCCGTACCGGATCGTCAAAATTCTCCGTCAAAAAAAGGAGGCACCCCATCCTTCGAGGTGAGAGAGTTATTTGTTGCTTCTAGGGTGTGAATGACAACCGGAACAGGATTCGTATTCCTTTGTCGAGGTTTACGTCGAAGTTCGACGTCCTTCGTACATAACCGATGTCGGCCCCGGCACGAAGGCGGGCGAACCCGTACGTAAACCCGATACTGGGAAAGGTGAATACATCGCGCCGTTTCAAAAACCCATGAGGACCGTTGACCGGGGTCTCGTACAAATCCCGGCCCAGCGCGGCCTGCGCGGTCAACGTGAGGCGGCGGGTTGCGTCCCACGCCAGGCCGCTGCTGAATCGGTCGGCGATGTAATAGTTGTTGAACAGGAAGATCGAGAAGTCGACGTCGCGGGAGACGGCCAGGCTGCCGGTGGTCGAGTGTCCGAATTTCCTGTTCGAGGAAAGATTGCCCAGCACTCCCTGAAAGTCGTGCTGTCCGGGACGGAAAAAATCGAGCTTGCCGTCGCCGAGCTCGAAACGCGTCACGGTGCGGCCGCTGTCATGAACGAAACCCGCACCGGCGTACTCCCGGCGCGAGTTTTTGAAGACGGCAGACGGGAAGGAGTAGTCGCTGTACTCCCCGGCCAGGAACAAGGCCGTGAGAGGGAAGGTCTTGTGATGCACCGTCAGGCGATAGTTGTGCGCACTGCGATCCAGGAGTTGGACCGCCAGCTCCGGCTGAATGGCGGTCAACGGGTAGCTGGTCTTTGACGTTGCCGCGTTGAAGGTCATGCTGGTCCGGCTCGAGTACTTCAGCTCACCGGATACGCCGGTGACGGCCGCCTTTTCGGTGAGCAGCCTGGCGATCTCGGCCACGTCGGCCCGGAGCTGATCGGCGCTCTGCGTGTAGAAGTCGAGGTAAAGGTGGTTGAGCAGGTACTGGGCATCCGCCCGGGCCTGATAGCCGAAGACCATGTTTTTTGAGTTTCGGCTGCGGGCGAAAAAACTCAGCTCGGGCCGTACTTCGATCGAGTAGACCGTCTTCTTCTGAGGAACGATGTAGAGCCTCGTAGGCGCCTGGATACCGAAGCGAAAGCCTGCCTGTTTGTCGGCGGTGGGGACGTAGAAGCTGGAGTCGTAGCCGATATCGGAGAGCTGGAAGGTGCTGAGGAGGTAAAACGGTCCGTGGTGGAAGTGCGCTTTCCGCAGGTCGTTGGCGATCTCCTGGCTGGCTGAAAATGCCCGCTCGCGGTCGCGAAGCCCGTTCTGAGCGAACACACCACGGGCACCGCAGGCAGACACCACCAGGGCGACGATAAAAAGCCGCTTTCCTTGCCCCACGAACCCTCCACGTCCATTTGATACCACGCTCAACCGTTTTTCGGACCCTCATGATGGTAGCACGGCCTCTACAATGGATTAATGCCGGAATCGACGAAGCGTGGCCTGGACGCCGTCCTGTTCGTGCTGCTGCTGGGCTTCCTGGTCTGGGTACCGATGCCCTTCGGTTCGGCGAGCGACGCTTCGCAACTGCCGCTGATCGTTCCTCCTCTCCTCATTTGTTCCTTGGCCGCGCTCGTTCGTGCCACGCGTGCCAGCCCGTTCACACTCACCCGTCCCGGCCGGATCTGGCTCGTAGGCGGCGTTCTCTTCGTGGCCGTGATCGGACTCCAGCTCATCCCGATGCCGCTGTCCGTATTGCGTGTTCTGTCGCCTCAGTCCGCCGCGATCTGGGAGCGGGCCGCGCGCCTGGCCTCGCTGGGCGGCATGTCTGTGACGGCTCTCCATCCGATCACGGTCGACCCATCGATGACCGCGCTGCACTTCTTCCGCGTGCTCGCCTATTTCGCGACGTTCTTCGCGTCGATGATCCTGGTGCGCGACATGGCGCGCCGCACGATCATGGCTTCCGTGCTGGCGGCGGTGGCGGTTTTCGAAACGATCTACGCCGTAAACGAGGCCACCCTCGGAAGGTACGACATCTGGGGATGGAAGAACACGCTCATCTTCGGCCGCGCCTCCGGCACCTTCGTCAATCCGAACCACTTCGCAAACTACTCGGCCGTCCTGCTTCCGATGGCGCTTTATCTTTCCGCGTATGCCTGGCACACCGCCGCTCCAGCCGGTGCCCTGTTCGGCCGGCGGATGGTCAAGCTGGTGGAAAGGCGTCTGGTCCCTTTTTCGTGCGGTCTGCTCGCGGCAGCGGCTTGTGTCGTGGGAGTGCTCGTGTCGGAATCGCGCGGTGCCGTGCTTGCGATCATTGGTGGATTCGCGGTCGTCGGTGGATTGGCAAGCCCCGGACGGCGCGCGGTCCTTCGGGGCGTGTTGATCGCCATCGCGGTGACGGTCGCGATCGTCATCACGATTCTTGTCGTCGGCCGCACCGAAACAGTGAGCCGCCTCGCGCAAAGCCGCTCAGCGCAGCTCGATTCCCGGCGCGCTTCCGTCCTCGGGGCGGTGCGCATCTGGGAAATGTTTCCGCTCTTCGGCAGCGGGGCTGGTACGTATCAGGCTGTCGTGCCGATGACGCGCTCGACTTCCACCGAGGTGCTCGCCAACCATGCCCACGACGATTATGCGGAGATTCTGGCCACGACCGGCGCGGTTGGCTTCATCGTTTCGTTCGTGGCGCTCCTCGGTGGCTTCGCCGCGTTGGCGCGCAAGACGTTCGGAAAGCACAACGTGCCGATGAGCTGGCGGCATCGGGCGTTCAACGCCGCGGTGCTCACCAGCATTGCCATCGCCATGATCCACGCGTTGGTCGATTTCAACTTCTTCATCCCCGCGAACACGATCACGGTCGCCGCAATGGCAGGAGCGGCAATCGTCGCTAGAGAGTCGTAATGCTGGCGATGTGAACGCGCCGGGCAGCGCCGTTCCGTGTGGTTGGGTTCACCAGTACCAGCTCGATCCGATGCGCGCCGCGGTTTCCGGCGGGAACGATGAAGTTCCGCCTCGGTCCGACGTCTCCCTCGGCGCGCAGGTCATCGTCGATGTAGATCTCGACGTATGCCGGTACCTCGTCGGTCAGGACGGTCTCGAGAGTCAACGCCACCCCGTGCTCTGCATCGATCATCCGCCAGGCCCGCGTGCATAGATCTTTTTCGCAGAGCCCCTGCCACTCGAAGACGTTTGCCTCTGCGCGCCGCGGATCGATGGATGCCATCTCGAGCTGTGCCGCACGGTCTCCGAGGCCGAGCGCTTGCGCGATCTTGATTTGTGTCGCCACGCTGGCCGCACCGGGCTTTCGCGTGATGATTTCCAGACCGTCCAGCGGCTCGACCTTGTGCCTTGACGCGTAGTCGACGACCCCGTCGACGACGTTCGGGCGATTGGGATTGTTCTGGAGCGGGCGGCGATGCAGCTCATCGAGGAGCGCCCGGAGCAGCGGCTCGTCATCGGTGTGATACGGCGGAGCCGGGAAGTGCGCCACCAGCTCTTCGGGCGTGAGCGCAACGCGGTGGCTGGCGAAGTCCTCCAGGCGCTTCTTCTGCAACTCGGGGCGTAGCGCGCGATAGTCGGCAAACATGCCGTTCGGTAATGCCAGCTCGATCAAGGTTGCGGGAGTGTCCGCGGTCAGAGGACCTGCGCGGTGAAGAAACGACAGATCGCCTGTCAGCTCAAAGAGCGGGCGAGCCATTCGGGCGAAAACGGCCGGATCGCGAAGGAGTGGACCGTAGGCTGCCAGGACATCGCGTCTATCCTTCTCCGACAGTTCGTTCCAGTGGAAGAACGCGTCTCGAGCGAAGGCCGTGGCAGGTTCCTTGTTGTCAGGCGCGAGCAGCGATGCATGTACGTAGGAGGCGCGCCAGAGGGCGACGCGATTGCCGCGCTTCGCATCAAGGGCTACCTCAGTCAGGGCGCTTGCGGCCTCCCAATCGGTTGGATGGGAGGCGATGCGCGCGACCAGAACCGAGGCATCAGGCGATGTTCTCGTCCAGCGGAATTGCGGGGGATGCTGCACGAACATGATCGCCGCGGCCGCCATTGCCGCGGCGACGCCGATCAGGCAGAGCCGTGCGCCGCGGCCGCTCACGTCAGGACGCGTTCCCAAGCCGCGAACGCGATATGAGGCGCGAACCGTTCCTCGAACAGTCGCCGGCCGCGCAAACCGATCGCGCGCGCCCGATCGCGATCGCCTGCCAGTTCGCGGATCCGGCGAGCCAGTTCCTCGCCGTCACCCGGCTCGATGATGAATCCGCAGTCATGTGACCGGATGATACGCGCCAGTTCCCCATCCCGCGCGCCGATGAACAGCACCGGCCGCGCAACGGCCAGAATGCCGTAGAACTTGCTCGGCACGATCAGTCCCTCGAGCGATGGCAGCAGCGTGACGAGGTGCGCGTCCGCCGACGAGAGGCTCTCACTCAATTGCTGGCGCGGCGCATAGCCGGCGAAGCGGACGTTCGGCAACTGCTCTTCGCGGAGGGATTCGAATTGTGCGCCGCCGCCGGTGACGGCGAACTCGATCCCGTCATCGTTCCGCAACGCACGAATCGCCGCGAGCATCGTTCGGGCGTCGTGCGCGCGCCCGAGGTTGCCGGAGTAGCCGACGACGAATCGCGAATGGGGGACGTCCACCGGATGCAGCGACGCATCGGCCCAGTTGTGGATGACCGCGGCATGTGGCAGCCGGGCGGCCATCAAATCGCCGAGGGCGACATTCACCTTCGCACGTCGAAGCGACCAATCGCGTACCCGGCGGAGCACACGCAACGCCCGCATGCCCAGCGCTTCGGCCACCTCGGGGAAGACATCCTGCGTCCAGTTGATGAGCGTTGCCCGGCGCAGCATTGCCGCAATCGCCGCGACGACGGAGATCAGCGGCGGATCGGTCAGCGCGATGATCGTCGAGTTGTGTGCCGCCCGGCGGGCGAGCGCGAAAAACGCGCTGGCGTAGAAGGTCGCGTAATCGATGGCACGGCCCGGCAGGAATCCGCGGCCGAATCGCGTCGACCAGACCCGGTGCACGACAACACCGCGGACCGTTTCGTGCGAAGCGAGACCTGCCGACGAATCGTCGTAACGCTGGCGGCTGGTCACCACCTCCACCCGCCATCCGCCCTCCGCCAGATGAAACGAGAGATCGGACAACATCTGACTTGTTGCAGAATGATCGGGATGAAAGTATCGGTTCACGAAGAGCAGATGTGGCGCTGTCATGCCGTCTGGGCATTATGGGGTGAAGAGCCGCCGACTCAATGGGGCATGCACACTCCTGTCTGTGCCCTCGCATCATGATCGTCCTCGGTATCAACGCCCATCACGCGGACGCCGCGGCCGCGATCGTGGTCGATGGAAAGCTCGTCGCCGCCGCCGAGGAAGAGCGCTTCCGGCGCATCAAACACTGGGCCGGGTTTCCTTCCGTGGCCATCCGCTACTGCCTCGACGAAGCGCGCATCGATCTGAACGACGTCGACCACATCGCCGTCAACCGCGACCCCAATGCCCGCCTTTTCCAGCGCGCGAAATTCATCCTGGCGAAACGGCCGTCGCTCGGCGCGATCCGCAAACGGTTGGCCAACCGCGCCAAGATCAGCGGCATCGAGGAGGAGCTTGCGCAGGCCTTCGCCCTCGAGTCGCTGAAACCGAGGCTGCATCACGTCGAGCACCACCGCGCACATCTGGCGTCGGCGTATTTCGTTGCGCCGTTCGACGACGCCGCGGTGCTGTCCGTCGACGGCTTCGGCGACTTCGTCAGCTCGATGTGGGGTATTGCCTCGCGCAACAAGATCGAGGTGCTCGGGGAGGTCGGCTTCCCTCATTCGCTCGGCATCTTCTACACGGCGATGACGCAATACCTCGGCTTTCCGCACTACGGCGACGAGTACAAGGTGATGGGTCTCGCCCCATACGGCAAGCCATCGCGGATCGATGCCATGCGCGACATCGTCCACGTGCAAGCCGACGGGACGTTCCGCCTCAACCTCGACTACTTCACGCATCACTCCGCCGGCCTGGACATGGTCTGGCAGGGGGGGATGCCGGTCATCGGGCCGGTCTACTCGCAGCAACTCATCGACCGCCTCGGTCCCGTGCGCGCCTCCGATGAGCCGATCGAACAGAGGCACAAGGATCTCGCCGCGTCGATGCAGGCCATGTTCGAGGAGGCCTTCTTCGCGCTCGCGAACGCGCTGTACGAGAAGACGAGGAATCCCCGCTTCTGCCTGGCCGGAGGCTGCGCGTACAACAGCGTGGCCAACGGTCTGGTCTTCGACCGCTCGCCGTACAAGGACCTTTACATCCAGGCGGCGGCAGGTGATGCCGGCGGTGCCATCGGGGCGGCCTATTGGGTCTGGAACGAGATTCTCGGCAACACGAAGTCATTCGTGATGACCCACGCGTACTGGGGGCCGGAGTACGACGACGTCGCCGTCGACGAGTCGATCGCTGCGCGCCGCGCGGACCTCGACGCGGCGCACTGCACGATCGATCGCGTCGACGACGAGCGCGATCTCTGCCGCCGCACGGCCGCGCAGATCGCCAACGGCGACGTGGTGGGCTGGTTTCAGGGGCGGATGGAGTGGGGGCCGCGCGCGCTCGGCAATCGTTCCATCGTCTGCGATCCGCGGCGCGCCGACATGAAGAACATTCTCAACCAGAAGATCAAGCGGCGCGAATCGTTCCGCCCCTTCGCTCCGTCGGTGCTGCGCGAGGCGGTCGGCGAGTGGTTCGAGACCGACTACGACGTGCCGTTCATGCTGCAGGTCTACCAGATCCGCGAAGAGAAGCGGGCGCAGATCCCTGCCGTGACCCACGTCAACGGCTCGGGGCGCCTGCAATCGGTCGATGAACAGCAGAACGCGCGCTACTACCACCTCATCGAAGCCTTCCGCGACGCCACCGGCATCCCGCTCGTGCTCAACACGTCGTTCAACGAGAACGAGCCGGTGGTGAACACGCCGGCGCAGGCGCTTGATTGTTTCCTGCGCACGAAAATGGATCTGCTGGTGATGGGCGGCGTGATGATCCGGCGGCAGTGATCTATTTCGTGGCCAGGATCAGGTAATCGCCGTCGGCGGTCCCGTCGCGGAGAAGCTCGAGGTTGAACCCGGCGTTTTTCAGGGTCGCCCAACAGATCTCGTGCTGTTCGTAGCCATGCGTGGAGAGAACGATGGTCAGCGGAGTAGCGGAAAGCAATGTCGCCGCTCCTCGGAGTGCTTCTCCTTCCGCGCCTTCGATATCGATCTTGATGAAATCGGGCCGCGGAATCCGGCCACTCGCAAGCAGATCATCAAGCGACGCCGTGACCACCCGAATCTCGCCGGCGTGGCTCAGCCTTCCCTGCGAAGTATTCTCACCGTCACCAAACCGTGCCGTGCCTGTCGCCGACGTGATCGCCAGCGAATGAACGGTGATGTTGCCGGCCTCGTTCAGGCGGATGTGCCGCTCGAGATAGTAGAGATTCCGAGGGAGCGGCTCGAAGGCGTGGACGCGACCGTCCGGTCCTGCGAGTTTCGAAGCGAGCAGAGTGAAAAACCCGACGTTCGCGCCGATGTCGAAAACGACGGCTCCGGGGTGAACCCTCTCACGAAACAGGCGTTGGGTATGCCGCTCGTAGGAGCCGAGCCAGCAGCCATGTGGAGCGGAGCCGGCGATCCAACGCCAGCCGCGCAACTCTCCCGAACGGATGCGGACGACGGCATTCCGAGGCACGAGACGGAATGGCAACCTGACGGCGCGGGCGAGCCACTCACGGAGCCGTGACATCAGCGGCCACCTCGGAACAGTTCGATCGAGAGGACGGCTTCGGCGAGGAAACGCTCGGCGGCATAGCGCAGGCCGGCCCTCCCCTCGAAAACCGCCCGTTTTACGAACAGCGTGAAAAGCAACGTGGCGAACGGGGCGATGACCCGCAGCTTGCGGACGCGGCCGGATACCGGCAGGGCATTCCACGGTGTGGCCCGCAGTTTTGCCGCTTCCTGGCGCATGTATTTCTTCTGACGGTCAATGAAGCGCCGAAGATCCTTGCGGTCATCGTGGATCAGAGGTACGCGGAGCCGTTCGACGCGGCCGTGGACGCGCACTCGCTGCGTATGGCCGTCCTGCCAGATTTCGAACGCGCCGCGCCGCAGCAGTACCGCGCGTGGCGGATAGAGCGCCGCGCGGAGAGGCCGGCCGTTGACGGCGTAGATGAAGCCGGCCTCATAGGCGGCCACGTCCGGCGGCGGATCGAGTGAGGCCAGCTCGCGCACGAAGGCGTCGGTCACGAAGTAGTCGGCGTCGAGCGTCAACACCCACGGTGTGGTCACCTGCTCGACCCCGAACGCCCATTGCGCTGCATGCGATTCGAACGTCCGGGGAACGACGCGCACATTGGCGAACTGCCGCGCGATGGAGACCGTGCCGTCCGAGCTCAGGCTGTCGACGATGATGACCTCGCGTGCCCACGCCAATTGCGTCAGCGTCCGGCCGATGTTCGCTTCCTCGTCCCGCGTGAGGATCAGCGGCGTGATGCGATCGAGCATCGAGCAGGCATGGTACCAGCGGCACGGGACGGCTGGAGCGCTTGCGTCTCGCCGCTTAGCCGGCAATGGCTGAACTTAAGCGTGGTTTGCAACCCAGAGATGACGATCCGCAGATGGCGCAGATGTCTGCAGATAAAACCGTCTTCCATCTGCGTTCTATCTGCGTCATCTGCGGATAAGCCTTTCACGATACGCGGCCGAAAGACCGCGCTCCTGCTTACCGTATCCCGTCAAACTCGTTTAGACCGGTCGGCCTCGACCGCCGCGCATGGCCTCTGCTATACAAGGGACATGACGGTCAAGAGATTGGATCACGTCAGCGTCGTCGTCGACGACCTTGCAGTCGCTATCGCTTTTTTCACCGCGCTCGGTTTGGAGCAAGAGGGGGAGGCGGCGGTCGAGGGAGATTGGGTGGACCACGTGAACGGGCTCGAAAATGTGCAGGTCGACATCGTTATGATGCGGACCCCGGATGGGCACGGGCGGCTTGAGCTGACGAAGTTTCGCAATCCACAACTGGTCGAGATCGAACCGGCGATCGCACCGCCGAACACGCTGGGCCTCCGGAGCGTCATGTTTACCGTCGAAAGCGTCGACGACACTGTCGCTCGCCTCCGCGCCGACGGCGCCGAGCTCGTCGGCGAGGTGGCCCAATACGAGGACAAGTACAGACTGTGTTACATGCGAGGCCCTGCGGGCATCATCGTCGCGCTGGCCGAGGAGCTCTTCTAGGAGAATGCGGAGAGCGCCGGCGCGCTGCTGACGCGCGCGCTGCATGGGCTGGCCTACGCGCACCGCGAGCGCCTCGGCGCGTCGATCTTAACCGGCGCCCTTCACCAGTCGTTTCACGGCGCTGTGAAGCCGGATCGCATTTCGAAAGCCGAGGGTGCGGGCCAGGACCCGCATCAGCCGCTGCTGTTCTTCGTCGCGGGGCTGAAAGGCGGGGTCGAGTGTACGGATGTGCGACGCCGCGGCTTCGAAGGCGACGGGGTCATTCAGGCTGAGCACCCGCATCTCCTTGTAAAAATACTGGGCGAGGCGTCGCTTGCGCGGCGCCGTGAGCAATCCTTCCGCCGACAGCCTGTCCTCGATTTTCTGAAGAATGCGATGGTGCTCCCGGGCATTGGCCAGCATCGATGTGTTGGTCATGCGCGCGCCGGCATGCTCGCGCATCGTGTATGCCGAGCCCTCCACGGTAACAATCCGGTTCGCTCCGAGGGCGGCCTGGCAGAAGTAGTCCCAGTCGTCGAGCTTCCGAAGGGCCGGATCCCATCGCCAGTCCGCGCGTCGTTTGTACAGAGCGGACGAAGTCGGTACGGCCAGTCCGGCCAGGACGTCGTCAACGATGGTTCGGAACACCGGAGCGTCGAACGAAACGGTGCTGCCATGCGACTCCGCGTACCAGCCGGAGGCGGCGATCTCGGCATCGGTGGTTGCGAGTGCCTGTACCTCGGCCGCCAGATGCCCGGGCGTGAGGATGTCGTCCGAGTCGAGAAACTTGACGTAGGTTCCGCGAGCAGCGTCCAGGCCGCGATTGCGCGCCGCGGATTGCCCGCTGTTGGACTCCATCCGGAAACATCGGATCCTCGGGTCCGCGTATGCCGCGAGGGATTGCCACGTTCCGTCGGTCGAAGCGTCGTCGACGACGATGATCTCCACCGGCAGTTCCGGCGCCGCGTTGAGTGCGGAGTCGATCGCCTCCCGGATCAATGCGGCACGGTTGTAGACCGGGATGATGATGTCTACGGTCGCCATCGTCACCGGCGCGCCGCCGCGATCCGTAGGTAGTGTTCTTCCATTTGCATGGCGATGTGATCCCAGGTGAAGCGTTCTTTCACCAGCTCGCGTCCGCGCTTGCCCATGGCCGCGCGAGCGCTGCCGTCGCTGAGGAGATCATGAATCGCCGCGGCCAGCGGTTCCGGCAGGTTGCTGGTGACGATGCCTGCACGAGCCAGGGTAACGTCGGCGGCAAGTCCTACTTCCGGCGTGACGATCACTGGCAGCTCCGCTGCCATGGCCTCGAGGACCACATTGCCGAAGTTCTCTGAAAGGGATGGCAGCACCAATGCCGTCGACGTTTGCAGCAACTCCTCCTTCGCCGCGCCGAAGACCGGACCGCGAAATTCGATTCGATCCGCGATGCCGCTTCGCTCCGCCTGCATCCGGAGTTTCGGCGTGAGCTCTTCCTCATCGTTTCCCGCGATCAGCAACTTGACTTGGGGCACTGCCTGGATCGCATCGACAAGCCGGTCCAGGCCCTTCTTCCAGTTGATCCTGCCGAGGAACAGGAGGGTATCGGCCGCCCGCTCACGCGACGGTGCGGCGGGCAGATCGATCCCGTTCGGCACGATGAACGGATCAGGCAGCGGAATCCCAATCCGATGGGCGTCGTCCAACTCCCGTTGCGCCGTGAAATGAATTCCGGACGAGCTCCGGAAGGTGTGCGTTTCGATGAGCCGGATCCAGGCATTCTTGACCAGGCGGCTCTTTCTTCGGATCAGTTCGGGAACGAGCATTCCTCGGGGAGAGACGACGTACGGCACACGCGTGCGCTCTCCTGCGCGAGCGGCGACCCAGGTCGGCCAGAGGAAGACCGAGTGCAGGTGCAGAAGGTCGTACGCCGCCACTCGTTCCGCGAGTGCCCGGCGCATCGGAGGTGAGAGGTAGATTCTTTGTCCGGGAGATGCCGAAGGAAAATAGTGGACGCGCACTCCGTCGAGGCTGACCGGCACGCCGATCGGAACGTCGGAGTCACGATCGCCGTCGACATTCGTCGTGAAGACATCGACCTCATGCCCGCGCGCGGCCAGCGCACGGCATAGTCCGTGGACCGCGTAGATCGGGCCGCCGTATCGCGTGGCGGGGAGGTAGGTGGGGACGACGTGAAGCAGGCGCACGCCCGCTACGGTGCTACGCGGTGGCCGGCGACGTCAATGGCCGGCGTACCGCTGCCGCGTCGGGTGCCGCCGAGGCGGCCAGCCGTTCGTCGAGCGCCGCGGTCGCAAACGTACAGCCTACGAAGAAGGCCGCCAGCAACGTCAGCACCGGATCCGAGTAAGCCTGCGCCGACGCCAGAAACTCGACGATATTGGCCACGACGATGCCGAACAGCGCCGCCCGCGTGAGCTGTGATGAACCGGGGACATCGGGATGCTTCGAGATCTTCAGCATCGTCAACAGCATTGCCCCCGCGAGGATGGCCACGGCGATCAGGCCCGGAACGCCCAGCTCCATGGCCAGTTTGCCCAGGCCCCCTTCCTGCCAGCCGAGCTGGGCAATGCCTTTTTCGCTTAGCACGTGGTAGGCGCCTTGTGTGGCGGTACCGAGGCCTCCTCCCATGATCCCGGACTGCTCCACGGTGCCCCGCAGACCACCTTCGAGCCGGCCGAAGATCTCCTGCTGGGTGGTCGCCGCGCCCTGGGTGTAGGCGCTCGACGTTTCATCCTGCGACACCCTGGTAACGACGAAGACCATGACCAGGCTGAGGACGGTCACGGCAACGGCTTGCGCCATGGAGAGACGGCGGACATACCGCCAGAGAAACGCAATGACGAACACGGCGATCATGTAGAGAGCCTTGCGCCGTCCGCTGATCAGGCAGTTGAAAAACCCCCATCCACTGACAAGAAACCAGATCCAGATCCTGCGTAGACCGCGCGAGCGCAGAGACATGGTGATGCCGATCATCGTCAACGTAGCCGCATGCAGTCCCATGATGTCGGGACCACGATAAAACCCGGAGAGCATCCGGATCGTCAGGCCGGTCATCATGCGAAGGTTGTCCTCGTGGAGAGCCACGGTGCCGAGGACGCGCCAGTCCAGCCTGAAGTACTCCAGCGACGTGCCGATCATGGCGATCGACGTGACGAACGCGTAGAAGCGGAGCAGGCCGTAGAGCTGCTCCTCCCGCTGCAGATAGGCATAGCCGAGGATCACCGCCGGTATGGGGGTGAGATAGATGAAGAGGCCCAGCGCCGGGGCCTTCCAACCGTCGAGCCCAAACGTGAAGATGCCGTTCACGGCGGCGAGAAAGAGAAAGAAGAGGACGACCGTGACCGCACCGAACACCGTGCTGAAACGGCGTGAAAAGTCGCGCGCGTGCGTTTGAAGCGTCTTCTGCGCTGCAAAGACCACGACGAAGTAAATCAGGACCATGCTGAGCGACATCACCACCGGCGTTCCCGGTGTCAGTTTGCGCGCCGGGTCCTGCAGTACGCCGACCAGGATGGCCAGAAGCCATCCCCGCCTCCAATCGACGAGTGCGATGGCCACCGAGAGAAGCATCAGCGCCAGGAAGAGGATCGTGAAGGTGATCATGTGCGGACCGATCAGTGGAACGCGGGCGGCTCGTGAGCCATTTCTGGAGGCCGCTGAATCAATTTCCTTCCTCGGCGTGCCAGACGCCTCGCCAGCAGAATGCCGCGCAGCTCGCCGATCAGTTTCGTCGGTATAGTCCAGGGATGGCCGAGGTGGTAGCGCGTAACCACGTTTCTGCGGATACGCCGGAGGGCGTACCGCCATAGCGGAACGCGGTGATGGATGGCGAAGTAGTAGTCTCCAACCGAGTGGGCTGGCGAGGGACTGCTGCGATGGTCGCCGTAGGAACGGAGGCCTCCGGTGGCCAGTTTGAGATGGCGCAGTGTCGCCTCGGGCGAAAACCAGATCCTGCCTCCCGCGGCGATGAGGCGAAGAGCGAAATCGGTTTCGAAACGATACCCGGCTCCGATGAAGTTCTCGTCGAACCCGCCGGCAGCGATGGCGTGCTCGCGCTTCACCGACAAATTACCGGCCATCACGTTCGCCACGAACCGTCCACGGTCGTGGTTGAAATGAAACTCCAGGTCGTCCTCCGGCTGCTCGAAATGCCGCGGCTCCTCGCCGGGCTGGAGGATTTGTCCTACCACCGCCCACGTCTCTTCCGCGGCATGGGCCCGTACATGGGCGGCAATCAATCCGGGCGATGGCTCGACGTCATCGTCGAGATAGAGGACGATGGTTGCGCTCGTTGCCAGCAGCGCTTCGTTCATGGCCCGCGGGATCGACGGCGCGTCGAGGCGGATCAGTTGAATGCGCCCCTGGCGATGCCAGCGTGCCAGCGGCTCGTTCAGGTCGAGGCTCTGGTCGACGACGATGATCGTGTCGGGCGGTGGATCGAGAGCCAGGAGACGCTCCACGGTCTGCGCGACGATGACTCCCCGGTTGTACGTCGGAATGGCAACGGCGATCACGCGGGCCGCCTTTCCTCGAGGCTGCGTGCCGCCGCTTTCACGCCTTCAACCCCCCGTGCGAAGGTCCAGGTGTCGATGATTTGCCGCGAACGGTCCGCCATGCGCTGGCGCAACGACGCGTCGTCTGCCAGCCGGGTCATCGCGGCGGCAAGCTCCTCGTCGTTGCCGGCTGGGTAAACGAACGCGTTCTCCCCCTCCAGCACGATGTCACCGATCGAGCCGCAGCAGTCGGTGACGATGACCGGGAGCCCGCAGGCCATCGCCTCGTTGATCACCGCACCGCGCGGCTCGTACGTGGACGGCAGCACGAAGACGTCCGCGAGCCCGTAGTACTTCGGCAGCTCGCTCTGGTTCACGAAACCGGCAAACCGCAGACCATCGAGCTCGTGCGCGCGCGCGTACGATTGGAGCGGCTCGCGCAGCACGCCGTCGCCGAGAAAGAGGATCACGGCACGGCCGCGGTCCGTCATCCGTTCGTACGCGCGCAGAAGGGTCATCGGGTCCTTCCGCGCGACGAGCTTCGCGGAGAAGACGAAGACGATCTGGTCCGGCCGGATGCCGAGCGAATTGCGCATGCGTTCCCGTTCGCCCGCCGCGAAACGGCTGGCCTTCTCGAAGCGCTCGTTGTCGACGGCCCACGGCAGGAGAAAGAAACGGTTTGGGTCGGCGCCGTAGTGACGATAGTAGTCGGCGTTGAGGGATCCCGAAACCATGAAGCCGGTGGTGTTCCGGAAAAGCAAACGCAGGAGGCTCGCGCGGATTCGGCGTCGTGAGGAGTCCTCCGGCGGCGGAAAGCTGCTGTCGCCGTAGAGAAAGAAGGGAATGCCTGCCAGGCGGCAGGTGAGGATGCCGGCCATGGCGCTGACCGATCCCCAGCCCAGCATGAAGATCACCATGTCGAAATGACCGCGCAGAAGCGCCGGAACGAGGCCCGGATTGATGTGCCGTGTCCAGCCGCGGTTGCTGTCGCCGGCGAGGTTGCGAAGGAACAGGTGCCGATAGCCGGTCAGCAGATCGACGTCCCATCGCAGCGACGTTCCCATGTCTTTGTCCTGATACGTTTGCGCGCCGGCGCTCGAAAGATAGAGCACGGTCAGGTCGACTATGGGATCGGCGGCCAGCAGCCGGAAAAACGGATCCTGGTACTGAATGACGTGCGACGCGACGATGGCAACACGGGCTCGCTTCACTGCCGGTCATTTTCACACAGCAGCGCGCGCGGCGAGGCGGGCACGGTAGAAGGCGGCGGTCTCGCTGCCGACGCGCCGCCACGTATATTCGCGGGCTGTCCGAATCGCCGAAGCACTCATCACGCGGGCATTTTCAGGATTGCGAACGATCGCCAGCGCGGCATCCGCGAGCGCGACCGCGTCGCCTGCCGGCACCAGGATGCCGTTGCTCCCGTCGAGGATGTCGTGCATCCCTCCGGCATCGCTCGCGGCGACACAGAGGCCGCGGCTCATGGCCTCGATGAATGCCTTTCCGAAGCCCTCGAAGAATGAGGGAAAGAGAAAAATGCCGTGTTGGTCATAGGTATCGCGCAACGCGTCCTGAGCCATCCAGTGACGGACCTCGGTTCGCTCATTTGCCTCGTTGGAAAGGAGTGTTCGAAGGATGCCTTCGCTCGACCGGTCGCACACCCATGTGAATCGGAGATCCCGTTCCGCCGCGGCCAGGAGATTGAACGCCGCCGCGGTGATCATGGGGGCTTTGAAGAATGCAACCTGGGCAACATGCAGCACGCGTAGGAGCCGCTTCGCTTCCATCGCTGGCGCGTCGTTCCGCAGGTAGGAATCAGGCGCTGCCTGTGCGATGACGGCTATCCGTTCCCGAGGAACACCGAGACGTGCGTGGAGGAACTCCGCGTCGAGCGATGACGATACGATGTGGCCATCCGCTTCCCGTGCGATCGCGCGTGCGTGCCGTGCAAGAAGAGGCGAGAGTACGCGTGAGGCGGCGCGGCGGCTTGTGCTTCGTTCATCGCGCCCGTAGACCTCGCGCCATCGCTGCAACGTCTCTTCGACGTTGAGCTCGAATCCATGCGAGCGATGGATGAACGCGGTGCGCGGCGAGAGCCGATGCACCGCCTTCGCCGCTCGGTATCCGTGAGGCTGATTGACGTGGACGATGTCGTACGCGCCGCGCCGTAAGGCCTGGACCGCTTCCCGCTCGTAGGCGCGGGGTAGCTCCAGAAGAAGATGCAGGTTGCCGTGCGCAATGCGGCGTCCGAGGTCGGAAGCCCATACCTCGTCGATCGTGTGACCGAGGTCTCGCAACGCTTCAATCGTTTGAACCTCGGTTCCCGCGGCACCGGAGGAGAGATCGCGCGGCACGTCGGCCATGAAGAGGATCTTCATCGCGGCACGAAGAGAAGATTCTCGTGTGCTCCCGGATCACTGACCGGCCGCATGGCATGTCTCTCCACTCGGAAAGCGTCGTAGCCGAGGTCGCGGAGCAGGTTCCACGCCGGTTCGATCGTTAGGCCGTTGATGGCCATCCGCTCTCGATTGAATTCGACCAGCAGCAGTGGGCGGTCGCGGGCGATGCGGCGGCGTGCGCCTTCGATGACCAGCGGATCGTACCCTTCGACGTCGATCTTCATTGCGCCGATCGTTGGCCACTTGCGCTCGTCCGCCAATTCATCGAATGGGACGACTTCGCAGGCAATGCCGCCGGCGCCCTCAACGATGAAGGCATTGTTGTCGCCGCCTACCTCGTCTGACATGAGGTGGACGACGCCGCGCGTTGCGCCAAGACAACACGGCAGGTAGTCGACGAGGTCGCCGATGCCGTTCAGCACGACGTTCGCCTTCTGCCGCTGGAGGTTGTGCGGCACTGGCTCGATCGAGAGGATGCGGCCTCCTGCCTGCCGTACGAGGTCACTCATACAGACAACGTACAGACCGAGGCTGCTGCCGACGTCGACGAACATGCCACCCTTATAGAGACGCCGGAACGGCTCGATCAGCTCACTTTCCCAATCGCCGTAGTAGTACGCGAATTTCTGCCCCCACGGGCGGAGGTCGAAGTGAAATGGAAAGCGCCCGAGGAGGACGCCGGTGGTCTGGAACGAGTGGGGGTCGCGCGCGTTCGTCAACATGTGGTCGAGCGCCAGCGTGATGCGCCCCTTGCCGCGGAAGGCAGGTGTGTGCGAGAGCAGCCATCGGGCCGCTTCGCGTACGAGATGCCGCGGCTTCGGTGAAGGATTGGGTATCACTTCTGAGCAGATTACAGCATCGATTGCAGGTAACGGACCCAGGATCGGATTGAAAACGGCCAGACCGCGATCGAATGGCGCAGGTAGCGCCTGGCCCGAACGTCGCCATTTCGCCGCAGGGCTTCACCGATGAAGTAGAGGCCGTCGGCACGAGCACGGCGTGACCGGCCATGGCCTGGCGCGAGCCGAGCCGCTTCCTCGAGGATGGTCGCCTCGGATTCCCCGCGGGACCTGGCGAGAAGTGCCCTGTGGGAAAGTCTTGCCATCTGTTGCTGTGTTGCACGCGAAGAGCTGCTGATGGCGTCGGAAGTGACTCGCGCGGTGTACAACACCTCGGGAACCATCTGAAATGTTCCCAGCTCCGCGAGGCGATACCAGAGATCCCAGTCCTGACCGTAGTAGAACTGAGGCCGGTAGCCACCGGCACGATCGTAGGCATCGCGGCGGAACATGACCGATGGGTGAGAGGTAGGCCCGTCCAATACGCCATGCTCGCAACGCAGATCGATCATGCGGATCGGGGTGACGGCCAGCCCGGTGCCGCGCGCGGCGTACAGCGGCTCCAGATCAGGCCCGGCGAACGCCGTCCAGCAGGAGACGAAGACGAGCTCGGCGTCCGCGTCGAGCGTGCGGATCTGCAGCTCGAATCGGCGCGGGTCGGAAAGGTCGCCGGCGTCGTGTCTGGCGATATAGGTGCCGCGTGCCGCTGCGCAGCCTGCAATGAGCGCCCGCGTCAGCCCGGCGTTCGGCTGTGTGATGACCTGGAGTCGGGGGTCGCGCGAGGCGTACTCGGCGAGTATCCGAGGCGTGTCGTCCGTCGAGCCGTCATCGACGACGATGCATTCGAAGTCGCGATGCGTCTGCGCCAGGATGCTGTCCAGCGTAGCGGCAAGCGTGCTCGCGCCGTTGTAAACGCCCATGACCACGGAGATCATCGTCATTGGAGACAAACGCTCACTAGCCCCTCATGTTGAAAATGATGACGCCGGCCAGGATCATCGCCATTCCCCAGATATGGTGCCGTTTCATTTTCTCACCCAGTACCGCCACGGACAGAGCGACCACCACGACGTATCCAAGAGGCAGCAGAGATACGGTCAGATGGAGCGGCAGGGTTTTCAAGGCGATCGTTGACGCAACCGTGGAGGCGAGCATCAGCACATAGCCGGCAATTGTGAACGGGTCGAAAAAAGAACCGATGACGGAACGGTTTCGGCCCCGGAGAGCGCCTTTCTTCATGAGTATCTGGCCCGTTGACGCCATGGCCACACCGGCGAGAAAGAGCGCCACTGCCGCCGTCAAGAGAGATCCTCCCGTACCACGAGATAAACACCGGCGACGATGACCGTGGCGCCGATGACGTTCACGATGGTTACCCTTTCGAGAAAGAAAATCCTGGCAGCGGCCAGGACGATGAAGTAATTCATGCTGGTGGCAAGATACGCGATAAAGAGCCGCACCTCGCGCAGAACGAGTTGCCAGAAGAACGCCTGAAAGACGAGACAGGTAAGGCCGGCCAGGTACCAGGGGCTGCTGAGGAATGCGCTGAGCGACGGATTCCCCATGCGCAGAGCCGCGGTCTTTCCCAAGACAATGGCAATTGCTTGGAAACAGAGGGATAAGACGAGGAATAGCAGCGATACCGGACGGACTTTTTCGTTCATTTCTTCGAGACTACGAGTTCGACGCCTGTCGAACCGGATCCCGGTTCACTCCTGCGCCACCGCCAATCCAAAACCCGTACGGCCGAAGCCATTCCCTGCATACAGCATGTACCTCACGCCCTCATGGTCGAACACGAACGGATACTCGATCATCTCGGAGTCCCATCCCTCCGCGGAAACGTCGATGCCGGCGTGATCGTTCGAGCGCACCCAGTGGACTCCGTCTCTCGATTCGGCATAGCGGATTCGATAGGAGCCGCCGCGGGAGCAAAACCACATCCGGTAGGAATCGGAGTCCTTGCGTACGCAAGGCTTGCACATCGCGTATTCATCGGGGCTGTCGAAATCGATGGCCACGATATCCTTCCGTACCCATCGGATTCCGTCATTCGACTCGGCGTACTTGATGAGATGGCGCATGTCTCCCTTGCGCGCACCCCACTGCGTATTCGATCCGTACCACATGCGGAAGATTCCGGCCTCCATGTTCACCCACGGATACGAGATCGTATAGGGATCGATTTCGCTGAGCTCGACGATGGGGAACCGGGAGACGCGGCGGAAGGGTTGGTCTGGCCCCTCGCTGATGGCAAGACCGAGCGCGTTCTGCCACGGCACGGCCACGGTCAGATGCCAACCCATGTAATACAAGTACCGTTTCGGACCGACGTTGAGGATGCAGCCGATCGATACGCCGCTGTCGTCAAACATGGCAAGATCGCCCGGACCCAGAACCGGCTCCTCGGCTTCGCGAAGAATCGTCGTGGGATCGTTGATGTCGATCTCCACGAAGCTGATGGACGATCGGTTTCGCTCGTCACGGCTCGAAAAATAGATGCGAAACCGGTCGCCCTCCAGATGTTCCGCGACCGGGTTCGCGGCGTGGGTTCGCATCCAGGCCTTGCTTCCATCCGGTGCGTAGATGTTGCCCAGCTTCCGCCAGTTCACGGGCGCGCTTCCGATTTTATGAGACGGTCGAGCCACTCGTGCACGCTGACGCCGGCCTTTGCCGCTGCCTGCCTGGCCAGGGTCTTGGACTCGACCGTCACTCCCTCGAGCACTCCAAAGTAGCGGCTTCGCATGGTGCCGCCGCGCCAGCCCTTGTGGGGGAGATCCAGGTTAAGCGGCGGTGGACCGCTGCCCTTGCGGAAGCCGATCAGATAGAAACAGTTGCCAATGATCCAGCGAACGTCGACGTCGCGAGCACCTTCGGGCAGAACGTCGAGCGGGATCTCGGCCTTGAAGAGCGCGTTATTCGTTGTGACGATGGCCTCGAATTCAGTTCCTCTCAGCCAGGGAGCGACTGCTTCGTCGCCGATGAGAATGCGGCCTCCTGGTTTCGCCACCCGCGTCAGCTCGGCCGCGCCTTTTCTCAGGTCGCCGAACTGGTTGAAGCCGCCGAAGTGGAACACGGCGTCGAAAACGTCGTCGGGGAAGGGGAGGGAGGTCGCGTTCGAGACGGAATAATCAAGGCTGCAGGCGAAGGGCGAGGTCGTCGCCAGATCCGACATCGTGCGGACGCAGACGGAGACCATCCCCGGAGAGAGATCCTGCATGTGGAGGCGCCCATGCGGACCGAGCCGCCGGGCCAGTCGAAACGAATCGCGCCCGGTGCCGCAACCGACCTCCAGTACGTTGTCGTTTTCGTGCGGGGCGAGCATGTCGACCATCGACTCGCGCACCGCGTTTTCGTCCTCATACATCGCCGCGAATTGCCAGTCGACCGCGATGTCGTAGATCTCCTCGGCGACGCGGTCGTATTCAGACTTCGTCTGTGCCTCGATCGCCGTCAGCAGCGCCGGATCGACGAAATTGGGAACGCCATTCTCGATCGGATAGACGTCGCCTTCGGGCGACACCAGGCTGCCCGAGATGATCTCCTCTCCGCGCCGAACCGGATCCATCAGTTTCAAAGCGGCGCCCGTGCGCGGGCACCTGAAATCAGAAACGCGTTCCATGAGCATTTGTCTCAGATCCTATTCATCGGTCTTGAAACGGGTAAACAGCAGTTTCGACGGTTCCGGCCCGATGACGGAATAGTCGGGGAAATGGTCTTTGCAAACGCTGTTCGCTCCGACCACGCTCAATTTGCCGATCTTCGCGCCGGCCAGTAAGGCCGCTCCGGCTCCGATCCAGCTTCCGTATCCAATATGAACCGGAGCTCCAACCTTGTTCGGCTGCTGCATGATCGGGACTTCGGGGTGCCCGAACGAATGATTGTTGTCGCCGATGAACACCCGCTCCGAAATCAAGACATTGTCGTCGAGCTTGATCGAATTGGTGCAGGAGACGAAAAAGAACCGGCCGATCTGGTTCTCTCTGCCGATCTCGATCGTCGAGTCGTAAATGTAATCATCGTCATGAAAGCCGTCCCGATACCGGGGCGCGATATAGCTTCGCAGGAAGCTCAGGTCTTCAAAGGCGTTGATGTGGCAATGTTCCTGAATGCTGGTCAGGTCTCCGATATGAATTCGGTGAGGGTTGAGAATCCGATAGGGCGGTTTGATCTTGGCATTCTCGCCAAAATAGGCGAACAGTTGCTTGTCTTTACTGGTCAGCGGCGAGTTTTTGCTCAGCAGCAGGTTCTTTTTTTCAATCGGCGATCTCATCAGGGCGGCTCATTGCTTGATCATCTGCAGGAAGCGCAGGCTGTCGATTCCCGCCAGCGGCGTGCTTCCCTGGGTCACATAAACACTATCCGGGGGCGTATCTTTGGAGATCAGCGTGTTCGCGCCGATATAGGAGCGGGGACCGATGCGAACGTGATTGGATACCGTCGCGTTCACACCGAGGAACGCGTGCGAGCCGATCGTAACCTCTCCCGCGAGAACGGCGTGGGATGAAATCCAGGCATGGTCCTCGATGACGCTGAGATCGCCGATGTGGTTCGCGGACCAGAGCACGACGTCGTTCCCGACCGTCACGTCGAAGTCGAAGACATTCCCGTCGAGGATGAAGCAGTTATCGCCGAACTTCGGACGTTCCCACGCCATGATCCGCGAGCTCACGTAGCTCTCCAGCTCGTATCCTTTCGCCTTCGCCGCGTCATACTTCGCGGCCCGCAAGCCGTTCATCGCCTGAAACCCCATGGGGATGAACATCCGGCATTCGGCGGGTGGCGCTTCTTTCTCGACGCGGGAGAAGGGGATGACCGGCCGACCCATGAACTCCTTCCGATCCACCCAGGCGTCGTCGACCGTGTACGCGACGATCTCGTGCGGGCTGTCCGACCGAAAATACCGCGTGGCCACGTCCGCGCCACGGCCAATGCCGAAGATGGCGACCTTGGTCATTGCGAAGCCTTCCTGATCCCGGTTCCTATCCAGACCTTCTCATGGATCCCATAGAAGTCATTCTCGCAAAGGCCCAGTGCCAGGTCCGTAAAAAGGATGCCGAGCTCCGCGGCGACCTCTTCGCGCGAAGCGAAGCCGCGAAGGATGCTGCCGTTGCGCACGCCGTACGGATCGTTGGCGACGCGATAATGTCCGTCCGGTAGCGGTGTTGCGCCACGCAGTACATAGCTGTCGCTCTTGAGGAGTGAAAAGATGAATCGCCCTCCCGGGCGCAGGACCCTGCCGATCTCGCGCAGATTGTCGGAGAAGGTCTCGCCCGGGCTCACGTAGTAGCAGGCGTGACAGGCCAGGACGAAGTCGAACGCGGCATCCTCGAATGGGATATGTGCATTGCTGCCGGTCCTGATCACCGCCGGCACGGCAAGCCGTTCCATACGGTTGCTGGTCAGTCGGCAGATTTCTGGGGAGATCTCGACGCCGTAAACGTGAAATCCGAGGTCATGGAGCAGAGGCATGTTGCGGCCGTCGCCGAATCCGAGGTCCAGAATTTTCGATCCGGGGTAGGTAGTCCTGTCGATTTTGAGTCCCGGGTACGTGCCGAGCAGTGTGCGCACGACGAATTCCACGGGATAGACCTTCTCCGGATCCTTCCGTGAGTAGAAAGCGCCGTAATCCTTTTCGATGGCCGAGTTACCGCTCATGAATTTTCCTTATGATCGTGTACGGTCGGTTCTTCGTTTCGATGAAAATGCGCGAGATGTAGAGACCGACTACGCCGATCGAGAAAATCGCCAGCCCCCCCAGGAACCAGACCGAAAAAAGCGTCGATACCCACCCTGCAAGCACGTGCCCCGATATCTTGCGGGCAATGAGCCAGCAGGCGATGATCGCGGACATGAACAAGACCAGCAGCCCGACGTAAAAGACGAAATAGAGCGGCATCTCCGAGAACGACGTGATGCTGTCCAGCAGCGTAAAAAGGCGGGCACCGAAGCTGTAGCTCGTGGTTTCCCGCGATCCTTTCTGAAACGCGAGCCCGGCTTGTTTGAAGCCGGTGATGACCCACAGGCCTCCCGCGGCAGTCTTGCTCTCCTTGTGCCGGACGAGGGCCTGAACATAATCACGGGTCATCAGGCGGACCGTACTGTGGTTCCTGGGAACATCGATTTGCAGCGTCATTCCGATCATCTTCCAGGCAAGCCAGCCAAGAAAACGTTCCCTGAGGCGTCCCTTGCGTGCCTGTTGAAAGCCGTAAACGACGTCCAACTGTTCGTTCGTCAGCTTTTCGTAGAAAGCGCTCAGCAGTTCGGGCGGCTCCTCGAGATCGGCGTCGATGAGGAAAACGAAGTCTCCGCCGGCATGATCGAGGCCGGTCATCATGGCCTTGTGGTGTCCGAAGTTTCGCGAGAGCTCGATGATCCTGAGGCGTGGCTCACCGGCCATCTGTGCGAGCGCTATCCGGAGGGAATCATCGGGAGAGCCGTCGTCGACGAGGATGATCTCGAAATCATCCGTCAGCCTGCTTACTTCGGTCCGGATGCGCCCGACGAGCTCCGCGATGAACGGGGAGGACTTGTACAGCGTCGAGACGACGGAGATCCTCATGCGTTAACAGTATCGCGTCTTCAGCAGGTTGCGGTCGATCTTGCCGTTTGCGTTCTTCGGCAGCTCATCCAGGACGTCCACCCGTCCCGGCACCATGTACGCGGGAAGAAAGCGGGCTGACTCCTTCCGGATGATCTCCGCGGTGGCACCGCTGCGGGAAGCCACGACCGCCACGATGAGGCTGATTCCTCCTCGGTTCGACTGCAGCGCGACCACTTCGTCGACACCCGGCACGCGGCCGAGGGCGTGCTCGATCTCACCGAGCTCGATCCTGTATCCCTGGTGTTTGATCTGGCTGTCCTTGCGGCCGGCGAAATGCATCTTCCCGTCTTCATGAATGCGCACGAGATCGCCCGTGCGGTAGATCCGCTCGTCGTAGGAAGCATTCAGCGGGTTCTGCGTAAACCCCTTCCCCGTCAGCTCGCGGTCGTTGAAGTATCCAAGTCCGACGCATGGACCGGAAAGACAGAGCTCGCCGCTCTCCCCATTTGCCACGGCCTCATCCCGTTCGTTCAGGATCACGTAGGAGAAGTTCGGGATGAGCGATCCGAGCGGAGGATAGCCGTCGAGATCGCCGAAGTCGTCGCTGCCGATGTCGTAGGCGGAACAGATGCACGTGCATTCGGTGGGACCGTAGACGTTGACGAAAGAAATCCGAGGATGGAAGCAGTCGTACAACTCCTTCAGTCTCGGCTTGGGGTATCCCTCTCCGCCGAAGATGATCGTTCGGAGGTTCGTGAAGACGCGCGGCGTGATCAGTTTGAGGGTCTGGAAGTAGATCAGAAGCGACGGCACCGAAAAGTAGATCGTGCATCTTTGATCATCGATGCGCTGGAGAATCCTGTAGGGGTCTTTGATCGTGGCCGCGTCGAATGGAACGAGCGCCGCGCCGTTGAACAGGCTGGCGTAGAGATCGAACACGGAGTTGTCGAAATACAGAGGGTTTACGTTCGTGAAGACGTCGTCCGGCGTCACCGCGAATTGCGTGCTCGACCAATTGATGAAGTTGACCACGTTGGCGTGGGACATCACCGCGCCCTTCGGAAATCCGGTCGATCCCGACGTGAACATGATGTACGCGGGATCGTCGCCGGTAATGTCGTCGTCAGGCTCGAAACGGTCATCCGGCGCATCATCAAGAATGCGAAGGTCGTCCTCTTTGTCGATGACGAACACCTCCGGCCCGGCGATTTCCATCGGGGATTCCTTCGCCGAGAATACGACCTCCGGCAAGCACTTCCGGATGATGTGCGACGCGCGCTCCGCAGGGTTGGCGGGATCGACGATGAAGTACGGCGCGCCGATCTTCAGGCAGGCCAGGATCAGAGAATACGAAAGAGTGCACTTGTCGAGGCGGATGCAGATGCGGTCGCCGCGGCCGACGCCCTGCTTTCGAAGGAACAGCGCGGCACGGTCGGACAGCCGGTCGAGCTCCGCGTAGGTGACGGCTGAGGCCTCGGACCAGATCAGTGCTCGTCGATCCGGGAATTGTCCGACGACCTCCCGGAACCGAGCGGGCAGGTTGTGCGGATAACTCTTCACAGAACCAGTCCACCGTCGAGCTCGATGATCTTACCGTTCACGTATTCGTTGGACAGGATAAAACGAACGGCCGCTGCCGCTTCCTCGAGGCGGCCGAGCCGCCGGAGGGGAACCGCCGCCGTGATCTGCTTCAGCTTCGCCGGAGAGACGTGATCGCGGGTCGAAGCAGTATCGAAATAGCCCGGCGCCAGGGCGACCACCCGAATGCCCATCGGACCAAGCTCCTTGGCCAGGGCCGCGGTCATACCGTTCATCCCTGCTTTGGCCGCGGAGTACGCGACCTGCCCCGGGTTTCCCCGGCTGCAAACAGAGCTGATGTTGATGATCACACCCCTTCTGGCGCTGGCAACCATACGGGCGACAGTGCAAGCGGTCACGTAGAAGGCGGAGGAGAGACACGAGGAGAGGACGCGGTCCCACAGCCCGGCGTCGTGATGGGCGAGCTTTCCATCGACGAACGAGACCAGGGGCGCATTGGCGATCAGCCCCGCACAGTTGATGACCGCGTCGAACGCTCCCCCTTGCCGGTGAAAGGTCTCGATCTTCGCTTCCGTGTCCGTCGCGTTGGACAGGTCGCACTCCAGGAATGAAAACCCAGCGGTGACCGCATCCGGAGGTGTTCTGACGTCGAGCCCACAGACGGTCCATCCATCCTTCATGAGATCGCCGGCCAGATACCGGCCGATTTCGCCGGCGATGCCGGTGATGAGCACTCTGCGATCAGTCATCGACGCCCTTCTCCTTCAGGACTCGGCCGACGTCTGCCAGCGTGACCATGGACTTGATCTCATCCGCGGACAGCGACACGCCGAAGTTCGTCTCCAGTCCGACGACCAGCATCACATGTTTGAGCGAGTCCCAACCTTCCACCTCACTCAGAGGCGTCGAAGGCGGCAACGATTCGACGTCGCACATCAGGACTCCGGCCAGAACTTCCTGCAATCGTTTCATTCAGAGGATCTCCTGCTATGCCGCGGGTCTTGGGGCGGTCACTCTGCCTTCATGTAGCTTCGAGCAGCGGGCCCGGTGTTGAGTATCAGGTCCACCACGCTGACCGCATGATCAAACGGCGGATGAATCTGGGGGTACTCGGGGTAATTCGAATAATCCATCCACCGTACCGCGATGCCGGCTGATTGAAACAGCGCTTCCTCGAGGTATCCCCTGGCAGACGGCCCCGAGACGTATTCGGTCGCTCCGGCCTGCTGGCACAGATCGACGAGCCGTCCGGTCTTCCCGTCGATCATTTCATAGTCCATCGACCAGGTGATGCGGGTGTGAATGTCGAGCACGCGGCAGATCCCGGTGAGGAATCGGAAGTTCACACGGCTCAGGTATTCCTCGTCGCAGCCGAGGAAAAGCTCTTCGAACACGTCATGATACTGGCGGAAATACGGGGCGCGCGCGTAGTTGTGTTGAATCGTCTTCCAGTGGGCTTGCGGCCAGCCCGCGTCAGCGATCCGGGTCTCCTTGATCGCCTGGGAGTACTTGCCTTTGACCTCAACCGGAATCGTGAGCCAAAGCGGCCCCGATGGGGATTTGATTTTGTTCCGGTTCCGCCAATCACGCCGCGTGTACTGCATATCGTCATAAAGGATGAACTCGTCCGCCGTGGCGATCAGGTCGAAGTACCCCTTCCAGGGTATGTAGTTCGATTGGAGGATGACGACGGTCTTGCGCGGCATGTGAGTGCGATGAGAGGCGACCCGGGCGATCCTGTCAAGGCATAGCTATCCTGCGCCATTCCGTCTTAGGATCTAACGGGTTCGCATCAGGAGACGACGCGTGACGATTGTTCCGTTCAACAAACCCTCGGTGGAGGGGCGAGAGATCGAGCTGGTGCGCGAGGCCATTTCAGCCCTCCACATCTCCGGCGATGGCCTTTTCACGAAGAAGGCGAACGCCATGCTGGAATCGATCCTGGGCGCGCCGAAGGTGTTGCTGACCACCTCCTGCACCCATGCCCTCGAGATGTCTGCGATCCTGCTCGATATCCAGCCTGGCGACGAGGTGATCGTCCCCTCCTTTACCTTCGTCTCCGGCGTCAATGCCTTCGTCCTCCGGGGAGCGACGCCGGTGTTCGCCGACATCCGTCCGGACACGCTCAACATCGACGAATCAGCCATCGACCGGTTGATCACTCCGCGGACGCGGGCCATCGCGCCGGTGCACTACGCCGGCGTCGCCTGCGACATGGATGCGATCATGGAGATCGCCAACCGGCATCGGATCGACGTGGTCGAAGACAACGCCCACGGTCTTTTCGGCAGCTACCACGGACGGCCGCTGGGCACCTTCGGACGTCTGGCGACGCTGAGCTTTCACGAGACGAAGAACATCAATTGCGGCGAAGGGGGGGCCCTCGTCATCAACGATCCCGCGCTCGTCGAGCGGGCGGAGATCATCCGCGAGAAGGGGACCAACCGCAGCCGCTTCTTCCGCGGTCAGGTCGACAAGTACACCTGGGTCGACATCGGGTCGAGTTATCTCCCCTCGGACATGCTGGCGGCGTATCTGGTCGGCCAGATCGAGAAAGCCGAAGTCATTCAGTCCAAGCGGCGGCGGGTGTGGGAACACTATGACGTGGATCTGGCCGATTGGGCGAGCCGGGAGGGGATTCAGACACCGGCGGTTCCCGACGGTTGCCAGCAGCCGTTCCATATGTACTACATCGTCTTCCCGTCGATGGACGAGCGGACGTCGATGATCGCTCATCTGGCCGAGCGGAAGATCTTCGCGGTCTTCCACTACCTGCCGCTCAACGCCTCGGAGATGGGGATGCGCTTCGGGGGACGTGCCGGACAGTGCCCGGTCGCCGAGAGCGTGAGCGGCCGGTTGCTGCGCCTACCGTTCTACAACAACCTCACCGACTCCGAGCAGAGCCGCGTGATCGATGCCATCCATTCATGGCGCCGATGATCGACCGCCGATGATGAAGAAAACGATCATCGGCGCCGCGGTGCTGCTCGCTGCGGTGATCCTGGTCCATCTCGGCGGCGGGATCCTGCCGGCACTGGTGTTCCTCGTCTTCCTCGCCGCCTTTCTGCTGCCCGCGTGTGCATTGATCATGCGCCTTCCGCACTTGCGGACGATGCCCCCGGATCTGCGGCTCACGGCCGCGTGCGTGCTGGTGGTGATTCTGGCCGTGCCCTGGTTCTTCGTGCGCAAACTCCTCCCGTTTGCGCCGGCGATAGCCGACGCCGTGGTTTGCGCGATTCTCATCGGCGCCGCTGCGAAGTTCGCTGCTGTCAGGACGACGATCGAGGAGCTCGGTCCGGCGCTGAAACGATCGCGATTCGTCGTTTTGATCGTGCTTCCCCTGCTGTTCGCCATCACCTGGGTCGGATACGCGGTTCCGGCCGGCAAGGACGTCCTGTTCCACGGTCTCTTCGCCATCGACTTCGGCAATCTCGTGTCGGTCGTGGCGACGTTGCGTGCCTCGCCGCTGTTGCCGTTGGCGGCGGTCACGGACGGGGGTCCCGTGAATTATCACTGGCTGTACTTCACGCTGCCCGCCACTCTCGCGGACTTCTGCGGCGCCTCCATTCCCGCTTTCAACGCCCTGATCCTCTGTAACCTGCTGATGGCGTCGTTGCTGGTGCACACGCTCACCACGGTCATCGCGACGTGCTTTCCACAGAGCAGGCGGCGCACGACGCAACTGGCGATGGCCGTGGCGCTCTTCGCGCCGTTCACGGTGTACTACTACCAGGCCCTGGCGGCGCGTTTCTCACTCGGCTGGCTGGCGATGCCTACGCGCAACCATCTGCTGCTCTCCCCAGTTAACAGCATGATCGTCTTCGGCAACAACACCTTCGCGCTGGTGCTGGTGCTGTTCACGGCGATGCAGGTGGAGCGCTGGAATCGCGAGCGGCGTATCGCCGATCTCATTCTGGGAACGGCCGCGCTGTCGATGGTGATCGGCTACAGCGTCACACTTCTCTTCCCGCTCGTGGCCGCGCTGCTCCTCTGGCTGGCCCTCGGAAAGATCGAGCGGCCTCTGGTCGTGCTGGCCTGGGCCGTGGTCTCAGGCGGCGCCGCGGTGGCGATGTTCTTTGCCATTCACGTTCTGAGCTCCGGCGGCGCCCGTCACGCCGCCGTTGCCTTTGACCGAGGGCAGTTCCTGCGGCTTGTGATCCTGGGGATGCTGCCGTTGTGGGGATTGCTGGTCATGGCGCTGATCATGGCGCCGGTGACGGCCGGCCGGAAGGCCCTGACGTTCTTTCACGTGTTGATCGTTACGTCGATCGCTGTACCTTCGTTCCTTTATGTCGCGGGCAGTAATACCGGACAGGTCGATTTCTCGATGAAGGTCGGCTCACTGCTGGCCGTCGCCTTTGCACCGCTCATCGCCCCCACGATCGAACGATGGCTCAGCGGCACACTGCCGCGCTGGCAGACGATTCTGGCCTCGGTTCTCGTGGTCCTGGGCGCCGTTCAGACCTTCGTCTACGTGCTGCAGTTTCCGTATTACCGGATGACGGGATCACGATCGCGGAGCGTGGCCATCCCGCTCGACTACTACGACGCCCTGATCTGGCTCCGGGATCACACGCCGCCACATTCCATCGTGGTCGATCCCGGCGGACTGGCGATGGGCGAAGAGCTGCCGACGCTCTGGATCGCGGAGCGGCGGGTCTGGCTGCCGACGCCGAATACCGAGCCCTATCTCGTGCCGGCAATCGGCTCTTCGGTGCCCAGGCGCGCCGCGCTCTGGGATGCATTCCTGCGCGATCCGGGGAATGCCGCCGTCGCAAGCCGGATCGCCGGCGAAGCGGACTACCTCGTGGTCCCGCGCCCGGTGCAATCGCCCTTTTGGGTTCCCGTGGGCCGCTCCGGCACGTGGATGATCTATCGGTCGGGCCGCGCGCCCGGGAATCACGGCTGACCGATCTTCGCCACTCGGGCATCGCCGATCCCGGACGAGGCCGCACCCCTGCGCCCGATCACGCCTTGAGGCCGGCGATGTCGCATGCGATGGACCTCATTCATGAAGAAAGCGCATGGTACCGCAGCCGATCAAGCCAACCTGCCGCGCGGCCTGCACGTTGCCAGCCCAGCGTTTGGGCGACGAATTCATAAATGCGCAGATCGCGTGCGTCGTCGATCTCCCGCGCCATCGCCAGGAGCTGCTTCGATTCGTCGATGAGACCGGCCGCGCCGCACTGCCGGGCGATGTGAAAGAGCTCCCGTCCGAACTGCCGGAATTCGGGCGATGCCGGATCGAGCCCGGCACGGCGCGCGTGCCCGAAGACCAGCGCGTGCGCGCGCGCCCGATCGCGCATGCCCGCCGGCGTGAGCGGAGCCGGCTCGTGCGCGCGGACCTCGCAGACCCACTCCTCGCACCAGGCCAGGCGAACCCCGCCGGCGGCGATCCGGCAGTCGTACTCCCAATCCTCCTCGACGCGGAGGGCGGTCCATGGCCCGGCCGCGGCGATCAGAGAGGCGCGGTAGAGCGGCGTCGGCGTATCCCACCAGCGCATCGTGAGCATCGAGGGGAACATCGTCTCGATTCGCTCTCCGGATCGTTTCCACGGGTGTGGCTCCAGCCGGCCGTCGTGATGACGAAACCGCGTCCAGCCGTAGGCGGCACCGCATTCAGGCGATGCTTCCAGGGCGGCCACCTGCATTTCGAACTTGCGCGGCAGCAGCAGATCGTCACTGTCGAGATGCTGGATGTAGTGACCGCGCGCGGCCACGCGGCCCGCTTCGCGCGCACGTCCGGGTCCGCCGTTGGTGATGTGGATCGTATGGATGATTCCCTTGTGGCGCGCGGACAGCGCATCCGCGGCCACGCACGTCTCGTCCGTCGAACCGTCGTCGACGATGATGATCTCGATCGGGCGATAGGTCTGGGCCAGGACGCTCTCCACCGCTTCGACAAGCAGGGCCGGCCGGTTGAAGACCGGAATGATCGTCGTGACCAGTTGCTCGCCCATCGGTCAAGGATAGCAACGCGGGCGAACGGTTAGAATCGGCGCCGTGAAGGCCAGCCTCCGGCACCTGATCGGCGCCCTGGTGTATGACTGGGTGCCGTTCGAGTTGCGCATGCGCGGCATAGGAGCCCGAAATGGCCGGCCCGAGCCGTGGCTGCAGATCCGCAACCGCCGCGAGACCATCGCGATGAACGAGCGCGGCGTGCGATGCCACTGGCGGTTTGCCTCCGATCTTCACATCGGCAAGGTCTTTCCGTCGACGGCGGCGCGTCTGATGCGGAGATCGCTGGACCGCTGGCCCATCGCCATGCGTGACGCGCCGGCGCCGATGAGCGGCCCTCCGCGCGTCTCCTTTCTCATCGGCCACCGCGGCACCGGCCGGCTGCCGCATCTCCTGGCCGCGCTGCGCAGCATCGCCGGGCAGACTGGCGTTGCCTTCGAATGCATCGTCGTCGAGCAGTCGGTGGCTCCCGAGGTCGAGAGGTACCTGCCGTCGTGGGTTCGCTACCTTCACACGCCGCTTCCCCGCCCTGATCTGCCGTACTGCCGCTCCTGGGCGTTCAACATCGCGGCCGGTCACGCGCGAAGCGACATCCTGGTGTTGCACGACAACGACGTGCTCATCCCCGAGCGATACGCGTGCGAGGCGGTGCAGCGCGTGGAGGAGGGGTATTCGTTCGTCGATCTGAAGCGCTTCATCTTTTACCTGGACGGCGATTCGTCGGCGCGTGTCTTCGCCACCGGAGCAGCGCCCCAGGGGGTACCGGCGTTGATCGTTCAGAACCTCGATGGCGGGATCAGCATCGTGGCCCGGCGTGATGCCTACGACGCCATCGGCGGGTTCGACGAGTCCTACGTCGGCTGGGGCGGCGAAGACAACGACTTCATTGACCGGGCGGCGTTTGCCGGCGGCATGTACCAATTCGGGTACATGCCCGTGCTGCACCTCGAGCATCCGCCGCAGCCGGGAAAGGCATCGCAGGCCTCAGGCGCCGTCCAGCGATATCGCGTCATGGAGAGCGTCGACCCCGGCGAGCGCATCGCGCGCCTTCGCGCCATCGGGCAGGGAAGGATGTCGGGGCCGGCGGTAGTGGATTGATGGTTGCTGGGTTCCGACGGAGCGCTGGCGTCTCGCCGGCTGGCTCGGCGGCGTCTCGCCGCTGAGGGTTACCAGCGAATGTATGGGTACTCGCGGGTGGGCGGCGAGACGCCGCCCGGCCAGCCGGCGAGACGCCAGCGCTCCGTCTGCGAGCGCAACCCCTATCATTCCCTCATGCTCGACCAGGACCTCACCGACGGAATCCTCACCATCCGCATGGCTCACGGGAAAGTGAGCGCTCTCGATCTGGAGCTTTGTCTGGCCATGCAGCGCGCCTTCGAGGAAGCGGCCGCCGACGATCGCGTCGGCGCCGTCATTCTTACCGGGACCGGCTCGACATTCTCCGCGGGGGTCGATCTGCCGCGCATGGTCAACACGGGCGGCGAGTACATTCAGGACTTCGTGGAATCACTCGACGCGGCGTTGCGCGGCGTCTTCGTTTTCCCGAAGCCGGTGGTTGCCGCGGTGAACGGTCACGCCATCGCCGGCGGGGCCATCCTCGCCTTCGCCTGCGACCACCGGCTCATGAGCGGAGGGCGCATCGGCGTGCCGGAGATGCTGGTCGGAGTTCCGTTTCCGGCCATGGCGCTGGCCATCGTCCGTTTTGCCATGCCCAGCCAGCATCTGCAGCCGATGATCTATTTCGGACGGACCATCGATGCCGAGGCCGCGCGAGGCATCGGCATCATCGACGAGACGCCGGCCGCGGCCGACCTGCTCGACCGCGCGCACGCCGCCGCCCAGGCGCTGGCCTCGATTCCGCGCGATGCCTTCCGGCTGACCAAGCGCCAGCTTCGCGAGCCGTACCTCCGCGATGCATCCCACATTGCCGTGGCCTCGGCTGACGAAATCGACGCGGTGTGGGCCGCGCAGGAGACGCACGACCATATTCGTGCATACTTAGCGAAAACGATCAAGAAGTAGGCGAGGCGGGCATCCCGGTCACTTCCCGCACAAGCCTGCATAGCGACACGCCCCCCAAAGGTCACAAACAGAAAGAGGAGAAATGATGAGACTTTTCCGGTCCCTGATCCCGGTCTGCCTGTTCCTTGTCGCCCTCGTCGCCCTCCCACTCGCCGCGCAGAACCTCGAGATCCACTACATCGACGTCGGATGGGGTGGCTCCGTCCTCGTCAAAGGTCCCACCGGCATCACCGTGCTTCTGGAAGGCGGCAACACCGGCATGGGGACGACCTATGTCGTCCCGTATCTGAAATCGATCGGCGTGCAGCCGGCCAACGGCCTCGATTACATCATCGGCGGCCATCAGCATTGCGACCACACCGGCGGCCTCGATGAGGTCATCAACGCCGGCTACAACGTCCACATCAAGCAGTACTACAACGGATCGTCGTACGCCTCGTCGTGCGTCGATCAATGGAACGCCGCCGCGGCCGGCACGACCGCCGGCGTTCCCATCGCCATGCCGGTCGGCACGATCATCGATCTCGGCAACGGCGCCACCATGACCTGCGTGGCCCGCAACGGGTCGATCATCGGCGGCGGCTCGGTAGCCGTGACCGACGAGAACGACCGGTCGATCGCTCTGCTCATCAAGTACGGCGGCTTCGACTACCTCTGGGCCAGCGACCTCGGAGGCGGCTCGGATACCTGCACCGGCCGCTCGACGGCGCAGCTCGACGTGGAGACTTCGGTCATCACCGCCATCTCCCCCGGCGGCGCGCATCCGCTGATCAGCGCAGGCGGCATCGATCTGATGCACGTCAACCATCACGGCAGCGAGAGCAGCACGAATCCGACGTATTTCAGCATGGCCAAACCGGCCGTGGCCATCATCGGCGTCGGCGACGGCGAAACGAGCGGCTGGGATCTTCCGCGTACCAAGGTGGTTGACAGCGTTCTCCTCGGCACCAGCGGGTGCACCACCGCCCCGCCGGCGTTCGTGCTGCAGACCGAGGAAGGAAACCCGGCCGGCACGAACACCAGCCACTCCGGCTACTGCGTCGGCAACATCAAAGTCACCACGGACGGCGTCAGCATCTTCACCGTCTCCGCCGACGGCCTGGTCCATCAGGGTCCGAACGAGTTGGCCGCGTCAGGCCTGCCGCGCAGCTTTACGATCGACGATTCCGGTGGCGGCGGAGATATAACCCCGCCGACGACGTCGATCACCGCGCCGCTCGCCGGCGCAACCGTCAGCAGCACGACTTCCGTGACCGCCTCGGCATCCGACAACGTCGGCGTGACGAAGGTCGAGTTCTATCTCGACGGCGTCCTGAAATCGACCGACACCACCTCGCCATACTCCTGGAGCTGGGACACGACCACGGCCACGAACGGCTCGCATTCGCTGACATCGAAGGCGTACGACGCCGCGCTCAACGTCGGTACGTCGGCGGCCGTGGGCGTCACGGTGAGCAACGGCGTCCCGGTCAACATCGGCGGCTGGACGCTGATCCAGGCCAATGCAACGCTGAACTACACGATCCCAACCGGAACGACGATCCCGTCGAAGGGCTACGTCATCGTGGCCCGCAACGCCACGAAGACAGCCTTCCAGACATTCTGGGGCGTGACCCTCGGCGCCAATGTCGTCTACATCAATTCCGCCGACACGATGCCGCAGATCAACGGCAGCGAAACCTACACCTTGAAGAACGGCACGACCACGATCGACGGTCCGACGGTGGCCATGGACACCTCCGCCGGCTTCGACTTCGAGCGCGCCACCTGCGGCGCGGTGGGAACGCTGAGCAGTTGGTCGCACCGCGCGTCGACGTCCGGCACGCCGGGCACCGGCGGACTGACCACCTGCAACCGCGGCGTCTTCATCAACGAGTTCTCCGACGCCCTCGGCACCGGCAACTTCGTTTACGAGTTCATCGAGCTGTTCAATGACAGGTAGTTAGAAGAGGAGGGTTGCTGGGTTGGTGCGGGGTCTCGCGGTTGCGAGGTCTCGAGGTCTCGCGGTGTAGACACCCAACTCAGCAACCCAGCAACCTCGTAACCCCGCAACCGCGAGACCCCGCAACCTCGTTGTGCTATCCTTCCATCCCTCCCACACGGGCGCGTCCTCGCGCTTTCACTCCCGTTGTACCAATCAAACGATGATTACGATTCTTCTGCTGCTGGCGCTGCATGCGCCCGAGGCCACTGCCATGCACGATGACGTACTGCTGAAAGCCCGCTACACCGCCGTCGAAGGAACCGATCCCGAATACGGCCAGGGAGCGATCGAGCGCAATGACCTGCGCCACCGCCCGCTGCCCCACCTCGCATGGCTGATCCTCGTCGAAGGACCGGCCGATCCCGCGGAATGGCAAGCGAGGCTCAACGACACCGTCGACCCGAAGCACGGATCATTCACCGTCGAATGCGCGACCCCCGAGGAGGAGAAGGCGGTGAGGGAGGGGAGGGTCGTGATGCAACACTAAAGGTCGTTCTCACCAGCTCCGTTGGCAAACCCGCCGCGGAGCGGCGCACTGGAAATTGGACGTTACGATTCCGCTAACGCGGCAAATTCGCCGGCGGAGCCGGCGTGCGCGCCGCGGAGCGGCGCAATCTACGTAGCCCACAGCGTGAGCTGTGGGAAAGCAGATCACTAAACGTTGAGCCGCGGAGCGGCGGCATCTCGAATGTCGCCACCCGGAAAAGGAGATTATTCAGATGAGTCACCGATTCACAGCCCTACCGTCGATCCACGGCATGGCTCGTTCACCGTCGAATGCGCGAGCGTCGAGGAGGAGAAGGCAGTGCGGGAGGGGAAGGTAACGATGCAGAAGTGAGATGAAAAAGGAGCGCTGGCGTCTCGCCGCTGGCTCGGCGGCGTCTCGCCGCTGAGGCTTCCTCGATACAGTATGGTAACTCGCCTCCGGGCGGCGAGACGCCGCCCGGCCAGCCGGCGAGACGCCGCCCGGCCAGCCGGCGAGACGCCGCCCGGCCAGCCGGCGAGACGCCGCCCGGCCAGCCGGCGAGACGCCAGCGCTCCTTTCGCGAGACGCCAGCGCTCCGTCCTACAATGCCCTCCATGCGCCGCATCATCGGCAGCATCGCCATCGTTCTCTCCGCCTCCATCGCCGCCGCCCAGACGCCGCAGTACGACGTCTACGCCATCCGCTACGCCACCATCCCGGGGTTTCCGGTGGCGAGCCTCATCAAGGGCGCCGACGAGTCGCGCAAGATCGATATCGCCATGATGGTGTGGCTCGTTCGCGGCGGGGGACGCAACGTCGTCGTCGACTCCGGCTTTTACCGGCCGCAGTTCTTCAAGAGCTTCAAGGTGACCGACTTCGTCCGTCCGGACGAGGCGGTGGCCCGCGCCGGCGTGAAGCCGGAGGAGGTCACCGACGTGATCCTCACGCACGCGCATTGGGACCACGCCGACGGCGCCGATCTCTTTCCGAAAGCACAGATCTGGATACAGAAAGAGGAGTACCGCTACTACACCTCCGACGCCTGGCAGCCCGGCGGGAAACACGGCGGCATCGAGCTCGAAGACATGGCCTACCTGCTCCGCGCCAACACGGAAGGGCGTCTCCACCTCGTCGACGGCGACCGCGAGATTCTTCCCGGCATCCGCGTCTACACCGGCGGGCGGCACACGTGGGCCTCGCAGTATGTCGCGGTCACCGGCAAGCCCGGCCCGATCGTCCTGGCCTCGGACAACATGTACCTCTACGAGAATCTCGAGAAGCACGTGCCGATCGCGCAGACGTTCGATGCCGCGTCGAACCTCGCCGCCCAAGACAGGATGAAGACGCTGGTCAAGGATCCGCGTTTCATCATCCCCGGCCACGATCCCGCGGTCCTGACGCGCTTCCCGAAAGTCGTCGAAGCGGTCGTGCGCATCGAATGAAGCCGACCAAAGCCGATCTCGCCGCCGCTGCCGGCACGACGCTTCCCGACGTCATCGCCCTCGACCTCGACGTTCTCTTCTGCGGCATCAATCCCGGCCTCTACACCGCCGCGGTCCAGCAGCACTTCGGCCGCCCCGGCAATCGTTTCTGGCCGGCGATTCACAGGGCGGGCTTCACTCCTCGGCTGTTCCATCCGTCGGAGCAGCGCCAGTTACTGCAACACGGCTGCGGGATCACGAACGTCGTCGCCCGGGCCACCGCCGCCGCGGCGGAGCTGACGCCCGCGGAGCTGGTCGAGGGCGCCCGAATCCTCGGTGCGAAAGTCCGCCGCTATCGCCCACGCGTCCTGGCCATCGTCGGCATCGGCGCCTATCGGACGGGCTTCGGACGTCCGAAGGCGAAGATGGGATTGCAGGAGGAGACCATCGGTGACGCGCGCATCTGGATCCTCCCGAATCCGAGCGGGTTGAATGCGAACTATCAGGCCGAGGAGCTGGCGGCGTTGTATCGGGAGCTGCGGGAGTGGGTGGCGACTCTACCCTGAGGAGAACGGCGCCGCAGGGAGCATCGCGCTTGTCTCAGGGTCTGGCGTAATACGGCCGGAAATTCTTGGCCGCTTCGCTCCGGACGGATAAACTCACGACTCCTTCAGGACTGAAAGAAAGAGGAGTAGAACCGATGTCGAATCGTATGTTTTATCTTCAGCGTTGGGAGCCGGATCAGCCGGCCTTCGTCCGTGTGCTGCGCGCGCTGCCGGCGGACAATCTCGATTACAAGCCGCATGAGCGCTCGGCCAGTGCCGGCGATCTTGCCTGGCAGTTGGCCGAGGAGCTGCGCGTTCTCGCCGAGGTCGACGAGAGCGGCGCCTTCAACTGGGAAGCCAAGCCGCGGCCGGCGACGCTGGACGAGATCGTCGCCGCGTATGAGGCGAATACCGAGCGGCTTCGTTCTGTCGTCGGCTCGATGGACGACGCCAGGTGGAACGGCGAGGGACGCTTCCTCTTCGGTGGAGAGGAAGCATGGAAGGCCACAGTCGGCGATATCTTCTGGGGCTTCTTCCTCGACGCGATCCATCACCGCGGCCAGCTCAGCGCGTACATCCGTCCGATGGGCGGCAAGGTGCCGTCGATCTACGGACCGTCGGCGGACGACTCGGGCGGGGCATAGGTTTGCGGTTTCGCGGTCTCGGGGTTGCGGGGTCTCGCGGCGATCGTGAATCCGTACACCGCGAGACCGCGTAACCTCGCTACCGCGCAACCGCAGCACGCATCCCGGCCAGCATCCCGCAGGCGGCATGCCGCGCCGCGCCGCCGGAGTAGCGTCGGACGATCGGAACGCCGAGGGTGCGGAGCTCGTCGCGGAATGCGGAGAGCTCCGCATCGGTGGCGCGGCGGTAGCCGTCTGGGCGCGCGTCGTTGACGTCGATGAGATTCAGCCGCAGAGGTACTCCGTCGAAGAGAGCACGCAATGCAGACACCTCATCGGCGCCGGTGTTGATTCCGCCGAGGAGCACCCAGGCGATCGTGGCCCGTCCACCGGCAGACTGCTGATACGTCTTCACAGCCTCGGCGAGCTGGCGAACGGGCCACGCTGACGCGGACGGCAGCAGCGCGCGGCGCCGCTCGTCGATGGCCGAGGTCAGCGAGACGATCAGTCGGTACGGCTGCTGCTCGCGTGCGAAACGAAGAATCTGCGGGACGAGCCCGACCGTCGAGATGGTGATGTTGCCCGCGGCGATGCGCCCTCCGCACGGATGGGCCAGGATCTCCGCGGCGCGGATCACCGCGTCGTAGTTGTGCAGCGGCTCGCCCTGCCCTTGAAAGAGCGCGCCGGTGACGATACCCGGCGCTTCATCGCGCACGGCCATCCATTGCGCCACGATCTCCCACGGCTCGAGATTGCGGATCAGGCCGAGGCGGCCGGTCGCGCAGAAGGTACACCCCATCGCGCAGCCGGCCTGGCTGGAGATGCAGACCGTGAACTTCCCCTCCGCCTCGAGCGGAATCCGCACCGCCTCGGCGAGGGCACCGTCGTGCAGCCGGAAGAGATACTTGACGAATCCGTCGCCCGGATCGGTGGCGCGTTCGACGACTTCCAGTGGCGCACGACTCGTGAATCGTTCGACAGCCTCTTCGACGATGCGAGGAACCGGCCGCGATTCGGGAAATCCCTCGCGGCCATGCGCGATGACATGCGCCATGACCCGCCTCGCCTCGGCATCGCGGATCGTCACGCCGTTCGCGCGCAGGTGTGCCGCGAGATCGGAGGGGAGCAGGCCGAAGAGGTGGGTCACGGAGCGCTGCCGTCTCGGCGGCTGGCCCGGCGGCGTCTCGCCGCCGGACGATGGCGCTCTGTTATCTCTCTTCATTCAGCAGCAGCACCAGTTCCTGCGTCCGCATGTCGGCGCCGGCGGCGACGCGGTACTCCCCTTCATGCTGTTCGATCAGTTTGAGGCGATCGAGGTCCTCCCGGCTGATGCCGCAGGCCCTGGCGAAGGCCAGCCACTCGGGCGGCGCGCTCGCCTCGACGTCGTCCTCGCCGAGGATCGGCTCGCCGGCGCAGTTGAAATGTTCGCAGCCGAACTGCTCCGCGCACCGCGGACAGGGCGGCGGATCGTTGAAATCAGCCAGCTCGCTCTCGGTCAGCACCCGCATCGTCCCGCCACGTTTCTCGCGCACGTAGCTCAAACCGCTCTCGCTGCTCGAGAGGAGGTCGAACCGCTGCGCTTTGGTGGCGTCGTCGGACATGGTCACGAGGATCGTATCGCAACAGAGTCGCTTCGATTCCCTCGGCAAGGGATTCCGGAGCGGTTCGTTAGGGCCTCCTAGGAGTCTGCGCGGCAGAAAGCGCGAAGAAGATTGGTAAAATGATGCATGCCAACCAACTACCGAACGTACCAGCCGGAGCAGAGCTACTTGCTCCCGCCGTCACTGAGCGATTGGCTGCCCGA
>Ga0247676_1000019_pt1 | contig 115298 bp, 99 predicted proteins | sample CNK17_metaG_FD_182802 | JGI IMG/M metagenome (GOLD analysis project Ga0247676, IMG submission 182802) | Soil microbial communities from Purdue University Martell Research Forest, Indiana, United States - CNK17 | ecosystem: Environmental > Terrestrial > Soil > Temperate forest > Bulk soil...
TCGCTGCCAGTAGAACTCATTCGAAGCCTTCAAGGCCCATTCCCGGCAGCAACCCTGCGCTCCGAGACCGACACGCTAGAAATCGTCGCAACCGTCGAGCTTCGTTTCTGCCGCGCAAACTCCTAGCCGTACCCAGGGTTGGGTGGGCGGCATGTTCGCGCTCGACACGCCTGTACCGACGGGCCGGGTCGGGCGGTGGGTATCTTCGTCCTCGGTGGTCTGCCGCGGGCCGTAGAGCCGCGGCAGGTGAAGTCTCATCCGCCTTCGGCACCTTCTCCCCCAGCTGAAAAGCGCTGGGGGAGAACGACTCTCGATTGGGGGTACTGCCGAGAACGAACCGTCCGCACAACCTCACATCGTCCCAAGTTTCGCCACCAACAGGGTGCCGGCAATTCCACTCCGCGTGTGAGAAATGCGGGCTAGGCCGGCACGGACGGCAGCGGTGGTTGCCCAAGGCTCGACCAGCAGTGGCGCAAGAACGTTTCTGCCGCGCAGACTCCTAGGTTGCAGGGTTGCCGAGTTGGCAACAGGTTGGTCGCATCGAACCCCAGCAACCTAGCAACCCAGCAACCTGGCAACCAAACACACCGCGAGACCCCGTAACCCCGAGACCGCGCAACCCCGTCACACAGCGTCCGCCGCGTCCTGCACCCGTTCCTTCTCCAGCTCCGCGACGCGCGCACGAAGATCCGCCACCTCGGCATGAAGTTTCGCCAGCTCGTCTTTCACAGCTTCGCGGACAAACTCCTGGATGCGCGTCTGGAGACGCTGTGACTGTTCGGAGGAGAACTGGCTGAGCTTGTTGAGAGGCTCACCAAAGAGGTCTTTCAGCAGTTGTTCGAAATCGTTAGGCATGTACCGGACCCGAGCAATTGAAGTGCCACGGAAAGTCGTGGGAGAATCCTCCAGCGTTCCATGATTCACCGTTTCGCCGACTTCTGGCCGTACTACGTGCGCGCCCACGCCCGTTCGCGGACGCGCGTCCTCCACGCCATCGGGTCGGTGCTCTCGATCGTCACGCTGGGGCTGTCCTTCGCCATCAACCTATGGTTTCTGCTTGCCGTGCCGGTCGTCGGCTACGCCTTCGCCTGGTACGCCCACTTTTTCGTCGAGCACAACAAGCCGGCCACGTTCGGGCACCCCTTTTACTCCCTGGTTGCCGACTACCGGATGCTCTTTCTGATGATGGCCGGACGCATGGATGCCGAGGTCGAGCGATGCTGCGGCGGCACGGAGAGTGCCCTTCCGCACTCGGTGTGAGCGCTTCCTGTGAGTTTGCGCGGTAGAAACTTCAAAGCACAAACTGTAACCAACGCCGCCGGCCGTGCCGGCTAGGCGAATCGATTGCATCTGGTTCGCGGTATGTCTCGCATCCTTCCTCTCATCCTCCTTCTGCTGGCGACGACCGCGCCGGCGCAGGACGTCGCGCTTCTGCCGATCGCCTCGGGCCTCAATCAGCCGGTCGCGCTGACGCATGCCGGCGACACACGGCTCTTCATCACGCAGCAGATTGGCACGGTCATGGTCTACGACGCCCTCGGACTGCGGGCCACGCCGTTTCTCGACATCCGGTCGATCGTTCTGAGCGGCGGCGAGCGCGGTCTGCTCAGCGTCGCCTTCCATCCGCGTTATCGCGACAACGGTTTCTTCTTCGTCTACTACACGAATAAGAATGGCGACAACAGCGTCGCACGCTACCAGGTGTCAGCGAACGATCCCGACCGCGCCGATCCTGCCTCGGGCACGATCCTGCTGACCATCCCCCATCCCGACTTCGCCAATCACAACGGCGGCCAGCTCCAGTTCGGGCCCGACGGCTATCTCTACGTCGGCACCGGCGACGGCGGCTCGGGCGGCGATCCGAGCAATCACGCCCAGGACCTGACGCAGCTCCTCGGCAAGCTCCTTCGCATCGACGTCGATCATGGATTGCCCTACACGATCCCGGCTTCGAATCCGTTCTTCGGCCACGGCAACGCCCGGAACGAGATCTGGGCGTACGGACTCCGCAATCCCTGGCGCTTCAGCTTCGACCGTTCCAGCGGCGACCTCTGGATCGGTGACGTCGGCCAGGACACGTACGAGGAGGTCGATCTCCAGCCCGCCACCAGCATCGGCGGCGAGAACTACGGCTGGCGAAAGATGGAAGGCTTCCACTGCTTCAACCCATCGACGAATTGCACCGACCCCTCCTTCACCATGCCGATCCTCGAATACACGCATGCCCAGGGCGCCTGCTCGATCACCGGCGGTTACCGCTACCGCGGCACCCAGATCCCATCGCTCAAAGGCGCCTACCTCTACGGCGACTACTGCACCGGCTCGATCTGGACGGCGACGCAGACCAACGGCGTCTGGACGTCAAAGACGCTCTTCACGACCACGATCAGAATCAGCAGCTTCGGGGAGGATGTGTCGGGGGAGTTGTACGTGATGGATGTGGCGAAGGGGATTGTCTACAAGTTCATCGCGCACGGCGTTACCCGCCGACGTGCTGTCCGCGAATGACCAGCGAGGGGATCGCATGATGCACGGAAGCGCTCGCTTGATGGGCGACGACCGCGAGATCCAGCAGACTGAAAACGGGATCCAGCGGGGCGCGAGAACATTCCTTCGGAGCCGGTATTCGGTCTGGCTGACGCATGGCAGTGCCATCGTCATGACGGCCGCTCTGTTTACTCTGCTGCTGACCCTCCCATTCCGAATTGCGTTCATCCCCGCGGTACTGCTCACGCACCGGATCGGCGTGATGATGCATGAGTACATCCACGGCATCCCGTTCCGGCGGTATGCGAACTGCCTCCGTGTGCTGGCGTTCTACGACGGCTTGATGCTGATGTTCGGACTCCTCGAGCTCTTTCGGGCGACCCATCTTTCGCATCACCGCTGGCTCAATTCTCCGGGTGATTCGGCGTTCGACAACCAGCACGAGAAGGTTCGTCCGGAGCGAATGGCCGGTGTGCTGGCGTCGCTGGAGGCTGTGCAACACCTCAAGTTCTACTGGGAAGCGTTGCATGGCCTGCATCCCTATGCACGGCCCCGCCGCATCGCGCTCTGTGCCGCATTGAGTTGCGGCTGGATCGCCTTCTGGTTCGCCGCAGGCCGGCCCGACATCGTATGGAAGCTTCCGGCTCTCCTGGCATTCACAACCTCCGTGCCGGTCTCGCTCCGCGGGGCAGTCGAGCACCATGGCGAACCGGGAGATCCAAGCTTTGCGAATGAGTACAGAACCCTCATTCCGCTATTCAATCTCAATAAGCACGTGCACCATCACGAACAACCGACGCTGCCATGGTATCTGCTCGAATACCACACGCCGGCTCCGCTTCATTGGCGGCACTACTACACGTACTGGATTCGCGCGTATGTCCTGAAGGAGCTGGTGCTCCTGCAACCGATGAGAAACAGCGAGCGATGTCAGACAACCGCCTTCAGCGTGCGTAACAACTCCGGGAGTACGTCCCGCTGCCACTCCCCCATGAGGCATATCTGAATCCAGTTTCGCTCTCGCAGATACGAGCTGGCGTGGCCCACGAGGAAGCCGGCGCGCTCGATCGTTCCGGCCGCGTCGTCGGAATGCACGGCCGGAGGAAGAGCGATCGTCACGATGTGTGGTGCGGGAGTGGCGCGGTTGCCGATGAGCGTAAATCCCTCACGGCGGAGCCGGCGGCGCAGCCATGCGCCGGCTGCCGCGGTCTGCTCGAAGCGCGCAGGCCAGTCCACGCGCTCGACCGCGACGCGCAGGGCCCGCACGAGGTTCGACGAATGGGTGAACGGCACACGATCGCTCGAATAAAGGCCCAGATCGAGATAACGCGGAATGGTGTCGCTCACACCGATCGGCTGCTCATGGAACACCAACGACAGACCAGGATAGGCCGCCAGCGCTTTTCCGCTCGCGCCGGTGGCGAGCCAGGCGCGCGACAGATCGAGCGGGACGGCGCCGATGGCGCTCACCCCGTCGATGCAGAGTTTCGCGTCGCGCGACCGGCAGATCTCATCGACGGCGGCGACGTCGTTCAGGACTCCTGTCGACGTCTCGCAGGCCACGATCCAGATCCAGTCGAAGTCGCTGCGGGCGATTGCATCGAGGTCGAAGGGCTTGCCCCACTCGAGTCCCAGGTGCTCGAAGCCGAGGCCCGCGCGCGAGGCGTGATCCACGAGCCGCTCGCCGAACTCACCGTTGCTGACCACGAGCCCCTTGCTTTCGAGAAGGGAGAGTTGCGCCGCGACGGCATCGTTCCCCAGCGTGGCGCTGCCGACAAGCACCTCCACCTCCTCGGCGTTCACGAGCGCGCATAGGCCTGCTTTCAGACGGCACAGATCCTCGTCGAACGAGGGCGAGCGATGCGAGCGTGGCCGGTCGCCGAATGCGGCAACGACGTCCGGGTGAATCGATACCGGCCCGGAGAGGAGGTTGACCACCTCACCGCGCGCCGCCGGAAAGAGCGACGAGAGTTGCCGCGCACGCTCGCGGAACGCCTCGTATGTCACGTACATCGGCTGGAAAGGCGCTTCGGACGTGCCAACCAGCGGCCCGAACGCGACGAAGCCGACGTGCCGGTACAACTTGAGCTGCCGTGTCGTCGCCGAGATCAACGCGGCATCGAAACCGCGCTCCATGGCGTAGTCCCAGACGCCCGCGATCAGACCGGGCAGGACTTTACCTGTACGATGCTCCTTCGCCACGATCAGGAGCCGGACCTCGCAGTAGCGGTAGCCCGCCAGCAGGTATTGATCGAGGTTCTCCAGCTTGTTGTCGAGGGAGAACGGCCTCGTGCCGCGCACCGCGATACTGCCGATTACCGTCTCGCCGTCGAGCGCGACGATGTAGGTGTTCTCGTCGTGGAAGCGATCGATGTGACGCTGCTCGTCGTTGCGCGCGTACTGTGGGATCTCTTCGACGAAGGCCTTGTAGTGAAGCGTGTTGACTTGCTCGATCTCGGATGGCTCACGCGCCACCTTGAATCTGATTGTCGACACAATGAAATAGTAGCAACTCGCCGCCGGAAACGGCGGCGCCTCGTTTCATCTCGCTGCCCCCGAAGCCTGGAGTCTGGACGTTTGCCGGCGAAAGCCGGCTTGAGATCGTAGCCCCCGGTTTCAACCGGGGGTTTCGCGGTCGCTCCCGGATTGCAAGCCCGCTTTAGCGGGCGACAGAATCCGAGGCGCATTCCGCCGGGACGTCCGCACGTGCCTGCTCTGTCGCCCGCTAAAGCGGGCTCGCAATTTTGGAGCGACCATGAATCCCCCGTGTGAAACCGGGGGCTACGATCTCAAGCCGGCTCCCGCCGGCGAAGAGGTGCCGCCGTTTCCGGCGGCACCTCTTCACTTCACAGCAGCTTCACGATCTTGTCGCTCAGGCCGCTGCCGTCGCCGAGAAGAACGGTGAGGTTCGACTTCTCGGCAACCTTCTCCAGAACCTCGAGCTCGCGCAGACGCATCAGCATCGGGCTGGACTCGAGAATCTTGGCCGTGTTCGCCTGCATCCGCATCGCGGCCGTCTCTTCACGGCGCGTGATGAGGGCAGCCTCGGCGGCCTTCTTCGCCTCGGTGACACGGTTCATCAGATCCTTCATCTCGCCCGGCAGAATCACGTCACGGATACCGACGGCCACGACCTCGATGCCGAGTGCCGCCGCACGGGGCCGGACCGCCTCGTCGAGCTCGCGCGCCAGAGCGTCGCGCGACACGAGCAGAGCATCCAGCTCGCGCGCACCGACGATCTCACGAAGCGCAAGCTGCGCCGCGCGGTACAGCGCCTGCGGCGCACTGTCCACTTCCGCAACCGACTTCATGGCGTCGGCGATACGGAAGCTGACCAGGGCGTTGAGACGCAGCGTGACCTTGTCCGCTGTCATGATCTCCTGACCGCTGATATCCAGCACCTGCTCCTTCAGATCGACCGGAACGACACGCAGCACAGCCGCGCCGCGCCAGAATGCATAGGTACCCGACTGCAGGACGCCGTGCAGCGTTCCATCCCGGAAAACAACCGCCACACTACCGGCCTGCACCGTCACCGTCTCGAGCTGCTTCAGTGAATCGGCAACAGAGACGATGGCGGTGAGATCGGGATGCATGAACTGCACGGTACGCGTACTGACGACCTCCACACGAACCTCGTGATCGGTACGCCACAGGACGTACATACCCGGCTTCACGACGGCATTGAACCGGCCGTCGATCCAGACGAGAGCACGCTCGGTATCGGTGAGGTTCAGTACGACAGCATCCTCGCCAATGAGACCCGAGCGAACGATCAGATCGATGTCCTTGTGCTCCAGCCAGACCTTACGCGTATTGACAGTTTCGAACCGCAGCCTGAAGAGAGGATCGAAGCGCCAGTACACGCCCGGCTGGAGAATGTCGATGAGGTCGCCCTCGCGAAAGAGCAGACCACGCTCGTGATTACGAATCTTGAGCTTGCGAATCATGGGGACCTCCTTTCCTTTGTGTTCTCCGGCCGGTCGATTCGTACGCATCGCCAGCCGGCAGTTGTCATGCCGTGATTAGAGAAGGCCGCCCGGGGACGGACCGCATCCGTTACCACACGCATGCGGCGCGGAGCGTCGCGGCCTGCCGCCGCTACTCCGGCGTTCTGCATCCGTACGACTTGCTACGAATGCGTTCCGCCGTTTCCGCGCGCGGCTTCCGCGCGCCACAAGGCGCCGGAATCGTGCTGTCACAGCGACGCGAATACAACTCGTCATTGTGACTGGTCGTAATACAGCCGCCCCCAGGCGGGTTACTGCGAAAAAGGAGTGGTTTCGAGCCACTTGTCTTTAGGGCGGGAATCGAACCCGCGACTTCAGGATTAGCGGTCCTGTGCTCTGTCCTCTGAGCTACCTTTTGGTGCGTTAACCGACCCTTCGTTAGAACCCGTTCACGGAACGCTCTGCACAAACGAGGTGTTGAGCGCCGCCGGCCCGGATTGGTTGTCGCCGAAAATGAAAAACCCCTTCGATCTCGCGATCGAAGGGGCTCAGATCAGGAATCGATCTATTGAGCACGCTATGATCGCGTGAAGCCTCCCACGGAGCGGTATTGCGCCGCGAGTGCAAAGCAATTCTGTCTCATCGTGATCATTGGGACGCGGATCTTAAGCGGTCTCAATAGCCGTGTCAACACTTTTTTCAAACCATCGCGGAATCAGTATCCCCGCCGTGAGGTCATACGCGAAATGCACCACCATGACAGGTATGAGTGACTGCGCCAGCCACACGAGTGCGTGGCATGCGAGTGCGATGACGAAAATGCCAAGCATGCTGCGCAATCCCTGCATGGCGTGTGCGGCGGCGAAGCTAATCGACAGGAGGACGATCGTCATAAGGGCAATGCCGGTTAGTGATTGCACCAGCGCGGTCATCACGCCGCGGTAGATGATCTCCTCGGCGGTGCCGGCGACGATACAGACCAGGACGTACGGTGCCATTTCTTCGGCGTTGTGGGGGAGGATCTCGTAGAGCCGTCGTCTGGAGGCTTCGCTGCGGCTCGGCCAGCGCAGTTTCAGCGCGAATAGCATCACGACGTACATCAACACCGCGGCGCCCCAGGAGAGCAGCGGGCGTTGCGGCAGCGGCATGGACAGGATGCCGTGCGTGGATGCGGTCCAGGCGGAGAGCGCTGCCAGCAGCAGTTGAAAAATGATCGTCTGCTTGTAGAAGCGCGACCGGGAGATCGGCAGCGGGCGAGTGCCGATGCGCCGCGCCGATTTCACGATGACGATCGGGAGAAAAACGCCGGCGAACGCCAGCAGCAGGTAGCCGAGGGCGTTGACGTGGTCAGGAATCAGCGCGCGGATCATGCCTCACCAGCGGTGCCCGCAGTCGGCGCAGCGGTAGGGGGAGGCCACGAGGAAAAAGATGCAGACGGCCAGGGTGAGGTAGAACATCATCACGAGCTGGTCGACGGCCACGCCGACGGCGAAGAGCAACGCCGCCGAGATGAGAAAGCCGAGGAGACGGCGGGTGCTGCGGACGTCGGGCGAGCCGCAGTGAGGACATTGCTCCGGGTGACGGATGGCGCGCTCGGCGCTCGCGGTGGTCCGTTCGGCGACATCGAGCCCGGCGATGCGGTTCAGGATCCCCTCGGCGCGGTCGACGTCGCCGTCGGCCACCTGCAGTTTCACCCCCATCGGCGACATGTAGGGAGCGATCGAGGTTACGTTCTCATCGGCGACGAATGCAGGAACGCCTTCGTCCTCGAGCACGGCTTTGGCGAGATTGGCATCGTGGGCGTTGCGGAAGGTGGTCAGGGTTACCAGCGGCATGCGGCGCGGATTGTAGGCCGTTATGATCCGCGCCGTGCCGCGACGATTCGACCGCTTCATCGACGACCTCTCTCGCGTCGCGCTCTCGCCGCGCGCGTGCAACCAGTTCGCGCGTACTGGTGACGACCCGCGCGGCAACGCCATCCGCCGCGCCAACCTGCGGCGTTATCTCGAGGAGCTCGACGCCATCGGGCCGCGGCTGCTCCTCGTCGGCGAGGCGGTTTCGTATCGCGGCGGGCGGCTGACAGGCATCCCGTTCGTCAGCGAGACCGTCATGCTGTCCGGCGTCGACCTGGCGAATGGCGCGCGAGCCCTCGGCGCGGACCGCGGTTACCGCAAGGCCGATCTCTCCACGCGGATGTCGACGGAAGCGAGTGCGACGATGGTGTGGGGGACGATCCGCAACATCGATCCGCTGCCGCTCCTCTGGAACGCTTTCCCGTTCCACCCCTTCCTCGCCGGCAATCCGCTCTCGAACCGGATGCCCACACCCGTGGAGCTGGAGATCGGCGCGCGATTCCTGGGGAGGCTCATTCGCCTTTTCGACATCGAGCGTATCGCCGCGATCGGCAATCAGGCATCGTTCAGCCTGACCCGGCTCGGCGTCCCGCACGAGAAAGTGCGGCATCCGTCGCAGGGCGGGAAGAACAAGTTCGTGGCCGGGATGGCGCGCCACGCGCGGTTTCCCTCGCGGCGGTGAGCGGATCCATCCGATTTCGATCGAATAGTTCGGATTCCTAACAAAGCGTTCGGATTTCGAACAAAAGATCGCGATTTGGGACAAAAGATGATGATTTGGGACAAAAGTTCATGATTCCGTACGAAAGTTCATGATTCCGTACGAAAGATCACGATTTCGGACGAAAGATCAGGATTCCGGATAAAAGATCAGGATTCCGGACAAAAGATCAGGATTTCGAAGTGGTGGCCCGAACCTTAGGCAACCAACGCCGCCGGCCGTGCCGGACTACCCGCCGATGTGCGACATCTCTACCTTTTCGCTGGGCGTCGCCTCGGCGCGGATCTCGGAATAGCGGTCGTCGCGCGCGTGCCAGCGGCCGCGGATGGCGGCGGCGATCGTCTCGTCGTCCGCACCGCCGCGGAGGAGGCCGCGCAGGTCGTGGCCGGTGCCGGCGAAGAGGCAGAGATAGAGCTTGCCGTCGGCGGAGAGGCGGGCGCGCGTGCAACTGCCGCAGAACGGCTGCGTGACTGACGAGATGATCCCGATCTCGCCGGCGCCGTCGAGGTAGCGCCAGCGCTCCGCGACTTCGCCGAAGTAGTTCGCCTGCACTGGCTCGATCGGCCAGTGCGCGGCGATGCTGCCGGCGATCTCGCGGGCCGGGACGACGTCTTCCATCCGCCATCCGTTGGTGTTGCCGACGTCCATGTACTCGATGAAGCGGACGATATGGCCGGTTCCCCGAAAGCGGCGTGCCATCTCGACGATATCGCCGTCGTTTTCGCCTCGTTTGACGACGACGTCGATCTTGACCGGCGTGAGTCCTGCCTCGGCCGCGGCGTCGATTGCCGCGAGCACGCGTGCCACGGGAAAGTCGACGTCGTTCATGCGCCGGAAGACCGCGTCATCGAGCGAATCGAGGCTGACGGTGATGCGATTGACTCCGGCATCGCGCAGCGCGAATGCCTTCTCGCGCGTCAGCAGCGCGCCGTTTGTCGTCAGTGCAATATCCTGCACGCCTCGGATGCGGGCGAGCATGGCCACGAGACGCTCGAGATCGCGGCGGAGAAGCGGCTCGCCGCCGGTGAGGCGGATCTTGGTAACTCCTTCGCGCACGAAGAGTTGCGCCAGGCGGGCGATCTCCTCGAAGCTCAGGAGCTCGGCGCGGTCGAGAAAGGCGAAATCGCGGCCGAAGACCTCTTTCGGCATGCAGTAGGTGCAGCGAAAGTTACAACGGTCTGTAACCGATATCCGCATGTCGCGAAGCGGACGGCCGAGGGAGTCAACTGCCATTCTGGGGAGACAACTCCGGGGCCGGGAACAAAAACTCCAGCACGTCCGGAACGCGTTTGGCCCATGCGCGCTCGCTGTGATCGGCGCGGCGATCCTCGAAGTAGTGGAAGTCGGCCTCATTCGTCCACCCTTTGCTGCGCAATCGGTCGCGCAGAAGACGGGCGTCGGTCATCCCCTCTACTCCTTCTCGGCCGCCGAAATCGAGCCAGATGCGCGGGCGCCGCGGAGAACTAAAATGATCGAGCGTGGTCAAGATGGCCCGGTTGTCCCACCAGACCGAGGGCGACATCACCGCCAGATGACCGAAGACGGCCGGATGCGTCAGGCCGATGTAGAGCGTAGCCAGACCTCCGAGCGACGAACCGCCGAGGGCGGTGTTCGGAGCATCGGGGAGCGTCCGATATCCGGCATCGATGACCGGCTTCAGCTCCTCGACGATCATCCTTGCGTAATCGTCCGCTTTTCCTCCCGCGTTGCGCGCGGCGTCATGCGTCGGGGTGTATTCGTCGATCCGTGTATTCGTGTTGTCGATGCCGGCGATGATCATCGGCCGCGTGGTCCGCGCACCGATCTTCTCGTCGGCCGCCTCGGCCAGACGCCAGTTCTGGCCCGGGATGAAGGCGCGCTCGGGCTCGAAGAGGTTCTGCCCGTCGTGCATGTAGAGCACCGGGTAACGAACGTCGTCGCGGTCGTCGTATCCGGGCGGCAGGTAGATGGTGATGTCGCGATCGTTGCTGAGGACCTCGGAGCGAAAACCGCGGATGTGATCGAGGGTGCCGCGCCGGGTTTCCTTCCGGCGGTTGGGGAGCCGGAGCACGCGCTGAAACGCGCCGCGCAGCGTGTCGCGCATCTGCCGCATCAGCTACGCATCTCGCGATAGCCGCTGCGGAAGTAGAGAAGGGGATCGCCGTCCTGGGTGTGAATCTTCATGACTTCACCGATGAAGATGGTGTGATCGCCGCCCGGAAGGCGGTCGTAGACCCGGCATTCGATCGCCGTCAGCGCCCCTGCAATGAGGGGCACGTCGAGGTCGCCTTCGATCAGCTCGACTCCGTCGAACTTGTCATCGCTGCGGGAAGCGAACTTCGAGGAGATGTCGGTCTGCGTGCTGCTGAGGATGCTCACACCGTACTTGCCGGCGGCGGCGATGGCGTCGTGCGTCTTCACCGATCTCTCGATGCAGACCAGGACGAGTGGCGGGTGGAGCGACAGCGATGCGAAGGAGGCCACCGTCATCCCGTACTGCCGCCCATCGTGTGCCGTCGTTACGACCGTTACGCCGCTGGCGAAATGCGACAGAGCCAGCTTGAAATGACCTTCATCGATCGGCATGAGGAACCTCCGGGCGCGGCAGTTTAATGCAACTTTCGCGCGCTCCCCCGCGTGCGGTGTTCGATGTGATAAAACTCCGCGCCCTATGAAAGTCCACGAGTATCAGGCCAAAGAAATCCTGCGCCGTTACGGCGTGCCGACCCCGCGCGGCATCGTCGCCGAGAACGCGGACGAGGCGCGCGCCGCGGCCAAGGAGTTGGGTGGGCGCGTCGTCGTCAAGGCGCAGATCCACGCCGGAGGCCGCGGCAAGGGCGGCGGCGTCAAGCTCGCCAAAGATGCCGACGAAGCGGCGGAATTGACGAAGAAGATGATCGGGATGACGCTCGTCACCCACCAGACCGGTCCCGAAGGCCGCGTGGTGCGGAAGGTACTGATCGAAGAGGCGCTCAACATCGACAAGGAGCTTTACCTCGGCGTCACACTCGACCGACGCATCGGGATGCCGGTGGTGATGGCCTCGCGGCAGGGAGGGATGGAGATCGAAGAGGTGGCCGAGCGCGATCCGTCGGCGATCCATCGCGAGCCGATCGACGGTGTCCTCGGCGCACTCCCGTTCCAGGCACGCGCGGTCGCTGACGCGCTCGGACTGACCGGCGACGCGTACAAGAGGTGCGTCGATTTCGTGCAGAAGCTGATGCGCTGCTATCTCGACATGGATGCGTCGCTGGCCGAGATCAACCCGCTGCTCATCACCAAAGAGGGTGGCGTGCTCGCACTCGACTGCAAGATGAACTTCGACGATAACGCCCTCTTTCGCCACAAGGATGTGGTGGAGATGCGCGATCTGCACGAGGAGGATCCTCTCGAGGTGGAGGCCTCTCATTTCAACCTCAATTACATCAAGCTCGATGGCAACGTCGGCTGTATGGTCAACGGAGCGGGGCTGGCCATGGCCACGATGGACATCATCAAGCTCGCCGGCGGCCAGCCCGCCAACTTCCTCGACGTCGGCGGTGGCGCGAGCGCGGAGCAGGTCGGAAACGCCTTCCGCATCATCCTTTCGGACAAGAACGTCAAGGCGATCCTCATCAATATTTTCGGCGGCATCATGCGCTGCGACCGCATCGCCGAGGGCGTCGTGAGCGCCTCGCGCGAAGTGGGACTGCCGGTGCCGGTGGTGGTGCGGCTGGAAGGGACGAACGTCGATCTGGGAAAGGAGATCCTGGCCAAGTCGGGACTCCCTCTGATCACCGCCGACGGGATGTGGGACGCGGCAACCAAAGTGGTCGAGGCCGCGAAAGCGGCGAGACCATCCTGAGGAAGCGCAGCGACGAAGGATCTTCCGCGGCGCAAGGGAAATAGTCGATGGCCATCTGGGCAGACAAGAACACACGGGTAATCGTTCAAGGCATCACCGGACGCGAGGGAACGTTCCACGCCATCCAGTGCCGCGACTACGGGACGCAGGTTGTCGGCGGGGTGACGCCGGGCAAGGGCGGCACGACGCATGAGGGCTTCGCGGTCTTCAACAGCGTCCGCGAGGCGCGCCAGAAGGCGGGAGCGAACTGCTCGCTGATCTTCGTGCCGCCGCCGTTCGCCGCCGACGCGATCATGGAGTCGGCGGACGCCTGCATCGAGCTGATCATCTGCATCACGGAAGGCATCCCGGTGAACGACATGATGCGGGCTCACGACTTTCTTCGGAAGTCGAATGCGCGCGCGCTCATGTCGGGGGCGATGCCGTCGCGTCTGATCGGTCCAAACTGTCCCGGCATCATTACGCCGGGCCAGGCGAAGATCGGCATCATGCCGGGCCACATCCACAGCCCCGGCCCGATCGGGATCGTGTCGCGCTCGGGAACGCTGACCTACGAAGCGGTCGGCCAGACCCGTGCGATCGGCCAGTCGACAGCGGTCGGCATCGGCGGCGATCCGCTGCCGGGCACGAACTTCATCGACTGCCTCGCCGCGTTCGAGAGCGATCCCGCCACCGAGGTCATCATCATGATCGGCGAGATCGGTGGCTCGGCAGAGGAGGAAGCGGCGGCATTCGTGAAGAGCAACATGACCAAGCCGGTCGTCGCCTTCATCGCCGGCCAGACCGCCCCCCCAGGCCGCCGCATGGGCCACGCCGGCGCCATCATCAGCGGCGGCAAAGGAACGGCGTCAGAGAAGATGGCCACGCTGAGGGCGGCCGGGATCCACGTCGTCGAAGCGCCGAGCGAGATGGGATCGAAAGCGGCGGAGGTCTGGAAGGGGCGGAGGTAGGGGGTCACGCTGACCAGGGATTGATCAACTCGAGACCAAGACCTTCGAAGTGGCGGATGTTTCGGGTGGCGAGTTTAGCTTTCCGCGCGATGGCGATACCGGCAATCTGCACATCGCGGACCTCGAGACTTCGACCTATCTTCCGCCGCGCGGCCGCAATTCGGCCCGCAGCCTGAGCGGCGGATTCGTCGAAAGAAATGATGCGCCCCTCGAGATCGAGATCGAGCGATTTGCTGAAAGCTTCCTCCAACACTTGCCGCCGTCGGCCTGACGCGAGGAGCTCGAGACCCACGCGAATCTCGAATACGGTGATCGCGGTGGTCCATAGTGATTCAAGTGGCTGCCTGTCGAGCCATGCCTCGACGGCTTGATCAGGGTCCTGCTTCATAAGTGCCGAAATGACATTCGTGTCGAGCAGAATCACGGATCGAACTCTATGGGTTCGACAGGATACCCTCGCAACTCGGGGATCTCCTCTTCGAGACCGATGCCACGAAAACGAGCCGCGAGGCGTGATCCCAGCCCCACAGGAACACTGCCCTCACTCTTGACCGCATCGCGAAGGATCTCGCGAACTTCTTCTGCCGTGCTGCGACCATGGCGGCGCGCACGCTCCTGCAGCTTTTCCTTTACATCGTCATCGAGCTGCCGAACCAGAAGTTGAGCCATCGCTAGTGAATGATATCACGATAGCGTCGCTCTACTTCTGCAGCACCTCCACCGCTCCGCTCTCCAGTTTGTAGTACGCAACGATCAGTCCGACGCGTTTCTCGAGCACGGCCTTGCGGATCACCGTACTGTGTGCGAGCAGGTATGCGGCGGAGCCGCGGGCGTTGGCTTTGACACCTCTTTCTAGGCGATCGGTCTCGGGCCATGACGGAAGGCCGATGAACGACTCGCGGATCCGTTGCACGAGCGCGACGAGGCTCGGAGTCGGCGGATCGTCGTTCTTCAGGGCCTCCTCGACCGCGCCGCAGTTCTCGTGTCCCATGACCACAATCAGCTTCGTCCACCCTTTGCTGATGGCGTACTCGATGCTGGCGATCTCGAATGGATCGGCCACGTTGCCGGCCACCCGGACAACGAAGAGGTCACCGACAGTACGGCCGAAGATCAGTTCCGGCGGTACCCGGCTGTCCGAGCAGGAGAGGACCGTGACCGGCGGCTTCTGCTTGTCTGCCGTGCGCTCCCGTGCACCCTCGATGTCCGTATAGGGAAGCCGGCCGTTCTTATAGTCCTTGTTTCCACTCATCAAGTCGTTCCAGAGCGACACCGTTGTGTACGGTTCCTGGAACGGCGGAGGAAAGGTCGGGAGCGCAGACGGCTGGCCGGCGAGCGGCTGCCCAATCCCGAGAACGGCAAGAAACACGAAGAGTATCGATATGGAACGACGCATGGAGGGACCCCCTCTACTGATTCTAACGCCTCGTGATCACGATCTCGCTGATATCTACGGGGCGCTTGATGGCGTCGACGATCGTCGCCGCGACGTCGTCCGGATCCATGAAGCCCGGCCGCGGCTCCGGCCAGAAGGGGGTTCTCATCCCGCCCGGGGCCACGGCGATGATTCGCGCCTTCGTTCCCTTGGCCTCGGCTTTCAGCGATTCGGTGTAGCCGCGCGCACCCCACTTTGCCGCGCAATAGACGCTCTCGTTCGCCTTGCCGATCAGCGCGGCGGTGGAGAGGACGTTGACGATTGTGCCGCCGTTCTCTTGGAATCGCGGAAAGAGGAGCTCGCAGAAATTGATGGTGGCGATGAGGTTCGCATCGATGATTGCCGCGATCGTCTGTTCATCGTAGGAACCGGTCGGGCCGAAGACTCCGATGCCGGCACAGTTGACGAGAAGGTCGATGGCGCCGAGTTGCTCCGCGGCTTCGACGGCCCGAAGTGCGATCTCGCGTTTCGCTGCATCGCCGGATACGTCGGCGGTGGAGCGGCGAGCCACGCCGATTACGGATGTGCCTTGTTCGCGCAGGAGTTGCGCGATCGAAAGCCCCAACCCACTCGACGCGCCGGTGACGATTGCGACCATGCCGCGGAGTTTAGCGTTAGTACCAATCCAGCCATCGATCATCGAGCAGCAGCCGTTCGCCGCGGCCATCGATGATCTCCACCTGCACATCGGTGTTTGGCCGGATGCTCTTCGGCCGTGAGGCAAACTCGCGGACGTACGCCGGCTTCGTCGTGGCGTCGTACCAGCGATACCAGTGGCTGGTGGCAGGATCGGATTTCAGCATCGCCGGAAAGCGGACCCTCCCATTCTCGAAGAGCAGGTTCACCTCGCGGATGCCGAAGGGTGAGAGCGCGACGCCCGAGAACGTTGCCGGTCCTTTGATCGCCTCGTGACCAGTCGGGAGGAGAAGCGCGCCGAAGGTGTCCTGGTTGTATGTCGCGTGCCCGCCCAGCATCGCCCGCAGCTCGGCCGAATCGCCGCGCACGCCGACACCAAACAGCCAGTCGCCGCCGACACCGCCGTCAAACCGGCGCAGAAGACCGAGTTGGCCGGCATCGACCATCTTTCCCAACCACGCACGTCCGGCAGCGTTGAGCGAATCAGCGTGGACGACAACGTTCGTGACGCCGATGCGCGCCAGCTCGGGCACGAGGTCATCCGCCCATTGCTCGCAGAGATTGGCAAGGCGCGCGTACTCCGGCGGATCGAAGCCGGAAACCCCGTTGACGATCGGGCGGTGATGTGCGGTGGCGCGCAACATCACTTCGTACTCGTTCTCGTGCACGATCGGCAGTTCGGCCATCGCGTGCGGGCGTGCGCTGGCCGCCCAGCGGTCGACCGGACGCTCCTCGGCCGGGGCCATGTACCAGCGGATTGACTGATGCAGCTCGACGAGGAAGGCCAGCGCGATGATGATCCCGGCCCACGCCGCGCGCCGTGTGATCGCGGCAACCGCGATGGCGACGAGCAGAGCCAGTCCGACATGAGAGATGAGCGCCCATCGCGCCGGAACGCGGACGGCGCGAAATCCGGGGACGTAAGTGAAAAAGAATCGATAGAAGGGCGTGTGCAGTCCGAGCGAGCCGATCATTCCGAGGAGCACCCATGACCACGCCAGAGCCAGTGACTTCCATTCGCGCGAAACAAAGGCCACGACAGCCAGACAGAGCGCGAGCGCGCCGGGAAAGAGCCATCGCTCGGGATCGATCCTGGGATCGTCAACCGTCGGATAGGGGCGCCAGGCGAAATTGTTGAGCAGCCAGTCATGCGGCTCGGCGGAGTGATCCATCGTTTCGTTCCACGACCGCTCCATCCCGTACAACGTCGACGCGGCGCGGTAGGGGTAGAGGAACGGGACGAGCACGAGCATCGCCACGGCGCCGGCAGCAGCGATGCGCGCGAGCGGTGGCCGGAGGATGGCGATCGTCATCACGACGGCAACGCTGCCGAAGAGGAAGAAGTGGACGTTGGACAGCCCGTTCCAAAGGAACGCCGCGCCGAACCAGACGGCGTGGCGCCAGTCGGGCTTGCGCGCGTAGCGAACGAGCGCGTAAAGCAGTAGAGGCAGTGTGCCCGCCCACACGTACTGGACGTGCGGCGCGTGCGTGAACCGGTAAGGGAGAAAGGCGTAGAAGATGCCGGCCGCGATCGCGCCCCACATGCTCCCGGTGATCTCGCGGGCGAGCAGATACGCGCCAAAGCCGCATAGCGTGTAGCCGAGCAGCATGGCCACGTTGTACGCCGCGAGCGGCGTGGCGCCGGCGGCTCGCAGCGGAAAGAGGACGACGGCAATTCCGTAAAGGTTCTCGCTGAATGCCAGCGAGTACTTCGCCGGATAGAAGATGTTGGCCTGGAACAGCCGCCCGGGCTGGTGAAACGTGGCATGCCAGTCCCAGTCGAGCACCCAGGTGTTGATGTACGGGTCTCCGGGATAAGCGACGGCGCGTCCGATGTTCGGCAGCAGCGGCCAGGTCATGACGATGACCAGGAGCGCGAAGAGGATGAAGGCAGCGGCGTGCTGCTTCGACGTCACGGCCGCGATGATACGGTCGAAGGACTATCCGCAGATGACGCAGATAGGACGCAGATTCAATTCGGCCTTATCTGCGCACATCTGCGCCATCTGCGGATGGGTTCCTTTCCGTGCTACGGCCTGCGCCGCGTCCGGTCCGCGAAACGCGGTCCCGAGTTGACTGCCGCGCGGCCGTTGCCGCCTGCTGGCGGGCGTGGGCCGTGCGTCGGGCGCGCGCCCGTGCGCGATTGCGGACGGGAGCTGGCGTAGGTATTCGGGCGTTGCGGGCGGGGGGCGGAGGGGCGCGACGGTCTCCATGAGGTCAACGTCGGCGCAGTGGCTTTATAAGCACTCGGGTCGAAGCCCTCGGCGACTTTGCGAGGGATGCCGCGGGAGATGAAGCGCTCCAGATCGCGGAGGTTGCCGCGGTCGTCCGGGGTGACGAAGCTGATGGCGTCGCCGACCGCTTTGGCACGGCCGGTGCGGCCGATGCGGTGAACGTAATCCTCAGGCTGGGGCGGGAAGTCGTAGTTGACGACGTGCGAGATTCCCTCGACGTCGATGCCGCGGGCGGCGATGTCGGTGGCCACCAGCACGCGGACCGTTCCGGCCTTGAACGCCTTCAGCGCGGCGATGCGCTGGCTCTGGCTGCGGTTCGAGTGCAGCGTGGCGGTGTTGATCCCGGAGGAGCTGAGCCTGCGGGCGATCTTGTCGGCGCCGTGTTTGGTGCGCGAGAAAACCAGCACCGAATCGAGCGTGGCATCGCGAAGCAGATGAAGCAGCAGCGGGAGCTTCGCTTCTTTCGTCGTCTCGTAGACGAACTGCGTGACCAGCTCGGCGGGATTTGCGCGGCGGCCGATCTGGACGACTTCGGCGTTGCTGAGGAACTCGTTCGTCAGCGTCTCGATCTCCTTCGAGAGCGTTGCCGAGAACATCATGGTCTGGCGTTGTTTCGGGAGCGCCTTGACGATGCGGCGCATGGCGGGGAGAAAGCCCATGTCCAGCATGCGGTCGGCTTCATCGAGCACGGCGACCTCGAGACCGGAGAAGTCGACGTGACCCTGTTCCATCAGATCGATGAGACGGCCGGGCGTGGCGATGACGATCTCGGTGCCGGCGCGCAGCGCCTGGATCTGCGGGCGCTCGCCGACGCCGCCGTAGACGGTGGCGATGCGCAGGTGAAGGTGGCGGGCATACTTGCGCACGTTCTCTTCGATCTGCACCACGAGCTCACGGGTCGGGGCGATGACCAGGGCGCGCATGCAGCGGCGATTCGTGGCCGAGCCGCGCGTGGAGAGGTGCTGCAGAATCGGCAGCACGAACGCGGCGGTCTTGCCGGTGCCGGTCTGGGCGATTCCGATGACGTCGTGGCCGCGCAGCACCAGCGGGATTGCTTTGGTCTGGATGGGGGTAGGTTCCGTGTAGCCGGCTTCGCGCACGGCTTTGGCGATTTTCGGGTCGAGCCCGAGTGCTTCAAAAGGCATTTGTGTCCGTTCCTGTCAGAGTATTTGTTCAGCTCTGACGCTCGGACAGAGGTGAAGCAGTGCCCATTCGAACGGCGCGGAGGTGGCAAAAATTGCTCACCGCCGGAACACGAACGGCTTACTGATCGCCTTCCCCTCCCCATCGAAGAAGCGGATCGTCATCGTGTGGAGCCGGAGGAGACGATCGGATGATGGCCGGCGGCGATGCGCCAGATCGTTTTCGGCGAGGTGAAGCCGTGCCGTACCGCGTCGGCCGCGTCGCCGTTCCGGCCGGCGGCGTACGGCGTCGTGTCGAGCATCAGCATCTCGGCGAGCGTGGATTCGACGACGTATTGCCTTGCCGGAAACTGCCAGTGCGGGACCGCGGTCGAGCCGATCTGCATGTCGGGTACCGACTTGCCGCAGAAATCGTGGTTCCCGAGCACGGGAAAGAGCGGCACCCCGGCCCGGCTCAACGCCCGGACGCGGTTCCACTGCGGGTCGGCTGCAGACCCTGGTCCGCATGGATAGAAGGCGTCGCCGGTGATGACGATGGCATCCAGCGGCATGCGGGTGTGCAGCTTGGCGATGCCCTGCGCCACGCGGTCCGAGCCCTCGCCGGTGTCGCCGACGACGGCGATGCGCAGCACGCCGGCGTGGGGCGCGATGGCCACGTGGGGGAGCGGCGTGTTGACCGTGAGTGCCGCGAGGAGCAGATAGACTGTCGTGATCATGCCGCTGGTGAAGATATACGCAGGAACGAAGAATGACGCCGAGCTGCGCGCGATCGGCGATTGTGTTCACGACGCGCTCGTGGCACAGGCCAATGTCCCCCCCGACGATCGCTTCCAGATCCTGAATGGCCTCGATCGTGACCTGATCGTTGCACACCCGTCGTACGGCGGTGTGAGCCGCTCCGAGGACGTGGTCATCATCGAGATCATCCTGAACGCCGGGCGGACGGTCGAGGTCAAGAAGAAGCTGTACGCCGACATCGCCCTGCGGTTGGAGGGAGTTGGCGTCAGGCCAGACGACGTGCTGGTCTCCCTGATCGAGGTGACGAAGGAGAACTGGTCGTTCGGAGGCGGCCGGGCCACCTACGCGTAAAAGCCCCTTTTTCCGGGTAGAATGCGCCGCCGCACTGGTCTGTTGTGGGCTCCCGCGTGACCTGAGTCCCGGTCGCACGTCACATAGGTCGACAGGCTGCAAATGCTCCCGATACGTGGCTGACTGAGCTCAGTCTGTCCACGAGCCTCATCAGACAAAACTATGAACCGAATCGTCGCCATCTGCCTTGCGGCCGGACTCTTTACGGGAAGCGCCCTCGCGCAGACCGGACAGCCCGATGCTCAGACTCCCCCCAAACCGAAGCCGGGCACGATCATCGATCGCCCCGACTCCGGACGGATCACCTCGGAACCGGCGACGCCGGCGACGCCGGCCCCGGTCACTCCGAAGCCCGGCAGCTCGCCTGCGGGGCAGCGCGTCGAACGCTTCGAAGCGGTCGGCAACACCAGCGTTGCCAGCGACACGATCCGCGTTTACCTCGGCGTAAACCCCGGCGATCCGTACGACCCGGCGGCGCTCCAGAAGAACTTCCTCAACCTCTGGCAGACCGGTCTCTTCGACGATATCCGCCTCGAGACCGATACGGCGCCGAACGGCGGCGTCATCGTCCGCGCCGTCGTCAAGGAGCGCCCTCGCATCGGAGCGGTCGAGTATCGCGGCAACAAAGAGCTCAACACCGCCAAGATCAACGAGCAGCTCGAGAAGGACAAGATCGACCTCCACGTCGGCAATACCGTCGAGCAGACGTTGATCCGCCGCGCTGCCGAGTCGATCAAGAAGGCCTACTCCGAGGGCGGATTCGAGGGCGTCGTCGTCGACACCACGATGGAAGACATGAGCGAGGCCGGTGACAAGAAGATCGTCTTCAACGTCAGCGAAGGCATCAAAGCCACCGTGGCCCGGGTCTACTTCACCGGCAACGCCCACTTCTCCACGCGCATCCTGCGCCGCCAGATGAAAGAGGTGAAGGAAAACAACATCGTCACCTGGATCCGCAAGAAGAACCTCTACATCCCGTCGAAGCTGGACGAGGATCTCGAGCACATCAAGAACTACTACCAGGACTCCGGCTACATGAATGTGGCCTTCGGCGAACCGCAGCTCAAGACGATCGGGACGACGAAGAAACCGCGCATGACGATCACGATTCCGATCAAGGAAGGGACGATCCATCACTTCGGCGAAGTGACCGTCACCGGCGCTTCCGTCTTCAAGCCCGAGGCATTCGTCGGCAACTTTCCGATCAAGAAGGGCGACGTCATCCGGCGCAAGCCGATCCAGGACCGCCTCGACGCACTCGATGAGGCGTACCGGATGCGCGGCTACATCTACTCGTACATCAATCCCGAGTACGTCGAGCGCGATGGCAACATCACCGACGTCCATATCCAGGTGTTCGAAGGCGAACAGTTCCGCCTCGGCCGTCTCGAGTTCCAGGGCAACACCACGACGAAAGACAAGGTCCTCCGCCGCGAGATCTTCCTCGATGAGGGGCAGATCATGGATATGGAGACCTTCAAGCAGTCGATCTACAAGCTCGGACAGCTCGGCTACTTCAAAGTCAACGACAACCCCGACTTCAAGGTGAATCAGGAGAAGAAGGTCGTCGACGTGACCGTGAAGGGAAGCGAAGAGGGGAAGAACGACGTGCAGTTCGGCGGCGGCTACTCCGAGGGCACCGGCTTCTTCGTGCAGACCCAGTTCTCCACGCGCAACTTCCTCGGCGAGGGAGAGAACCTCGGCCTCAGCTTCCAGCGTGGCAACAGGCAGAACTTCTATTCGCTGTCGTACGCCGATCCCTGGTTCATGGATACACCGAACAGCCTCGGCATGTCTCTCTTCAACCGCACCACCGATTACCCCACCTCCATCGGTTACCAGGAACGGAGCAGAGGCGGTTCGATCGCGTACGGTTACCGGTTGCATCGATTCGACAGCATCTCACTCGTTTACGGACTCGAGCATGTGAAGACACACGAGGAGTCGAACGTCCTCCCCGACTCCAACGGCAACGTGCCGATCTCGGACATCGCCGACCTGGTCTACACCTCGTCGTCGGTCGGGCCGTCATACGCCTTCGACTCGCGCGACAACCCGTTCGATACGACCCGCGGCGCGCGGCTGTCGATGGGAATGACGTTCTCCGGCGGGCCGCTGGGAGGCACGATCCACGCCATCCGGCCGACCCTCGCGGCCACGAAGTACTTCAAGCTGTCCCGCCGCTCCTCGTTCAGCGTCAACGTCGATCTCGGCTACCTGAGGCCGCTCGACTACGGCAAAGGCTGCGCGCTGACGTACGACGACTACATCGATCAGAACAGCAAACTCTGCGTGCCTAAAGGGCAACGCTTCTTCGTCGGCGGTGAGTACTCGGTCCGCGGCTTCGAGTACGGCACGCTCGGCCCCAAGGAGACGTTCCAGGGAGTCTCGCAGATCGCCGGGGGTTACAAGCAGGTGTTCTTCAACACCGAGTACGTCTTCAAGGTGAACGACCCGCTGCGCCTGGTGTTCTTCACCGACGGCGGATGGGCGTACGGCTACAACGACAAGGTCGATCCGAAGAAGATCCGGTACTCGACGGGCGCCGAGCTGCGCATTTTCCTGCCGGTCTTCCAGTTCCCGATCCGGTTCATCTACGCCATCAATCCTTCGCCCAAAACGGGTGATCAGTTCAAGACCTTCAATTTCACCATTGGGAATACGTACTAAACGCGCGGCGATTTAGCGGTCGTCCACGCCTACAAACTTAAGGAGATCTCCATGAAGAAGTTTCTCATCTCGCTCGCGGTGGCAGCGCTCGCGGCGCCGATGTTCGCCCAGAGCGCACCGGCTCGCCTTGCGGTAATCGACGTCAACAAGGTGCTCATGAGCTCGGCCCCCGGCAAGGCCGCCTACGAGCGGCTCAAGAAGATGCAGGACGACCGGATCGCCAAGGCGCAGGCCATGAACGACGAAATCGCCAAGCTCGACAACGACATCAACACCAAGAAGCTCACGCTCAGCGAGGACAAGCTGGCCGACATGGCCAAGCAGCTCTCCGACAAGAAGATCGCCGCGCAGCGCTTCGCGCAGGACGCCGATCGCGAGGTCGGCGAGGCCCGCGACAAGACGCTGCTCGATCTCGAGAACAAGATCAAGCCGGTCATCGACGCGGTAGGCAAGGAGATGGGCCTGGCGGTCATCTTCAACAAGTTCGAGTCGGGTCTGGTCTACGCCTCGGACGCGATCGACATCACGGACACGGTCATCAAGCGCTTTACCGACACCGCCGCTCCGGCCTCCGCGCCTGCTCCGCCGAAGAAGCCGTAATCACGAAACGCGCGCACGCGAAAAGCCTCCCGGCGCGGGAGGCTTTTTTCGTTACCCGCGGCATACAATGCGCGCCCGAATGCCCGCGGTGCCGATCTCGGAAATTGTCGCGTTCACCGGCGGCCGCTACAGCGGTCCGGCCGATCGAATGATCGATGGCGTGGCGCCGCTTGCCGGCGCCGGCGAAGCGCAGCTCAGCTTCCTCTCGAATCCGAAATACGCCCCGCAGCTCGCCTCCACGCGGGCCGCGGCAATCTTCGTCTCCGATGACGTGCCCGGCGACGATGGCCGGTTCATTCGCGTCGCCAATCCCTACTACGCCATGGCCAGCGTCGTCGCCAAGTTCTTCGACCGGCGGCCGATGCCCATCGGAATCTCTCCGCTCGCTTCGATCGCGGCGACGGCCACGCTCGGTGCGAACGTCGCCATCGGGCCGTTCTCGACGATCGCGGACGGCGTGGTTCTCGGCGACGGCGTGGTGATCTTCCAGAACGTCTCGATCGAGGCGGGAACCACCATCGGCGACGGCACGATCGTCTATCCGCAGGTGTCGATTTACGATCGTTCCATCATCGGCAAACGCTGCATCATTCACAGCGGCGTCGTCATCGGTGCCGACGGCTATGGATTCGCCACCGAGGGAGGACGGCATCACAAGATTCCGCAGATCGGCATCGTTCGCATCGGCGACGACGTGGAGATCGGTGCCGGCTCGACGATCGATCGCGCCGCGCTGGGTGAGACGACCATCGGCGACGGCACCAAGATCGACGACCAGGTCATGATCGGGCACAACGTGAAGGTGGGCCGGCATTGCCTGCTGGTGGCGCAGGTTGGAATCGCCGGCTCGACCGAGCTCGGCGACCATGTCGTCGTCGCCGGCCAGTCCGGCTTCGGCGGACACCTCGCGATCGGAAACGGCGTGCAGGTCGCCGCGAAGAGCGCCGTGCTGGACGACGTTCCGGACGGAGCGAAAGTGATGGGGATTCCCGCGGTCCCGTTCCGCGAGTTTGCAAGACGAGAAGCCATGCTCCGGCGGATGGCAAAGAAGAAGTGACAGAGTAGTGAGGAACCAATGCTGACCATTACTGAAATCATGAAACTGCTGCCGCATCGCTACCCGATGCTGCTCGTCGACCGTGTGCTCGAGATCGAGGAAGGGAAACGCATCGTCGGTCTGAAGAACGTCTCGGCGAACGAGCAGTTTTTCCAGGGACACTTTCCGGGCGCTCCGGTCATGCCGGGCGTTCTGATCGTCGAGGCGATGGCGCAGTGCGCGGCCATTCTCGGGCTGCTCGATCTGCCGGACCGCGAGAAGAAGCTCTTTCTCTTCGGCGGCGTCGACAAGGCGCGCTTCCGCCGCCCCGTCGTGCCGGGCGATCAACTTCGACTCGAGTGTGTCGTTCTGCACCGGCGCTCCACGTCGGTAAAAATCCACGGCAAGGCCACCGTCGACGGCCAACTGGTCGCCGAGGCCGAGTTGTTCAGTGTGCTGATCGACAGGCCGGAGTGAGCACGATGGCCGAGATCGATTCCACGGCAGTCATCACCGGCAACGCCGTCCTCGCGCCCGACGTCGTCATCGGCGCGTATGTCGTCATCGGCGCGAATGTCACCATCGGCAGCGGGTGCGTCGTCGGTCCGTTCACACGCATCGAAGGTCCGACCACGATCGGGGAGCGCAATCATTTCTACGGCCATGCCTCGATCGGCGGCCCGCCGCAGGATCTCAAGTACAAGGGCGAGCACACCGAGCTGGCGATCGGCAACGACAATGTCTTTCGCGAATTCGTGACCGTCAACCGCGGCACGACGGGCGGCGGCGGCAGGACCACCATCGGCAACGAGAACTTCTTCATGGCCTACTCACACGTGGCGCATGACTGCCATGTAGGCTCGCACACCGTCTTTGCCAACAACGCCACGCTGGCCGGCCACGTCGAGATCGCCGACTTCGCCACGATCGGCGCGTTCAGCGCCGTGCATCAATTCTGCCGCGTCGGCGAGCATGCCTTCATCGGCGGCGGCTCGATGATTACCCAGGACGTGATGCCGTATGCGAAGACCGTGGCCAAACGCGACAACCGCTCCTACGGCATCAATACGATCGGTCTTCAGCGCAAAGGGTTTTCGGACGAAACCGTCGATGCCCTCGAGCGCGCGTACCGCATCCTCGTCCGTTCGAAACTGAACCTCGATGCGGCGCTGACGAAGATCGAGGATGAGCTGGGGCTCTTCCCCGAGGCCAGGTACCTGGTCGAGTTCGTGCGCGAGTCGAAGCGAGGCATCATTCGATGAAAGTCGGCGTCATCGGCACCGGCTACCTCGGGCGTCTTCACGCGCGCATCCTCACCGAGATGCCGGAGGCGGAGGTGGTCGGGTTCGTCGAGACGAACGACGATATCGCCGCCGAGGTGAGCGCGAGCCTCGAGCTGAAACGATTCGACTCCGTGGCCGCCCTGGCACGCGAGATCGATGGCGCGGTCGTGGCCACGCCGACGGTGACGCACTTTGAGATCGCGAGCGCGTTGCTGGAGGCCGGCTGCGACGTGATGGTCGAGAAGCCGATCACCCCATCTGTGGAGGAAGCGCGGCGACTCATCGAGATCGCCGCGTCGCGGCAGCGCATCCTGCAGGTCGGACACGTGGAGCGCTACAACCCTGCCATCACCGCCGTCGCGCCTCTGTTGCACAGCGCGCGTTTCATCGAAGGGGAGCGACTCGGCGTCTTCGTCGGCCGCTCGCTCGACATCGACGTCCTGCTCGACCTGATGATTCACGACCTCAACCTCGTCCTCTCGCTGCTCGGGCAGCGCGTCGTCGACGTCCGGGCCGTCGGCGTGGCCGTGCTCACCGAGAACGTCGATATCGCAAACGTCCGCCTCGAATTCGAAAACGGCGCTGTCGCCAACCTGACGGCAAGCCGCGTCTCGCAGGAGCGCGTGCGCAAGATCCGCTTTTTCAGCCCCGAGGCATACATCTCCATCGACACGAAAGAGCAGGAAGTGAAAGGCTTTCGCCTCGACGGCAAAGCGATCGTTCCCATCGATTTGAAGGTGACGAAGAAAGAGCCTTTGCGCGCCGAGCTCGAAGCGTTTGTCGAATGCGTCCGCTCGCGTGCGCAGCCCCTCGTCAGCGGAGAGGACGGCCTGGCGGCAGTGGAGCTTGCCATTCGAGTGGCCAAGGCCATCGATGACTCGTTGAAGAGATTCGGAATGTCACGGGAGTGAGCAGGCGATGAACGAAGCAACCACCGGCATCAGCATCGGGATCATCGGCGGCTCCGGCCTGTATCAGATGGAAGGGCTGACCGTTCTCGAGGAGCGCAGGATCGAGACGCCGTTCGGTGATCCGTCCGACGCCTACATCATCGGTGAGATCGCCGGCGTCCGCGTGGCCTTTCTCTCGCGGCATGGACGAGGCCATCGTCTCTCTCCGAGCGAGTTGAACTATCGCGCCAATCTCTTCGGCTTCAAGCTGCTCGGCGTACACACGATCCTTTCGGCGAGCGCCGTCGGATCGATGAAGGAGGCGTACGCGCCGACCGACATCGTCTTCCCGCACCAGTTCATCGACCGGACCCGGCATCGTCCCGACACGTTCTTCGGCAACGGCCTGGTTGCGCACGTCGGATTCGCCGATCCGATCTGCACCGCGCTGTCGGCCACGATGAGCAAGGCCGCCCGCGACGCCGGCGCGCGCGTGCACGACGGTGGCGTTTATATCTGCATGGAAGGCCCCCAGTTCTCGACGCGGGCGGAGTCGAACCTCTATCGCTCCTGGGGCGCCGACGTCATCGGCATGACCAACCTGCAGGAAGCGAAGCTGGCCCGCGAAGCCGAGATCTGCTATGCCACCATGGCTCTCGTGACCGACTACGACTGCTGGCATGAGGCGCACGACGACGTCACCGTCGAGACGGTTCTGGCGTATCTGGCAAAGAACGCCGAGACTGCCCAGAAGATCCTCCACGACTCGATCGTCCCGGCCGCGACCCGCAAGCGCGACTGCGCCTGTGTCAACGCCCTGCAATACGCGATCATCACGCAGAAGACGGCGATCCCGGAGAAGGTGAAGAAGGATCTGGCGCCGATCATTGGCAAATACGTTTCCCAGGAGAATTCATGAGCATCCTTGTTGTCGGCAGTGTCGCGTTCGACGCGATCGAGACTCCGTTCGGGAAGGTCGACAGATGTATCGGCGGGTCGGCGACGTACTTTTCCGTCGCCGCGTCCTTCTTTTCCGAGGTCGATCTCGTGGCCGTGGTCGGTGACGATTTCTCGGAAGACGACCTCGGCATCTTCCGCGGCCGCAAGATCAATCTTGATGGCTTGCAACGCGTCCCCGGCGCGAAGACGTTCTTCTGGAGCGGTGAGTACGGCTTCGATCTCAACGTCGCCAAGACGCGCGACACGCAGCTCAACGTCTTCGCCGACTTCAAGCCGCAACTCGGCGAAAAGCATCGCCAGCCGGACGTGCTGTTCCTGGCCAACATCCAGCCCGATCTGCAGATGGACGTGCTACGGCAGTGCCGCCGCCCACGCGTCGTGGCGCTCGACACGATGAACCTCTGGATCGCCACGGCGAAAGAATCGCTGACGCGCATCCTTCGCGAGGTGGATCTCGTCGTCATCAATGAAGCCGAGGTGCGGCAGTTCACGGAAGAGGCAAACCTCATCAAGGGCGCCAGGCAGATCCTGGCACTCGGTCCAAAAACGCTCGTCGTCAAACGCGGCGAGTACGGCGTCATGATGATCACCCCCGACGCCGTCTTCGCCGCGCCGGCATATCCGCTGGAAGCGGTGTTCGATCCGACCGGCGCCGGCGACACCTTCGCCGGCGGCTTTCTCGGCTACCTTGCCTCGCGCGCGGAAGTGAGCGACCGCGATCTTCGGCGCGCCATCGTCTTCGGCAGCGTGCTGGCGTCATTCACGGTCGAGAAGTTCTCACTCGACCGCCTCCGCGAGATCACGCTCAACGAGGTCTACGAGCGCTACCAGGAGTTCCGCAAGCTCACGCACTTCGAGGACCACGACGGGTAGACAAAATCACCGGCTGGCCGGCGGAACGATCCCGTTCATGCGGAGGTTCAAGCTGACTTGAGGTCAACCGCGGCGAGGTGAATTCTTTGTGACGCACACACAACGAAGGCGCGGATGCATAATCGGACCGTGACCATCGGTTCGACGACCCAATCATCCGGCCTGCGCGCTGCCGTCCTCGAAGGGACGGGCGTCGGGATCGTCGTCGTCGACTCGCACGGGCACGTCGTCATCGCCAACTCCGCGTTTTGCGATCTGCTCGGCTATGCCAAAGAGGAGCTGTTGGGACTCCATGAGCGAAGCCTCACGCACGATGACGCGGACGCGCCTCTCTTCCAGGATCTCCTCGCCGGAAGGCGCACGCGATACGCGATCGACAAACGCTATCTTCACAAGAGCGGCGCCGAGGTGTGGGGACGCGTCACGGTAACTCTGCTACGTGAATCTGCCGGCGACTTTGCCGTGGCCGTGGTCGAGGACATCACCGAGAAACGTGGCATCGAAGAAGCGGCGGACGAAGTACGCAAGGCTCACGAGCGCTACGCACTGGTCGCGCGCGCCACGAACGACGTGATCTGGGACTGGGACGCCGAGCATGGAACCATCATCTGGAACGAGGCGCTCCAGTCGATGTTCGGGTATGCGCCCGATCAGATCGACAACCGCCTGCAGTGGTGGGACAGCCACCTGCATCCGGACGATCGCGAGCGCGTCGTGGCCGGCATCAACGGCATCATCGAGAAGGGTGGCTCGTCGTGGACTGACGAATACCGCTTTGAGCGCGCCGACGGCAGCTTCACCGAGGTGCTCGACCGCGGATACATCGCCCGGTCGGAAGACGGCACGCCGATCCGGATGATCGGGGCCATGCTCGACGTGACGGAGCGCAAGCGCGCCGAGCGCACGGCGACGTTCATGGCCGAGGCCAGCGCGGTCCTGGCTTCATCGCTCGACTATCACGTCACTCTGGCGCGCGTGGCGGAGCTCACCGTTCCGCTGCTGGCCGATTGTTGTTTCGTCGATCTGCGCACCGGCGAAGAGACGTTCGAGCGGCTTGCTTCGGCGACCCAGGATGCGGCGCGCGATCTGTTTGCCGGCCTCGTTCGCGAGGTCATCACAACCGGTGTTCCGCGGCTGCTCGCGCACATCGACAGCACCGATCCGCTACACGCATCCGGCATTGGATCGGCGTTGGTCGTTCCTCTCGTCGTTGTGTCGGGTGAGCGGCCGATGGGCGCGCTCACGCTGGCGATGAGTCATTCGCGCCGGGTCCTGGCAGAGAGAGACACGCGCGTCGTGGAAGATGTGGCCCGCCGCGCGGCGATGGCGATCGAGCACGCCCGCCTGTACGACGATGCCCAGAAAGCCAATCTCGCCAAGGACGAGTTCCTGGCCATTCTCTCCCACGAGTTGAGCACGCCGCTGACGATCATCCTGGGCTGGTCGGGCATTCTCAGCCGCGACGACGTCACACAGGAAGAGCTGACCCGCGGGGTCGAGAGCATTCGCGCCGGTGCGCTGGCGCAGGCGCAGCTCATCGACGACGTTCTCGATCTGTCGCGCGTGACCACCGGCAAGTTGCGTCTCGACGTCCAGCCCGTCTCGATCGGACAGCTCGTCGCCGATTCGCTGACGGCCGTTCGTGTGGCCTCGGCCGCGAAACGGATCGAGCTGATCGCACCAGACACGACCACGGCCGCCACTGTCCTCGGCGACGCGAACCGCTTACGCCAGGTGATCTGGAATCTGCTCACGAATGCGATCAAATTCACGCCGCCCGAGGGACGGGTGGTGGTGGATCTCGAGATCACATCCGGTACTGTCCGGCTGAGCGTGACCGATACCGGCCGCGGCATCGCCCGCGAGTTCCTTACGCACGTCTTCGAGCCCTTCCGCCAGGCTGACGCCTCAACGACGCGCGCGCACGGCGGCCTCGGCCTCGGGCTGGCCATAGTGCGCTATCTCGTCGAAGGGCACGGCGGCACGGTGGCAGCCTTCAGCGATGGCCTCGACCAGGGCGCCCGCTTCGTCGTCGAGCTTCCCCTGGTAGCCACCTCGTCCAGCTTTGTTTCCGCCACCCGCTCCAAGCCGAACGCGGAACTTGCCGGCGTGCGCATTCTCTTCGTCGATGATCAGGCCGACGCCCGCGAGCTCGCGGAAGTGATCTTCTCCAGCGCCGGCGCCGAGACCACCATCGCCTCGTCGGCGACGGAAGCGTTGGGCGTGCTGGAGCGATTGCCGATCGACATCATCGTCGCCGACATCGGTATGCCCGAGGTCGACGGCTACGGTCTCATCGCGGAGATCCGCCGTCGCGATGCGCTTGCCGGACGCCACACACCTGCAATCGCCGCCACGGCCTATCGCGGGCAAGAGGATCGTGCCCGCGTACTTGCGGCAGGGTTCGACGCCTACCTCAAGAAGCCTATGGACGCGGCGACGCTGACATCGACGGTGGCCGGCGTGATCGCGGCAGCACGAAGCAGCGCGTGAGAGGTCATCCGGCTGACGAAGTCTTCAACTCCGCGCAGATTCCCCGCACCGTCTCCGCCAGCTTGTCGATCTCGAACGGCTTCTGCAGGACCAGCGTTCCGGCGGGGAAACGGTCGCTGAGGTATCGCGAGATTACGGAAAGGACGATGAGGCGCGGCTTGTCAGCGAGTGCCGCGACAGCCTCTGCGACGATCAAGCCGTTCTTCTTTGGCAGCATCAGGTCGAGGATGACGATGTCGTATCGGCCCGAGGCGAGCTTTTCGATGGCCTCCTCACCGTCAGACGCGACATCGATCGACGTCGCCTGACGGGAAAGGATGGTTCTGACCATGTCCTGCAGCTTCTCGTCATCCTCGACGATCAGGATCGCGCAGTGTTGATCGTTCACGGGTTTCCTTTGCTGAAGAGTCCATGCGCCCGCGAAACGGGGACGCATGGACTCGCTACACTACAGGAGAGAACGCAGAGAATCGAATCCCTACCCGCAAATGTCTCTTGCACGTGACGCGAAGATTCCTTCCGAACCGTGGCCACCCCAACGGAACAGAGCTTGCGCTGCCCTTTCATCGAGAGTCCTTCTCCCCCAGCGCTTTTCAGCTGGGGGAGAAGGTGCCGAAGGCGGATGAGGGGGTTGCGCTTGCGATGCCCTTGCCTGCATCCAGGTTGACGCTACAGCGAATTCAGAAACCCAATCAGTTTCGCCTTCACCGCGGCACTGAGGCCGGCGTAGCGGTCGCGTGCGCCGCGAGCCTGGCCGTCGTGGGCAAGGATGGCCTGATCGAGCGATGTGGCGCGGCCGTCGTGGAGGTAGGTGGTGATGAACCGCAAGCCCCACAGCGGCGCGGTGCGCATCTCGCTTCCGGTGGCGCTCCCCATTTCGAGGTCATCGCCGAGCGCTCCCATGTCGTGAAGGAGAAAGTCGGAGTACGGGTGATAGGTCTTTCGATCGAGCGCGGCCACCGCGCTCGATCCCGTGTGCAGCGTCGCCACATGGCAAGCCGTGCAACCGATGCGCTCGAAGGTTGCCTCGCCTTCGGCCGTGTCGCCATTCTGCGCGGCCCGCGGTGGGGCGGCCAGCAGCGTCATGAAGTTGGTGAGCAGCACCGGACCCGATCCGTCGTCATTGATGGCGGGCGCGGGGTTGAACGACAGTTCGCTGCAGTCGCCCTGCGGACAGTTCTCGTTCGGGAAGTCGGGCGTGGTGATGCCCATCTCGTTCAGGTAGGCGTCGCCGGAGAATTGAAACAGGGTCGGCACCTGCGCCTTCCATCCGAACTTGCCGACGGTCTTCATGCCAGCGCGGATGTTGTCGACCACGCTTGCCCGCCCCACAGCACCATCCCCTCGGCCGGCCTGCATCTGCGCCAGGGCGATGAAGTCGGCGTCGGGCGTGGCATCGACAAGGCCCAATCCGAAGAGCGGCGGCGTGCGCCGGTGGACGATGATCGTGGCGATGGCCGGAACCGACTCCGGCTTGAACCTGTGCGGCGATCCGTCGCCCGGTCCGATGGCGTGATCCTGCATGAGCGATCCGCCGAGCGCCGTCAGCGGGTCGTAGACGCCGTTCGTCCGCCGCGAGAATCGGGTCACGGTACGTCTGCTGCCGCCGCCGGTGGCGGGGACGCTGTGACACGCCGCGCACGAGCGCTCGTTGAAGACCGGGCCGAGCCCGTCGCTGACGGTCTCGATCGACCTGAAGTCCCCCAGGCCGTCGAAGAAGTCCGACCGCTGCGCCGTGGTCAGCCCGGCCAGCGCATCGCCGGCGGCCGGTGTCACCGCATCCGGCCGTCCCACGGCATTCCGCCGCGTCTGCGCGCCGGCAATTCCTGTGAATAGAAGAACAGCGACTACCCCAACCATGAGCCGTTTCATATCGCCTCCGATGTACTGATGAGCCCGAAGTAGAGAAACGGACGTGCCATCGGGCTTCGCGAGAGGAAGGGCGTCGATAGTGGTGCGAAATGACGCGGAGTCAGGGGCGGATTGACGCGGTCGAAGGGATTCATTGACGCGGGCGTGTGATTAGAAGCCTCTAACCACAGAGGCACAGAGGACACAGAGAAAAAAACCTCTGTGATCTCTGTGTCTCTGTGGTTAAAGCTTTTCGGGGTCGCTCACAGCAACTCCCGCAACCTCTGGTACCCGCTCCGGCTCACCGGCAGCCGGGTCCCATCGCGGAGGATGGCCACGCGGCTGTCTTTTGCGTACAGTTCGATCTTCTCGATGCGCTCGATGTTCACCACGTACGCGCGGTGGATGCGCACGAAGCGGTCGGGATCGAGTTGCGCGGCGAGCTCGCCGATCGGTTGTTGCTTGCGCAGCTTGACGCCGCCGGTGGTAATGAGGATGGCGTCATCGGCGGCCTCCACGTAGTCGAGGCGGGACACCGGCACCACCTGGATCGCGCCGTCGTCGCCGCGCACCACCACCCGTTGCAACGGTCTGGCGCGGAGCGATGTCGCCAGACCGATAAGTGGCGGTCGATCGTGATGTCCGGCCGCCCGTTTCACGCGCTCCATCACCTGGCGGAATCGCTCCTGTGACAGCGGCTTGAGAAGGTAGTCGAGGGCGTGGACCTCGAAGGCGCGCAATGCGTGCTCGTCGTGAGCGGTAACGAAGACGACGATCGGCGAGCGGTCCAGCAGCTCGAGCACTTCGAAGCCGTCGAGCTTCGGCATCTGGATGTCGAGCAGGAGGAGGTCGGGATCGTGCTGGGCCACAGCCTTGACCGCCTCGAATCCGTTCGCGCATTCGGCGACGATCTCGCAATCCTCATCCGCGGAGAGGAATTCGCGCAGGAGGTCGCGCGCCGGCTGTTCGTCGTCGACGATTACGGTCCTGATCATCGCGGCAACTCGATCACGACGCGGAACTGCCCTTCCGCCTCGCGGGCCTGAAGCATGGCCCGTCCTTCCGACACGGCGCTCAGCCGTCCTCGGGCGTTCTCGATGCCGATCCCTTCGCCGCGAGCGTCGGCGCGATCGGGGTCGGCGGGATTGTCGATGAGGATGCGCAGCATGTGATTCTCGAGCGTGGCCGCGATGTCGATCGTTCCTCCCTCGACCATCGAGGCCACGCCGTGCCGGACTGCATTTTCCACCAGCGGCTGGAGGAGGAGCGGCGGCACCATGCAGTGCGACGCTTCCTCATCGACCCGGATGTGCGTCGTGAGCCGGTCGCCGAAGCGCACCTTCTCGATGGCCAGGTAGCGTTCGACGAGATCGATCTCCTCGGCCAGAGTGATTCTCTCTAGCGCGCCGAGTCTAAGGATCAGGCGGAAGAAATCGGCCAGGCGCTGCGCCATCTCCCGCGCCTCCAGCGGACGGGAACCGCACAGCGCCGCGACGGCGTTGAGGCTGTTGAACAGAAAATGCGGATCGACCTGCGCCTTGAACGCCCGCAGCTCGGCCTCGCGCGCCAGCAACCGGTAGCGCAGCACTTCCTCTTCCGCTTCGCGAAGCGCGTCGATCTCCAGGAAGAGGTAGTGCACGGCCACGGCGGCCAGATAGAGAATGATGCCCAGTCCGAAGAGGACGGAGTAATCGGGCGTGAGCGCGGCATTGGCCTGGCGGTTCAGCGCCGGCACCCACGCCTTCCAGGTCCACACCCACAGGCCGCTCCCGGCGGCGGCCGACCCGGCATGTGCGATGGCGATGGACATGCGCGAGGTGCTTCGCAGCGGCAGCGCGCTGCAGAGGAACCGCGAGGCCAGGGCGATGAAACCGAGCAGGAGCGATGGCGGGAGCGCCGCCACGATCGCCAGACCGGCCCAAGCGCCTCGCGCCCAGAGGAAAAAGACCGAGCTGGCCGTGGCCGCGGCCGTGACCGCCGCCACCGCGTAGAGGGCCAGAGCGCCGCGGCTCAATGCTCTTCGTGTCGTTGTCGCCATCGGTTACCTCTTCGGATGTTTGATTTCGACGCCGCCCATGATCGCGCTGCCGCGGATGATGAGCGTTGGCGCGTCGGCGGGGACGTCCCGCTCGGTCTTGTCTACGATGCCGCCGAGGATTGCCACCACCTGGTTATCGATCCGCCATCCCCGAGGAACGCGGATCTCGATCCCGCCCCAGAAGGCCAGCACATCGATGACCGCCTCTTGAATGATCTTCGCGTCGCGGAGATCGATCTGGCAGGCGCCCATGACCGCTACCGCATCGCCGCCGGCGAAATCGCTCGATGCCACGCCTCGGCCGACGCCGCCCATGACCGCCACCGTGTGAAAGGAGTTCGTCTCCGCCGCGTTCTTTGCCGCCGGCGACAACGCCTGGCGAATCAGGGCCACGCCGCCGACGCTGATCAGCAGCGGGAACAGGCCGAGGATCACCGAGAGGTGAAGATGGGGAAGAAACGGCAGCGGCGGAAGAAACAGCAGCCCGATGGCGACCAGCACGATCGTGGTGACCCACTGCCGCTGCGGCAGGTGCGCCAGCCCCATCGCGATCAGCACGAGCGGCCACCACTCCAGGTAGTCGGCCGCGCGCAGTTCGCCCGTGTGGTCGAGCCATCCGATCACCCCGGCGGCGAGGATGGCCATGCCCCAAACCAGCCGGGCCCAGGGATTGTCGCCGCGCTTGCGTGCACGAAGACGGATCTCGGCTCGCAAGCGGCGCCGTTCGTCGTCATCCTCAAACATGATTGCTCTCCTCTTCATCGTCGCCGCGGCGCCGCACCGGTCCGACGATGGTCCTCACGATGATGCCGGCGCCGAGAACCACCAGCAGCAACGGCCAGGACGATTCGTAGGTGAAGCCGTGGAAGTGCAGCGTGACCGCCTCCAGCCACGCGCCCAGAGTGATCATCCACAGACCTCCCCAGAGCGACCGGCGGCGAAAGAGCTTCGAGATTCCGATGATCACCACGATGAGCGGCCAATACCGGCGCAGGGTCCAGGAGAAGTCGGCGATGCCGAGGCGTCCGAGCAGAAGAAACGTTCCGGCCGCGACGAGAAACAATCCCCAGAAGATCTGATCGCCGTCGATGTGCCGCCGAAGGCCGTTCATATCGCCTCCGCGGCCACGCTCTTGATTTCGATTCCGGCCATGATGGCCAGCCCGTTGACGATCAGCCTCCGTCCGCCCGGCGCGGCTTTCGTCTTGATCTCCGCTCCCCCCATGATCGGCACGGTGTTTCCGATCACTTCCCACCCCTCGGGGACTTTGATCTCGATACCGCCCCAGACCACGACGATCTCGATCTCTGCCGGCCCTTGTTCCATGTCCGCCTTCCTCAGATCGAGCTCGCATCCGCCCATGAAGGCGATGATCCGGCCGCCGGCGTAGTTCCGCGCGGTGACCTTTTCCTTGCGCACACCGAGGATGGCCCAGATCGTCGATTTGTCCCCGCTCATCAGCGTCGGAGCACGAACGCCGAAGGCGCGGGCGACGATCGCCAGTCCCGCCAGGATCAGAATGACCGGCCAGAGGTCGAAGATCGAGAAGCTGAGAAATCCGGTATTGAAGATCACCAGCAGCGCGCCGGCCACGATGGCGATGACGGCGAACGTCCTGCTGCGGCGTTCCTGAAACTTCACGATGCCGATGGCCACCAGCACCAGCGGCCAGTAGGGAAGGATCGCGTCCGCGTTGGCGAGATCGAGATTGTCGAGCGTGAGCAGTACGCCGAGCAGAGTGAAGAAGATGCCCACGATCAGCTTCACGCTGATCTTCGCGCTCGTTCCCTCGGCCACCGGGGGCTGGTTCTGTGTGATCGATACGTTCATGAGCAAATCCTTTCGTCGAGCTTCAGCGGCAAGATACGGAGGGACTTGCAGCATGTCTGCACCCGACCGGCGAACGGTGGTGGGAGGCCGGTGAATGGAGCGGGTCAAAGGATGAAGGCGGAAGGATGAAGGATGAACCAAACAGAGCATTCATCCTTCATCCTTCGAATTTCATCCTTTGTTCTCGGTGTTCTCTGTGCCTCTGTGGTTAAAGCTCTCTCGACGAACCACTTCCCACCCCCTCCTCCCGGCAAGTCCGGCTGGCCGTGGGATTCGCCGACATCGGCGCCGCATCCCGTCCCACCCATCCCCCGCATCTCAATCATCATCCCTTCCTTCAACCTCGGCAGGTTCATCGAAGAGACGATTCGTTCGATCGTGATGCAGCAGTGGCCGGATCTCGAACTGATCGTCGTCGACGGCGGGTCGACCGACGAGACGGTGGAGGTCATCCGCAAGTACGAGCCGTGGATCGCCTGGTGGGTCAGCGAGCCGGACGGCGGCCAGGCCGAGGCCATCAACAAAGGGTTGCGGAGAGCGACGGGGGACATCGTGGCCTGGTTCAATGCCGACGACTTCTACACCGCCGGCATCTTCGCCGCGGTCGCCGAGGGGTGGAGGCGCAATCCGGCGGGGATCTATGCGGCTCCGGCAGTGAACTTCTACACGCGCGGGCGGGAGACGCTGATCCGGCCGCGCGGACTGACGCTCGAAAACGTCGTTCAGTACTGGATGAATCGATCGCTCTGGCACGACCCCGGCTTCTTCTGGTCGCGCGCCGTCGTCGACGCCGTCGGCGGCCCGGATGCCTCGCTTCACTACGCGCACGACTTCGACTACCTGGTTCGGGCGCTTCAACACGCGCACGTCGAGTACATCGATCACATCGCCGCCGGTTTCCGTCTGCATGAGGAATCGAAGACCGTCTCGATGAACGAGCAGATGATGGCCGAGACGGCGGAGGTCAGCCGCCGTTACTGGCATCTGGTCAACGATCTCGACCGCGAGGGCTTCGAACGCTCGCAATACGAAACGCGCGTGCGCCGCGGCGCCTCGAAGCTTCTGCGCGGCAACGCCGAGGGCTGGCCGCTGTTGTGGAGATCACTGAAGGAACGTCCGTTCGCGACGTCGCTGCGGCTGGCGATGCTCTTCCCAACGGTTCTCATGGAGCGTCTCAATCGCCTTCGCCCCGGCCGCTACCTATGACAAACATCGATTCGCAGATGGCGCAGATCAAACGCAGATGAAAAACAGGTTTTATCTGCGTTCATCTGCGCCATCTGCGGATGAGCCTTTCTTGAATCTAACGCCGGATCCAATCCTTGCCCTCGGCCTTGATGAACTCCTTCGTTCCCTTTCGACCGGTCAGACGAAGCGATACCGGGCCGCCCTCGGGATGGATGCGCAGGTCGATGTCGAAGAACGGGCAGCAGCGGCGCTCCTGCTCCACCCATTCCGCCAGTAACGCGAACGTCTTCGTATCGGAAGGGAAGTCGAATTCGTATCCATCCGGCAGCTCGTGAACGTCCGTACGCAAACGGCGCAGCATCGGACCCACCTCCTCGAAGTGCCGCTTCCGTTCCTTCGCATTCAGAGCCAGAAGGTCGCAGGCGAACGGTGACTCGTGATCGGCGCGCACCGCTGTTTGCTCCGCGGCCGTGCAACCGTCAGACGCCGGTGCCGGCGACATCAGAAACCCGAAGATGGTGATCAGCAAGAGAACTGCGTTCATGTGATTCCTCCTAGGTTTCGCAAGATAGGACTTCGAGTCGACTTGAGGTCAAGGCCTCCGCTGTGAACTGTTCGTGACGTACGCGCTACGCCGCCGGACCATGCGATCATCATCGGCATGGATACCGGGTTGACCATCGGTGAAGTGGCCCGCCGTGCCGGCGTCAGCCCGTCTGCCATCCGCTACTACGAGTCGGTCGGCCTGGTCGAGCCGGAGCGGCGCAGCGGCGGACGGCGGCTCTACGGAGAGCTTGCCGTCGAGCGGCTGGCGCTCATCTCCTTCGCCAAGGACGCCGGATTCACGCTCGACGAGATTCGCCAGCTCATCGCCGGCTTCCCGGAAGAGACGCCGGCCGGCGCGCGGTGGACGGAGCTGGCCACGTCCAAGCTGGCCGAGCTCGAAGAGGAGTTGCAACGCATCGAGGTCATGCGCGGCGCACTCCAGCGGATCATGCACTGCCGCTGCGAGGACGTCGATCAGTGCGCGAACCGGATCAGCGCGAACCGCTGTCGCTGAGCCGGCACGGCCGGCGGCGCAGGTTGCCCAAGGCTCGGCCACCATCTCCTGGCCCTTCTATACTCACGCGGCATGAGGCTACGCATCGCCGCCGCCGTGCTCCTTCTCTTCTTCGCGCAGACGATCGTCGCCGCGCCGGTCGACCGTCCGGCCATGGCCGCGAAGGTCCGCGCCGAGTTTCTCCATTCATGGAAGGCCTACGAACAATACGCCTGGGGCCACGACGAGCTGCGCCCGATCAGCAAACAGCCGCGCGACTGGTACGGCCAGTCGCTGCTGATGACGCCGGTCGATTCGCTAGACACGCTGCTGCTCATGGGTTTCAAGGACGAGGCGGAGAAAGCCAAGACGATGATCGTCGATCGCCTCTCCTTCGACAAAGACATCTCCGTGAAGGTCTTCGAGGTGACGATCCGTCTCCTCGGCGGGCTTCTCTCCGGCTACGAGATGACCGAAGACCCGCGCCTGCTCCACCTCGCCGACGACCTCGGCACGCGCCTGCTCCCGGCGTTCAACTCGCCGACCGGCATGCCCTACATGTACGTCAACCTCCGCACCGGCAAGACCTCCGGCGCCCGCTCCAATCCCGCCGAGATCGGCACGCTCATCCTCGAATTCGGGACGCTCAGCGAGCTGACGCACAAGCCGGTCTACTTCGACAAAGCCAAGCGCGCCATCGTCGAGCTGTACAAACGCCGTTCGAAGCTCGATCTCGCCGGCGAAGAGATCGACGTCGAGACCGGCGCCTGGGTCAGCAAGGCCAGTCACGTCGGCGGCGGGATCGATTCGTATTACGAGTACCTTCTGAAGTGCGCGCGCCTTTTCGGTGACCGGGAATGTGCTTCGATGTGGAAGACCACCATCGCCGCGCTGAACAAACACGTGGGCGACGAAGCGCCGTCCGGTTTCTGGTACGGCGAGGTGAACATGGACAGCGGCAAGCGTACCGCCTCCGAGTTCGGCGCCCTGCACGCCTTCCTCCCCGCCGTGCTGGTCCTCGGCGGCGACGTCCAACGCGGCAGGCGTCTCGAGGAGTCGTGCTTCCGCATGTGGACCCTGCGCGGCATCGAGCCGGAGGTCCTCGACTACCGGACCATGACCATCAAGGAGCCCGGCTACCAACTCCGCCCCGAGATCATCGAGTCGGCCTACTACCTCCACCACGCCACCCACGACCCCCGCTACCTGATGATGGGCCAGACGTTCTTCGATAGCTTGGTAACCCACTGCCGCACCGACGCCGGCTACACGACTCTCAAGAGCGTGGTGACGATGGAAAAGGGCGACCTGATGCCCAGCTACTTCCTGGCCGAAACGCTGAAGTACCTCTACCTGCTATTCGCGCCCGAGTCGGTGCTCGATCTCGACAAGGTGGTCTTCAACACCGAGGCGCATCCGTTCAAAAAGCATTAACCACAGAGGCACAGAGAACACAGAGAAAGGCAGAAGGCAGAAGGCAGAAGGATGAATCAAACAGCGCATTCATCCTTCATCCTTCAGATTTCATCCTTCTTTTCTCTGTGTCCTCTGTGCCTCTGTGGTTGAACGCCTTTGAAATGCGCGGGCGCGCCTTCGGACGCGCCCGCGCGGGGGCTTACTTCACGTTACCGCTCACTTCGTCGATGACGGTGGGGTCACCGGCGCGGGCGCGGGGGCCGGCTGAGCCTTTGCCTTACGACGTCCGCTCCGGCCGAGAGCCTTCGTCATGTCTTCGACATGCGGAAGCAGATCGGCCGTCTCGGGACGTTTCGACAGGCGCTGCGCCAGGATGTAGGTGGTGAGTGCTTCACTCCCCACCTTGTTCTTGGCCAGCGTCACGCTGTGACGGACGAAGGAAGCCAGCGCTTCCAGCTCGTCGGCCACCGGCCCGTAGGCCTCGGCGTAATCGCTCAAATCCTTATCCTGCGCAAGATCCTGACCGGATGCCCGGACGAGCACCGGCTTGCTCTTGACCGCGACGGTCGCCAGCTCGACGAACTCCTTGGGCACCGACGCGGCATTCGCCAGCCGCGAGCGGGCTCCCTTGGTTTCCGGGATTACCAGATTCGGGATCTTCTCCCGCATGACGCGAATGTCTTCGATTCGCGAAAACGCCGAATCAGCGTAAGACTGCGGCGTCGGTGTAACGGGTATTTCACTCTTGTTGGACATAAGTCCTCCTTTTTCCTTTCTCAAACCTGCTTGTGATCAGAGCGAGCAGATTGAGACAGGCGGAGGAGCGCGGCCTCGGCAGACCCGTTTCGGAGCTTCGGCGACGGCTAGGCTGGACGGCCGTTGACGCCGGACATGAATGCGGAAAATGCGATCGTTCTCGACCGATAAAACCTTCGGCCGTGGATGCTTTGCGAGGACCGGAATCGGATGGACGCGCCTCTTGATCAGCTCAGACATATCGAGCGGCGCGTTGCCGCTCTGGGCATAGTCGATCAGCTCGGCGAACGACTTGTCGAACCGGTTCCCGAGCAGGGCCAGCCTCGTGCCGGTCTCGATCCAGCTCTGCATGTCAGCGATCATCCGCGCGGGAGCATCGCCGGCGTATGCCGGTGCCTCGGCGACCCGGTCGTACGTCTGACGAATGCACTTGCTCAGACGGTCGAGCCGATCGGCCGCTTCGACGAGCAATCCCGTCACGCGATGCATGTCATGCACCGCCTTGATCGGGTGCTCCACCGCGATCGTTTCGCAGCGTTCGATGATCTGGCGCGCCATGCCGATGAAGCCCTCCGCGGACTGGAGGTTCCGACGGCCACGCTGAAACAGTCGCCGCCACGATTCCCGCCCCTTCGGCGATCCATCCGAACGCACACCGCCCCGCCGCGACGTTTTCGCGTTCTTCCCCGAGGCGGCTCCGATCAGCAGCTCAGACATAAGGGTCCGAGCATAAGCAATGTACATGCCAATTCTTGCGAACTTCGCGGAAAAGGCGCGGATTTCGCGAAAAAAACGCGAACTTCACGAAAAAAACGCGAATTTCACGCGAAAAACGCCAGCTTCACGAAAAAAACGCGAACTTCGCGGAAAAGGCGTGAACCTCGCGGGAAAGGTCGCGAACTTCGCGGAAAAGGCGTGAATCTCGCGGAAAAGGCGCGAATTTCGCGGAGAGAGACGCGAACTTCGCGAGGAAAACGCGAGCTTCGCGGAAAAACCTTGACGACCACGTCGCCAGCGACTCAGTGAACCCCCGCACTGGTCCGCCGTGCCAACAACTGCCTGGCCACGCTCTCGACCCCCGCGGCCACGTTCGTCCATCCCTCGTCGTGCGTCGGCCACTTCGGGATTGCCTTGCCCATCTCGGGAAGCGCGTTCAATTTTCCGAACGGAAGGTTCGTCCATCCGTTCGTCGGCCGGACGATGATCGGAATGACCCTCGCCGTGCCTGCCTCATGCTTCTTCATCGCCTCGGCAAGCTCGGTGTCGTAGCAATAATTCGAATCGACGAAGTCCGCGCTGATCAGAAGCAACACGATGTCGGCTTCGTTCAGCTTCTGCGAGATCTCCTCCGCCCATTCATCGCCAGGATCGATGTCGTGGTCGTACCAATCGGTGATCAGCTTCAGCCGCCGGAGCGGCGACAGATGCTTCTTCAGGCTGAGCCGGTGCCTCGAATCGACATGCGCGTAGCTGTAGAAAACCAGCAGCGGCTCGTCACCCGAACGGCCTCGGCCCATACGCGCGAGATCGTCGCCGCCGAGCCGCGGTGACCGCGGACCGAGGTCGACGCCGTTCAGAAGGTCTCGGACGGGCAGCACAACCACATCCCGATCGATGACCTGTTGCCACTTCGCATCTGCGTCGTTACTTTCCAGCACCTCCAGATCGCGATAGGGCACCACGACGTGCGGGTGCTTCGGGAGAGGAACCATCTCGGCGGGATTGAGATGCTGAATGTCGCGATGTATGGCCTCGAAGTCCTCCCGGATCATCGCCAGCATCCTTCGGCGCGTGTCGACCGGTCCGTCGATGGAGATAAAGACGCGGCGCTCCTGCAGGTCGGCTTTCACCAGAGCGGTGTTCCCTTCAAAGTTCAGGATCACCCCGGTACGCCAGCGATGCTTTTCGCTGAGGACGTGGGTTCGCACGATGAATCGTGGAAGTAACCCGGATGGAAGCACGGGATAGTGATATTGGAAATTGAGGCAAGTGGCAGGATCAAACTTGTCCGCTTCTGTCGGCTGCTGCGGATCGAGCAACTCCGGAATCAGATATTTGCCTCCCGTGGGAAAGCCGAAACAGAGCTCGAACTTCTCCATCAGATCGAGCAGGAACTGATGCATCTTCTCGGGATATCGAGCTTGGTCGAGCTCCTTCTTCAAATCCCCGACGAGCAGTTCACCTTTTGCCGCGGCCAGCCGCCCGGAGTTCAGAAGCCCGTAGATCCCCTCGGTGACCCAGTGCGGATTGAGCACGTGCGTGTCCCGCAGGCGACGATCCTCGCGAAAATTCAGCGCAATGCCAAGGCGATGAAGATGCGTGGCCAGACTCTCCTGCGCGCCCTCGTCCTGCTCGCCGTATTTCGCGCAGATGGCGCGGTACTCGTCGAACGCAAGGAAGTTCTTCTTCGTCGTCGATAGCTTCTCCTTGATCTCGAACCATGCTGCTGGGAACGCCGCGCGAAGATCCGGCAATTGATCAGTTTCGCGAGCGATTGCCTTGCGCAGTTCGTCGATGCCGAGCCCTTTCGCTCCAGGCTGCGCCTTCGCGTCGGAATTGTCACAATCGGTTTCGACGAAAACCTTGATTTGTGGGTACTTGTCCTGCAGGGCGCGCCTGTTCAGATCGAACGGATCCTTCCGGATCTTGTTGAGCACGACGAGCACAGGAGATTCAGGAGCGAAGCTGGTGATGATACGGAGCCAGTAATCTGCCTCCGTCTCCTGCTGTCCTCCTCGTCCGTCCAGCACGAGCATGTAGACGCTCCGGTCCGTGAGAAAGAACTGATGCGTGGCGTGCATGATCTCCTGCCCACCGAAGTCCCAGACATGCATCCGCACCTCTTCCGTTCGCCTAACTGCGAGAGGCCACTGTGTGATCCGTATCCCTTGCGTTCGATCTTCGCGGCGAGAAAACTTGTTCTCAACCAGTCGCTTCACGAGAGATGTCTTTCCGACCTCACCTCGTCCTACCAGCATTAGTTTCGCCTCTCGCAAAGGCCGTCGTTCTTGATCGGTGCGGGTTCGGAAATAGTAGTCGAGGATGGGGCCCGCTTTTGGGCCGCCCTTTGAATCGCCAAACCAGGTGTCTACCCCAAGCGCCGACTCCGGCAGCAGTAGGTCTGGGTTGTCGTGCAGATCCAACACTTTGAGCGACGGCAAGCGCCGAAGTGAATCCGGCAGTTTCCTAAGCTGGTTTTGCGAGAGGTTGAGCTTTTGAAGGTGCGTCAGCCCGCCAATCGTTTCAGGCAGTTCCCGTAGCTGGTTATTGGAGAGGTCGAGAATTTGAAGCTGCCTTAGCTCACAAACCGCCTCTGGCAGATCGGTTAGCTGACTGTAGGAGAAGTCGAGTTGATGAAGCCTCGTTAGTTGTGCAACTGATTTGGGCAACGAAGTTATTTGGTTACCCCACAGGTACAGCGTCTCAAGTTTAGTTAGTTGCCACAGCGATCCGGGCAATGTGCTGAGTTTGTTGCCGCCTACGAAGAGTTGCCTAATTCCCTCTAAGTGATGGATCCATTCTGGCAATGCCGCAAGCTGATTTCGTGTGACCGCGAGCCTTTCCAGGCGAACGCAATGGCGCAGCGATTCCGGAAGCGCAATGAGTTGATTGTCGTTGAGATCGATAGTATTGACGTTTGTTAGTTGCCCGATCGAATCTGGTATCAGCACCAGACCGAGATTGCGTAAATCGAGAGCTAGGTCACTTTTGGCGCTGGCTTTGGCGATCCGCCTCTCGGCTTCTGCGAAGGCTTCGTCGGGCGTTCGTTCGACATGGTCAAACCGTTCTTTCGTTGGCATACCTATATCAGTCCCGACTCCAGATCATTTTGTCAACTCGGGCTTCGGAGGCCCACACGCGTCGAGCCAACCCAACGAGAAGAACTGCGACGCCGTACATGACGCTCAAGAGCGTGGTTTTCGCCGCTTCGCGCCGTTCGGCACGGTCCCCGCACGTCCCTCCCCCATGAACCTCCCCTCCATCCTCCTCTGGGGCTTCGCGGCCACCGTCCTCCTCACCAGTCTCACCATCGCCGCGCAGTCGCTTGGGCTGACGCGGATCGACATCCCGTTCATCATCGGGACGATGTTCACGCCTGACCGCGACCGGGCCAAGGTGGTCGGGCTGATGGTTCATCTCGTCAACGGGTGGATGTTCGCCATCGTCTACGGGTTCTTTTTCGAGAATCTGCATATGGCCACTTGGTGGTACGGCGCGTTGCTCGGCGCGGCGCAGGGGATGTTCATCGTGGTGGTGGTGCTGCCGGTGCTGCCCGGCATTCATCCGCGCATGGTGTCGGACTTTCGCGGTCCAGAGCCGACGCGGCTGCTCGAGCCGCCGGGATTCCTGGTCAGGAACTACGGGTCGAAGACGCCGTTCGTCCTGCTGTTCGCGCACGTGATGTACGGGACGATGCTCGGTACGTTCTATGCGCTTTACTGAGCGCGCGGTTCCGATTTCCCCTTACGCGACGCCTCCTCCAGGTGCAGCGCGGCGTTGAGCAGGGCGATGTGCGAGAGCGCCTGCGGGAAGTTGCCCAGCAGTGCGCCGCTCGGAACGTCGATCTCCTCGGCGAACAGGCCGGCGTCGTTGCCGTGGCGTATGACGTCGTCGAAAAGCGTGCGGGCCTCGTCGACGCGGCCGGCCAGCGCCATCGCTTCCACCAACCAGAAGGTGCAGGCCAGGAAGACCCCTTCGCCGGGCGGGAGGCCGTCCTCGGTTTTGCGGCTGTCGTAGCGGTAGATGAGACCGTCGTGCCCGAGATCGTTGCGGATGGCGTCGATCGTCCCGAGCATCCGCGGGTCGGTCGGATCGATGAAGCCGACGCGGGCGATGAAGAGCAGACTGGCGTCGACCTCCTCGTCGTCGAAGATGCCGGTGAAGGTGTTCCGCCTGGCATCGAAGCCGTGCGTGAGCACCGCTTCCTTGATGTCCGCCTTCGCCTTCTCCACGCGGGCCTCGTCGATCTTCATGTGGCAGCGTTCGGCGATGCGTTGCGCGCTGTCGAGCGCGGACCAGGCCATCACCTTTCCGTGGACGTGCTGGCGCGGATCGCCGCGCTTCTCCCAGATTCCGGCATCCGGCTCCTCCCAGCGCTTGCAGACGATCTCGGTGAGCCGGCGGAGGAGGTGCTGCACGTCGCGGTCGAGCGTCTCGCCGCGCCGCGTGGCCTCTTCGACCGCGCCGAGGACTTCGCCGTAGACGTCGAGTTGAAACTGGGAGTGGGCGTCGTTGCCGATGCGCACCGGGCGCGAGCCGCGGTAGCCGTCGAGGTGATCGAGTGTCTTCTCCGGCACGCTGGACTCGCCGAAAACGTCGTAGAGCATCTGCAGATGCGGCTGAGTCAGGCGTGTCGAGTAGAGAAGCCAGTCGAGAAAGGCCGCCCCCTCGTTGGAAAAACCGCAGTCGTAGAGCGCGGAGACGGTCCATGAGGCGTCGCGCAGCCAGCAGTAGCGATAGTCCCAGTTGCGCACGCCGCCGATCCACTCAGGAAGCGACGTCGTCGGCGCGGCGATGATGGCCCCGGTCGGGGCGTACGTCAGGAGCTTGAGCACGAGCACAGAGCGGAGGACTAGGTCGCGATACGGCCCGTCGTAGGTCAGTTGCGACGACCAGGTGCGCCAGAAGGCGATCGTCCGCTCGATCTCCGATGCCGCATCGAGGCTTGGAAGAACTGCCGGCGTCTCCTCGTCAAAGCCGAGCGCGAACGTGCGCGATTCGCCGGCGTGCAGCGTGACACGCGATGTTGCCTCGCCTTCGCCGACGACGAATGCACCGTCGCTGCGAAGGTTCAACACGCGCGCACCCCAGGAGCAGTAGACGGAGTCCCTGCGCACCTCGAGCCGCGGCGTGATGCGCCCGTAGTCGGGCCGCGGCGCATAGACGATCTCGATCGGCACCTCTCCTTCGATGACCTCGATGCGCCGCAGCAGTTGCCGGAACGGCGAAAGGTTCTTCTGCTTCTCCTCCTCGGTGAAGACCGGCATCAGATCGAGCATCCGCGCCACGCCGGTGTCCGTCGTGAACGTCGTCTCGATGACGTTCGTCCCGTCGAGATAGCGTCGTTTTGCTTCGTGTTCGATGGATGGCCGGATCGCGAAGAACCCGCCTTTCTCCGCATCGAGAATGCGCCCGAAGACCGACGCCGAATCGAACCGCGGCCAGCACAGCCAGTCGATCGACCCGCCGCGCGAGATCAACGCCACCGACCGCGTGCAGCCGATGGCCGCGTAGTCGGCGATGGGTGGGTAGGGGGGCATGGAGGTACTCATATCATTGTCGTTCGCGCACCACCCACCGCACTGTCATCCTGAGGCGGCGGCAGCCCCGGAGGGGCAGAGCGCGCCGAAGGACCCCAAGCTTGAAACCCGGACAGGGTGGTGGAAGTGTCGACAATCCACCGCCCAACCGGGATACAACTTTGGGGTCCTTCGACCGTCCTGCGCCGCGAAATCGCTTCGCGATTACGCGGCTCCGGCGGCTCAGGATGACAGGTGGTTTGTTTCGGAGAAACGCGGAAAATCTCCAATTCGAATTTCAATCCTCATCGTGTGTTTTGTGTTTCCACCACCGCCGCAACAGCGCCACGCCCCCCGCCAGCAATGCGACACCTCCTGCGATCCCCGCCGTTTTCCACGCGAGCTTTCGTCCGTCGAGTTTGGCCGGCTGTTCCTCGTAGCGCAGCTCCGGCAGATCCCCCGCCTCCCCTTCCTGCATGGCCAGGTGCAGCACCTGCGCGACGTGCAGCGCCTCGCGCCCCGTCGATTGCGCGATCTGTTCGCGGCAACTGAAGCCGTCGGCGACGATGATCGTGTCGCGGGACGCTTCGCGCACGGCCGGAAGCAGGACGCGCTCGCCGATGCGCATCGACAGCTCGTACTTGTCGGCCTCGAAGCCGAAAGCGCCGGCCATGCCGCAACAGCCGGAGTCGGGATGGTCGACGTCGAGTCCGATCTTCTTCAGCACCTGTTCTTCGTCGTCGAAGTGCAGGACGGCTTTGTGATGACAGTGTGCCTGGACCAGCGCCTTGCCGCGCAGTTTCGGCAGTTCGATCCGTTCGCCGATCAGAAACTCGGGCAGTGTCTTCACCGCTTTCGACAGGCGGGCCGCGGTTTCATCGGCGGGGAAAAGATTCGGCAGCTCGTCGCGGAAGACCGAGACGCAGCTCGGCTCGAGGCCGACGATGGGAATGCCTTCGTCGAGCTCGGGACGCAGAGCATCCATCGTCTCGCGCAACAGGCTTTTGGCCATGCCGAGGAAGCCCCAGTCGTAGAGAGGGCGTCCGCAGCAGAGGCGTTTGCGCGGGATGATCACTTCGTATCCCGCCGCCTCCAGCACCTCGGCCGCCGCATTCGCCGTTCCGGGGTGGAAGTGGTTGTTGAAGGTGTCGGGCCAGAGAAGGACCTTCTTCCCGGTCACGGCGGATGTACGTTTCCTGAACTGTTCGACGAACGTCGTCTTCGCGAACTTCGGCATCTGCCGTTCCCGGGCAACGCCGCTCAGCCTCTTCAGGATCGGCAGTGACATCACCGCGTTCGCCAGGTCGGGAGCCAGTTGCGCGAAGCCCGCCCACCAATAGATCCAGCCCATCGCATATGCGGCCGGCGGGCGCAGCTTTTTCTCGTAATAGTGCGAGAGGAACTCGGCCTTGTACGTGGCCATGTCGACGTTGACCGGGCAGTCGCCCTTGCATCCCTTGCAGGCCAGGCAGAGATCGAGCGAGTCTTTGACCGCCTCGTTGTTCCAGCTCGCCGGAATCGTCTTCCCCTCGAACATCTCGAAGAGCAGTCGGGCGCGGCCGCGCGTCGAATGCTCCTCCTCGCGCGTGACCATGAAGCTCGGACACATCGTGCCGCCGTCCAGGCGCCTGCATTTGCCGACCCCGACGCAGCGCATGGCGGCGCGGTCGATGCGGCCATCGTCCTCTGGAAACTGGAAGTGCGTCTCCGGCGACCACGGATGAAAGTCGCCGCCGAGTCGGAGGTTCTCGGTCGGGTGATACGGCATCACCACCTTGCCGGGATTCATCTTCCACTCCGGATCCCAGAGCGATTTGAATTCGTTGAAGGCCTGCACCAGCTCCGGGCCGAACATCTTCGGCAGCAACGCCGCGCGCGATTGGCCGTCGCCATGCTCGCCGGAGAGCGAGCCGTTGTATTTGATGCAGAGGTCTGCGGCTTCATCGATGTAAGCACGAAACTTGGCGATGCCCTCCTCGGACTCGAGATCGAAATCGTTGCGCGTGTGGACGCAGGCCTGGCCGAAGTGGCCGTAGAGCGATCCGATGTATCCATATCGGTCGAGGAGCGCGCGCAGCTCGCGGAGGTACTTGCCGAGGTGCTTCGGATCGACGGCCGAGTCCTCCCACCCTTCCCATGAGTGGCCCTTGCCGGGAACGAACGCCGTCGCGCCGAGGCCCGACTCGCGGATCGCCCAGATCATCCTCGCTTCTTTCTTGTCGTCGTAGAGACGGTGCGACGGTTTGAACGGCGACGCCGCCAGCGAGGCGATCATCGTCCGTGCGTAACCGTCCGACGCTTCCTTCGTCTCGCCGCCGAATTCGACCAGGAGCCAGCCTTTGCCCTTCGGAAGCAGGCCGATCTTGTCGACGTTCAGCCCTTTCGCTTTCATGTCGGCGATGAGGCGGTCGTCGATCCCTTCCAGGCCAATTGGCTTGTATTCGAGCAGGCGCGGCACGTCGTCCGCCGCGAGGTAGATGTCGTCGTACCCGAGGACGACGAGCGCGCGCGACGGCGGGGAGTAGACCAGCCGGCACTTGGCCTCGAGCACGACCACGCAGGTGCACTCGCTGCCGACCAGCGCCTGAGCGACGTTGAAGCCGTTCTCGGGGAGAAGCGAGTCGAGGTTGTAGCCGGAGACGCGCCGCGGGATCTTCGGATACTTCGCGCGAATGAGATCGCCATAGGTGTCGCGAATCCGTTTCATCCCCGCGTAGATCTCGCCGCGTCTTCCCCCCTCGGCGACGATGCGTTCCAACTCCTCTTCGCTGGTCGGTCCGACGCGCATCCGCACGCCGTCGTACGTCAGGATCTCCAGCTCGTCGATGTTGTCGACGGTCTTGCCGGCCATGAGCCCATGTACGCCGCAGGAGTTGTTGCCGATCATTCCGCCGAGCGTGCAGTGCGTGTGGGTGGCCGGGTCGGGCCCGAAGGTGAGGGTGTGCTTCTCCGCCGCGTTGCGAAGGTCGTCGAGAACAATCCCCGGCTCGATCCACGCGTACTTCCCCTCGGCGTTCAGCTCGCGGATGTCATGCATGTATTTCGAGAAGTCGAGGACCACTGCCACGTTGCAGCACTGTCCCGCCAGCGACGTCCCGCCGCCGCGCGCGAGGATCGGCGCACCATGCTTGCGCGCCAGCGCGACGGTGGCGATGACGTCATCCGCGTCACGCGGAACGACCACGCCGATCGGTACCTGGCGATAGTTGGAGGCGTCGGTAGCGTAGAGAGCGCGGGCGCCGTCATCGAAGCGGACTTCCCCCCTGACCGCTCGTTTCAGCTCGGAGGCCAGGATCTCCGCATCGATGTTCAGCGTCTGAATCCGGTCGCTGTGCTCGATACGCGTCCGCACGGGGCGGTCGTAATCGAACGCGACAGGATCGAAGTGCGTCAGCTCGTCACGCTCCTTCGGCGATGTGGCGCCGCCGACGGCGAGGTTTTCGGCGAGGGTGTGCGGCTCAGACATTAGAGACATCGTATTCCGTTCCATTGTCATCCTGAGCCTGCCGGAGCGCTGAGCGAGCGTAGCGAGCGAAATGCGCGAAGGACGGCGAAGGATCTCGAGCTGCAGCGCCCGTGGCATGTGCAGCGTAGTTCGAGATCCTTCGGCCGCGCTACGCCGGCCTCAGGATGACAAAAGTTGCTTCATCGCATCCCTTATGATCGCGCTCCTGCTCGGGTCGTGCAGCAGCGACGTGACGAAGTTCTTGGCCTCCTCGAAGGTGATGTGCGGCGGCAGCGGCGGGACTTCGGGGTCGGTGCGGAAGTCGAGAACACATGGCCGGTCGAGGGCCAGCGCCTCGTCCCATGCCGGGCCGACATGCTCGGCGGATTCCACGCGGATCCCTCCCAGGCCGATCGATGCGGCGAAGGCGGCGTAGTTGAACTCCGGCAATTCCTGCGAGGCGACGAACTTCGGGTCGCCGGCCAGCACGCGCTCCTCCCACGTGACCATGTTCAGGTCGTGGTTGTTGAGGACGCAGACGATGAGCCGTGGATCGGACCACTCTTTCCAGTATTTGGCCACGGTCAGCAGCTCCGCAGAGCCGTTCATCTGCATGGCGCCGTCGCCGCAGCAGGCGATGGCCACACGCTGCGGAAAGGCGAACTTGGCGGCGATGGCGTACGGCACGCCGGGTCCCATGGTGGCCAGGTTGCCGGAGAGCGATCCCATCATCCCGCGGCGCATGCGCAGATGCTGGGCGTACCAGCTCGCCGTCGATCCGGAGTCGGCGGAGAGGATGCAGTCGTCGGGCAGACGCTTCGACAGCTCGTGAAATACGCGCCGCGGATTGATGCCGTTCACGGCGTCGTCCATGGCCCGCTCGTCCATCAGCTTCCACCAGTCGCGGATCGAGTCTTCGAGCGTCTGCAGCCAGGCGCGGTCGCTCTTCCGCTGCAGCAGGGGGATGAGCGCGCGCAGCGTTTCCTTGCTGTCGCCGATGAGGTTGACCTCCATCGGATAGCGAATCGATAGCTGCCTCCCATCGATATCGATCTGAACTCCTCTGGCAGAACCATCCTCGGGAAGAAACTCGGGATAGGGGAAGCTGGAGCCGACCATGAGCAACGTGTCGCAGCCGGACATCAGATCCCAGCTCGGCTTCGTGCCGAGGAGCCCGATCGTGCCGGTGACGAACGGCAGCGCGTCCGGCAGCGCCGCCTTGCCGAGCAGCGCTTTGGCCACGCCGCAGCCGAGAAGATCGGCCACTTCGATGACCTCATCCATGGCCCGGAACGTCCCGGCGCCGACGAGCATGGCCACCTTCTTCCCCGCGTTCAGAACGTCCGCGGCGCGGCGGAGATCGTCATCCTTCGGAATGATGCGCGGGCTGGTATAGCCGACGCCGGAGTGAACGGTGGCGTGCTTGTGCGGCGGCTCCTCCCACGGCTCTTCCTGCAGATCGTTGGGGATGATGATGGCCGTGACGGTGCGCTGATCGAGGGCGATGCGGATGGCCCGGTCGATGAGATGCCGCATCGACCCCGGCGCCATGGCCGTCTGGCAATACTCGCTGGCCACGTCCTTGAACAGCGTCTGCAGATCGACTTCCTGCTGATAGCTCCCACCCATGGCCAGCCGCGACGACTGCCCGACGATAGCCACCACCGGCTGATGGTCGAGCTTGGCGTCATAGAGGCCGTTAAGGAGGTGAATCGCCCCCGGCCCCGAGGTAGCCATGCAGACGCCGACGTCCCCGGTGAACTTGGCATGCGCGCAAGCCATGAAGGCCGCCATCTCCTCGTGCCGGACCTGGATGAAGTCGATCGCTTCCTTCGCCCGATTCAGAGCGCCGAGGATGCCGTTGATCCCGTCCCCGGGATAGCCATAGACGCGATGGACGCCCCACGACTGCAGGCGTTCGACGAGGAAGTCGGAGGTGGTTTTCGACATGACGGGTGGGGGAGAGAGCACAAAGTGCGCCGGTGGCGCGTGGTCGGTTGTCGGTTGTCCGTTCTCGGTTGGGTTGTGGGTTAAACGTAGGGCGGACTCTCAAGTCCGACCCGCGCGGGCCGAGGGGAAGCACCATCACTGCCAGCACAGCTGACGCGTAGAGCAGGCCGTCCCGCCTGCTCCCGACGGGCGTCTCGCCAGGCGTCTCGCGCGGCGGTGGTTTCGGTCAAAATGCCGAGGCTTGTAACCATCGCGGCGGCTGAGGCAGCCGCCGCGACAGTCGTATAGAAGTGTTCCTGCGTCAGAAGTTGATGCCGGAACTCACGTTGATGGTTCTTACTGGGGACAGCTCAACGAGGAGTACAGCATGCCGGCGTTTGAAGTGTTGGTTGTCGGTGAGAAATGAATGGCCTGACTTCCGGCAGTACCGTCCTGGCCGATGAGGCCGCCACAGGAGCCCGGATTGAAGTTGTATGTGTAGTACAAATCGACCCGGGAGTCGTAACACATCCAATATTCGGGTGTCGCAACGTTGTTGATGAGCGAGCTTGAACCGGCGGTAGTCAGGAGGTAGTTGTAGACGTCCTGGTAGCCGTTGATGCCAGTGAGTGCAATGAAACGCGCGGCAACCCCGGCGGTGAGCGGCGCAGAAAAACTTGTGCCGCTGAAAAGGCCATAGGCGGTCGTGCTGGAGTTGCTGGCTACGTAAATGTCGCAGCCCGGCGCGTAAATGCTCACGCACTGGCCCCCGTTCGATCCGCTATCACGTCCGACGGCGGCGGTATTGCCACCCGTCCACGTCTGCCAGCGGTAGTCGTTCATATCGCCGCCTGCGCCGAGCGACGTTCCCCCCACGGTGAACACTGTTCCGCTGTGATTCGTGTTTGTGTACGCCTGGCTCGCCGGCGCGAATTTACAGGCGTCGCCCGAGAAGTTGTTGGCACTGGCGAAGAATGGGATCAGTGTCGTCTGCACGCGGGCGCCTACTGCAATGTTCAATGTGGTGAAGTCGTTCGTCCAATCGCCGCGCCAGACGCTCAGGTTGGCTACGCCAAGCTGGAGACGGTGCGGGTCGCTGCTGCTGCGGATCCAGTTGACCGCGTTCACTAGATAGCTGGCAAAGCCGACGCCGGTACAGTCGAGTACACGTAAGGAGACGATATGCACCTTCGATGCGCCGACACTCGTCCCGCCGAGTACAGACGCCACCGCCGTACCGTGCCACGCATTCGCGTTCGCTGGACATCCATTCGTCGTGTCCACATAGCCCGGGTTGCTATCGCTGTCGAAGCCGTAAGACTCAACGCGGCTCGCCGGCTCGTTCAACGTGAACTGCTCGTGGTCGGCGCGGACCCCGGTGTCGATTACATAGGCGTTCACGTCTCGCGCCTCGGGGCACATGTCATACGTGCTGTCATGCGAAAAATAAGTCGGTTCGTCGAGCCGGTCCAGGTCCCACAGGTAATTGCCGTTCCAATTGGTTGATTGCGTTGCGGAAGTCGGAAAACTGATCCTGAAATCTTCCTCGACGACCCGCACGCGCGGGTCATTGGCGAGGCGTTCCGCACCGCTCACCGGAACGTTTGCCACGAAGCCGCGTGGATCTTCACGCCATTCCGTGACGATCTGCAAACCGTAGCTTTCCTGCAAGCTATTGACCACGCCGCGGTACGCGGCCGCAGAAATATTCGTATTGAGGAGCACCATATATCGGTCTGTGACACTGCCGGAATGGTGCCGTATGGTCGTGGTGGCGCCGGCAGAAAGCGTAAGCGACAGCGTGGCAAACGTAAAGAGAACGGCCTTTAATGTCTTGAACACAGAATTCTCCCTCCGGGTAATTTGTGTAGCGATTCCCTGCTGACGCGACGAAAGTCGCGAAATGCGATCAGAACTGCATGAGCGTCGCTCTTGAAGCCCGCGGCTGAGAAGAAAGTGCGCAAGAGCCGCAGTAAAGGAGGGCCGGTTCCTCTTGCCGTAGAGCCAGCTTTCCTTCGAATAACTAATGGCCGAAAGTCGCAAATGCAGGCATTCATTCCACGCGGCAATGATGGGCTGCCGGACTCATCGCCACAATGAACAGCTGTGGCCGCCACAAAAAGCCGCCTCCAGGTAGTTCATTGTCAGGGCACTGGGGCGTTTAAGAACTCCGGTCAATAGCCCTCCCTCTTGTCCACCACGTTCAGCAACGCCTCCCCCCGCTCGAAACGGGCCAGGTTCTCGAGGAAGCAGCGCATGGCCAGCTCGTGCGAGTCGTCGGTGTGGTCGGCGCAGTGCGGCGAGAGCAGCACGTTTTCGAGGGACCACAGGGGGTGGTCGGGTGGGAGGGGCTCCTCGGTGAAGACGTCGAGCGCGGCACCCTTGAGGTGATGCGATGCCAGCGCGGCGATGAGCGCTCCTTCATCGACGACGGCGCCGCGGCCGACGTTGATCAGCACCGAGCCGGGCTTCATCAGCCGCGGATCGACCAGTCCGCGCGTCGATCCGGTGAGTGGCGCGCAGACGACGACGTAGTCGGACTCGCGAAGCACCTCGTCGAGCGAGCCTTGCCGGCGCGAGAAGGGGATCACGCGCATGCCGGCGCATCGCGCCGCCACCGCCCGGCCGATCGATCCGTAGCCGACGATGCCGACTGTTTGTCCTTCGATGCGCTGAACGTTGAACGGCTCCCATCGCCGCAGCCGCATCAGCCGCGGAATGTCTTTGGCGAAGTGGAGGATCGCGGCGAGGACCCATTCCGCCAGCGCGGGGGCGAAGATCCCCCGGCCGTTCGTCACCGGGACGTCGAGCTCCGGGAAGAGGAGGTTCTCCACGCCGGCGGAGAGCGCGTGCACCCATTTCACGCTTGGAATCCGCGGCCAGACTTCGCGAAGCCGCGCTCCGGCGCGCGGGTGAACGAGCACGATCTCGGCATCACCGTCGGTGGCGTACTCGGGCAGCATCGAAAGCGGCGCGAAGTCCGGCGGTCCGAGGTAGAGCAGGCGCACGGGGGAACTCTATCGTGAGATGCCAAGTGAGTTCAGCGTAGTGGGGTTGGCGTATGCGTTAAAGCGCGCGCGGGACGCACGCGGTCCCAGGGAGGCGAGTACCAACAGATCGGGTGGGCCGCCGTTGACGGCGGCCCTTCGCGTGGGTTGGTGGTTAGAACTTCACCCCCAGAATCACCCTCCTGCTCGGCGACGCGTACCCCACAACCTCCTCATACTTCGCATTCGCCAGGTTCTCGATCTTCACGAACGGCGTCAGCCGCGAGAGCCGGTACTGCACATTCACGTCGACGGTGGTGTAGGCGCGGTTCGTCGTTCGCGTGAACGGCAGGACGGCGAGGTTGTCGTCGCGCTCGCCGGTGCGGAGGATGGCGAAGTTGGTATCGATGGCGCCGGTGCGGTAGCCGGCGGAGAGCGATCCGGAATGTTTCGGGCGGCGGAGCAGGCGCAAGCCCGTCGATTCGTCTTCGTTGCGGTGGAGGTAGGTGTAGCTGAAGGCGGTGTAGACGTTGGCGCTGACGTGCTGGGTGGCGCCGAGCTCGAGGCCGTCGCTGCGGACGCGGCCGATGTTCTGGGAGATGAAGGTGACCGGGTCGAAGGTGATGAGGTTGCGGTAGCGGGTGTTGAAGTAGGTCAGGGAGAAGAGGCCGTCGCGGCCCAGGGCGGCGTCGTAGCCGATCTCGTAGCTGCGGTTGCTCTCGGCGCTGAGGTTCGGATTGCCGAAGAAGGGGAAGTAAAGCTCGCCGAGGGACGGGGCGCGGAACCCGCGGCCGAAAGCGGCGCGCCACTTCGTGGTGCCGGTGACGATGGCGGCGGCGATGCGCGGCGAGGTCTGGGAGCCGAAGACGTCGAAATGGTCGTTGCGGACGCCGGCGCTCAGCTCGAAGCGTGACGTCTGTCCGATCGAATGGGTGTAGCGGTCCTCGATGAAGTACGAGTGGTCGGTGCGGCGTTTGTCGAGGAAGTTCGGGCCGAAGTTGGTGACGTCGTTGACGACGTCGTGCTCGTATTCACCGCCGGCGACGATGGTGCCGACGGGCGTGGTGAAGCGCGTGGTCAGGCGGGCGCGTCGGGTCTTGGCGTCGGTCGACGTCGACGTCGTGAACGGATCGGCGGGATCGTGAAAGTCGTCAACTCGGCGGTTGTCGGAGAGCGTCAGATCGGTGATGAACCGGCCGAGGGTGAGCGTGGCGGGGACGGCGATCTGCGTTTCCGTTCCGTTCTGGCGGCGGTCGAGGCTGGGGACGAGCGCCGTTCCGGCGGCGTTGGTGTTGAAGGGGATGCCGAGGTTGTAGGAGGTGTGGCGCGCGGCCGCGCCGAGGGAGAAGGCGTCGGAGGGGGACCACTTGAGGTTCGCGCCGCCGCTGTTCTGGTGGAAGTCGTCGTTCGGATTGAAACCGTCGTCGGTGCGGTGCTCGTAGGTGCCGGCCGCCGTCAACGTATCGCCGGCGAATGCGGCGTCGATCATGGCGTTGCGCAACCCATGGCTTCCGCTTTCGAAGTCGCCATGCACGCCGCTGCTCCTCGGCGCCGTCAGCACGTTGACCACGCCGGCCATAGCCTCAGAACCATAGAGGGCAGAAAACGGACCGCGGACGACTTCGATCTGTTCGACGCCGGCGGTGGAAAAGCGTCCCCAGTCGTAGCCCGAGAAGTACGGGTTGTTGAGGACGATGCCGTTCCACATCACCAGCGTCTGCGTCGATGCCGCGCCGCGGGTGAAGAGCGAGGTGGCCTTGCCGGGCGATCCGCTGCGGGCGAGGATCAGGCCGGGCACCTCGCGGAGGACGTCGGCGACGTCGAGCGCGGCGCGTTCGTCGATGTCTTTCTTCGTGATGACCGTGACCGCGGCCGGCGTCGCCAGCACCGTTTCGGGCAGAGACGACGCGGTCACGACTATCTGAGCCTCGATCAATTGTGAGGCATTGGTGGGTTGTGGGGTGGATTGAGCGAACGACGGGACGACAAAGAAGAGAGACAGTGCGAGAACACGCTTCATGACGACTCCTTCCCTCCGAAGAAGGCCGATCAAAAGTGGGTTCCGAGCCAGCCGGTCTCCTGGCTTCCGGGTCATCCTCGTCGCGCCGCCTTCCCGCATCAGGAGATGCAGTGGCTTGTCGTGGCACGAGTCGTCGCCGGTCACAGTGGCGGGGGCCGCGCCGGCATCACACCGGCTTCCCGTTCACTGACTCAGAGGAAATTGGGAAAGAACTGGCCGCATTATATGCGCGCTTCGCGCGCGTTGTCTGCGGCTTCGCCGCGTTGTCAGTTGTCTGCGCGCTGCGGCGCGCGTGGTCGGTGTGCAAACGCGGCGGTAGGCCCTCTGTCATTCTTTGCGTCGATCAGAATGACAGGGCGTTTTCGCGGCGCGTTCGCGTTGTCCACGCGTGCCGCAGCGCGCAGACAACCGACAACGCGGCGAAGCCGCAGATAACGCGCGAAGCGCCGTAGTTACGGCCTCGCCTTGAACTTCTCCCACAACAACGTCTGATTCGTATCCAACGTGATCTCTTCTCCGCCAATGAACAGCCGGCGAACATGGGTGACGATCTCCAGCGGATCGCCGTCCGTCATGATGATGTTGGCGAGCTTGCCGGTCTCCAGCGAGCCGATCTTGTCGGCCAGGCCGAAGATCTGGGCGGGGGCGATGGTGACCGAGCGCAGCGCCACATCCTTCGGCAAACCGAAGGCGGCGCAGGCGGCGGCTTGATACGGCAGGTTGCGGGCGTTGTGGGCGTCCTGCGACTGGATGGCGAAGGGGATGCCGGCGTCGTTCAGCGTTTTCGCGTTGGTGAAGACGAGGTCGTACGGATCGTCCTCGCGCGGCGGGAGTGACAGAATCGGGCCGAGGATCACCGGGATGTTGCGCGACTTCAGCTCGGGGATCACGCGGGCCACATCCTCGGCATCGGCGAGGATCACCTTCAGCTTGAACTCGTCGGCGAACTTCAGCGCGGCGCGGATGTCGCGCTCCAGGTTCGCGTGCATGACCACCGGCTCGCGGCCCTCGACGACCGGGACGAGCGCTTCCAGGATCACGTCGCGGTCGTTGCGCTTGATGTCAGGATGGTTGGTTCGCGCGGCGGTTGCTTTCGCGTACGCCTGAGCATCCTTAAAAACATCCCGCAGCTTATCGATCTGCTTGGTGTAGTTCTTCGTCGCTTCCTTGGCCGCCTCTTCGTCCTGCGGGACCTCGTCGAAAGAGTTCGTGCGCAGACGGGGGAAGTGGATGTGCATCGCCAGCGGCGCCTTGAGCGTCATCTCCTGCGGCGTCCAGCCGGCGAGCTGGATCATCGCGGACGATCCCGAGATGATTCCTCCCTCGGGTTCCGTGACGACGGTGGTGATGCCGTTGACGCGCGTGACCGGAATGACGTTGCTGTGCGGATTCACGGCGATCTCGGCGCGCGCGTTGGGATTGATGTCGCCCAGCTCGGCGGTGTCGACCGTGCCGGGGACGGCGCTGATCTCCTCGAGGCCGACGTGCGAGCCGCTGTCGATGAGGCCGGGATAGACGAAGAGCCCCGTGCCGTCGATGACGGTGGCGTTGGCGGGGATGGCCACGTTCGCACCGACGGCGGTGATGACGCCGTGATCAAAAACGATCGTTCCGTTCGGAATCGCCGCCGAGGTGACCGGAACGATGGTGGCGTTGCGGATGGCCACCAGCGGCTTCCTGCCGGGGCTGTTGATGATGACCGATTGAGCGAAGGCGGACGACGCCACGAGCATCGCGGCGATGACGATCTTAGTTTTCATCGGTCACCTCCGGCTTCGTCTCGTCGTCGCTCTTGCCGGGACGGCCTGGCTTCTTGTTCTTCGCTTCGTCGTCCGCTTCTTTCTTCAAACGATCCGCCTTCTCTTTTGCCATCGCTTTGCGCATGGCCAGATCGTGCTGGCGATCGAAAAGGATCTCGCCGTCGACGAGGGTCGTTTCGACGCGGGAGTAGGTCGAGAACGGATGGCCGGTCCAGATGACGATGTCGGCGTCTTTGCCGACGTCGATCGATCCGAGGCGGTGGTCGAGGCGGAGCTGCCTGGCGCCGTTCAGCGTGCATAGCTTCAGCGCTTCTTCTTCCGAGAGGCCGCCATACTTCATCGCCTTGGCCGCGTCCTGATTGAGGTGGCGGGCCAGCTCGGCCGAATCGGAGTTGACGGAGGTCAGCACGCCGGCCTTTGTCATCAGCGCGACGTTGTACGGAATCGCGTCATACGCCTCGGCTTTGAATCCCCACCAGTCGATGAACGTGCCGCCGCCGACGCCGTGCGCGGCGATCTCTTTGGCAACTTTGTAGCCCTCGAGCACGTGCTGCAGCTCGCGGATCTTGAAGCCCTGCTCGTCGGAGACATTGAGCAGCATCATGATCTCGTCGGCGCGGTAGCAGTGCGAGTGGACGTCGATCTTCCCCTTGAGGATGTCGACCATCGTCTCCATCAGGATGTCGTGCCGCGGCGGGATCGGGTTCTCGCCTCGTTTCTTCCGCGCCTCATATTCGTCCCAGCGCGCGGTGTAGTCCTTCGCGTCGATGAACGACTGCCGGATCACTTCCTCCACCCCCATGCGCGTCTGCGGATACTGCGCGGGGATGCCCGGCGGCGGACGGAAGTTGGAGGATTTCGGATTCTCGCCGAGCGCGAACTTGATCGTGCGGGGAGCATCGGCGATCGGCCATTCCGAGACCGGATGTCCCCACTTCCACTTCACGATCTGCGACTGCCCGCCGATCGGATTCGCGGAGCCGTGCAGCACCAGCGCCGTCGTCGTCCCGCCGGCGAGCTGGCGGTAGACGTCGATGTCTTCGTTGTTCAGCACGTCGCGGATGCGCACCATGCCGGTATTCGGAAGCGAGATCTCGTTCACGCTCCCCTCGACCGCGGTGTGGCTGTGCGTGTCGATGATCCCCGGCATCACGAACTTGCCCGCCGCATCGATGACCTGCGCGCCGGCAGGCGCCGTGACCTGCGCGTTCGTCCCCACCGCCGCGATCTTCCCGCCGTGAACGAGGATCGATCCATGCTCGATCCTGCCGTGCGAGACGGTGAGGATGGTGGCATCGCGGATGACGATGTCCTGGGCACTCGCGACGGTTGCGATCAAGATGAACGCCAGCGCGAGGAGTGGTTGTCGGTTGTCGGTTATCGGTTTGTAGTTGGAATTGGAGTTGAAGCGCGAAGTCTGATCCGCGCCAACTGACAACCGACAACCGACAACCTCTTTTAGCCTCTTCATTTCCTGCTCCCCGTGAACGGGAACGTGCCGAGCGTCGTCGATACGGTCCCTTCCATGTTCGCGCCGTGCAGCGTGCCGTGGAAGACCCAGTCGCCTGCCTCTTCCTTGCCGCGGCCGGCGATCGAGAACTGCACCGTGGTGCCGTCGAACGTGCCGTTGCCGATGTCGCCCGCGCCGCGGTCGCCGGAGAACGTGCCGCTGATCTGGCCGTTCTCGACGTGCAGCGTGGCGGAGATGTTCACGTCGCCCGCGGTGGCCTTGACCACAAAGCTCCAGGTGCCGTCGACGCCGGTCGATGCCGACGTCGCCGGCGTTCCCGCCTTCTTCTTCTCATCCTCGGTTGGCACTTTTGCCTCGCGGCCATCGACGAAGATCCGCTTCACCTTCGACTCCTTGTCGAAGATCGGCTTGTCGGTGATGACGAGGTTGGCGATCTTGCCGCGCTCGAGAGAGCCAAGCTGGCGGTCGATGCCGATGATCTTGGCAGGATTGATGGTGGTCGCTTTCAGCGCATCGTCGGCGGAGAGACCGTTCTCGATGGCCTTGCGGATGCCGGGGAGATAGTCGCCGCTCTTACCCGCGCCGCTGACGAGCGCGAAGAGGACGCCGTTCTTCGCCAGAACGGCCGGGGTTGTCGGCGCGAGCTGGCGGTCGCGGATGACGCGCAGCGGCTGTCCCTCGCGATCTTCTTTCGACGTCGGCGCGACCGGCCATTTCGTCGAGACCAGCAGCGGCGCTCCGAGCGCCTTCAGCTCGTCAGCCATGCGATAGCCCTGACGGGCGCCGGAGATGATCAGCCTCACGTTGAACTCTTTGGCGATCGCCTCGGCGCGCCGCATCATCAGATCGCTGTCGGCGACGAATACGACCGGCACCTCGCGCCGCAGCACGCCGCCGAGGGCGTCGAGCGACGGGCTCTCGTCAGGGCGCTTGTAGCCGGCCGGGTTTTTGTCGTAGATCGCATGCGCCGCGACGTGTTGCTGCGCGTCCATCAGCGTCTGGCGGATGTACGAGATCACGCCCATGAGCGAGTCGGGATAAGTCCAGGCCGGACGGGGATTGAAGGAGATCTGCTGCGTGGCCGGATTGCGGATCACGCGCGATTCCATCGTCCCGTCGCCCCTCGCGTCGCCGAGGTTGATGGCGACGGACTGGCCGTTGAAAATGCCGAAGGCGGGCGCCGTGACGATCGTCGTCACGCCGGTGGCGCGCTTGGCTTCGACGTCATCGTCGGAGAGCTTGGCCTCGCGGAAGGCGAGAAAGGCCGGCCCGGTCTCCGGAAGTTGCTCCGGGGGAGCGTTGCGCGCGCCGCCGCCACCACCTCCGCGCCGTCGCGGCACGCTGGCACTCGGAAATCCGAGCGAGGTCTGCGCGTCGATGAGGCCGGGGTAAACGTGAGCCCCCTTCACATCGATGATCGTGGCGTCGAGCGGAATCACCACGGCGCTGCCGACCGCTTCGATCAGCCCGTCGCGGATGATCACCGCGCCGTTCGGAATCTCCGGCCCGCTGACCGGATGAACCGTTCCGCCCGTGATCGCATACACGCCCGGCGCGTCGGCAAAGCCCGGCCACGCGGCGAGAAGAAGAAGGAGGAAACTCGAAAAACAGAGGAAACGCCTGGACATTCGCACCTCCGCGGCGCGACATGATACGGGATTTGACTCCTCTATCCCCCTTCGCTACGCTCACCGGACTCCATGGTCCTCTTCAACTACGCCACCAAAGAGATCACTGCGAAGATTGTCTATTACGGCCCGGGTCTCTGCGGCAAGACGACGAATCTGCAGTTTGTCTACGACTCGCTGCCGTCGAACAACAAGAGCAAGATGCTCTCGCTGGCCACGAAGACGGATCGCACGCTCTTCTTCGACTTTCTCCCTCTCGACCTCGGCAAGATCCGCGGCATGCGCACCAAGCTGCAGCTCTACACGGTGCCGGGGCAGGTCTACTACAACTCCACGCGGCAGCTCGTGCTGAAGGGGGCCGACGGCATCGTATTCGTCGCCGACAGCCAGGAACACGCCATCGACGCCAACCTCGAGTCGCTGCAGAACCTCGAGGACAACCTCAAGCGGCAGGGCGTGCGCATCCGCGAGATTCCGCTGGTGCTGCAGTACAACAAGCGCGATCTGCCCAACGCCTTGCCGGTCGCGGGGATCGACGCCGAGGTGAACAAGCTCGGCGTTCCGCATTTCGAGTCGGTGGCGACGACGGGCCTCGGCGTGGAAGAGACGCTGAAGGGAATCACGCAACTGGTCCTGGCACATCTCGTCAAGAAGTACGGGCTGGAAGGCTCCGAGCCGCTCGAGCGCGACATCCAGATTCTGAATGCCACGGTCGCCGAGGATCCGAAACCTCACGATTCGTTGTGGGATGAGGACGATGTCTTCGATACCTCTCCGCCTCCTCCCCCCTCGGCGTTCACGCTCGACGACATCAGCGGCGCCGATGACATCCCGCTCGTTCCGACGGAACTGATCGGCTCTTCGCCCCCTCCGCCGCCGTTACCGTCGCCTCCGCCGGCCGCCGAACCGTTCGACGATTTCGAAGACTACTTCGCCAGCCCGCCGCCGATGCCCGCACCACCGCCGCCATCGTCATCGGGTATCTCGGTGCGCGGCTCTACATCGGCCCTTTCCCCGTTGAGCGAACCAACCGAGGTGCCGATGATGTCGATCGAGATCCCGCTCCCCGAGGGCATCCTCAACTCGCTCCCCGACCTCAGCGCCACCGCCGAGCGCCGCGCCACCGACGGACTGGTCAAGGAAGTGACGGTCCCTCTGAACCTGACGATGGACGAGCTCCGCCAGCATCGGCGACTCCGTTTGAAGATCACGCTGGATGTGAATCTGCTGTCGTAGGGCGAAAATCAGAAGGCAGAAGGCAGAAAGCAGAAGTGAAAACCGGTGGCGTCCGCCTTTCTGCCAATCCGAAATGTTGCTGATGTGTGCGGCGTTGTCCGAACCGCCGAGGGCCACTTCTGCCTTCTGCTTTCTGCCTTCTGCCTTCAAACGGAGGAGTGGCCGAGTGGTTTAAGGCAGCGGTCTTGAAAACCGCCGTACCTGCAAGGGTACCGTGGGTTCGAATCCCACCTCCTCCGCCAATCGCCAGTTCTGCTGCTTGCCCGGAAAGCCGGCACCCGCCGCGTTGATGTGCACGTCGCTGAAGATCGGTCGAGCGCCGAATTGGGCTCTCGTCCCACCATCGCCGCCCCTGCTGCGAGTCAAGGTGCAGAGCGCGCGGACCTCCGGCGCTGCTCGAGCGTCAGCTCCCAAACACCGTGCCCGGGATAGGCCACGTGGAGCGCGGCGCGTCTCGGATCGAACCGAAGCGCCGACGCCGCGACATGTTCACCGACCGGTCCCTTGACCTCCGTCCAATGCGCGCCGCCGTCGGTGGAGTGGAAGAGGCCCTGGCCATACTGAAAAACGGCGACCCAAATGGAATTCTCGTCGAGCGGATCGACAGCGAGCGATGAGGGATAGACGCCGCCAGGAAGGGTCGCAGCAGTCCACGTGGTGCCGCGGTCGTCGCTGCGCTCCGGGCGCGGACTACCGCCGTTAGCGCCGATGCGGTAGACGACCGATCCGTTGGACGGAGCGACTACAATGCCGCGCGTCCCGTTGATGAAGCCGCCCGGCTGCAGATCGCTCCACGTGTTGCCCCCATCACTGCTTCGATAGAGGTGATCCTCGCCGGCTGCATAGACCCATCGCGGATCGCTCGCGTCGATGGCTAGATAGTTGCCCCTGACGCCGAGGTTTTGCCACGTGTCGCCGCCGTCAAAGCTTCGATCGATACCGTTCGCGCTGACGAATACCCTCCCGGCGGTTTTCGGATCGGCCACTACGGCATTGAGAAACGTGTTGTTATGGACGGCGGTCCACTTCGCCGCGCCGCGCCTGCGGCGGTAGAGCGTCGACCCTCTGAAATCCGTTGCGGCGTAGACCGTTCCGGCGGCGTCGATGGCGATCTGGCCGATCTCGACATCGATATCCCCCGGCACGCGTTGCCATGATGCGCCGCCATTCGTGCTGTAGGAGACGCTGGCGTGAATGGGCGTGCCACCGTAGAACGAGTCAGTCGTCGCTGCATAAAGGATGTCGGGATTGCTTGGATCGACGTCCATGGCCAGGATGTTCGTGGCGATGTCGTGCAGATCGATCGGCCGCGACTCTCCCAATCCGCGGTCGACCACTTCGTAGAGCCCCTGGTTCGTTGCGGCGAATACGGCCGGCTGCGTGCCGCCGAAATCGAGTGCATTCACGTCCGAATCCGGCAATTGCGTGCTCGCCCACACCAGTCCCGAGTCACCGCTGCGGAACATGCCGTTCGACGTCCCGAGAAACAGCCGGCCACGCTCGGGATCGATCGACAACGAGCGAACCTGCGCCGGCGGCTTGGTGGCTGCGGAGCTCCAGGTGAAGCCGCCGTCCTGCGAGATGAGGAACGCCGAGCCGAAGCGCTCCGTGATCCCGTAGTGCGTGAATGGGAAACGCGAGTCGAAGACGACGCCCGCAGATGGAAGCACTCCGGTTGAGTGCTCCCAGGTATTTGTACCGTCGTACGACTCCACGCGCCCGGCGATGTCCGAGTAGGGTCCTGCCGCAAACAACCGCCATGGCGAGAACGGATCGATCGACACCTCGTTCATGCACTGCGACAACCCGAACAGGCCTGCGGTGCTGCCGCTTCCAAGTCACCCCTCCGTCGGTCGACTTGTAGAGGCCGTAGACCGGTGGAAAAATCGGTTCAATTCCGGCAATGCAGCCGCCTCCGGCATAGAGCGTGTCGGGATCGCGCGGATCGATCAGCAGCGTCGGCTCGTACATGCCAGCGAACTCACGGTGAGGATCGATCCACGTTATCCCGCCGTCCACGGTCCGGTGGAGGCCGACCGACGGGCTCAACGCCCACGCCTTGTTCGGATCAGAAGGGTGGACGACCAGGCTCACCACGCCCGATAACGGTCCGCTGACGTTCGACCACGTCGCGCCGCTGTCGGTGCTGCGAAAGACGCCGCCGGAACTGCCCACCCAGATCACCGCGGGGTTGCTCGGTGCGACGACTACTGCGTTCACCGCGCCGCCGACCGGCCCGGACGAGCTCCAGCCCGCGAATGATGTCGATGCGATGAAGAGGAGAGCGAAGAGAGGGAAGCGAGTCATGATTTCGAAATGACGGCACGTGTCGTCGGCATGTTTCTAAGCCTACTTGAACGATGTAGCCCGCAGCGAGCTGGACCTTTTTTCGGCGGAGCAGAGTGGTTCGAAAGTCCTTGAGGTGCCAGGCCTTCGTTTTTCGGAAAATCCTTGAGGTGCCAGGCCTTCGTTTTTCGCATGATGCTAAGTTACTGAGCCAAAACCCCTTACTGGACGCCGATTTCAGGTTTGGATCGGTGCGATCGTTATTTGGACCAATTGGCTATCGGCCGGCGTGGCAAAAGAAGCGCGAAACGAAGGTCTGACCCTTCGGTCCCACGCACTCAGCCAGCGCGCACGGCGGGCAGCGCTGGGTTACTTCGGAATCGCGCCTGAAAAGACGTATTGCTGCAGGAGCGCGATGAGCCCAATCAGGGCGGCACCGGCGACCGAGTGCCACCAGATGCGGCGGAAGATCGGGCCGAGGGCGTGCGAGCGCTCGTATTCGTCCTCGTAGCATGCGGCGCAGGCCACCATGATCGATTGTGCGTCGATCATCTTCCCCATCACGCCGCCGGTGGAGTTCGTGGCCGTGATGAGAACTTCGTTGAGATGGAGTTGCTGCGCGGTGATGCGCTGCAGGCTTCCAAAGAGCGCGTTCGAGGCCGTGTCGGATCCTGTCAGGAAGACACCGAGCCATCCGAGGTATGCGGCGAAGAACGGGTACATGACTCCGGCAGAGGTGAAGGCCAGGCCGAGGACGGCGTCCGTTCCGGCGTAGCGCGTCAGGAACCCCAGTCCGAGCACCTGTACGATCACGAGCACGGGAATCTTCATGCGCCGCGCCGTGCGCGCGATCGCTTCTTTCCATTGCGCGGCGGTCAATCCCAGAAACAGCGCCGACAGGAGTGCGGCCACGAAGACGCCCGTTCCCGCCGCGGACAACCAGTTGATCGTGAACGTCGCCGCTTCCGGTTTCGCGTCCGGCTTGGCCACCGGCGGCATGCGTTGAACCTGCTTGTGCAGACGCGGCATCTCCCAGACGGGCAGCGACAGGGAACCGGAGAACTTGCCGCCGAGGATCGTCGTCTCAAACGTCGCGCCCTTCATCGACTCGTTGAGCATCTTCTTGAACGGGGGGCTTCCCCACAACGCGCAGCACAGAATGAGAATCATCCACGGAATCCAGGCGCGAATCGTTTGTCCGGCCGTGTACTGGTACTCCGGCGGCACGGCTGTCACCGCACCGTTCGGAGCGCCGGCCGCGGCCATCTCCGATCTCAGAAGGAACCGGCTCTTCGGGTGCCAGACGTAGCGAAGGAAGAGCGCCGTGCAGACGACGGAGAAGACCCCGGCGATGACGTCGGTCATGAGGTGGAGCTGGTTTGTCCCGGAGGCGAAGTACTGCATGGCCGCGAACGTTCCGCCGGAGACGAGCGCGCCCGGCCACACCTCGAACGCCTGCCGCCAGGTGCCGCCCTCCATCTTTACGAAGGTGACGACGAGCCAGAACGGAACGAGAATCGAGACCCAGGGGAGCTGGTGCCCGGCCATCGTGGAGAGTTGCAACTGATCGAGTCCGCTGACGGCGGCCAGGGTCACGATCGGCGTTCCGATCGCGCCCCACGCCACCGGCGCGGTGTTGGCGAGAAGATTGAGCACCGCGGACTGAAACGGCGTGTAGCCAAGGCCAACCATGACCGCGCCGGCGATGGCCACGGGCGTACCGAAGCCCGACGTTCCTTCGATGATCGCGCCGAACGAGAAGGCGATCAGCAACACCTGCAGCCGCCGGTCGAAGGAGATATGGACGATCGATTCCTTGACGATCTCGAACTTCCCGGTGATCACCGTCATCGTGTAGAGAAACATCGCCGCGACGACGATCCAGATGATGCCGAGGAGCCCCGACAGACTTCCGAGCACGAATGCCGATACCGCGGAGACGAGCGGCATCCTGAACGCAAGGCAGGAGACCAGGAAGGCGGCCAGCACGCCGTAGAACGCGGCATAGGGCGCGGCCAGGCCGAAGCGCCGGATACCGCGTTGATCGCGATGAGGGTGTATCGCGATGAAGTAGAGGAGGACGAGGATCGGAACGGCCGCGAGAAGCGTGGAGAGCAGGACGCTGCCGGTCGGGTTGTAATTCTGATGGTACATACCCGCTGCCTCCGCCAGTCTGAGGATCGTGGGGACCGTCGATTGCGTTGCAGCTCTAACGATACGCTGCAGCGTTACCGTTTGGGAAGGTGGCCAGCGTACACGTTGGACATACTCACCGAGACTCCCGTGCCGGCCGATCTGGCGACGAAGAATGTGGTGACCTTGCTCACCGGGTATTTGCAGTGATTGATCACGAACACCGCGACCTCGTCGGCGCGCATTTGCTTTTCCTCCGCGGAGGCCGAGAGAAGAGGAGAGTTGATCAATTGGACCGACACGATCGCGCCCTTGGAGTAGTTGACGTAGACCTGTTTCTCGTTGAATTGCGCCGCGATCTGATCGCGCAGCGCCATGAAGTCATGAAACTCTGCAAACTTCTGGCATGAAGCGCACAGAACCAGAGCGGCCAGCAACAGCGCTCGTTTGAGCATGTGCGCTGAGTGTACGACGAACTAAGCCAACACCGCTCAGCCGATCAGGGCATCAACGCCGGTGAGCATCTCGGCTTGAAAATCGTCGCGCCGCCACGGCTTTCGCAGGACGCCCTCGAGCAGCGAGATGCCGACCTCGATCACGTCGGCGTCCTGCGCTCCCAATTCGTCGGCAACCCATCGGGCAAGACGATCCTCGGGGACCTCGAGCAGTGCGGCCACTTGAACGGGCGTCAGGCGCAGATCATCGAATCGCTTAGAGCGCTCGGACATCGATCGCCACGATACGACATTAGGGGAACGCATCTGTCACGGCGGCGTGACCATGGGCGGACGAATTGGTCAAGCCCGCCACGCGTCTCAGCTCAGGCGGCAAAGAGCGTGGTTCGTACACGCCCGATGCGTTGGCCGGCCAAGCCATCTCTTCTCCTCACGCCACGGCGGCGAGCACAGCCGCCTTCGCGTATTCTCCGCTGATGAGTCGAGCTCGGAAGAATCAACCCAACCGATTCCCTGCCACACGCGCGGGGCGGGTGGTCATCTATTGCGTACTGGCGGGAGCGATGGTGATCGCCTTCCATTCCGGCGTTCAGGCGCTCTTTCCGCTGGCCAACGATTTGAGCCCGTCGGGCGATGACTGGTGGTCCTACCATCACTTCGCGGTCAGTGTTCTCAACGGCGGCATGAGCATGCCGGCCGTGCAGGGCCCGTACACGCGTCCGGGCGGATTCGGATACGTCTACTTTGTCGCCGCCGTGTACGCATTTTTCGGCGTGCGCTCGCAGGCGGTGTACCTCATCCAGACGTTCCTGCTCGCTCTTTCCGTGCTTGGCTTCATCCACGCGTTTCGCCGGCGCTTGACTCCGTTCTATCTTCTTGCCTACGGCCTGCTGGTCATCGTCTTTTTCTACCTGGATCACTTTCGCTTCTATACCTTCCGGCTCCTCAGCGAGAACCTGCTGATCTTTCTGCTCGCTCCGCTTTTCATCGCGTTGGAGCGACTGCTGTCCAGCGGTTCCCGGCTCGCCGCCGCCGCGACAGGGCTTCTTGCCGGCGCCTGCTTCCTCGTGCGTCCGAATACCCTGTTCCTCGCGCCGGCTTGGGCGCTGCTGCTTTTCTACCAGAAGAGGGACAGGCGCACGATCATCAACGGCGCGATCCTGATCGCGGGCGTGGTGGTCATGGCGGGCCTGATCCTTTGGCGCGATTACGCGGCGACGGCGGCATTCGGTCTCCGCCTGGTCACGACGCGGCAGGACTGGCTTCACCCATCGTCGATCGGCGGCGCCTTCCCGTTCTATGGCCGGAGAATTCTCTACGTCCTCGGATACCTGCACGGGCTGGTCCCCGAGTTCGGATCGTTGTGGTACTGGTACGCGGCGTGGGCGGGCGTGCTGCTTCTGGTGGGATGGTCTCTTCGAAATCGGCGGATCGACGATCTCGACCTGGCCGCACTCGTCTTCCTGTCTGCTTATTTCGGTCCGCTGATCGCGGTAGCCGACATCACGAACTACGGCATTCGGATGCTCACGCCGGCGATGCCCATCGTCCTATACCTGGCGGTGAGGGGTGCGATGTTGACTCTCTCGCGAGGCAAGCGCGTTGGCGTGGAGGACGAGTGAGTCTGAAGGGCTCACGCGGAGGCGCGGAGTGCGCGGAGAAAGAAGTTCCTCATCTCCTCCGCGCCTCCGCGTCTCCGCGTGAGTTCAAGCACCTCTCTGGTGCATGATGTCGCCCGAATGGCTGCAATGAGCTCGATCGGCACGGCGTTCTCCGCCACCGCGCTCTATCTCATCACCGCTTGCACGCTGGGGTTTCTGGCGCACCGGTTCATCCGGCCGATGTCGAAGACGGCAGCGCTCATCCTGCTGCTCCTTCCCCTCTGTTTCACAGGACGGGCTCTGCTCACCGGCCGCGTGTACGCGCCGATCGATTTTCCGTACGTGGCGCAGCCGCTGCTGCCGTTTCGCGGCGATTTCGGGGTCACGGGGCTGCATAACGGGGTGCTCAGCGATGTCTACAGCCTCAACATCCCGTGGCGGTACGCGGCGCGGCTGGCGATTCTCCGCGGAGAGTGGCCCTTGTGGAATCCGTATGTGGCGGCGGGCGACATTCTGGCCGCGGCGGCGCAGCCGACTCCCTACGAGCCGCTCTTTCTGATCAGTCTCCTGCTCCCGATGCCGGTGAGTCTGACCTTTCTCGCGGCGATCACGTTCTTCCTCGGCGCGTTGCTCATGTTCCTCTTCCTGAGAGAGATCGCCTGCTCGGAGCGGGCGGCGCTGCTGGGAGCAGCGGCATGGACCTTCTGCGGTTTCCTGGTCTTCTTTCTCGACTGGGTGATCACGCCGGTGAACGTCTGGTTCCCTCTGGTCCTTCTTGGCGTGAGGAGGATGGTCCGCACCCCGGGATTGCGCGCCACGAGCATCCTGACGGTGGCGTTTTCGATGATGCTTCTCAATGGCCATCCGGAGAGCGCGCTTCACATCGTCGCCGTCGGCCTGGTGTGGGCGGCGGCGGAGTTATGGCGTGTCCGGTTCCGTGGGATGACGCGATCCATACCGCTGGCGATTGCCGGCGGCGTCCTTGCCCTTGCCATTACCGCGATCTACATGCTTCCGATCGTTGAGGCCATCCCGCAAACGTCGGAGCACCGTTTCCGGGAGAACGTTTTCGCGCACGCGAGGCGGTCAGGGACGCCGGCCGAGGTGATGCAGAGACTGTTGCGGCAGTTCGTGCCGTTCATCGTCGGTGAGCCGCAGAGGGAATGGCATCCCAGGGATAACGAGCTCAATGTGATCCCGGAGAGCATGTATGTCGGCAGCGCGGCTCTGGCGCTGGCAGTCTTCGGCCTCTGGCGTTCGCGATGGCGCGGCAAATGGCTGGTGTTGGCGCTGGTGCTCTCCGGAGTCGCGGTCGGTATCCAGCTCCCCCCTTTCGGTGACCTTCTCGCCAAACTGCCGCTGTTCGACATCGCCCTCAATGAACGGTTGATTCTGGCCTCGGCATTGGGACTGTGCATTCTTGCGGCGCTCGGTGTCGACGCCATCGTCAATGAGCCAAACGGGCGCCGGCCGGCGTTGGCCGCCTTCGCCGTCTTCTTATTTCTTCTCGCGCTTAGCGTCTACCTGTATCCCGGGATGCGCGCCCGTGGCCTGACAGCCGGGTATCTATACGGGGCGATCGCGCTCCTCCTGGTACCGCCGATTCTTGTTGCCGCGACAGCCTCGTTGCGCCGCCCCGCGGTCCTCGGGCTCGCGCTTCTGATCATCGTCGCCGGCGAGCGTACGTTGCAATCAGGCGATTTCAACCCCACGCTGTCAGCCAGGATGTTTTATCCGGCAGTTCCGCTCTTCAGCCATCTCCAGCATAGTGACGATCCATACCGGATCGTCGGGGTTGGTGACGTTCTTCCGCCGAACATCGCCACCATGTACCAGATGGAGGACGTGCGCGAATACTCGGCCATGACCTTCACCGCGAATTACGATCTGCAGTTGTTGTGGTCCGCCCACCAGCCGGTCTGGTCGAATCGGGTCGACGATCTCACCGCGCCGTTTCTGTCACTGATGAATGTCCGGTATGCCTTCGCCGAGGACTCCATCGTGCCACCGCCACAATGGTCCTTTGTCGCGGCTGACCGCGGGACGCAGCTATTGGAGAACCACAGCGTTCTCCCGCGTGCATTCATCCCCAAGGCGGTCACGATCGGAGACAACCCCTTCATATGGGAAGGGATCCTGAAGGAGAAAGACTTCGGCGCCCGTGGCTGGATCGTCGTTCCGGGAGAGAGTCCTCGGCAGGAACCGAATGGGTCGGGATCATTGACGGTCCGAAAAGAGGGAATGGGAGCTCTGGCAATCCGGGCGCATCTCGACTCGAACGCGTGGGTAGTGGTGTCGGAGACGGCGTGGAAGGGATGGCGCGGGTACGTCGATGAAAAGCCCGCCAAGCTGAGAACCGCGGACGGAATGTTTCTGGCGATGTATCTCCCAGCCGGCGATCACGAGGTTCGCCTGATCTATTGGCCGCGTTCCTTCGTCGTCGGTCGAGCGATCACGGTAACCACGCTCTTACTGATCGGATTTGGCTCGGCGATCGTGTTGCTGCGCCGTCGCCGAGGGGCGTTGAAAGCTGCGGTGTCATAGTGCGGGCCATCGACTCCAAGCTCTTCGTTCTCTCCGCGGAGATCGATCATGAGGTCGATGACTACCGCGCCTCCGTCCCCGCAATCCGCGGCGCGGAGTCGATCGCCTTCCGGACGCCGGTGACGATATTCATCGGCGAGAACGGATCGGGGAAGTCGACACTCATCGAGGCCATCGCCATCGCCGCGGGATTCAATCCCGAGGGAGGATCGAAGAACTTCCTGTTTGAAACGGTGCGAAGGGAAGTGGAGCTCGATCCGCTGGTGCGCCTCGTGCGCGCGCCGCGGCGTCCGTCCGACGGCTACTTTCTTCGCGCCGAGAGTTTCTTCAACGTGGCCACGGAGATCGACCGCCTCGGCGTCACGCGCGGATACGGCGGCCAGTCGCTCCACGAACAGTCGCACGGCGAGTCCTTCATGGCCCTGCTCCTCAACCGCTTCCTCGGCGACGGTCTGTACGTCCTCGACGAGCCCGAAGCCGCTCTCTCCCCGATGCGCCAGCTATCGATGCTGGCCCGCATCCACGACCTCGTCCGCGCCGGCTCGCAGTTCATCATCGCCACCCACTCGCCAATCCTGATGGCGTATCCCGACGCGACGCTCCTTCTGATGGAGCAAACGATCCACGAGGTGGCCTACGAGGAGACAGAGCACTACATGGTGATGCGCGACTTTTTCAATCATCGCGCGGCGATGTTGCGGGAGTTGATGGGGTAGTTGCCTCCCACACCCACTTCGGCGTAACTTTCCCCCATACATGAAAACGCTACGTCCGGTCGTCACCGCGGTGATGCTTGTGTTCCTTTTGTGGCCGGTGGTCGGCAAAGCCGCCACTCCGCCGAAACCATCCGCCGCGTACGAGTGGCTGGACATCTCGCTGGAGGCCACGGCGCGGGAGGTCGATCGGCATGGGGCGCGGCCGACGATCATCTCGCGGACGCTGGCCATCGCGCTGACGGCGATGTATGACGCGTGGGCGGCGTATGACGACAAGGCGGTCGGGACGCGGCTGGGGGGGACGTTGCGGCGGCCGGCGGGGGAGCGGACGCTGGCGAACAAGGAGAAGGCCATCGCGTATGCGACGTATCGGGCCCTGATCGATGTCTACCCCGAGGACAAGGCCTGGATCGATGAGCAGATGCGGGGGAAGGGGTTCAATCCCGATGACGCATCGACCGATCCTTCCACGCCGCAGGGCATCGGCAATCTCGCGGCGCGGGCGGTCTGCGCGTACCGGCATCACGACGGGGCGAATCAGTTCGGGGATGAGGTCGGATCGAACGGGGTCCCGTACTCCGACTACACCTACTACGCGCCGGTGAACACGGTCGAGAAAGTCAACGATCCGAACCGGTGGCAGCCGATCCCGTTCGTCAACCCGAAGGGGGGCACCATCGCGCCGGGCTTTCTCACGCCGCACTGGTATCGGGTCAAGCCTTTCGCGCTCGATCGCAGCGATCAGTTCCGGCCTCCGGCGCCGCCGCGTGTCGACTCCGAGCGGTTGCGCAAGGAGACGGACGAGAACATCGCCTTGAACGCGGGCCTGACCCCGGAACAAAAAGCAACAGTTGAGTTCATGCGCGATGGTCCGCGCTCCACCGGCCAGTCGGGGCACTGGTTGAAGTTCGCCCAGCTCGTGTCGAAGCGCGATCACAACGACCTCGATCGCGACGTGAAGCTGTTCTTCACCGTCGGGAACGTGGCCATGGATGCCTTCATCGCCTGCTGGGAGGCGAAGCGCTACTACGACACCTCCCGCCCGTGGACGCTGGTTCGTTATTACTACGCGGGAAAGAAAATCACCGGGTGGGCCGGGCCGGGCAAGGGAGTTGTGGAGCTGCCGGCCGAGGAGTGGCATCCGTATTCGCCGTTCACGTTTGTGACGCCGCCGTTTCCCGGCTACGTTTCCGGCCACAGCACGGTCAGCGGGGCTTGCGCGAAGACGCTCGAGTTGTTCACTGGAAGCGACGTGTTTGGCGAGGTGGAGCGGCGGAGGGCCGGGGTCATCACCGAGGCGGATATCGATTGCGCAACGATCCAGGCGCGCGATGGCAAAGCGGCCAATGCCGTGAACTGTGACGTCGAGTTGAAGATGCCGACATTCACCGCCACCGCGGAGATGGCCGGCATTTCACGAGTGATGGGCGGCTATCACATCCAGGCTGACAACATCGAGGGCCTGGCCCTCGGGCGGAAGGTCGCGCAGTTCAGTTGGCCGCGCATCCGCGCCTACTTCGACGGCACCGCTCCGGCTGCGAGGGACTAGCGCGTGAATCGCCGCCTGCTCTGGTTCCTGCTGGTGATCGTCGCGGCATTGGCGCTAGTGGTAGTCATCGTTCCGGCGTGGGTGATCCAGCCGTTCCGGCCGCAGTCGCCGGTCGGACTGGAAATCTCGTTCGTGCTGAAACGCATCGCGCCGTTCGTCACGATCGCGGCGTTGCTCGCCTGCGTCGCATTGGTCGTGACGCTTTGGCACGGTGCGCGGTGGAGCAGGGTGTTTCTGGTCATCCTCCTGCTGCCTCCCGTGTTCAGCGCATGGTTTGCGCGGCAGAACCATTTCGAGTGGATGTTCAACCCGCTGGCGAATGCCGGCTACACGCGGGCTGATGCGGCGACGTTCGTCGGTGACGGCGATCTGGTCATGGCCGTCGCCCGCAATGGCGAGGCGGTTGCCTATCCTGTCCGGCAGCTCGCCTACCACCATCTCGTCCAGGACACGGTCGGCCGTGTGCCGATCGTCGTCACCTATTGAACGCTCTGCCACACCGGTCTGGTGTGGGAGACGATGATCGACGGACGGACGCTCCATTTCCATCTCGCCGGGATCAACAACCAGAACTTCATCATGCGCGATGAGGAGACGGGCTCCTGGTGGCAGCAGGTCACCGGCGAAGCCATCCTCGGTCCGCTCAAAGGCCGGCGGTTGACGCGGGTACCTCAGGACGAAATCTCGTTCGCGCTCTGGAAGCGCGAGCAGCCGATGGGGCGTGTGTTGCGTCCCGATCCACGAGCGGCCGCGGCAGGCCATTACGCGTCGGCGGATTGGGAAGCGGGCATCGCGAAATTGCCGATCGCGACGCGGGTACGCGACAAGCGCCTCGATCTGCGCGAGCTGGTCGTTGGCGTGACCGTGAATGGCCGCGCCAAGGCGTATCGAATGACCGACGTGCAGCAGCAGAATCCGATCATCGATACCGTCGGTGGCGTTCCCATCGTGATCGTGGCCGCGGACGGGCGGTCGGTGCGGGCGTTTTCGCGCACGGTCAATGGGAAGCCGGTCGATTTCTTCGCCAGGCCGGAGGCAGCGATCCTGGTCGACAGTGCGACCGGCAGCGAGTGGGATTTCGCCGGACGGGCGGTTCGTGGTCCCCTGGCCGGCCAGCAACTCGACAGGATCGAAGTCCTTCGCGATTACTGGTTCGATTGGCGCTCGTATCACCCCGACACCGCGATTTACAGCGCGGGACTGGTCAGACAGCGGTCGTGATTGTTGCGTTGTCGGTTGTCGGTTGTCAGTTGTCAGTTGTCAGTGGCGACCACGCTCCAGCGACGAACTGAAAACCGACCGATAACCGACAACCTGCGAAGCGACAACCGACAACCGATAACCCGCGAAGCCGACAACCGACAACCCGCGAAGCGAATACCGACAACGCGCGAAGCGCAGGTATGCTTCGTTCCATGACCACGCGCACCACCATCGCCGCCGCCCTCCTCGTTTTCGCTCCGCTCCTGGCGCGGGCAAACACGGAGCTCACCGTGAAGTCCGAGCGAAGCAGTGTTCCGGTAAAAGGCCTGCAAACACAGACCGGCGAGAAGCAGCCGCCGGCGAATCAGACCATCCATCTCACGCTCGGTACGCGCTGGATCGAGTGGGCGGATGGCAGCAATCGCGGCGTTTATGACTTCGCCAGGCGCGTCATCATCGGTGTCGATCCGCAAACGCACCGTCTCGTCGAGGTGTCGATGTACGCGGCGTTCAGCGGCAGAGACGCGGAGCTCGAAAACCGGATGATGATCGGCGGCGCCCTGGAGGCGGGGAAGGTCGAGAACAATCCGATGTCCTCGACGCTCGCGGAGCATCAGCTTTCGCTCCGGCGCGACGCCAAACGCGCCTCCGGGATCGAGCGCAAGAGCAACGACGGCGAGCAGCGTTATCTCTGGCAGGGGAAAGAGCTCTTTGCGTATTCGACGAAACTCGTTCCGCTCGCTGCCGCGGACCGCGATCTCTACATCCGCTACCTCCGTTACACCGTCGGCGGCCATCCGGAGATTCTCGATGACCTGCAGAAGCTCGACGGCATTCCGAAGTGGGTCCGCTACGGCGATCCGGCCTTCGGCACCGCGCTGCGTCTGGAGGTGCTGGAGAGCAGGAAGACCCCCGATACGGACTACGTACTGCCACCGCTGGAGAGGACGCCGATGAAGAATCCTGGTGCCGCCGCCGCTGCAGCGAGGGTCGCGTCATCGACACCCGAATCGCGGGCTGCCTTTGCCGCCCGCATCCTCGCCGCGGCGAACGAGGCAGCCGATATGGGGAGGCCGCTTCAGGCGATGCTCGGGTACATCGAGCTGCAACTGATGAGCGGCGGCGAGATGCCGCCCGACTTCAACAAGCGGGCGGAGAGCATCACCCGCGACGGGAATGTCCGCGCGCTTGTGGGGGCGTTCCAGGCCGCCAGTGAGGCTCAGGCCAGGGCCAATATCGCCACCCTCCAGGGACTGGCGGCCGTCGCCGGCGACAAGGCCTACGTTCTCGGCATCTTCCGCGCGAACATGGAATCGAGCCTTGGCAACCGGGAGGCGGCAACGTCGCTGTTCGTGATCGCGCTCACCCAAAATCCGTTCATCACCGGCGTCTGGAAGGACCTCGGCGACAGTCTCGATACCGGCTACGACGCCGTCGACACCTGGCGCTGCTACGAGACGGCCCGGATCATCGCTCCCAGGCACAAGCTGCTTGACGGCATTGCGCGTGGCGAGGCGGAGATGGTCAAGGAGCATCCCGAGTACTTTTGACCTGTCGACGTCTTCCTGGCAGGCGCTACAATCCGCCGCATGGCAGACGTCAGCGACACCATCAACGAAGCCCTCGAACACGCCTCGGAATCGCGGCTGAACTCCATCATCGCCCTGCTCGTGGCGATCACGGCCACGTTCATGGCGCTTTGCAACGTCAAAGACGGCAACATCGTCCAGGGGATGCAACAGGCGCAGGCGAACGCGGTCGATCAGTGGTCGTACTACCAGGCCAAGGGGATGAAACAGAACCTGGCCGAGGCGACGCTCGATGAACTGCAGCTTCAGCGGGCGATGCTGACCGATCCGAAGTTTGCTCCGATGCTGGACGCGAAAATCGTCACGTACCAGAAGCAGGTCAAGAAGTACGAGAAAGAGAAAACGGACATCCGCAAGCAGGCCGAGGACGACCAGAAACAGTACGACGCCCTCAACTTTCACGACGATCAGTTCGATATGTCGGAAGCCTGCCTATCCGTCGCCATCGCTCTGTTCGGGGTCACGGCGCTGACGAAGAAGCGCTGGCTGCTCGCGGTCGCCTCGGCGTTCATGTTCTTCGGCGTGCTGTTCGGGCTGGCGGGGTTCTTCGGCTGGACCATTCACCCCGATTTCCTGGCGAAGTTCCTTTCGTAGGCTACGGCGAATCGTCGAAGCGGTAGCGCACCGCGTCTTTGGGGAGTGGTCCGATCGCCAGACGGCCGTCCCGATAGGGCGGCATGCGCACGAGCGAACGCAGGCCGTAGCGATCGCTCATGTAATTGTTGCCGATCGGCTCGTGCCCCAGAAATACCAGCGTACCGACCGTAGCGGGCGCTCCGTCGACGAAGACATCACGCCCTCGTTGCGTGCGGAGAAAGGCGTCGAAGCGATCCCACCCTCTTGCAAACGTTTGGGCCGGCGGGATCTCACGCGCCATTTGTACCGCGGTGATGAGCGGCAGAATCGCGGTGATCATCAGGGCGGCCGCGAGCGGACCGCTCCATCGCTCCCGCAGCGGAACCGCGGCGCCGAGGGCCGCCACAGCGGCAACGAGGAGGGCATAGGGGACGATCCGCGCCCTCTGCGGCAGGGCCATCAGGATCGTCGCCTCGGCCGGCGTGAACGTCACGAATACGCAGGCGACCGCGGAGAGTATCGTCACGATCAATAGCCTGCGGGATACACGCGGCGCGAAGAGAGCCGACGCGAGAAAGACGAAGAGGAGCACGATGCCGGCGGCGGCGAAGGTGTCGAGAAAGAACGCTCGGGCATCACCGGCGGTAATCTCGATCAGCCGCCCCAGCGGCGGTATGGGCGGATACGCCGCCTTCCTCACGGCATTGCCGGGAGCCGCGGCCATGATGGCCAACGAGACCAGCGATCCGAGGAACGCGGCCAGCATCGGCTTCCGCCGCCACGCCGCGAAGGCGATCGCGCAAACCACGAGTTGCATCAGCACTCCCGTCTCCGAGCACCCACCCGCCGCCAGAGGCACGACGACGTCGTACCATCGCCACGTCTCTCGTCCGGCAGCGTTGCCGAGCCACCAGGCGAATGCCGCCAGGGGAATCGTGTAGGAGGTAAGGCCTGTCTGCCACAGGACCGATTGCGGCACATCGCTGGTTCCGAGAAGGATTGCCCAGGTCATTGCCAACGCCACCGGCCAGCCCAGACGTCCTCGCAGAGCGGCGACCATTCCAATGACGGTGAGCGTTACGAGGAGGGCCGCCGTCCATGACCCCATCGAAGCGAGCACCGCCATGACGAACGTACAAACGTAGCGGCCACTCCAGACGCGGTACCAGTGAGCCTGCCCACCCCAGAAGCCGTGGACAGCGGTGACACCGGGGATCCAGTAGTCGTCAGCGAACCAGCGGATGTAGAGACCACGGACGCAAAGAACTGCCAGCGCAGCCGCGGTCGTGACCTCCGCCGTGATTGCCGCGGCGCGTGTTCTCGAACTCACTCTCACTGGAATCCTCGGCAGGGTGTACCCCGCCGAGAGCCCTTCTCCCCCGCGGTTTCTTGCGGGGGAGAAGGTGCCGACAGGCGGATGAGGGGGCGTTTTACGCGGAGGTCATTCGCGGCCACGAGCTGAATCGCACCATGCGTGCGACGCCTTCGAGCGCTCTCGGACCAGCTTCGGTAAATCGCGCATCTCTCGTATACGCCCCCCTCATCCGCCTTCGGCACCTTCTCCCCCCGCAAAAACCCGCGGGGGGAGAAGGACTCTCGACGAAAGGGAGTTGCGAGTGGTTCAAGCAAGACTGTGAGAAACGCGAGCTACGGCGTGACGGCGGCGTCGGTGATGTCCAGTGCACGATCGATGGTCGTAAACGCCTCCCGCAACTGCGGCTCGGTGATGCAGAGCGGCGGGTTGGTGAAGAGGTTGTTCCAGTTGATGAAGGCGTACATTCCCTGTTCGCGGAGGAACGCGCCGAGGCGTTGCATCTCGGGGCTGGTGCCGTTGAAGGGAGCCATCGGTTCCTTCGTCTGGCGATTGCGTACGAGCTCGAGAACGCCGAAGAGACCTATGGAGCGGACGTCGCCGACCGAGGGATGCTTCGCTTTCATCTCCGCATGAAGCTCGGATAGCACGCGGCCCATCCGTTGCGTGTGACCCATGGTGTCGTCGTCGATCATCACCTGCAGACAGGCTTCCGCCGCGGCGAGGCTCATCGGGTGGGCGTTGTAGGTAAGGCCGCCGAAGAACGTGTTGCGGTCGAAGTAGCTGGCGATGCGGTCGCTGATGGCCACGGCGCCGAGGGGGAGGTAGGCGGATGTCAATCCCTTGGCCATGGTGATCATGTCGGGGATGACGTTCCAGTGATCGGCGGCGAACCAGCGTCCCGTTCTGCCGAGACCGCACATCACTTCGTCGCAGACGAGGAAGATGCCGTGGCGGTCGCAGATCTTGCGAAGACCCTGAAGGTAGCCGTCGGGAGGGACGATGAGGCCGTTCGTTCCGGTGACTGTCTCGACGAAGATCGCGGCGATGGTCTGCGGGCCTTCGTAGGCAATGGTCTCCTCGATCTCATCGAGACAACGCTGAACGAAGGAGGCGTCGCTGTCGCCCTCGCGATAGAGATGGCTGCGGTATTTGTAAGGATCGAAGAAACGGACCACGCCGGGGATGCCGGGCTCGTTGGCCCAGCGGCGCGGATCGCCGGTGAGCGAGATGGAGCCAGCGGTGGCGCCGTGATACGAGCGGTAGCGGGCCATGATCTTCTGCCGTCCGCTGACGATCCTGGCGATCCGGATGGCGTTTTCGTTGGCCTCGGCGCCGCCGAGGGTGAAGAAGAAACGATTGAGATCGCCGGGCGTGAGATCGGCCAGCATCTTTCCGAGGCGCGCGCGAACGGGGCTGGCCATTCCGGGACCGGCGTAGACCAGCTCGTCGGCCTGACGCTTGATGGCCTCGATCACGCGCTTGTCGCCGTGGCCGATGTTCACGCACATGAGTTGCGAGTTCATGTCCATGTAGCGTTTGCCGTCGGCATCCCAGAAGTAGATCCCTTCGCCGCGCACCATCGCGATCGGATTCACGCTTGCCTGCGCGGACCAGGAAAAAATCGTGTGGCGCTTGGTGAGCGCGATCATCTCTTCGGCGGTCATCGCGCCGGCTATCTCTGTGGTCGTCATAAGCGCTAGGTTATCAAGACTTGTTCGCGATCGGGAATGCGCCGTTCCGCCCCATGCGACAGCACGCCGCGTTTGGCGATCACTTCCGCGGCGAAGCGCTCCATCTCTTCCGCCTGCGGGCTGAACTGCAGGAGCGTGAGATCGATGCCGATCCGTTCCAGCTCGTCGAGCCGTACCGAGATCTGTTCCGGCGTTCCGACCAGTCCCGTTCGCAAGCCGCGGTTGGAGACCGAGTAGTCCTCCAGCGACACGTGTTGCTCGAGCTTCGTGCCGGAGAGCCACTGCTCGTAGTTCGAAAAACCGCGCGCGGTAGCCTTCACGTCGGTGATGCGGGCCAGCTCACGCCGGGCCTCCTCCTCGGAATTGCGGCAGACGACGAAGCCGGCCACACCGAACTGCAGCGGCGGTTTCCCGGGGGCGAGGCGTTCGCGGCGCGCGGACATGTCGGCAATCTTCGGCGCCAGGCGCTCGGGCGGGTCGCCATGCATGACGTAGGCGTCGGCACGCTCGGCGATGAGGTTCTTGGCCGTTTCCGACTCGCCGCCGGCGTAGATCACCGGCTTGCGCACCGGCTTCGGCTCGAGGATGGCGTTGCGGATCGTGTAGTGCGTCCCCTCGTAGCTGAAGCGCGGCTGCGACCAGAGCCCGTCGACGACGGCCAGCCATTCCGCGGTCCGCTCGTAGCGCGTGTCGTGCTCGTCGAAGGCCAGGCCGTACTGCAGCGCCTCGTCGCGCCACCAGGCGGAGACGACGTTGAGCGAGATGCGCCCTTTGCTGATCTGATCGATGCTGGCCGCGTGTTTTGCCAGCAGCGCCGGATGATGAAACGTGGGGCGGACGGCCACCATCAGCTCCAGCCGATCGGTGACCGCGGCCAGTGCGGCGGCGGTGGTCCAGGCGTCGAGACTCGGCTCGTTGACCCCTTTGATGTCATTGAGATTGAGCTCGGCAAGGAGGCTGATGTCGTAGCCGATCTGTTCGCTGCGCACGGCCAGGTCGCGCACGTAGCGCCAGCTCGCCTCCATCCGCTCATCGTCGACGTTGCGAAGCCATCCTCCGAACATCGGAAGCCAGTAACCGAATCGGAGGCTCATGACGCACTCTCCGCGCGGGCCACGAGGGCGTCGACCAGCCGCGCTGTCGGATCGAATCCGACCACCGAGACGGGATCGGCGACGAAGTTCGAGAGGGCGTTGATGTCATAGAAGTAGATCTCGCCGTCACGCTCGCTTTCGAGATACTCGATGCCGCCGACGTCGAGATGCGCGGCGGCGGCGATCCGTTCGACGGCGTCGATGATCTCCGCGGGCGGCTCGTACGGCTCGACGCTGAGACCGCGCTTCACCGCATCGGCCGGACAGGCGGAGGAGGTCAGCTCACGGCCGTCGGTCGTTTTGCAGACGTCGGCGGGGCAGAGATCGAAGCCTTCCTCATCGCCGAGGTGGACCCGGATGCCGTAGAGGTAGCGGTGCTCCAGCGTTTCCACGCGCACGATGCTGCGATTGCGCGGCGGGTGGTACTCCTGAAGGAGAAGCGTGCCGTCGACGCTGTCCGCGAGCGAGGGATCTTCCGATGTCTCGACGAGCGCTGAAAACGTATCGAAGCGGCGGATCCCCGCGCCGCTGCCGCCGATGTTCGGCTTGACGATGAGCGGGAAGAGCAGTCCCTCCGCCGCTTCCGGCAACAGCGAGGGATGGTTGACGATGCGCGTGCGCGGGCTGGGAAATCCGAGTTGCGACAGCAACGAGAGCTGCAAGGCCTTGCTGGTCTCGAATCGGTAGGAAGCGGCGCCGTTGAACACGGCCACGTTCTCGCGCTCGAGATGCGCGAGGTAGTCGTGCGTGTAGAAGATTGCCGAACGGCGGCCGCGCTTCCATGCCGAGGGCGACATGCGGTTGAAGAGGAGAGCGGGACGCGAGCCGTTGCGCGGCCCTTCGCCGGGAGTGAAGCGATGCTGGCCGGCATCGATGCGGACGTAGGGAGTCTCACGCCGGTCCAGCTCGTGAAACAGGGGACGGAACCACTGCGGGTGCTCGTAGTAAATCGCGATCGGTCTCTGGGGCGCCATCGGTCATCCTTTCTGGTTGACCCGGACGGCGTGAGAAGTGGGTAGAAACAGAAAACCCGCGACGGCACGCCGCTCGCGGGTTTGAAGTTTCGTTCGTGGAAGCCTGGATCAGCTCTCGAAGAAATCGTGCCCGCGCATGGGACACATCGGACATGCGCAGGTCATCGCCACCATCGAGAGCTCGGAAGTCATCGGGTCAGGTTATACGCGGAAATGGAAGATGGCGTCAAGCAGCCGCGGCGGCCACGCGGCCGCGGTTGATGACTGAGCCGACGATGACACCGAGCACGCTCGCCAACAAAATTGCCATCTGCACCGGGCCGCCGTTCACGCGATCGACGCGGTAGTACAGATGCGCGATCAGCAACGAGCCGACCTCCGCGAAGAAGACTGCCAGCAGGAAAAGAGCGACTCGCGCACGGAGCTTCCATGCGAGCGCGGCTCCGACGATGATCCCGATCAATTGACCGGTTTCCAGAAGCGTAGCCGGCGCGGAAAAGCGCTCGCCCGTCTGCACCAGCACGAAGCCGATGATCCACATCAAGGCAAGCGGGGCGAGGTTGGCGAATACGACACGAAGGCCTCGGGTCATTTTTGGTTACCTCCACGCATCATTATGAGACGCATTCTCTACTTTCAGTCCGATCGATGCCCTCACCTATACTCCGATTCCCATGACGAAGTCCCCTCCCGAGGTATTCAAGTTTGGCGGCGTTGCGGTCGGCGACGCCGAGGCCATTCGCATTGCGTTGGCGCACGTGCGGCGTGCGGCTCCGAATGTCGTGGTCGTCGTTTCGGCGATGAACGGCATCACCGATCTGCTGCTCGACGCGGGGCACGCGGCCTTACGGCGCGATCGCGGGCATTGCGAAGATGCGGCGGCGGAGCTCGAAGCGCGGCACATGCTCCTGGTTTCAGAACTGATCAAATCGAAGCGTCGTGCCGAGGAGCTAACGGGCGTGATTCGCGATTCCGTGCACGAGATGCGCTCGATGATGGAAAGCATCGCCGTGCTCCGGGAGTTGACGCCGCGCGCGCTGGATGCACTCGTGGCGCGCGGAGAACGCGCCGTGGCGCGGATTTTCGCGGCGGCAGCGATTGAAGCGGGGATCGATGCCGTCTACGTCGATGCGGTCGACGTCATCCATACGGAGAATCGTCTCGGCACGCTTTGGCCGAAGCTCACGAGCTGCGAGAGCGCGGCAAAGAAACACGTTCTGCCGCTGCTCGCCGAGGGGAAGGTCGTGATCATTCCGGGCTACATCGCCAGCGGTCCGGACGGCTCGCTGGTCACCCTCGGGCGCGGAGGCAGCGACTTCTCCGCCGCCATCGTGGCCCGCAGCGTCCGCGCGCGCGCATTGACGCTCTACAAAGAAGTCGACGGCCTCATGACAGCCGATCCCAAGAGCGTTCCGGCCGCGCGCGTCATCCCCAGCATGCACTACCGCGAGGCGGCGGAGCTGGCCTACTACGGTGCCAACGTGCTGCATCCCCGCACCATGATCCCGCTCGTCGACCGGAAGATCCCTCTCTTCGTGCGGAACACATTTCGCGAAACGAGTGCCGGCACGCGCATCGCCGGCGACGTGAAAGCGGGCGCGTATCCCGTCAAGGCGCTCACGGCCATCCATCGCCAGGCTCTGATCTCCATCGAAGGGAAAGGAATGATCGGCGTGCCGGGCGTGGCGGGCCGCGCATTCACCGCACTCTCCATGGCCGGACATTCGGTCTCGATGATCAGCCAGGCCTCCAGCGAATCGAGCATCTGCTTCGTCGTGCCGGAAGCGGAGGCGGATCATGCCCTGGCCGCGCTCGATCGGGTTTTTGAATCCGAACGGAAGCTTCTCCTGATCGACCGCATCGACGCCGAGAAGCGCGTGGCGATGATCGCCGTGGTGGGCCTGGGCATGCGAGGCACCTCGGGCATCGCTGCCCGCACCTTCTCCGCGATCGCCGCGGCCGGCGTCAACATCGTGGCCATCGCGCAGGGATCGTCGGAGCTGAACATCACCGTTGCCGTCGCCGAGAGCGATGCCACGCGCGCGCTCCTGGCGCTCCACTCCGAATACCAGTTGCACAAGATCCGTCCGCTCGCTGACACGACGGGTCGCGAGGCCAAGCTCACCCTCCTCGGTTTCGGCCAGATCGGACGCGAGCTGGCGCGGCAGCTCATCGCGCAGCAGCCGCACCTTCGCCGCGATCTCGGCATCGACCTCAAGGTGGTCGCCGTCGCCGATCGTTCCGGCATTCAGATCGACGACAAAGGCTTCGCCCCCGGCGCGCTGCGGCGATTTGCCAGACAGAAGGCATCCGGCGCGCGCCTCTTCGAGCGCGGCTCGCCGCTGACGTTGCACGAGCTCGAAGCGATGATGCGCAGCGAGCTGTGGATGCTGCCATCGTACCGGCCGGTGCTGGTCGACCTGACCTCCGAAGAGACCGCGCCGCTGCTGCAGGAAGCGCTCGAGCATGGTTTCCACGTCGTCTGCGCGAACAAGAAACCGCTGGCCGGGCCGCAGCTCGAATTCGATCGCCTGATGGCCACGGCGAAGGAGAGCCATCTATCAATTCGCTATGAAGCCACCGCCGGCGCCGGCCTGCCGGTGCTCGACACCATCGCCAAACTGCAAAGCGCCGGCGATTCGATCGAGATGATCCTCGGCTGTTTCTCCGGCACGCTCGGCTTCATCACCACGGCGCTGGAGGATGGCGTGGCATTCTCCGATGCCGTCAGAAAAGCGTGGGAGCTCGGATACACGGAGCCCGACCCGCGCGACGATCTCTCCGGCAAAGACGTGGCGCGCAAGGCGCTGATCCTGGCGCGAACGCTCGGTTACCGCGCGGAACCGGACCAGATCGAGCTGGAGCCGCTTTTCCATGACGATGGCGTTCACGCCGACGCGCGCGCCTTCGTCCTGAGCCTCGGGTCGCTCGACGAGGCCTGGCGCGAGCGCGTCGAGCGCGCGCGGCGCGGGGGGAAGGTCCTGCGCTATGTCGCCAGGATTCGAAGCCGCTCGATCTCGGTCGGCATCGAGGCCGTCCCTAAAAGCTCGCCGCTCGCCCATCTCCGCGGCACCGACAATCAGGTGGCCATCTATTCAAAGCGCTACAAAGCCAACCCGCTGGTCGTCACCGGCCCGGGCGCGGGGGCGACGGTGACCGCGGCAGGTGTTCTCAACGACATCGTGGCCATTGCCATGGAGGAGCGGCGGAGGCATCCCCGTTGAAAGGGAGCGCGTTCGCCCCCGGTTCGATCGGCAACGTCGGTCCCGGCTTCGACGTCCTCGGCCTGGCCATCGAAGGGCTCGGCGATCGCGTGACCGTCGAGCTGACGGAGGGCGAGGCGCGCATCGATGCCATCACCGGCGTCGACGCCACGCATGTACCGCTCGATCCGCAGCGCAACGCGGCGGCCATCGCGGCCATCGCCTGGCTCCGCGCGCATGGCGACGCGCGCAATCCGATCGTCACCATCGACAAGGGTCTCCCGCTTTCCGGCGGCCTCGGCGGCAGCGCTGCCAGCAGCGTCGCCGGCGCCTTCGCGGCGGCGCTGGCGATGGGATCGGAGACGGCTCCGAACGAGCTGGCCGCGGCCGCTCTGCAAGGGGAGATGATGGTCGCGGGCGAGCATCTCGACAACATCGCGCCGTCGATCCTCGGCGGACTGGCGCTCTCGCGCTCCGTGCGGCCGATCGACATCATCGCATTGACGGTGTTGGCGGACTGGCGCCTCGCACTGGTGACTCCTGACGTGCGCATCCAGACGAAAGCGGCGCGGGAGGTGCTGCCATCGACGTCCGGCCGCGCGGTGTGGGTGCAGCAGATGGCCAACACCGCCGGCGTCGTCCACGCCTTCGCCACCGGCGACGGCGAACTGCTGCGCCGCGCACTCGACGACCGCTACGCCGAGCCGCGCCGCGCGGCGCTCATTCCGCACTTCAACGCCGTGAAGCGCGCCGCCACCGACGCCGGCGCCTTCGCCTGCACCATCAGCGGCTCCGGGCCGACGCTCGTGGCAATCTGTGAGAATGACGATGCCGCGCGTCGCGTCGCCGAGGCGATGCAGACGGCGTTCGGCCAGGTCGGGTCTGTCGCGAACGTGTCGCCGATCGCGCGGCAGGGAGTACGTGCCGTATGAGCGAATGGCTCCAGTGCATCGGTTGCGGGCGGCGTTTTGATACCTCCGAGGTGCGGTACACGTGCGATTGCTGCGAGCTGCTGAGTGTCGAGCGCGACGTCATGCCCCGGCGGGAGACATTCGACGCGCGTCTCTCCAGCCGCCGCACGATCGACAAAAGCGGCGTCTGGCGTTTCCGCGAAGCGGTGCTGGAGATCGATGAGAACGAGATCGTTACGCATCCGGAAGGGGCGACCCGGATGTACAAACGGGAGTTGGATTCCACCCGACACCCGACAACCGACAACCGCCTCACCATCCTCTTCAAACACGAAGGCGAAAACCCCACCGGCTCCTTCAAAGACCGTGGCATGACCGTGGCCATGACGCAGGCAAAGCGCCTCGGCGCGCGCGCCGTCGCCTGCGCATCGACCGGCAACACCAGCGCGTCGCTGGCCGCGTACGCCGCGCAGGCCGGCCTGCGCGCCATCGTCTTCATTCCGTCAGGAAAAGTATCGACCGGGAAACTGGCCCAGACCCTCGCGTACGGCGCCACCGTGCTCGCGATTCGCGGCGATTTCGATGCGGCGATGCAGCTCGTCCGCGAAGCCAGCGACCGCCTCGGCATCTATCTCGTCAACTCCATCAATCCGTTCCGCATCGAGGGGCAGAAGACGATCGTCTGGGAGCTGCTGCAGGATCTGGATTGGAACGCTCCCGACTGGATCGTCGTCCCGGCCGGAAACCTCGGCAATACCAGCGCCTTCGGCAAGGCACTTCGCGAAGCCTTTGACGCCGGCTGGATCGCCACCATGCCGCGCCTGGCGTCGATCCAGGCCAGCGGCGCCAATCCCTTCTACCGCAGCTACCGGGACGGCTTCACCGAGCGGCATCGCATCGCCGCGGAGACGATCGCCAGCGCCATCCGCATCGGCGATCCGGTCAGCCACGCCAAAGCGGTCACCGCCATCCAACTGACGAACGGCATCGTCGAACAGGTGACGGACGAAGAGCTCATGCAGGCCAAGCGCGAGATCGACGAGATAGGCATCGGCTGTGAGCCGGCGTCGGCGACGACCCTGGCAGGTGTGAAAAAGTTACACGCCGCGGGGGTCATGAAGGAGGGAGAACGCGTCGTCTGCGTCCTGACCGGCCACCTGCTGAAGGATACCGATGCGATCCTCCGCAACGTCCCGGCGGAGCGCACCATCGAGATCGACGCAACGATCGAGGCGGTGGAGCGCGCGATCAGTTGCTGATCGCTCGGCACAACTCCTATGGCGGCCGGTGCGGACCGAGTGGTAGACGATGCGGGATCGGACTGCCGATGACGCTGAACCGAGAGGTAAAGGGTACGTCACCGAGGGATAGCAGGGCGGTACCGCGGGATCCACGGCGCGGAACCCGAGATACACGGTCCGTGACCGAGAGTCACACGGTGCGTAACCGAGGGTTACACGGTGCGTAACCGGGAGTGACACGGTGGGTAACCAGGAGTCACGCGGTGCGTGACCGAGGGTTACACGGTGCGTAACCGGGAGTGACACGGTGGGTAACCGGGAGTCACACGGTGGGTAACCGTGAGTCACACGGTGCGTAACCGAGGGTTACACGGTGCGTAACCGGGAGTGACACGGTGGGTAACCGTGAGTCACACGGTGCGTAACCGAGAGTTACACGGTGCGTGACCGGGAGTTACACAGTGCGTGACCGGGAGTCACACGGTGCGTGACCGGGAGTCACACGGTGCGTGACGGACGGGTACGCGGCGCGGGACCGAGCGGTACACACTGTAGAACCTAAGGTCTTTCACGAGGAGCCGCAGAGAGAGGAGTTGCCGTCGTCGCGTGAGAGGGAAGAATGGTGGCGGAGGCTTGGCCAACCAACGAGCCGGGCCGTGCCCGGTGGCGGAGAGAGAGGGATTCGAACCCTCGGTAGAGCTTTAGACCCTACGACGGTTTAGCAAACCGTTGGTTTCAGCCACTCACCCATCTCTCCGTGGCGCGAGACCGTGGTGCCAAATGCACACCGCAGAATGCGGATTGAGCAGGGTCCATTCCCCCTCCGCGCAATCGGGGGGCGGAGTAGTAGTTATTGCGGAGTTCATGGCACAGTTCGTGAAGCCCGATAAGCTCGCCTCATGCAGTTCGTACGCAGTTCTCGCGGTACCGACTTCGAAGAGCTCAAGGAGATACTCATGGCGAATACAAGCAAGCGCGGTTTTGCCTCGATGGATCCGTCCAAACAGCGCGAGATCGCCAGCAAAGGTGGGCGAGCGGCCCACTCGAAGGGAACCGCTCATGAATTTACGTCTGACGAAGCACGCGTGGCTGGCCGCAAAGGCGGCGAAGCGGTGAGCCGCGACCGTGCGCACATGTCCGCCATCGGCCGCGAGGGTGGTCACAGCCGCGGACGGACTCGTCAACCGGTTGCGGAGGAGAACACCACTCCCGTTGCCACCGACACCGAGCGTCAGAACTACATCGGCCGCGCCAGCGACCGCGGTATCTATGGCGAAACGGAACGGAGCGTGTCACCGCGTCCGGAAAGCAACGAGTTCCGCCCCGACGACAGCGCCAACCGCCGGTCGATGTAGGCCGGTACGGGGTCTCGCGGTTGCGAGGTCTCGCGGTCGCGCGGCATGCTTTCCCCCTGATCCGCGGAATCGCGAGAGACGGCCGGCACAACGCTGGCCGCCCTCTCCGCGGCGTCGAAGATCGTGCTGAAACCGACACTGTTGGCGCAGGCTGGGCCAACCAACGCCGCCCGCCGTGCGGGCTGGCGTCCCCGGCAGGGATCGAACCTGCGACCCACAGCTTAGAAGGCTGTTGCTCTATCCGACTGAGCTACGGGGACGGGTGGGGAAGAAGAGAATTGGTCGGGGCGAGAGGATTCGAACCTCCGACCCCCTGCTCCCAAAGCAGGTGCGCTACCAGACTGCGCTACACCCCGACGCGGATCTCACACAACAGCGGTCGCGCCGGACGCGATTCCGTCAGACCGCTTTGGCACGATCGATACGGCGGGCCGGCAGCGCCGCCTCCCACTGCCTGGCCGTCGGCAGATCGAGTGTGAACTCGAATACGTGATTGTGCGCGCGCAGGCGCATAACCTTGCCGGCTACCGTATGTCCGGTCGCCGTCTCATCGTCGTATTCGACCTCCTCGATCAGCGGCAGCTCGATCGATGCCTGCAGATCGCTGTTCTCGTAATAGATCGCCTCGGCGGTGAGCACCAGCGCCACCGGAATCTGTTCCATCCCCTCGAGGAGACATGCCCGGCTGCAGACGCGGGCCGTGCCGCGATGCTTCGCCAGCACCTCCTCGACCCGATCCTTCCCGCGCAAACGGATGAAAAACCAGATCAGGACCACCAGAACGACCACCCCGACGACAGTCACGACTTCGAGCGAAGGCACCATGAACCTCCTGTCAATCGCTTCTCGAGACGAAAAAAGCGTACGCCTTTTTCACCGTTTCGTCACGTCTTTGCTCGGAATCGCTCATCAGGACCATAATGACCAGTCCGCAGTCCATCCATCTCCAGGAGACCCATCCCATGTTCAGAGGCAGTACCGCCGCGACGATCGTTTTCGCCGCGCAGTTGTTCTTTGTCCCGCACGCGGCGATGGCCCAGACGGCCAGCGCCTCCATCCAGGTATCCGTGACGCAGCCGCAACCCGTGGCCGCGAGCACGAACTTCGACTACGCCATCCAGGTCAACAACGAAGGTCCTGACGACGCGGCCAATCCAACGTTGACCTTTCCGCTTCCCGCCGGCATCGCTTTCCAGTCGGAGAGTGTCCCCGCCGGCTGGTCGTGCAATGCGATCTCTCCCGGCACGGCCGGAGCGACAGTCACCTGCACCGCGGCCACGCTGCCGCCTGGCTCGGATGCATTCACGATCACCGCATCGAGTCCGCCCACCGCGTCAGGCACATTCAGCACGACGGCCACCGTCTCCAGCACCACTCCCGATCCGAACGGCAACGACAACTCCTTCACGGTCGACGTGATCATCCAGCCATCCAGCGATTTCAGCATGGCGCTTTCGGCATCTCCGAATCCGGTGAACGCGGGAACGAATCTGACGTGGACGATGACGCTGGCGAACAACGGTCCGAGCAGCGGCATCAACGCCTCGGTCGATCTTCCGCTGCCACCGCCCACGACCTTTGTCTCGGTTTCTGCCCCTCCCGGTTGGTCGTGTATTACGCCATCGGTAGGAGCCAACGGCAGCGTGACCTGCTCTCTCACCTCGACGATCAATACCGCTACATCGGCAACATTCACGGTCGTATCGCATGTACCGTCGTCGCTCGCTGCCGGCACCACGCTGTCGGCGACGGCCACGGTCTCCTCGCCGGACGACCCGATCCCCGCGAACGACTTCGCAACCGCGAGCGTTCAGTCGGCGACGGTCTTCGATCTCGGCATCACGAAAACGCGCACGCCAGGGCTCGTCCTCCCCGGAAGTTCGCAGCAGTACACGATCGTGATCACGAGCTCCGGACCGAGCGATGCCCCGGGCGTGACGATGACCGACGTTCTCCCTGCACCGCTACGGTTTGTGTCGCTGGTCTCTCCCGGCGGCTGGTCGTGCACGGCACCAACTCCGGGCACCAACGGCACGATCACCTGCACGATCCCCTCGCTGGCCGCTTCGGCGGTTGCCACCTTCACCCTCAACGTCGTCGTCGATCCGGCCACACCGGCGGGAACGCCGATCAACAACACCGCCAGCGTCGCCGCCTCCGTGCCCGACTCCAACGGCTCGAACAACTCCGCGACCGCGGCAACGGCCGTCAGCAATCCACCTAACGTCTCCGCGGCGAAGTCGGTTGCCGGTGGTACCACGCATGCTGAGGGCTCGGTGGTCACGTACACGATCGTCCTGACCAACTCCGGGACGCTGGCCCATGCGGACAATCCAGGCAACGAGCTCACCGACGTCTTGCCCTCCTCGTTGACGCTCGTCAGCGCAAGCGCAACCAGTGGAACAGCGGTGGCAAACATCGGTACGAACACGGTCACGTGGAACGGTGCCATCCCCGGAAAAGGAAGCGTGACCATCTCGATTCAGGCGCTCGTTCACTACGGAACGGCGGGGACGACGATCTCGAATCAGGCCACGGTCTCTTTCGACTCGGATGCCAACGGCACGAACGATGCCTCGCGCCAGTCGGACGATCCATCCACCCCCGCGCCGTCGGACCCGACCTCGTTCACTGTCGTAGGCAGCGTTCCGGCCCTATCGACGGCGATGCTCGTTCTGCTGGGTGCTCTCCTCGGGGCGATGGCTCTGTTCGTGATGAAAACGTAGAATCTACCGAATGCCCGACCCACGCCGGAAAACCCGTAATGAGCATTCCTCCGGCGGCGCGGTCATCGATCTTCGCGACGGCATGCCGTTCGTGGCCATGATCGCCACGCGCGGCCGTTCGCGATGGGGCCTGCCGAAGGGGGCGGTCTCGCCCGGGGAGACGTCCGAGCAGGCGGCGTTGCGCGAGGTGCAGGAGGAGACCGGACTCGATGCCGAGGTCATCGGTCTCCTCGACACCATCGAGTATTTTTTCCGCGCCGGCGACGTGCTGATCAAGAAGAGCGTCGACTTCTACCTGATGCGCTTCACCGGCGGGACGATGACCCCGCAGCTCAGCGAGGTGGACGACGTCGAGTGGGTGGCGCTGCCGGAGGCGATCCAGCGCGCGAGCTTCGACTCCGAGCGGAAGCTGCTTTCTTTGGCGCTCGAGCAGATCGAGTCGGTGGCGAAGCGGACGGGCGCTTCTTCGTAGGTTTCTTCGCCCTTTCCGCTTCCAGATGGCTGGCCAGCGTCGGCGCGTGCCCTGCCGAGGACGATGCCGGCCGGTTGCTCTGCCACGTCCGTTTCGAGGTGCCGATTTCCTCGACCGTCTTATCCGAAATGATCGAGCGGGGAGCCACCTCCGTCACATCGACGTCCACATTGGCGAACTCGTCGCGATGTTTTAGGAGCAACCACTCGTTTCCCTTGCTCCCCGGCCGGCCTTTGATCTTCACCAGCGCCCACTCGCCGAACATCTTCTTCCCGTACATCCGAAATGCGAGCTTCCCCTCCTTGATCCCCCTGACCGGATCGTCGGGCTCGGTTAGTTCCCATGTCCCGTTGTCCCAGATGATGACGTTCCCGCCGCCGTAGTTGCCGGCCGGGATCACGCCCTCGAACGAGGCGTAATCGTACGGATGGTCTTCCGTCATCATCGCCAGCCGCTTGACGGTTGGGTCATACGACGGCCCCTTCGGGATCGCCCACGACTTCAGAACGCCCTCCATCTCCAGGCGGAAGTCGTAGTGAAGACGAGTTGCCGCATGCTTCTGGATGACGAAGATCGACAGCCGGCTCTTCTTCGGCTTCCCACCCGAAGGCTCCGGCGTCGCGCCGAAGTTGCGCATGGAGCGGTATTTCTTGAGCAGGTCGGACATGCGGTTTCGCGGTTACGCGGTTACGAGGTTACGCGGTCGCGCGGTGTTAGGGCTGCTCAGCCGCGAGACCCCGCAACCTCGCGACCTCGCGACCCCGTTCATGATGCCTTCTTCCGTTTGCTCGACGCTCCCTTCCGGGCCACGTGCCTCGCGCGCGCCGGTCTCGCCGTGCCGCGGCCTTTGCTGAGACTGCGGCGGAGCGCTTCCATGATGTCGATGACTTCGCCGCCTTTCTCCTCTTCTTTCTCCTCCGGCTCGATTGCTTTGCCTTTCGATTTGGCGCGGATGCGGTCCAGCAGGCGTTTGCGGTACTCGTCCTTGAACGCCAGCGGATCGAACTTCTTCTCGGTCAACTCGTCGATCAGCATCTCGGCGAGTTTGACTTCCTTCTCGCTCGCCGGTGACGATTCGAGATCGATGGCGCTGAAGTCGCGCACCTCGTCGGCGTAATACATGGTGTGCAGCACCAGACCCTTATCGTACGGCCGCAGGACCACGAGATGCTCCTTCCCCGCCGCGACCCAGCGGGCCACGGCCACTTTGTCCTGCTTCTTCATGGCCTGGGAGAGAAGCCGGTAGGTCTTTCCGCCGCCTGGCGACGGTCCCAGGAAATAGGCCTTCTCGAAAAAGAGCGGATCGATTTCATGCAGATCGACGAACTCGGTGATCTCGAGGGCGCGGTCGTCGTCCGTCTCCAGCGTCTCGATCTCCTCATCGGTGAAGGTCACGTACTTCGATTTCGAGATCGCGTATCCGCGGATCAGCTCATCCGAGTCGACGATCTTCTCGTGATGCGGACACCACCATTTGCGATTGACGCGGGTGCCGCAACTCGCGTGCAGCAGATTGAAGTGGACGTCTTCCGATTTCGTGGCCGTGTAGAAGCGGACCGGGATGGCCACGAGGCCGAACGAAATCGTGGCGTTGCGCAACGGTCTGAGTGCCATGAGACTCCTCCGCCGTCCAATCCTGCATCTGCCGTTCCAGCGATGTCCGGCCGGAAGTCGCTGAAACGAAGGTACTTGAATCACTGTCCGGCCTGCGGGCACCGGCGTCGATTTTGCATCCGGCAACCGGCTGAGCCGGCAAGTATGGATTCCTCGATTCGCGGTACGTTGTGGAGCGCCTTCGCGGTGCTGGTGGTGCTCATCATCGCCGGCGTGGCGCTGACGATCGGAATCCTTCATCTCTCCGATCGCCAGGAGTCGCGCATCGTCGAGGGCTCGACGCCGCTCCTCGACGCCATCTACGCGATGAATGACGCCACGCTGATGATCATGTCCGCGGCGCGTGGTTATGCGCTCACGCGGCAGACGCAGTTTCTGCAGCAGTACGACGAGGCCATCCGCGACTTCAAGAAAGCCTCCGCCAATGCCAGCCAGCTTGCCACCGATCCGCACGACGCCCAGATCGTCGCCTCCATGCGCAAGAACTTCAACGAGGTGAAGCAGCTCACCGACCAGGAAGTGACCGCGCTTCGCGAAGATCGTGACGCCAACGCCAACGAATACATGGTCGAGGCATCGAAGGTTTACCGCGCCGTTCCCGACTATGCCGGCACGATGGCCGATGAGCACCAGCGCGAGGAACGCCACGATCTCGCGCGCATCGGCAGCATGCGCACCGGCCTGACGCTGCTGATGGTGATCGTCAGCGCCATCATCATCGTCCTGGCGGCATACCTGATCTGGCGCATCCAGCAATCGCTCATCGCCTCGATCAACCGGCAGGTGAAACGCACCGAGACGATGATCGGAGGCATGTCGGATGGCGTCATGCTCGTCGACGACGAGGGGAAAACCGCGTACCTGAATCGGGCCGCGAAGAACCTTCTTGGACGAGCGGACGTCGGCGTGCCGATCTTTCAACACGCCGAGGTTTACGGCCTCTTGAACGCCGCGGGCGAGCCGGTCGAGGCCAGTGAGTTGCCGGCGGCGCGGGCGCTTTCCACCGGCCGCCCCGTTCGTGACATTACGATGATGGTGTCGCGGGAGGAGCGGCAGATCGCCATCTCCGTGAGCGCGACGCCGCTGCGCGACGACGGCCGTATCTCCGGCGTCATCGTCACGTTCCGCGACATCACCGAGCGGCGGCGGCTCGAGGAGGCCATGCAACTGCAGGCCGAGCGGGCGCAGATCCTGGCCGACGCCGGAGCGTTCTTCTCCAGCAACATCGATCCGGTCTGGGTCACGCAGGCCATCGCGGAACGGGTCGCCGAGGTGCTGGGCGACTGGGCCGCGGTCATCCTCAAATCGTCGGACTCGAACGAGCTGCGCGTCGCTTCGATCTACCACCGGGAGATGGCCTCCCTCGGGTTGGCATGGTCGTACATCTACCGCCAGCCGCTCGTCGCCGGCGAAGGGATCATCGGCCAGGTCGTCAGTACCGGCTATCCCTCACTGACACAAAACCTCGGCAGTGCCCAGCCGGCCGGGCCCGAGCTCGAAGGCGGCTATCACGCCGCGCCGATGAAGCTGGCCTCTCTGCTGATCCTTCCGCTGCGCACGCGCCGCGAGATGCTCGGAGCGCTGGTCATCGCCGCGAACGATCCCGATCACGCCATGAGCGATGAGAAGCTGCCGCTGGCCGAGATCCTCGCCGAACGCGCCGCCCTGGCCATCGAAAACGCCAAGCTCTACACCGAGCAGGTCGATGCGCGGCGCAAGGTCGAGGACCTCTCGCGCCTGAAGGACGAGTTCCTTTCCATCGCCTCGCATGAGCTGCGCACCCCGGTGACGTCGATCAAGGGGTACACGCAACTGGCGAAGACGCTGATCCGCGAAAACGATCTGCGCACCTCGGAGGAGTATCTCGACATCGCTCTCGATCAGATCGACCGGATGTCGCGTCTCATCCTCGAACTGCTCGACGTCTCACGGATCGAGACCGGCCGCCTCGAGATCCGGCGCGAGCCGATTCCATGGACGACGTTCGTCAGCGACGTCGTCCATCGCCATCACACCGCCGTCAGCGAGCGCCGCTTTCAACTCAATCTCCCTGTCGGTCACAAGCGCGTCCTCGGCGACCGTGACCGGCTCGAGCAGGTGCTCGGAAACCTGATGGAGAACGCGGTGAAGTATTCGCCCGACGGCAGCGAGATTCTCGTCAGCGTCGAAGACCGCGGCGATCAGCTCGTGACGTCCGTGGCCGACCGCGGCATCGGCATTCCCACCGATGAGCTTGGACAGGTCTTCGAGCGCTTCCACCGAGGACGCCAGGTGTCGTCGACGAACTACGGCGGCCTCGGGCTGGGTCTCTACATCACCAAGCAGATCGTCGAGCGTCACGGCGGCACGATCTGGGTAGAGAGCCGCGAAGGGCAGGGGACGACCTTCTCGTTCTCGCTGCCGGTGGCGCCGAGCATCGATCCGTTGGCGGTGCCCACGGTCGAGGAACCGCAAACGGTCTCCGTTTCGTAGATTCGCGCGAGCGACTTACGTCATTACCTGTCATCGTGGAGCGGCGAGGCCCCGGATAGGGCTGAGGCGACTCAGAGGCTGTGAAGAAATCGACCAAGGAGCAAATTGTCATCCTGAAGCTGCCGGAGCGCCGAGCGAGCGCCAGCGAGCGAGATGCGCTCAGGGCAGGCCTGCGCGCATTTCGCTCGCTACGCTCACTCAGCGCTGCGGCAGGCTCAGGATGACAATATAATTTGTTGTTGGCCCAATTCGGACACATGCGCTCGCGCCCGAATTTTCCCTGTAACCCCATGGTTTGCCAAACGGATGCGGCGGCTCCTGGTCTTTCTCGTTCTTCTGCTCCCCGCGGCTGCCGTCCACGCCCAGGATCTGCGGCTCGACTATGAGCGCGAGTCGCTCGTCGGCACGTACAGGCACTACACGCAGTATGTCGACGGCCTGCCGGTCGTCGGCGGTGAGGTGATCGAGCGCGTCGATCACGACGGCAGTGTCCGCGAACTGCATCGCGCCATCGCCAGGGCCGCGACGAAGCGGGCGCTGATCGCGAAGAGCGCCGCGCTGGCGAGCGCTCCCGCGGGTCTGGTGCGCGACGAACAACTCGTCGCCGTCAACGTCAGCGGCGAGGCGCGGCCGGCATGGCGCGTCATCGTCGAGGAGAATCCGCACGAGCCGGTGGCGCACTACATCGACGCCGCCACCGGCGTGATCCTTCGCTCGCAGCCACTCTTTGCTCACATCACGGCGAAGGGAAGAGTCTTCGATCCGAATCCGGTGGCGAAGCTCAACGATCCTTCGCTCCGCGATCAGAACGACTCCGCCTCCGCGGTCCCTGAGGCCGCGTACTCGCTCGTCGATCTGCTCGAGCTCAATTCGGCCGGTATGCTGGCCGGACCGAACGTCCAGATCGTCGATGCCGACTCGCCGTTCACCCCGCACGCCGATGCCTCGCAGCCGTTGCTCTTCGACCGTAGCCAGCCACAGTTCGAAGAGGTGAACGTCTACTTTCACATCGATCGCAGCCAGCGCTACATGCAGTCGCTCGGGTACACGGGCGCCCGACGCGTCGTCGGCTACTCGATTCCGGTCGATCCGCACGCGCTTTCCGGCGCGGACAATTCGCTCTACGTCGGAAGCACTCTGACGCCGGGGCAGGGGAAGCTGTATTTCGGCGATGGCGGTGTCGACGACGCCGAGGACTCCGACATCGTGCTGCACGAGTTTTTTCATTCGGTGGAGGACTGGATCGCGCCATCGGTCTTCTTCGGCACCTCGGCGAGCCAGTCGCGGGCGATGGGCGAAGGGTTCAGCGACTACTGGGCCTTCTCGTCGAACTATGAGCCCGGCCTCGCCAGCAGCCGCGATCCGTACTGCATCGCCGACTGGGACGCGCGCTGCGGTGGTGACGACGACTCGCAGAACTGCGGCTATCCCGTGGGCGCCGACTGTCTTCGCCGCGTCGACGGCACGAAGACCATGAACGACTTCCTGGCCAGTGGAATGTCGGGGACGGAGCACAAGAACGGCGAGATCTGGTCGTCCGCGCTCCGCGAGATCTTCGACGCGCTCGTGCGCCGGCACGGCGTGACCAACGGCCGCCGCATGGCGGATACGCTGGTGCTGGAGTCGATGTTCGGCGCGCCCACGGATCCGTCGTACGCCGATATCGCCCGCAAGCTGCTCGATGCCGACCGCGTCCTCAACGGCGCCTCGCATGCGAGCGCGATCTGTACCGCCTTCACCGCGCGGCTGATCCTCGGCAGCGCCGACTGCAATCCCGCGCCGCACGGCGAGGTGACGTTGTTCCAGTCCCCGCAGCAGGGTCTGGCCATTCCGGACAACGCGCCGGCAGGGATCACCGCGACGATCGATCTCACGGACAGCCGCACGATCGACAGTCTCTCCGTCAACGTCAACATCGCTCATCCCAGCCGAGGAGATCTGCAGATCGTGCTCACGGGGCCGGATGGGACGACGGCCATCCTGCAGAACCCTTCCGGCGATCACGCGCCGGCCACCCAGGTGACGTACGGCGTCGATGCCGATCCCGCGGAGCGGCTCGACATCTTCCGCGGCCACGCCGCCGCCGGGAGATGGACGCTGACGGTTCGCGATCTTCAATCGCAGAACAGCGGCACGCTCATCTCGTGGGCGCTGGCGATCACCTTCACCGGCGACGTCGCCGCGACGACGCGTCCGTCGTCGTTTGCCCCACGCAAGCACATCGCGGCGGTCGCCCATGCCCCCGGCGCGCTGGGGACGAGTTGGCAGACCGACGTCCGCCTCTTCAATGGCAGCGCGGCGGCCGCGAACGTCACGGCGATCTTCACGCGCGCGGGCGAGGACGGCTGGAGTCACTTCGCGGCGGTGAAACTGTCGATCGCGCCGAACCAGGTCATGGCGCTCGACGACGTCGTCTCGGCCACGATGCGGACGAGCGGCGTCGGCCAGCTCGAGTTTCTCGGCGATTCCGACGAACTCGTCGTCACCAGCCGCACCTACACGCACGCGAATGGCGGGACCTACGGCCAGTTCATCCCGGCGGTCAGCACGCTCGAGGCATCGATGGTTGCCTACGTGCCGCAGATCCAGGCGACGGCCGATTTCCGTACGAACACCGGCTTTGCGGAGGTGGCCGGTGGCAGCGGCACCGTTCGCGTGACCCTGTTCGATGCCGCGACCGGCGCGGTGCTCTCGACGCAGGACTTCGCGACCGTTCCATACGACCAGGTGCAGTTCCCGGCGACGGGCCGGCCGTTGATGACCGCCGAGTTGCGGGTGATCAGCGGCGACGCGCGCATCCTCGCCTACGGATCGGTCATCGACAATCACAGCGGCGATCCGGTCTACGTCGCCGCGAAGGCTCCGACTGGCGGGTCATTCGTGGCGCCGGTGATCAGCCAGCCGGGAGTGAACACCTTCTGGCGGAGCGACGTGTTTCTGACGGCTCCCACCGGTGTCGGCGGTACCTTCGATCTGACCTACATCGACGCCGTCACGGGAGAGAGCGTCGTGAAGCACGGCAGCGTATCCGCGCGTCAGGCCGTGCGGCTCGACGATGTGATCGGTAACTACTTCGGCCGTTCAGGCGGGTTCGGTACCGTCCGCGCCGATCTGTCCGGAGCACTCCTCGCCACATCGCGCACCTTCACCACATCGAGCGACGGCACGTTCGGGCAGTTCATCCCTTTGACGCTTCTGGGCGTACTCGACGGGCAGGTGACGGACGTCTTCTTCGGTCCTCGTGAGCTGCTGCAGGTCGAGCGCTCGGCCGCTTTCCGAACGAACATCGGCGCGATCAACACCACGGACGGCAACGAGGTGCTTCGTTTCACGCTGTTCGATACCGGCGGCCGTGCTCTCGGCAGCACCGACCGGACCATCGGGCCGTTGCGCGCCGTTCAGTTCTCCCTCGATTCCCTGACGTCATCGCCCGTCGTGAACGGCCGCGTGGAAGTGCAGGTGCTCGCCGGCGCCGGCAGAGCGCTGGCCTGGGCGTCCGTCGTCGACAACAACACCGGCGATCCGATCTTCGTCCCTGCTCAATGAACGGTCAGTGAGGTATTCTTCAAGCGTATGCCCTTAACCGAACTCGAGCCGCAAACGCTCGCGCAGATGCCGTTCAAGGTTCTCGATGAGACGCTCCGCCAGCTCCGGAGCACGCGCAACGACATCATTCGCTACGGTGTCTGGAACACCCGCAATCTGACGGACGACGAGTTCAATCACGCCGACGACCGCAAGCTCCTCGGCTACTTCCGGCAGGACCTCCTGGAGACGAGGTTCCTCTCCAAGGGCCGGCGCATCGACCTGATTCAGCTCTGGCGCTGGTTCGACGACCAGATGACCGGCACCGAGCCGATGCTGATCAACGGCGAAGAGCTTTTCCTGAACGTGCAGGACAAGGATCTCGACAAGGTGCGCAAGCGCATCGCCGAGATCCAGTCCTTCCTCCCCACGCTGCGCGGCGACGATCTGGAGGCCTTCAAGCGCGTCAAGTACAAGTTGCGCCGCACCGTCCTCCGCCTGACCTACGACCTGCACCACCTGTTCAAGCGCCTCGAGAAACACCGCAAGAACTTCGGCGGCGCGATGCCCCCCCGCCCGGAGCGCCTGCCGCTCGAAGCAGCGGTCGATATGCCCGAGCCTCCGCCGATCGACGAGCACGAGGAGGAGTGAGGTCAGTGGACGTAGTCGGCGAGGAGGGTTACGTGATCGCTGGTCGGAGTACCGGCTAACTTTCGAACGAGCTTCTGATCAGCGGTGATGCAGAGAACGTCGAGACGCACTGCAAGAGCAACGTACGAGGCATCGTACGCGCTCACGCCGGTTGCGATTGCGAGATCAATCGCGTCCCGCGCAAGGCTCTTGTTGGTATACGTGATAAATGCCGATGCCACGATCTCGTCGATGATCTCGATCGCCCGCGCCGATTGCATTTCTCCTCGTCTGACGAGCTTCCAGAGAATATTGGAGGTTTCTACAAACAGCAGGTCGGGAGCAGCCAGTCGTACTCCCGGCGCGCGCAATGCCTGCCCATCATCGAGATCACCTTCCGGGACGTACCACTTGATGACTACGCTGGCATCGACGACCAAGAGCGTCAACGATCCCGATCCTCTCTGAGTAGCGCGGTCGTATCGGAGAACTTCTGACCGCTCCGGCGTAACTCCTCGAAAATTCGATCGGCGGCGGCCCAGGTTTCCTGCCAATCATCAGACGCGGCTTCCTGCAGAATCGTCTTCAACTCGGCTTGCAGCGAACGCTTGCTGTTGCTGGCGCGCTTCTTCAGTGCTTTGACCGTCTTCTCATCGAGATCACGTATCAGGACATCCATGATATCAAAATGATATCACACGTTGACGTCGCTCTGCTGACCGTCCAGAACGTCGATCTGCACCGTCTTCGTCACGTTGTTGCCGTTGCTCTTGTCGATGATTTGCAACTGATAGTGGCCGGCGGTGACGTTGTTCAATGTCGTGACTCCGGGGGGGAGTGGGAAGATGCCCTGCGAAAAAGGATTCATCCCATACGCGGCGCCGGACGAATCGATCAGCCTGTAGCTGCGCGGCGACGAGTCTCGTGAATGGAGGACGATCGTTCCACCCGGCGAGAAGCGAACCAACTGCTGCGACGGCGACGCCATCGAGATCGTCTGCGGCGCGTAGTTCCGCGCCGTTACCGTGACCCGGTAGACGCCTGGTGCGAGAGCCAGCTTGACGATCTCACTGCTGTTGCCGAAGAAGCCCTGTTGCGATGGGACCTCGTTACCTTGCGAGTCGACCACGCGCAGAACGTTCACGGTCAGCGCCGTGTTGTCGCGGGTGTCGACGGCGCGAATGGTGATGCCGTCACCCGGCGAGAGTTGAAACTGCACGTCGTCGGGGGCCGAGTCGCCGATGGTGATCGTCCGCGCGTCGTGTCCGTAACCGGCCTTGTCCGCGGTGATCTGGTAGTTGCCGGACGGCACATTGTCGATGATGAAGTTTCCCGCGGAATCGGTCTGGGCGTTCCGGCTGCCGATGAACGACTGCCCCGCCGCCTGAAGCTGCACGTTCGCTTCATTCAGAGGATGCGAATCGGCGGCGTCGACGACATGGCCGCGCAGGGTCACCGTCTTCATGGTGATGTCGAACGTATCCGACCCGTGGACCTCGTACTGCGTGGTGAACGGGCTGAGGCTAACCATGTCCACCACCTGGACCGTATAGGTGCCGTCATCGAGGCCGTTCAACTCATAACGTCCGTCGGCGTCGGCGGAACCACTCGATGTGGTCTGGCTACCTCCGCGCGGAATGAACGTCAACTGCGCCCTCGCCACCGGAACGCCGTTGCGTGTAATACGCCCGCGGATGACCGTGCTCGACTTGAAATCGATGTCCACCTGCGCCGTGCTGCCGGCGTCGAGCTGGACCGTCTTCGGCGCCGCTGTTTTGATCGACCCGCCGAACATGGCCCCCGTTCGCGCCGACACGCGGACCGTGCCGGAGGGAGCCCCTTCGATGCGGAAATTGCCTCCGGCATCGACGGCAGACGAGGCCGCGCCACCGCCCCCGAACGGCCCACCGCCGCCGCCTCCGGCGACGCTGGCGGAAACCGTGGCCTGCTCGAGCTCCGCCGCGGTCAGGCCGTTGACGTGGCCGGTGATGACGCCGCCGCCTTGCAGGATGACGCGCACCGGTCCCGATGAGGCGATGTCGATGTCGCGCAGAGTGCCGGGCGCGAAACCGGTTTTCCCCGCCGTGAATGTGTAGTGTCCCGGAGCGAGACCTTCGAAGGCGAAGGCGCCGCTGGCATCAGTCCGTGAATCGCGGCCGCCGTCCATCTCGGCGGCGGAGACCGCCCGCACCGATGCATCCGGAATCGGTGCGCCGCCGTCGGTGACGACGAAGCCGGTGACCCGCATCCCGCTCGAGAGCTGCACGTCGAGACGCGCGTCCTTGCCGCCGGTGATCGTCACCGTCTTCTGCTGCGCCACGTACCCGCTCCTTGAGAACGTGAAGGTCTTCTCGCCGGCCTCGAGCGAATCGAACGAGTACTCACCGCTCGGATCGGTCGTGGCGCTGTTGTCCGTCCCGTCGAAGCGCACCACCCGCGCGCCGCCGGCCATCGGATCACTGCGCACCGACACACCGGCCAGCGGAGTCCCGTCCGCTCCCGTGACCCGGCCGGTCAGTTTCGATCCGCTCTCGACGTCGACCTCGACGTCCGGCGCGGTCTTACCGTCCTCGACCTCGATGTTCGGCACGCGGGCCGTGGTGTAACCGGGCGCGTTCACGACCACCTGCGTCGTGCCCGCCTTGATGCCGTCCAGGACGAAGGAGCCGTCGTCGCTCGTGAACTGCTTCTGCATCGGCGGCATCATCATCACCATGCCGCCGCCGCCGCGGGAGGTGGTCACGCCTGCCTGGAACGACGTCACCGGCTGGTGCGAGCTCTTGTCCAGCACGTGTCCGGTGATCCGGCCGCCGGGAGGGAGATCGATGAGAACGTCGCGCGCGGGGGCGGTGATCGAGCGCATCTCCTGGATGAATGAGTCCTGTTTGCTGGCGTTCAGCATCATCTGGCCGGGGGTGAGATCGGTGATGGTGAAGGAGCCGTCGCTGGCCGTCACCGCCGAGCCCATGCCGTCCTGCGAGATGGTGCGGACGTTCACTCCCTCCACGCCCGCCCCTGCGCGCGTCACGCGGCCGCTGATCTCGACGCCTGGATCGAGCGTCACCTCGAGCGGCTTCGTGTTCGCGTCGACCTTCGTGCCGCGTACCGTCCTGGCGGAGTAGCCCTCGCGTTTGAAGCCCAGGTCGTACGTCCCTTCCTTGACCCGGATCAGGAACGTGCCGTCGCTGCCCGTGCGGACCATCTCCTCGTTGCGGTTGCCCTGCATGTTCGAAATGACCATCCGGCGCATCCCGCCCATGGCGTCGTTGGCTGATTCGATGGCATCGACGCCGACGCCGGACAGCGGTTTGTGGTCCTTGTCGGAAACCTTGCCCGTAATGGCCACGCCGCGTGGAATGGTGATCGTCAGACCGCTCTTCCGCTCGGCCGCGGCCAGTTTGAGCGTGGGCGACTTCGCCACCGGAAAGCCGCGCTTCACCGCGTCGACCTGCAGGTCGGCCTCGGTCTCCACATTGCGAAGGACGAAGTGGCCGTCGGGAGCGCTGTAGCCGTCGCTGGCGGCCCCCCCTCGCGTCATCATGGCGAACATGTCGTTGTTGCGTGAGGCCGGACGCGTATTCAAATGCGCCGCGGCCACCGGCCGCTTGTCCTCGTCGATCACCGACCCGCTGATGCGTCCGCGCGCCGTCGCGTAAAGTGTTTTCTGGACGGAATCGGCCGCTTTCAGATGCACCGCCTGCATGCCGCTGATGCCGTAGCCGGGCCGGGTCGGCCGGATCTCGTAGGTGCCCGCGGCAACTCCCGTGATCGTGAAGTTGCCCTTGGCGTCGGAGATCGCATCGACCGAGGCATCGCGGGCTCCAAAACGTCCGGTGGGACCGAGGGAGACGCGCGCGCCGGCCACCGGCAGTTGCGACTTCACGTCGCGGACGTTGCCGCTGACGGTCGCGCTCTTCCCCAGCTTCAGCGTGGCCGCGGCGGACGTCCGTGCCCGCTGCGCCACCCGGGACTCTTTCCGTGCCACGACGGTCTCCCAATCTTTGGGGGCGTGGTCGATGGTGAAGGTTCCATCGGCCGCCGATTTGCCGGCCGGCCAGCCGTCGAGAGAGAGCTGCGCGTCGGCCACAGGCGTCTGACCGTCTTCCGCGACGACGCGGCCCTTGATGGCCACGCCGGCGGTCATCGAGAAGTCGGGTCCCTTCTTTGTGCCGGCGGGGCCGAGCAGCTCTTCGACCATGGCGAAGTCGGGATGGAGAATGATGACGCGAAACGCCCATTTCGAGGGATCGGGGGCGGTGTAGTGACCGTCGGGGTCGGTCTTCGTCGTGTACTCCGCGCCGCCGACGATGATCACGGTCGCGTTCGCGACCGGCTTCCCGTTTGCGGTGATCGTCCCGCGGACGGGCGGAGCCTGTGTCAGCAGCATCGCCCCCGCGTCGTCATCCGCGGCATTGAGGCGGATGGCGGACGGCGCGTACCCGGCCGCATCGACGCGCACGTCGACGACGGTCTGATCCTTGGGGACGTCGAAGGAGAACTTGCCGCCGGAGTCGGTGGCCATCGTCGCCAGCGGCTTCCGCTGCGGCTCCGCCGAGAGGAGGCGCGGCCCCTGCGCCGCGATCAGCTCCGGCGCGAAAAGCGACACGTTGGCGCCCGTGACCGGTTTCCCGTCGATGTTGATGACGGTTCCGGTGACCGCCGCGCGCAGTGGAGCGATCAGCGGCGACAGCACGAACAATACACAGAGCAAGCGGCGGAATGCGCGCATGGAGTCCTCCCGACAACGTATGAATGTACGACCTTTAGACGAAGAATGCTGAAGAGGGTTTCGACGTTTGACCCGGACATGCCGAGAATGCCGGTTCGAGGGGAGCTGCTCCGGCAGCGCCTGGACGCCCTGGTGGCCACGTTCGACGTCTCCACCATCGAGCCCGATCCGCTCCAGCTCGTCCTCCGCTACGGCGATCCGCGCGACCAGGAAGTGGCCGGCATCCTCGCCGCGGCCTTCGCCTACGGGCGCGCCGACATCGTCGTCGCCAACGTCGGCCGGGTCCTCGACCGGATGGCTCCTTCCCCCTTCCTCTATCTGACGACGTTCGTCCCGGCGGAAGGCAAACGACGGTTCGCCGGCTTCTCCCACCGTTTCCACAAGACCCGGGAGTTGGTGGCCCTTCTGGCCTGCCTCGCTGCCGCCATCCGCGATCACGGCACGCTCGGTGAGCTTTTCCGCCTCTGCTACGACGATGCCGATAGGGACGTCGGCCCGTCCCTGACCCGTTTCGTCGCCGCGCTGATCGGCAAGCGCCGTACGAAGGCGCTCGACTATCTCCTCACCTCACCCGCCAACGGTTCCGCCTGCAAACGGATGAACCTCTTCCTCCGCTGGATGGTCCGCACCACTTCCCCCGACCTCGGCATCTGGCCTTTCGTCGACCCGTCAAAGCTGGTGATGCCTGTCGACACCCACGTCCACCGCATCGCCACGTTCCTCGGCCTGAACAACCGCAAATCCGCCGACTGGAAAGCCGCCCGTGCGTTGACCACCCGCCTGGCCAGGTTCGACCCCGCCGACCCCGTCCGCTACGACTTCGCCATCTGCCGCCTGGGGATCCTCGATCTGTGCAGCCGGAGACGGAGGAAGGAGAACTGCGACGTGTGTCTGCTGAGGGATGTGTGCCGGTTTCCGGTTCGGTGACAGCTTATTAACCACAGAGGCACAAAGGACACAGAGAAAGACCTCTGTGATCTCTGCGTCTCTGTGGTTAGAGCCTTTGGAGTGCGCGGGCGCGCCTTCGGACGCGCCCGCGCGGGGTTTACTTCAAGAGACCGATTACGCCTTCGTCTTGGGAGCGGTCGTCGGTGACGATGGCGTCACCGGCGAGGGCTCGGCCGGAGTGGACGGAACCGGGGTTGTCGGCTTCGGGGCCGGCTTGGCTTTGGCCTTGCGGCCGCGAGGGCCGAGGGCGCTCTTCATGTCAGCGACATGTGGAGCGAGAGCGGCGGTCTCGGGACGTTTGGCCAGGCGCTGCGCCATGGAGTACGTCATCAAGGCGTTGCTCCCCGCGCTGTTTCTGGCCACGCGTACGCTGTGGCGGACGAAGTGGGCCAAAGCTTCCAGCTCATCCGCCACCGGATCGTAGGCATCCGCGAAGTCCATCTTGTCCCGCATCTGCACGGAACCCGAGTTTCCTCCACGGGTCAGCTCCTCGTTGTTCCGGATCGCCAGCGCCGCCAGGTCGACAAACGGCGGTGGTACCGACGCGGCGGCCGCGAGCTGCCGGCCGGCGTTTTTGCTCTCCGGAACCACGAAATTCGGCACTCGCTGCTTCATCGCGCGAATGTCGTCGATGAGCGCTACTGCCTCATCCCGATAGGACGGCTGTGGGGTGGTTGTAACGGGTACTTCATTATTCGTGGACATAAAGTCCTCCTTTTCCTTTCTCAAAACCTGCTGTGATCAGAGCAAGCAGATTGAGACAGGCGGAGGAGCGCGGCCTCGAGAGACCCGTTTTGGAGCTTCAGCAACGGCCAGACAGGCGGGCCGTTGACGCCGGACATGAATGCGGAAAATGCGATCGTTCTCGATCGACAAGACCTTCGGCGCTGGATGCCGGGCGAGCACAGGAACCGGATGGACGCGTCTCTTGATCAGCTCGGACATATCGAGCGGCGCGTTGCCGCTCTGGGCATAGTCGATCAGCTCGGCGAATGATTTATCGAACCGGTTCCCGAGCAGGGCCAGCTTCGTTCCGGTCTCGATCCAGCTCTGCAGGTCAGCGATCATCCGCAAGGGAGCGTCGCCGGCGTATGCCGGTGCCTCGGCGATACGGTCGTACGTCTCGCAAATACAGTTGCTGAGACGCGCGAGCCGATCGGCCGCTTCGACGAGCAATCCCGTCACGCGATACATGTCATGTACCGCTCGGATCGGGTGTTCCCGCGCGATCGTCTCGCAGCGCTCGATGATCTGCCGCGCCATGCCGATGAAACCCTCCGCGGAGCGGAGGTTCCGGCGGCCGCGCTGAAACAGACGATGCCACGATTCCCGCCCCTTCAGGCGCGATTCGCGTGAACGCACGCCGCCCCGCCGCGACGTTTTCGCGTTCTTTACCAGGGCGGCTTCGAGCAAACCTGCCATAACTGTGTAAACCCCAGGCTATGGTACAACATTCCCACCCCATGTTACAACACGCGCTCTTTGTAAAGATGTTCACCATTATTGGTGAGATTGCCAGCTTTTCCGACGTCATCGATGAGATCCCCAACCTCATCGAATGCTTCGGCAACGTCATCGAATGCTTCCGCAACCTATTCGAATGGTTCGCCAACCTCACCGAATGCTTCGCCAACGTCATCGAATGGGTCCGACGACGTCATCGAATGCTTCGGCAATGTCATCGAATGCTTCGACAACCTCATTGAATGGGTCGATGACCTCATCGAATGGGTCGTTAACCTCATCGAATGGGTCCGACACGTCATCGAATGGGACGTTGAACCCAAATCGAAACTCAGGAGGGACCTTCGGACTTAACACCGTTGGTGCCAGACTGTTAACCCGTGTTGAACTTTCAGCCACCGCCGCCGGACTTCGTTTCGCTGTTTACGCCGCCATCACGGCCAATGGGTTGAACGAGCAGACGCAGTAACGGAACGATTGGTGCGCGCCGGAAGGAGTGGTGTGATCTTCGCGCAGCGTCGTGAGTAGCTGAAAGTCAGAGCCGAACTCACCGTGCAGTTGCTCCGCGTCGTACCGCGCAACCGGAATGCCGCTGCACCGAGTCGGCCCGTCCTCCGCGAACGTCGCCACGATCACATGGCCCATCGGTCGCACCACCCTGCGCACTTGTCGGACGTAACGCCTGCGCTCCTCGGGCGAGAGCAGGAAGTGGAAGACCGCCCGGTCGTGCCATACATCGATGGAATGGTCCGGCAGATCGAGTGCCAGCACGTCGCCCACCAGCCACCGCACAGAGCCCGCATCGCTCCCGAGCCGTGCCTGCGCGGCGGTCAGCGCATTGGCTGCGATGTCGAGCACAGTGATGTTCGTGTAGTGGCGCGCAACCAATGAATCGACCAGTGTTGAAGCACCACCGCCGACGTCGAGTACCGCGGCACTCAGTCGGGGCGCCGCGCGTCGGATAAGGTCGATGGACAATGTCGCTTCACGCTGATACCAGCTCACATCGGTCGTGCTCTTCGTCCCGTAGATCGATTCCCAGTGTGCCTTCGGGTCCATGGTCACCTCAAGCCCTCGGCCGCTATTTTCGCACCTCCTGGCTCCTCGTCGGCGTGACGAAAAGCTTGTCCGCAGATGACGCAGATAGACGCAGATGGGAGACGACGGTTTTATCTGCGTACATCTGCGACATCTGCGGATGATCGGCAGAGAGTAAACGTAACGACCGCGCGAGGACGTGCGTGCGGGACGCACGCGGTCCCAGGGGGGCGAGAACTATCCGACTACTTCGAACTTTCGGCCTACTTCCACGATCGCCTCGATGGCGCGGTCGAGGTGCTCGCGGGTGTGGGCGGCGCTGATCTGGCAGCGGAGGCGGGCGGCACCTTGCGGCACGACGGGGAAGCCGAAGCCGGAGACGTAGACGCCGCGGGTGAGGAGCTCGGCGGAGATGGCGATCGCTTTGGCGGTGTCGCCGATGATGATCGGGACGATGGGGTGGATCCCTTCGCGCACATTCACGCCCTTGGCCGTCAGTTGCTGACGAAAGTAGGTGGTGTTCTCGCGCAACCGGGTGAGGAAGCTCGGATCGTTTTCGAGGAGGTCGAAGGCGGCGATCGATCCCATGACCACGGCGGGGGGGAGCGTGTTCGAGAAGAGGTAGGGCCGCGATCTCTGGCGGAGATAGTCGATGAGCGTTTTCGGTCCGGTGGTGAAGCCGCCGTGCGATCCGCCTAGCGCCTTGCCGAGGGTCGAGGTATGCGCGTCGATCTTGTCGAAGACGCCGAGCTCCTCGCCGGTGCCGCGGCCGGTGTTGCCGAGCACTCCGGTGGCGTGGGAATCGTCGACGACGACGAAGGCCTCGTACTCGGCGGCAAGGTCGACGATCTCCGGCAGCGGGGCGAGCGAGCCTTCCATCGAGAAGACGCCGTCGGTGACGACAACCGTATTGCGTGAACTGCGCGTCGCTTCGAGTGCGCGGCGCAGGTCGGCCATGTCGCGGTTCTTGTAGCGCTCCTTCTTCGCCTTCGCCAGGCGGACGCCGTCGATGATCGAGGCGTGATTCAGCTCGTCCGAGATGATGGCGTCCTGCTCCTGGGCGATGGTCTGAAACAGTCCTTCGTTGGCATTCCAGCAGGAACCGTAGAGGATGGTGTCCTCAGTGCCGAAGAAGCGGGCGATCCGCTCCTCGAGCTTCCGGTGGATTGTCTGCGTGCCGCAGATGAAGCGGACGGAGGCGAGGCCGTATCCGTAGTCGCGCTCCCCTTTTTCCGCCGCCTCAGCGATGGCGGGGTGGTCGGCCAGGCCGAGGTAGTTGTTGGACGTCAGCATGATGACGTCGCCGAATCCCTCGACGTCGACCACCGCCCCTTGCGGCGATTTCATCAGCAGCTCGCGTTTGAGCGTGCCGGCGGCAGCCATTTGATCGAGCTCGGTTTGCAGCGTGGAGATCAACGACATGAGGTCACCTCGGCGGGATGAAATTCGCGGCGGCGGATTCTATCAGCGCCGTTCCAGCAGTTCGATGCGATTGCCGAACGGATCATTCACGTACACCCGGTCGTAGCCCTCCAGCAGGTTGTCGGGCCTCGTGTCGTGTCCGGCTGCCTCGAGACGTGCAACGAGCGACGGCAGATCATCGACCAGCAGCCCAGGATGCGCCTTCTTTGCCGGATGGAAATCGTCCTCCACGCCGAGGTGCAGCTCCAGCGCTCCGATGCGAAACCAGAGGCCGCCGCGCTCGGCCAGACTGGCCGGCTTGGGGATTTCGATGAGGCCGAGAAGATCGGCGTAGAAGGCGCGGCCGCGGCTCTCCTGGCCGTGCGGCATGGCGATCTGGATGTGATGGATTGCGGTGGCGGGCACGAGTCAAAGTCTGTCGATTGGAAAGAAAGTGTTGGCCGAGCCTTGGGCAACTCAGGCCGCCGGCCCTGCCGGCTCGTTGTCGTATTTCAGGTCGCGGCGGAAACATCGGCCGGCTTCGATGTCGAAGACGACGCAGGAGTCGATCGGGCGCGAGTAGACGTGGAGGCTGACGGCGCGCTCATTCCACTCCTCGAGATTCTTGATGCGGTGGATCGTCTGCGTCTTGTCGACCGTGTTGAGCGGTCCGCCGGGGACGACAAGTTCCGTGCCGAGGGACTGCATCTCGATGCGGGTAGCCCCGGCGAGACAATCCATCCCCACGACCTGCTGATTCTCGGGACGGTTGCAGCCGAGCTGCTTGTAGTTCTCGACGATCAGCTTCCCCTCGACCATCGTCATCCATCCGAGCTGGCCGTTGTGCGTGTGGAGCGGGGTGATGGCGCCGATCGGCCAGCAGATCACCATCGCTTCGATCATCTCGTTGCGGAAGACCTTGTTGCGCGTGTGGCGGTCAGGAAGCCACATCTTGTAGCGCTCCATATCCTCGGCGCGGATCTCGTACGTGGCCAGGAAGTCGTAGATCTTCTGCTTCGTGATCAGCCCGGAGGAAAGGTCTCGGATGCCGTCGACGAACTGCTCGACGGGAACGGGTGTTGGCGAATAGACGGGCTGGGGAGGGGTAGAGGGGATGTTGTGCAGATCCATGGGTTCCTCGCTGGATCAACTATAGCTCTTCGACGGTTGTCGGTTATCGGTTGTCGGTTGTCACCCAAGCCTCGCGCAACATGCTAGGCTCCGCGCCGCAATGCAGAACCTTGCCGTAATCGGCGCGCAATGGGGCGACGAGGGGAAGGGGAAGATCGTCGATCTTCTCTGCGAATCCTTCGACGTCGTGGCCCGCTATCAGGGTGGTCATAACGCCGGCCACACGGTGAAATTCGGCGAGAAGCATTTCTCGCTGCGGCTCATCCCGTCGGGGATTCTCCATCCCGACAAGCTCTGCATCCTCGGCAACGGCATGGTCATCGACCCCGAGGCGCTGCTCGACGAGATCGAGAAACTGCGGGCACTCGGCGTCGTCATCGATTCGAACCTCAAGATCAGCGATTCCGCCCAGGTCATCCTGCCGTATCACAAGGCCCTCGATCTGGCCCGCGAGGAAGCGGCCGGCGCGGGGAAGATCGGCACGACCGGACGCGGCATCGGACCGGCGTACGAGACGAAGGTGAGCCGCTACGGCATCCGCGTCGCTGACCTGCTCGATCCCTACGTCCTGCGCGACCGCATCGATTTCGCCTGCGCCGAGAAGAACCCGGTGCTCAAGGGCGTCTATGGCAAGGACGGCTTCGACCCGCAGAAGCTTTACGACGACTACACCCGCTACGGCGAGGTGCTGGCCGACCGCATCACCAACGGCACGATCCTGATCAACGAGCAGATCCGCGCCGGCAAAAAGGTGATGTTCGAAGGGGCGCAGGGGGCGATGCTCGACATCGACCACGGCACCTACCCGTTTGTGACGTCATCGAGCACGGTGGTTGGCGGCGTCTGCACGGGCCTCGGCGTGGCTCCGAAGCACATCCACCGCGTCATCGGCGTAGCCAAGGCCTACACCACGCGCGTCGGCGGCGGCGCGTTTCCGACCGAGTTGAACGATGCCAGCGGCGAGCACCTGCGCGCCCGCGGCAACGAGTTCGGTACCGTCACCGGCCGTCCGCGGCGCACCGGCTGGCTGGATCTCCCGGTCCTCCGCACCTCGGCGATGCTGAACGGACTCGATGCCATCGCCCTGACCAAGCTCGACGTCCTCGACGAGTTCGACGAGATCCCCGTCTGCACCGGCTACAACGTCCGCTCCGAGGTCTGGAAGACATTCCCCGCCTTCGCGGTCGCACACAACGACTACAAGCCGGAGTACCGGACGTTCAAAGGGTGGAAAGAGCCGACGGTCGGCATGACGTCGTACGATGACCTGCCACAGGCGGCGAAGGATTACGTGCGGTTCATCGAGGATGAGGTGGAGTGCCAGGCCACGATCATCTCGACGGGGCCAAGGCGCGAAGAGACGATCGTGAGGTAGGAGGGGCTAATGTGGCACAGACCACAGCTGTCCAAATTAGCTTGAGAAAACGCTGGTTCCCCTGAGCGTACGAGTCATTTTGACGGGAAAGTGAGCTCGACCCCCTCAGATGCTGTCCAAATTGAGCGAGAGTTGAGCGGGTTGAGGGAGTGGCGGTGGACTGAATGGGTTGTTGAGCCAGGACCACAGATCGCGGTAAGCGAACAGGTTGAAGCGCAACATGGCGAGCAGATTCGACAGAGCCCAGCCGAACGTCGAGCGTAGCTTGAGATACCGAAGCGTGAGGATGGCGATCAGAGCCGTCCAGACCTGGATGTGAAGAGCATTCGCGGAGGTTCCGACGAACGTCTTGATGCGTAAGTTCTGCTTGATGGCTTTGAAAAATGACTCGATCTGCCATCTCTGTTCATAGATGGCGGCGATGGTGGTCGGTCCGAAGCTCAGGTGGTTGGTGAGGTATTCATAGATCCTTCCGTCCTTAGCGCGATACTCGACCAGGCGAAGAAGAGGTGAGGAACCGCCTTTGAGTTGCCGGCTGGTCAGGCGGATCAGGGCATCCCGAAGAACGCCGCCTCGCTGAGGAATGGATCGTTCCTCCACCACCGAGTAACGTGTCCGCGTTTTGAGTCGGGTCACAAAGAAGATGCCGCGCTCGTCGAGTGAGCGGAACCAGCGGAAGTCGATATATCCGCGATCGAAGACGATGATCGTACCGGCTGGGAAATCCCACTCTCGAGCCACGGTCACGTCGTACTTTCGGGCTTCGGTGATGTGGCAGAAGCTCGGAAGCAACCCGTTGTGGTCGAGGATCATGTGCAGCTTCACCGCTCCCTTGGTCTGTTTGTAGTGAGCCCAGTCGAACAGGCTCGCACAAAGCTCGATCACCGTCGCGTCGATTGACAGCAACGGATTCTTGAACCGCAGCCGATGCTTCGGTGCGATCTGCCGGCAGAGCTGAAACAACTGTTCGAAAACGCGCTGATACAACTCCCACGGCCGGTGCGCGTTGGCGTAGGCCAGGGTGGACTTGTTCGGCGCCTCCTCGATGCCGAGGTGGTTGAGCTTCCCCTCCACCGAGGCCAGCCCTTGGCAGATCTCACGAAGGGACTGAGCTTTGCCCAACTGGCAGAACAGCATCGCCACGAACTGCTGCCAGCACGTGAACCCTCGAGCGTGCCTCTCGGCCTTGGTCTCTCGTACCAACTGCTCGAACTCTATCCGTGGAAACAGCTTGAGAATCTGACCGAACACGCTAGAAAATGCGCTCAACGTCGGGCCTCCTGTCGAATCGTCGTTCCTGGTCGAACTGACTGACTCTACAGCGCCCGGCGTTTCTACCGATCGGCCAACTCTCCGCTACCTAATTTGGACAACTGTGG
>Ga0247676_1000029_pt1 | contig 84185 bp, 81 predicted proteins | sample CNK17_metaG_FD_182802 | JGI IMG/M metagenome (GOLD analysis project Ga0247676, IMG submission 182802) | Soil microbial communities from Purdue University Martell Research Forest, Indiana, United States - CNK17 | ecosystem: Environmental > Terrestrial > Soil > Temperate forest > Bulk soil...
TTGCGGGGGGAGAAGGTGGCGAAGCCGGATGAGGGGGGCGCTTTACGAGATATGCGCGATTTACCGACGCTGGTCCGAGAGCGCTCGAAGGCGCGCGAATGACGTCCTCGTGAAACGCCCCCTCATCATCCGGCTTCGCCACCTTCTCCCCCAGCAAGAAACCGCGGGGGGAGAAGGGCTCTCGATTGGAGGTACTGCCGAGAACGAACCGCTCGCACAACTCCACATCGTCCCAAGTTTCGCCACCAACAGGGTGCCGGCAATTCCACTCAGCGTGTGAGAAATGCGGGCAAAGCCACAACGATTCAGCTTGCAGCACGAGCGCCACGGCAGTGTGGCAACGCTGCACCCTGGCGACGCAGGTTCGTCACGACCGCGTCGCAACGCTGCCCGTGGATGACGCACGTGTGTCGCCTCCGCGACGCAATGTTGACCGTGGATGACGAACGTGCGTCGGTTCCGCGAAGCAATGTTGTCAGTGGTCGCCGCACGTGTGGTGGCTCATCGCCGCAATGTTGTCAGTGGTCGCCACACGTGCGTCGGCTCCGCGCCGCAATGTTGTCAGTGGTCGCCAAACGTGCGGCGGCTCGTCGCCGCAATGTTGTCAGTGATCGCCACACGTGTGGCGGCTCGTCGCCGCAATGTTGTCAGCGGTCGCCGCACGTGTGGAGGCTCTTCGCCGCAATGTTGTCAGTGGTCGCCGCACGTGTGGAGGCTCTTCGCCGCAATGTTGTCCGTGGGCGCCACACGTGTGGCGCTCATCGCCACAACGTTGTCCGTGGGCGCCGCATGTGCGCGCAAACGTCCGGGAACGCTAGACTTCGGCGTCTCCCCACATTTCCCCTTGACTTTTCGTCTCAACCAGCCTATATTACTCGGTGCAACGTCTGAGATCGTAAGATCTCCTACGTTGGCGGCTGTCGGCGGTACGGGCGTGCTGGAAAAGCACATCAGACCTGTACCGGCGCGGGAGTTGAGTTTTTCTCCTCCTGCCGCGGGCTTCCGAGGTGTGTACACGCCTCGGGAAAACATCAACCGGAAGTATCGGCGTGTCGCCGCGACTTCCAGCCGGTGGCCGCTCGCACTTGTCGACGAGTCGTGACGTCACCTCCGGCCTGACAGCTCGCGAATGGAGGAATGTCATGAGTACTACAACCCCGGTTTCATCAACCACAGATCCGGTCAAACTGACCCCCGACGCGGTCATCGCCCAGTTGCGCGGCATGCGCTCGCAGATCGAGGACGTCGCGCCGTTGTCGCAGCAGCAGCGCGACCAGCTCAAAAAGCGTCTTCGGACCCAGCCGAAGTCCATCGTCGAGGCGTCGATCAACGTCATCGGCGTGATCGACAACCTCTCGCAGGCCATCGGCCAGCCGCTCGACGAAGTCCGTCAGTTGCAGGACGACTCGCTCCGCTGGGACGCCGTGGCCGACGAGACCCGCGCGTTCCTGAAGGTCATCGAGGGGGCCAACCTCAATCGCCATCAACAGCTCGTGCTCATCGGTATGCAGGCGTACTCGATCGGGACACAACTGGCGAAGGCTCCGGCGATGGCAGTGCTCGTGCCGCACGTGGAGGAAGTCAAACGTTTGAAGGCCGTGTCGCGCCGTAAGAAGGCGACGCCAGCCCCTCAAACGCCAGCTCCGACACCGGCACCGGCACCTGTCCCCGTAACGTCCACCACACCGAAAGCGTAAAAAAATAAGGAGGCAGTGAACCCGGGCGCGACTATGCGCGCCCGGGTTCCATCAACGGTCATGAAAAACTCTACTGCATCCGAACGTGCCCTGACGCTCGTGCACGAGGTCCTTGACGTGCTGAGTTTGACGCAAGTGACTAGTCAAAGTAGTCTATCTGTATGCAAAAACGTCAAGTCTGGCAACTTCACGAGGCGAAAGCGCGCTTTAGCGAGTTGTTCCGCCTGGTGCGTACGGAGGGCCCACAACGCGTGGTCAAACAACACGGCGAGGCGGTTGTGATCGTATCGGCCGAGGATTTCGATGGCGCGGCCGAAAAGTCGCGGCAGCCGGATTCGCTGCTCGAGTTTTTTCAGTCCGCGCCGACCGGTGGGCTGGTGCTCGATCTGAAGCGAAAACGCGACAAGACGAGAAAGATCCGATGGTAGCGAAGCCTTCCGGTTACCTGCTCGATACGAATGTCATCTCCGAGCTCATGAAGCCTCGGCCGGCCCGCAGCGTCGCGGAATGGATCGAGACCACGCCGGAAGAGCTCCTGTATCTGAGCGTCATCACGATCGGCGAGATTCGAAAAGGCATCGATCTGCTGGATGAGAGAGAGCCGAAGCGCGCCGCACTGCAGAGCTGGCTCGATCGAGATGTGCGCGTTCGGTTTGCGGGCCGGCTACTCGCGTTCGACGCAGGAGCCGCCGAACGCTGGGGACAGGTCGAGGCCTTCGCTCAACGACAGCGGCTGACGCTTCCGACCGTGGACGCGCAACTAGCATCAACAGCACTTCATCACGGCCTGACTTTCGTCACACGAAACACCGAGGATGTTCGCGTGACCGGAGTTCCGCTATTCAACCCCTGGACGAGTCGGCCGTGATTGGAGTGACCCGCAGCTCGCAGAGTGCCTGGCGGGTCTTTCGGCGCGAAGGAGTCCTTTGGCTACACGACCGTTGTCTCTTTCCGAAAGAGGCTATAGCAAGTGCTGTCAATACTCCACCCTCCACGACCGCACAGGCCTCCTTTGGCCGGCGATATTCTGGTAACACTGGCGACGCACCGAGTTGCGGGTTCGCGTCCGGTTCAGCGGCGAGTTGGACGGCGGATGCGGCCACGCGCAATCTTGAACGCTTCAAACAAAAGGACTAGCAGAGCAAACCAGAACGGGATTGCCCACCGAAAATTCTGCATGGCGAAAACGAACGGAGGCGTTCCAGCCGTCTCACCAATGTCTCGCGGGGTCACGTATGGTGCCGCATAGACTGTGGAGAAGCCAGTGACTTTTGCTGCAACCCAACCCGGAGGAACGACGAGCGCTTTGTAGACAGCAAGTTCCACCCGCAGCACAGGCGGGAGATTCGAGAGTGAGAAATGGAGTTGCGATTGTGCCGGGGAAGGCCAGTTCTCCCACTCTGACACTGGCACCAACAGGTCGGCGTAGATCGCCGCGGTGATTAGCGCAGCAACCACCGAGAGCAACGCGGCGAATGCGTACGCTGTAGTTCTTCGCATCGTCTTTCCGCCGTCCAACGGATCTGCGGTTCACCCGCACGAACCGCGACGCGCTGAAGTATACCCTCGCGATGCAGCAGGGCAACGGTTCGGGTGCAACCGCTTATTGTGCGGCGTATTCGGATCAGCGCGGTGCGCACGTGATGGGCTGCCCGTGAAGTCCAGTTGTCTGAACCTCCCATGAGTTCATTTCCCATCGATCTCCGTGTCGTACACCGATGATGGTTACCCCCCAGTGAGGTCCGACGGCGAAACCTCGGGAAACCCCGCAGGCTGTGATGGTGAGCATCTGTTGGTCGACCTCAACATCAGTGAAAACGAAGTTTCGGAATGACCTGCCAACCCGCGAGCGACCGGGCCCGTCCGATTGGAGCCAGTCTTCAGCTGTTCGGAGCACGACTGCGGTCTCGGCCGCGGAAATGTTTGATGTGAGATGGCCCGATTGGCCTAACGCGCATTCCGGGCGCTCCCTGAATGAGCAGGCAGCAAAACACACGAGCAGGCAGAGGATAAAGGCGTGTTGTGACCGGAGATTTTGCATCAGCCGCCCAATGGATCACGCTTCAGCCGCGTGGACCCGCACGCCTAATAGTAACGTACTTGGGACCCAGCAAGTGCGCGGGGCCACGTCGGCTGAAGGCGCAAGTCATCCGCCGTTCGCGGGCGCCCGCTCAACGCCAATGATCATGTTCACGTCCACCGTGCGTCCACTCACGGAAGCAGGAGAGAAAACCCAACTCCTTACATCCTCGGCAGCACCAGGTTCGTGCGCCCAGCCTGCCCACGGCAATGAGGCTGCAGTGCATACCTCTCCATTCGCGCGAACGATGAGCTGTACAGGAGTTACGGCAGCAACGGGCCCGTGAAGTTGAGAACGAAAACGGCCAGTCCGCACGGGATGCGCTGCGATGAGCCCACGTTCTTGGAAGTCGTGTGGGTGTGTCCCCTCACACCCGGGTGGAATTATCCCCGGCGGCCTACGAAAAGGCGCGCTGACCGATTTCGAATGATCGCTGCACGCAGCAAGGAGAAGCAACGACAGCGCGACGCACGTTCTCATGGCGGCTAACGGCCTCGCGCTTCAGCGGCGTGGCCCGCGAATGGTAACGCACTTGCGAGGCCGCAGCGTAGCGGGCCACGTTCTCTGCAAGCGCTAGTTGAGCGACGGAGCCTCGAAGTATGTTCGATACGCCCGGCCGTTGCGCTCAAGGGCTTTCTGAAATTCGACATACACCTTGCGCAGCTTCTTGAGAGCGGCTGGTGTGACGCTGAAGAGCACCGAGCGTCCGGACGGCAAGAATGACATCCAAAACATGTCGCCTTCCCCGCCAACAGGTACCTCCTCGCCTCGTTGACTCTCCGACCCGAATGGCAGAGTGATCGGCATCCTGCCGCAGGCGATCCGGAGCGCGGAGCTGCGCGTCCGGCTGCCGCGGTATCACATCGACATGCTGCACTATCGAGCAGACCAGCAGGAGACCACGGTCAGCGGCGTGCTGGAGCGGGAGCTGGACGGCATCGCCAGCGCGCACATCGAAGAGCTGTCGGCTGCCCTGCCGGGATTCGCCGAGGCGATGGCGTGGCCGGCCGGGTGATGAAAAGCTTCATCCGCAGATGGCGAAGATAGAACGCAGATGGAGGACGGTTTTCATCTGCGTTCCATCTGTGCCATCTGCGGATAAGCTTTTTCCGGTTACTCTTCGCGAACGAGAGGATATTCATGTCACGACTACGGGTGCTCAGCTTCTCGATGTCCATCGACGGTTTTGGCGCCGGGACGGATCAGGATCTTCAGAATCCCCTCGGCGTGCGCGGGCCGGAGCTGTTCGACTGGTTCTTCCACACGCGGACCTTTCAACGCATGCACGGCGACGGCGACGAAGGGGAGGCGGGAGTCGATGACGATTTCGCCGCGCAGAGTTTCGACAACATCGGCGCCTGGATCCTCGGTCGAAATATGTTCGGACCGGTGCGCGGTCCCTGGCCGGATGACGAGTGGAAAGGCTGGTGGGGTGAGGAGCCGCCGTATCACGTGCCGGCGTTCGTTCTGACGCACCATCCGCGCGCAACGATCCCCATGAAGGGCGGCACGGAATTCCGTTTCGTCACAGACGGGATTGAATCGGCATTGCAGCAGGCGCGTGACGCGGCGCAAGGCAAGGACATCCGGCTGGGCGGAGGCGTAGCGACGATCCGGCAGTGCCTGCAGGCGGGGCTGATCGACGACCTTCACCTCGCCATCTCGCCCGTTCTCCTCGGCCGCGGCGAGAAACTGCTCGACGGCATCGACCTGCCAGCGCTCGGCTACGAGTGCGTGAAGCACGCCGCCGGCGGACGCGCTGCAGCGCATGTGTTCCTGCGAAAGCGGACATGAGCACCGCAGCCGAACACACGCTGAGTGGAATTGCAGGCACCCTGTGTGGTGGCGAAACTTGGGACGATGTGGAGTTGTGCGAGCCTTTCGTTCTCGGCAGCCCCTCCAATCGAGAGTCCTTCTCCCCCAGCGCTTTTCAGCTGGGGGAGAAGGTGCCGAAGGCGGATGAGGGGGCGGTTCACGAGGACGTCATTCGCACGCCTTCGAGCGCTCTCGGACCAGCGTCGGTAAATCGCGCATATCTCGTAAAACGCCCCCTCATCCGGCTTCGCCACCTTCTCCCCCCGCAAGAAACCGCGGGGGGAGAAGGACTCTCGACTAAGGGAGTCGCAAGGCTCGCGAGGGACCAATTCAAGTGAGCGTGTGAGAAATGCAGGCGCTAGCTATAGCTAGTTGGGCGGCCGCAGGAAGAGATGCGCCGCGATCCGGCGTGCGGCCTCGGCCGGCGTTACATCCGTTGTATCGACAACGATTTCGGCCGGGGGCATGATCGGCTGCGTAAACACTCCGGCGGCCTCCAACTCGTGATATCGCTGTGCATCCCGCAACTTGCCGTACTGTTCGCGCGACCTGTCCTCGAGGCGGCGGTCCAGGGCGGCGGGGGCGCAACGCAGCTCGACAAGCCGCAGCGTGCCGCGGCCCAACGCGGTGTGCGCTCGGAGCTCGTCGAGAAAGGACTGCGGAACCGTCCGTTCAGGGGCGAATGTGAGGATCAGGCCCGGCAAGCTCGCTGCGAGAGCGGCGTCCACCGCCTCGAGCCAGAGTCGCTCTCGAAGAGCAACGAAGGGAGGCGTGCCGAATGCAAACAGCGCTTCGACCAGATCGACGACCGCATGGTTGTGCAACAGGCGGAAGCCGCTTTCAGCCGCGAGCGCCCGGCCTACGGTGAACTTGCCCACGCCGGGTCGGCCGAACAGAAGAACGATCTGCGATTGCATGAGCACTCCCGATCAGGGACTCGCATTCCGGGACAGGGCCAGCCGATCGTAAACCTGCAAGGTCGCTATAGACTTCTCCTGGCGCCTCTCGATCCCGTACCCGCCCAGCTCCTCCCCATCATCATCGACGACCTGGAGGTACAACGGTCCATCCAGAAACTCGAGACCGTGCAGCGGGGGAAGCGTCCACGACTTCAGGCTGGCGCCCGCGACGCGCGTGGCCGCCGCGGGGAAGCCGAGCGGGCTCGGTGTCAGCTCGATCCATATATCTGATTGCGAGAGAGAGCTGAGGTCGATAGGAAAGGTGTCGCCGAGGCGGGACCACGACGTCCGGATGCTCCTGCGCGCCGACAGCAACGACAGGCGGCGCATGAACGCTTCGCCGTAATAGTGATTTCCGAAACGGAGGAATGACTCGGCCTGGTAGGCCAGCCGCGCCGGCGATTGTGCCAGTCCGGGGTTGTGAAGATGAATCGCAGCCGCCTGCGGAACGTAAAGCGATGTCAGCTTCGCGCGCGCAATGCGGCAAAGCCAGTCGTCCTCTTCGAAATACAGATGGTAGCGATCGTCCATCGGGCCGACGATGTTCCATGTGTCGCGGCGGAACGCCAGGAGCGCGCCGCTGAGCGAAGCCGTGGGGAGCGCGGCCGTCGCGCGCCAGTGCCGGCGCGCGTGCGCCCGCCACTCGCGCCGCGCGCGCCGTAACTTCGTCGCGCTCGCTCCGGCCCCGGCCCTCGTCATCTCGCTGGACCGCGTCCGCTCCTCGGTGCACGGCAGCATGAAGGTCGCATCGGTGTCCCAGAAGAACGCCGGCCCGGCGACGGAAGCGCCCGCGAGCAGCGCTTCGCGCAGTCTGCCCAGACAACCGGGAAGCACGAGCACGTCCTCGTTCATGAGGACGATGCAGCCGGCGCTCGTCTCCGGGAAGGCGGCGTTGGCGGCGCCGGCATAGCCGGCGTTCCTTCCCGTGTCGAAGTACCGGATCGGAAGGGACTGCAGAAGGGTCCGCTCTTCAGACGTGCTGCCGTTGTCCGCGACGATGATCTGCAGCGACAGACCGGTCGATTCCGCGTCGCGCCGCAGTGCCGACACCGCATCCCGAACCTGCGCCGCGGCGTGGTAGTGGACGATGATGATGTCGAGATCGGCGGTCATGGTGTTGCCGGAAGGGGCTTGTTGATCATCCGGAAAAAGAAGTCGTCGTAGCTGCCCGCATCGACGGTCTTCTTGATCGTGCAGTGCTGGCAGTCGATGCCCGGCTGCAACGCACCGAACTCGCGGCGCAACCGGTCGAGCTCCTCCCCTTGCCAGATCTCGTCGAACGACCGCAAGGCAAGATTGCCGATCGGCGGACGCGTCCACGACATGCAGGGATGGACGTCGCCGTTGGCATGAATGGCCAGCGTGTCCCAGGGGCGGCGGCAGGTCATGCGAGTGCCGGCGACGTCGAACAGATCGATGACCCCGGCCTGGTCGCGGATGAAACCGGAGTCCTCGATGCCGTTGCGGCGGAGACATTCGGCGAAGAGCGGCCGGACCATCCGCACCTTGTCGTAGAACGCTTCATCCTTGTTCTCATGACCGGTGACGAACGACATCGGCTCGACCGTTCGCACATCGACCTGCTCCGGGCGCACGCGGTCGAGGAGCGCGAGGAACTCGCCGAAGTGATCGACGTTCCTCAGCATCAGGACGTGATTGATCTGCAGCTTTGGGAGAACCGCCCCTCTCTTCGCGCGACGCTCGCGAAAGAGATCGATGTTCCCCATCACCTTGTCGAACCGCGAGCCGTGCCGGATCGACTCGTATACCTCGGCCGTGCCGCCGTCGATCGAGACCGCGAGCGATGTAATCTCCGAGTCGAGGATTCTCTCGATCGTTGCCTCGGTGAGCAGCGTCCCGTTCGTGACCACGCGTGAGTAGGGCACGCCGTACTCGCGCACGCGCTGGATCCGTTCGGGGAAGTCGCGCGTCATGAATGGCTCGGTCATCAGCGACATGTGCAGGTACGTCGTCGAGGGAAAGACCTCCGCGGCGATCCGGTCGAACACGCGCGTGGGCATGTGAACCCGCGGAACGTCCGCGGCCCGAGGGTCGCTGAAGCCACACATCGTGCACTTGAGATTGCAGGTGTTGTTGTGCTCGATGAAGACGTTGAGGTAACGCCCTTCGCCGTCAGGGTGGCGCCGCCACGTCAGCTTGTCCGCGAGCACGTCGTAGCCGGGAGCCGTCGATTCTTCGCTACGTGACTCACTGCTCACGGCATCTATACGCACGCGGGAGACAACATGTTTAGGAGTAGCCCCCTGGGCGTCACTTCTGCGCCAACTCGATCTTCATGCGAGTCTGGAAGATGTTCAGAAGCTCCCGGTACGGCAGTTCGCCAACGCGCACCACCCCTCCGAACGGATACTCCAGCATGCTGACCAGAAGCACTCCATAGATGATTACGGCGGAAAGAAACGTCGTGGCCGCGATCTGAATGGAAAGATGACGCGTGCCGTAGAACCAGGTGAACATGATCGTCCCGGTTGCGCCGACGATGAGAAGGACCCACATGCTTGTAGGGAGCGAGGCGTTACTGGCCAGGATTCGCATCCGGCGCGCGATGGAGAACTCGTTCAATCGCAGAACGCCCTGCTGGTAGAACGTGACCTGGCGAAGATCGCTGGCGTTCGGAGTGATCCGGAAGTAGTCGTCCCAGATCCGGTCGTACTTGTCGTTTGATGTCGAATCGAGCCCGTGTTCCATTCTGGGGTAGTCGCTCACGATCACGTCGCCCACGTAGATGATGATGTCCTGATGGAGACGGTTACGGTCTTCATGAGACATCGTCTCGACATCGCGCCAGAGCGCATTGAGCAACACCACTTCGCGCGTCACCGTCTCATCGGCCCCGTCGTACTGTTGCCAGACCACGACCACGGTGAACGCGAGGTAGATCCCGTAGATCAGGCTGAGGATCGTGTACGTGAAGCTGACGTACTCGTTGTTCGCGATCAGCTTTTCCGCCGGAACGAACCGGCGAACGAGCATCATGCCGGCGACGGAGGTGAGGACACCCGCCACGAGAATGGCCAGAGGGATTGCAAGCAAGGACATAGGCGTCTCCTCCCAAAGCAACGCCGGTTCTGTGAGCCGAAGGACTTATTTACCCCATTCTATTGATGTTCGGAGCGATCGGGATGTGAATCGATCCGTCGGAGAGCCGGGTGCCGATTCATTGAGGCGTGGCCGCGAGCGGCGTTACCATGGCAAATCCGATACGAGGAGGCTTCAATGACCAACGCGGCTGCCGCCTGCCCGATCTCCTACGAAAGCGTCGATCACAATGCCAGCCGTGTGACGTGCATCCTTACGATCGTTGCTCTGGCGGCCATCTCCGCGATGGCCGTGCTCTTCGAAGGCTTCGCAGGAACGGCCTTGGTCCTTTCCGCGGCTCTGACGCTGGACTACGCGATCCGTGCCTGGACCAGAATCCCGAGCCCGATGCAGCGCCTCGCGCGATGGTTTGCGCGCGTGGTCGGCATCCCCGAGAAGCGAAGCGACGCGGCGCCGAAGCGCTTCGCCTGCCGTATCGGCTTCTTCTTTGCCCTCGGCACCGTGGCGGTCATGCCTCTATCCCCGAAGATGGCAGCCGTGATCGCGGGAGCCCTGTTGTTCTTCAACGTGCTCGACGGCGTCTTCGACTTCTGCGTCGGGTGCTGGATGTACTCGACGTTCCTTCTGCCGAGGCGCGCGGCCTCCTGAGCTACGCCGGAAGACCGAAGACCCCGGGGGAAAAAGGGGTCAAGCCTTTCGTCACGCGTCACGTCATTTCGTGGCTCGGGTGGAAAAAGGGGTCAAGCCTTTCGTCACGTCATTTCGGGGCTCTGGCGGTGGGGAGAAAAAGGGGGAGAAGAAGGGGGTCGGAAAGAAGGGAAGCCCTTAAGGGGGGAAAAGGGGTCAAGCCTTTCGTCACGTCAGGGAGAAAAAGAGGGTCAGGCCCTTCATCGAAGGAGGAGAAGAAAGGGGTCAGGCCCTTCATCATCATCATCAATCATCACATCATCATCAAAGAAGGGGGTCATCAAAGAAGGGGGGTCAAAGAAGGGGGTCAAAAGAAGGGGGTCAGGCCCTTCAATGCGTCATCTTCGAGCTCATGGAGCGCTGCCCGAGGGGACGCTGATGGGGTCTCCGAGTATCGAGCACGCATTTCGGTCCTTTGGCTTCTGAGCCGGCACGCGCACGCGTCGCCATTACGCGGTCCTTCAATTCGGGAGGAATCATCTGCGCTCCCGCCTTTAAGGAGGTTGCTCGCAGGTTGATACTACGAAACTCGCGGCAGGATCTGTTTACGCCGGTAGCAAGTTGGCGATCGCTTGTCGCGCGAGACCCTGTAAGACTTCATCGCCGGCCAGCTCTCGATCGCCGCGGCGAACAAGGGTCGAAATGTACCCCGAGCTTCGAAGTCGGAGAGCAGCGGCGATCTCGCGGAGACGCAGCAGACCTTCGTTCCAGGCAATCCATGCGGCCAACATGCGCGGGACGCCGCCGTGTCGATGTCGCAGATCTTTCTCGTCGATGCCGCAAGTCTTCGCAACCGCCTTCACGACCGTGGCCATCTTGAGCCGAGGGATTAGCCGTTGCGTCATCGCGTGCTCGTCGCTCCGCGGCTTCTCCGCGACGATCTTCCGCATCTTCTCGATCCACTCGGCGCTCCCCAGGTAAATCTGCCCGACGAGCTTCTCCCAGATGGACTCCGTCGAGCCGATCTTTGCCGTCACGTAGTCGCGATACATCTCGTGGCACTTCGGGCGCTCCGTATGGAGATCAAACAGCCACTCGGAGTAAAGCCACTCCGGGATCAGCTCGAGGCCGGCGTGAGCCCGGTAGCTCGACCATCGGTACTCGGCCGGATCGGCGACCATACCCGCGCGCACGGGATTCAGGACTGTGTAGCGTCTCACCTCGTCCAGATAATTCTGCTCGTCGATGAGAATCCCCTTGTAGCGGCCCTGGAAGAGATGCCCGACGCGGTCGTATCGCTTGTTGAAGATGCGAACGTATTCGCTGTTCAGCCAATGCATCCCCTTGGCGAGTGTGCGGAACGGCGTCTCGATGACGAGATGGTAGTGGTTCGTCATCAGGCAATACTCGTGGAGACGCCATCGGAATCGTTTCACCGCGGCGGCGAGTAGGGAGAGGAACAGCAGACGGTCGCGGTCTTCCCGGAAGATGTCCTTCCGTTCGTTCCCTCGGGATGTGACGTGCCAGAAGGCGCCTTCGAATTCGAGTCTCAGAGGTCTTGACATACGCCGAGGATCCCTCGGCTGCGAGGAAATACGTCAAAACTCCACCGAATCGGCCGAGGAGTTTCCATTCCGAGGAGATATCGAGAGCGTTTCTCCACGCCGGGTAGAGTGGCGATGCGAACAGGAGAGAAGCAGAGGCCTGATACGCATCTGGGCTTAGTCGCAAGAGGCGCGTACCGTCTCCTGCTGAAAGGAGAAGCCCCGATGCAAGAAAAAGATCTGTATTGCGCGATCGACCTTCACTCGAACAACAACTACGTGGCCATCCTCGACAGATCAGGTCACCGAGTCTTTGACAAGCGGCTCAAGAACGACATGAGCGCGGTGTTAAGCGCACTCGCGCCGTTCAAGGAGCGCATCACGGCCGTGGCGGTCGAATCGACATTCAACTGGTACTGGCTCGTCGATGGACTCGAGGACGCTGGCTATGCCGTCCGGCTGGTGAACACCTCGGCGGTCCAACAGTACGAAGGGCTCAAGTACAGCGACGATCGGGACGACGCGTTCTGGCTGGCGCACCTGATGCAACTCGGCATTCTTCCAACCGGGCACATTCATCCGCGCGAGCATCGTGCTCTTCGCGATCTGGTTCGCAAGCGCATGCGGCTGGTTCAGCAACGGACGGCGAACATCCTCAGTATTCAGAACCTGCAGCAAAGGAATGAGGGTGTGCGCATGACCACGAACCAGATCAAAGCTCAGACCGTCAAGACGATCGCCGTTTCGGTTTCGGACCCGAACCGGGCGATGGCCCTACGCAGCACCCAAGCAATCATCCTCGCACTTGACGAGCAGATTAGCCAGATCGAGCGCGCCGTGATGCGCCAGGTACGCCCAGATCCGAGGTGGACGCTGCTTCAGACGGTGTGGGGTATCGGGCCGATCCTGGCCACGACGATTCGGCTCGAATCGGGAGATGTCGCCCGATTCGGCGAGGTGGGCAACTACGTCTCGTATTGTCGTTGCGTGAAGTCGGAACGGACGAGCAACGGCAAGAAGAAAGGTGAAGGCAACGTCAAGAACGGCAATCAGTATCTGGCGTGGGCCTTCATCGAGGCCGCCAACTTCGCCGTCCGCAGTTATGAGGTCGCGAATCGTTACTACCACCGCAAGGCCAGTAAGACGAACACGATCCTGGCGCGCAAGGCCCTGGCGCACAAGTTGGCTCGTGCCAGCTTCTTCGTCATGCGCGACCAGAAGCCCTTCGTTCCGGAACGACTCTTCGGTTGATGATTATGAGCGGCGCGTGAGCCAGTAGAGGGGTTGTAGCTACGACTACTCCAGGCCTGATTGGACACGCGCCGGTCTCCAGATCCTCCCTTTCGATGCGAACGCCGGCGCGAGCCACTTGGGGTTGGACACACCCTCGGGTGCGAGCCACAGTTCTGTGCAAATCAAATGGACACGCCGACGAACTGATCACGTTTCTGGGCATCGATTCCGATGCAGGCGGCACCCGTGGCCCACAACACCTCGGGAGCTGCTCGATCCTGATGGGTGGCTGGTGCGGATCGACTTCCGACACCTCACAAACGAAACGACGGGAAGCGCACCAGGGTTGGATCTGTGCTCCGGGTAGCCTCCGCTCCACGACTCGTCAAGGCCTGACGGCCTCCTCCGCTTCGCTCCGGCCCTTCGGGTGACGACTCGTTCCGCTGCGGCTGGCTTGCAGCAATGGACGAAGCTTCGCTTCGTCCATGAAGGACGCAGTGTGCCCAACCACCCAAAACCGCATCCCGGAGTTGACACGGACGCCCAATGGGTGACCCCCAGAGGCCTGACCCCCAGGACCCCTGCGGCCGGATCAGCAACCATGCCCGCGCGGATAGGATTGAGGACGGTGTAGCGCCTCACCTCGTCCAGATAATTCTGCTCGTCGACGAGAATCCCCTTGTAGCGGCCCTGGAAAAGATGCCCAACGCGCTCGTATCGCTTGTTGAAGATGCGAACGTATTCGCTGTTCAGCCAATGCATCCCCTTGGCGAGCGTGCGGAACGGCGTCTCGATGACGAGATGGTAGTGATTCGTCATCAGGCAATACTCGTGGAGACGCCATCTGAACCGTTTCACCGCGGCGGCGAGTAGGGAAAGGAACAGCAGACGATCGCCGTCACCTCGGAAGATGTCCTTCCGTTCGTTCCCTCGGGATGTGACGTGCCAGAAGGCGCCTTCGAATTCGAGTCTCAGAGGTCTTGACATACGCCGAGGATCCCTCGGCTGCGAGAAAACACGTCAAAACTCCACCGAATCGGCCGAGGAGTTTCCATTCCGAGGAGATATCGAGCGCGTTTCTCCACGCCGGGTAGAGTGGCGATGCGAACAGGAGAGAAGCAGAGGCCTGACCCCCAGGACCTTACCTTACTTCAGCCCCTCGAACAGCGCCACATACACGTCGATCCCATCCCACAGATTCTGCAGGCGGAGGTTCTCGTTGGCGGCATGCTGGTTGTCGTCGTGGTTGGCGATGGGGAGGATCAGGACGGGGGTGTTGGCGGGCTGCTGGAAGAGGTACATCGGGATGCTGCCGCCGAGGGTGGGAACGCGGACGGGGTCGTGTCCGGCGGCGGTCATGATCGTGGAGATCTGACGCGAGAGGGGAAGATCGAGCGGCGTGCGGGCGGGGGGATAGCCGGCGCCCCAGGTCAGCTTGGCGATCTTCGGGTGGGCGAGGCGCGTGGCGACATCGGGTGTGGTCCGTACGATCGTGTAGCCCTGCGACTCGATATGTTGCTCGACGAGTTTCTTCACCGACTCCGGCGTCTCGGCCGGCACGAGGCGGACGTCGAGCGACGCCTGCGCCTCGGTCTGGATGGTGTTCGATGCCAGTGCGCCGACGTGGCCTGATTGAATGCCGCGCACGTTCAGCGCGGGGAGCATCAGCAGGTCATTCAGCTTGAGGCCTTCGGTGGCGGCGATCGCGAACTCGCGCTTCAGATCAGCCTCGACGGGTGGGATCCGCGCCATCGCTTCCTGCTCCGCGGCGGAGGGCGGCTTCACGTCGTCGTAGAAATGAGGGATGAGGATTCGTCCGCTCTCATCGCGCATCGAGTCGATGAGGTGCGTGAGGCGGATGATCGGATTGGGCACCCAGTTGCCGTAGTGTCCGTCGTGCAGCCCTTTCACCGGCCCGTAGACTGTCAGCTCGAGATCGACGACGCCGCGGGCGCCGAAGACGAGCTGCATGCGCCGGCTCTGATGAACCGGACCGTCGCAGAGGATCCAGGCATCGGGCCGGAGGACGCCGGGGTATTTTTCTAAATATGCTGCGAGGTGTGGCGAGCCTGCTTCCTCTTCGCCTTCGAAAACGAAGCGGAGATTCACCGCCGGCTTGCGGCCGGAATCGCGGAGCGTGTCCAGAGCCGCGGCCATGGCGATGATTGGAGCCTTGTCATCGCCCGCGGAGCGCGCGTAGAGGAGCCATTCGGGATCGATCGACGCGGCGTTGCGCCAGTCGACGTCGTTTCCGGCGGCGTCGCGCATGACCGGAGTCCACGGCGCACTCTTCCACTGGGGTGGATCGACCGGCTGGCCGTCGTAGTGCGCGTAGAAAGCGATGGTGCGGGTGGCGCCGGGGGAGGACAGATCGACCACAACGATGGGCGGTGCGCCGTCGAGCGTCAGCAGACGCGTCGATGCGCCGCGCTTCTCGAACATCGCCTGAATCGCGGCGGCATTGCGCGCGATGTTGGGAGCATCCGAGGCAAGGTTGGGTATCGCCAGAAAGTCAGCAAACTCGGCGACGATGGCGCGCCGGCTCGGTGCTGCAGCGCGCGCGGAGATGGTGGTGAGCAGAAGGATGAGGATGGTGAGGCGTTTCATCACGCCCCACCATATCCTCAGTCAGCGTTCCGTTAGTACCTACGGTAGTGACGTTTGGCGTTGTGGTTGCGAAGTGATTGCACTCCCTCACCGAGCAGGCCGCCGATCAGCGCGCCTTTGAGTGGCTGACGGTGATCGATGGCCGCACCGGCCACCGCTCCGATCACCGCGCCGCGCGCCTGACTGTAGTGGTGGCGATAGACGTGGTGACGGTAGTGATGAGTCTGCGCGAAGGTGCTTCCGGCAGGCACAAGGAGCGCTAAGCTCAGCAGTGTTGCCTGGATCTTTTTGTTAACCATTTGGGTCCTCCGATCCCTGACTAGTGCGAGATCGATGCCGCTTAACCTCAACCGTAAAAGCAATTTAGGCTGTATTCACCCCGTTTCATTTCGTACTGACGATCTGCAATACGGCGCGGAGGCTGGCGATGAGCGCTCCCTGAATCCATCCCTGATCGGTGGAGCAATGTTCGCCGGCGAAGAAGAGCCGTCCCTCGGGGCGGATGGCCGCGGGATAAAAGCGTTCCAGCTCTCCCGGTTTCAGCATCACGAACGCCCCCGCGGTCCAGCGGTACTCTTCCCAATCGACCGAGGCGTGATCGACCACGTACTTGCGAAGCTCCTTGTGAAAGCGGCTGACGTTCCGGATCACCACCTCGGCCCGTTCGTCATTCGAGAGCGCGCCGAGGCGCCGGGCATCCTGGTCCCAGCAATAGGCGCCCAGCAATGCCCCGGGCATCGGCTCGGCGCGTTTCATCAGAGCTGCCGGGGGAGAGGGCTGCGGCGTCATGCTGTGAATGCTGGGGCGGCGGAAGCGAGCCCCCTCCACCGTCGGGCGGAAGGACTGGCGCAGCAGCGGCTTGGTGACCGGCAGATGATCCATCGGATAGTACGTCTGCCGCTGGATGTGATCCGAGGTCGACGATCCGCCGAGGATCGGATACTTCCCTTCCTGCCAGAAGCGCTCTTTGCAGTCGAGGGCAACCTTCGTGGCGTTGGCGTAGGTCATCCCGCGGATTGCCGACATCTTCGCGTAACTGAGATTCTCCAGATCCATGCTGCGCATCACCGAGAAGGGGATGGTGCAGAGGACGTAGTCGTACTTCTTCGTCGACGACGTTCCTTCCTGGTCGGGCGTCCTGGTGGTCACCTCCACGCCGGTCTCGAGCAGCTTGATTCTGCTGACTTCGCGATTGAAGGTGATGTGCTTCTTCACCTTCTCGTAGAGCGCGTCCGGCAACTGGCTCATGCCGCCTTCGAGCGTCTGCAGGCAACTGCCGGTGCCGACCATCTCGTCGCGCAGGTACATGGTCACGGCTTTGTCCCACCAGACGTCGAGGCTGGTGAAGACGCCGATGACGTCGAGAACTTCCTCACCGACGTTCTGGACGATGAATTCGCGGAGGCTCACGCCGCTCAGGTATTGGAGCAGCCCCGTGCCGGCCACGCCGTCGAACATCATCTGTTTCTCTTCCTCGGTGAGGCCATCGATGAGGTTGTCCATGAGGAAGCCGAAGATGGCGCCGCCGCTGGGCATGTTCTTCCGGAAGTAGTCGGAGATCCGGTACTTGTCGTAGATCTTGGTGGCGCTGCCCTTGGTCTGCCGGGTCACGACGTTGTGGATGTCCCACCAGCCGTTCTCGACGTTGTTGATGAAGGTGATGAGCTTCTTGCGCAGCCCCATCTCGGCGATGTAGTGATGGGTGTAGTCGTGCGTGATGGGCACGCGCATCGCTCCGAGCTCGGCGTACGCGCCGTCTTTGAAGTGATGCGTGTGAACGCGCCCTCCATGACCGCCGCTGGCCTCGATGATCTCGACGGTGTTCTTGAGCTTCAGCAGCTCGTACGCCGCCACCAGGCCGGCCATGCCCGCGCCGAGGATGCAGACGTGACGCGGGCCGGTGTTCTCCTGGCGGATCTCTTTGAGGATGGTGTCGATGGGAACGTGCGGATAGCCGTTGTCGACGGCATGCTCCGGACAGGGTGGCGAAGACGCAGCGGAGCGAGGAGCGGCGGCGGAGCTCATTTCCGGCCCTCCTGCGGACGCAGCGCGATCGCATCCATGGCCACGAGCGCGCCGGGAGCCGGCAGCGCCGTCTGGATGATCGAGCGTACGGGGTAGGGCTGTTTGAATCGCTTCGCGTAGACGCCGTTCATCGCTTTGAAGTCGCTGAGGCTGGCGAGGTAGACGGTCACTTTGGTGACGTCATCGAGCGAGCAGTAGCCGGCTTTGAGGATGGCTTCGATGTTGTTGATGACTTGATCGGTCTGTTCTTCGATGGTCTTCGGAAGTGTGCCGTCCGGCTTGTCTCCCCCTTCCTCGGCGGTGAAGACGAACGGCCCGGCGATGTTCCCCTGACAATACGGTCCGATGGGTGGTGGTGCATTCGGTGTGGTGATGCATGTGCGAATGGGCATGCGAGGCTCTCCTTCTCTCGTAATGGGTGGAAGGAAATCATCCTACTCAACCAATGCCGCGGTCAAGAAATAGTGTGGCGAATGGCGTAGCTGAAACTCGCGCGGTAAGCGTTACCATACGGGAGCGACAAAATAATCAGGAGGACGTCATGGCCAAAGGCAACAACGCCCGTAAGAAAGAAACGAAGAAGCCGAAGAAAGACAAGAAGTAGTCCGCTTCATGTTTCTGCTCGAGACCGAGCGTCTCGTGATCCGTCCCTGGCAGCCAGACGATCGTCCTGCCTTCGCGTCCATCATGTCTCACCCCGAGGTGACTCGGTATGTGCATGGCGGGCGACCGTACAGCGAGGCCGAGGTCGACGAGTGGTTGGCACGTCAGGCCCGCCAGCTTGCGGAGGACGGCGTCTGCATGGGCGCGCTCATCGAGAAGTCCACGGGACACCTGGCCGGTCTTGCCGGAACGCAACCGCTCGGCACGACCGGCAATCTCGAGATCGGCTGGATCCTTGCCCGCGAGGCCTGGGGCCGCGGCTACGCCACCGAGGCTGGAGGCGCGGCGATGCGCCACGTGCTGGAAACGCTGGCCCGCCCGCGCGTGGTGGCGATCATCGATCCGGGCAACGAGCCTTCGAAACGCGTCGCCGCCCGCCTCGGCATGAAGTACGAGGCGACGTATACGGGGGAGCAGTTGGGTCACCGTCTTCCGGAGATCGTGGTGGATCTGTTTTCGCGCGAGGTGTAAGCGGGGTACCCGAAGTCTCTTGAGACTGCCGCATCATGATGCGAAGATACTGTGATGCGAACGACGCTGGAAATCGATGACGATGTGCTGCAGGCTGCGCGAAGCGTTGCCGCGGCGGAAGACAAGAACATCGGGAAGGCTCTCTCTGATCTAGCCCGCCGTGGTCTCGCGCCACGTAGCCAGGCAAAGACGCGATCGGGGTTTCCTGTCTTCGATGTCGACCCCGATGCTGCCCCAATCACAATTGAGCTGGTCAAGGACGCGCTGGACGCAGAGTGAATCGTGATTGCTCTCCTGGACGTCAATCTGCTGATCGCGCTCGCCTGGCCGAATCACCTTCATCACAGGACGGCGTTGCGGTGGTTCGATCGGCTCTCCGTCCTTCAATGACTGACTTCACCGGACGAGTGGCCATCGTCACCGGCGCTGCGCGCGGGCTTGGGCGTGCTGCCGCCGAGCGGTTGCATGAGCGCGGCGCGTCCGTTGCCGTCAACGTGCGCGATCGCGAGCGGGCGGAGTCGCTGGCAAGGGAGATCGGGGAGGACGTGCTGGCCGTGCCGGGGGACATCGCGGCGGACGGTGTTCCCGAAGAGATCATCCGGCAAACGCTCGAGCGGTTCGGACGCATCGACATCCTCGTCAACAACGCGGCGCTGGCGCGCTCGACGCGCTTTCCCGATCTTTCGGCGGAGGAATGGCGTCACGCGCTCGAGGTGAATCTCACCGCTCCGTTTCTCCTGACCAAGGCGGCGCTGCCGGCGATGAAGGCGCAGCACTACGGGCGCATCATCAACATCTCGTCGACCGCCGGACGGACGGTCAGCACGCTCGGAGGCGCCCACTACACGGCGTCGAAGGCCGGCCTGCTCGGTCTGACGCGCGCGGCGGCGAAGGAGCTGGGACAGTTCGGGATCACCGTGAACGCCGTCTGTCCCGGCATGATCGACACGGAACTGACGCGCGAGAATGCCACGCCGGAGCTTCTGGCGCGCCTCGCTGCCAGCTATCCGGTGCCGCGACTCGGGACGGCGCTGGAAGTGGCCGATCTGATCTGCTTTGCCGCATCCGAGGAGGTGGGATACATCACAGGGGCATCGTTCGATATCAACGGCGGCGACCTGATGATGTAACCCGACGACATGAAAGAAAGCACCCGCGTACTTGTCGCCTTAGTCGCCGCGATCGCCGGCGGAATCGCCATCGCCGCATCGGGCAATGCCGCGCTGCTTCGCGCCGCCGATTTCATCGCGCCGATCGGTACGCTTTGGGTGAACGCCATCCGGATGACGGTGATCCCGCTGGTGATCTCGCTCCTGATCACCGCCGTGGCCTCGGCCTCGGACGTGAAGTCGATCGGACGCCTCGGCCGACGAACGCTTTTCGTGTTCGTGCTGCTTCTGGCGGGGACGGCGATCGTGGTCATGCCTTTCGGCCCGGCGCTCTTCCGCCTTCTTCCGCAGCGGCTCGGCGCGGTCCAACTGCCGCCGGGTGCAGCGCAAGCCGCGGGCGAGATCGCGGCCGGCGGGCAGTCGCAAACGTTCTCCACGTGGCTCACGTCGCTGTTGCCGTCCAACCCGGTCGCCGCCGCGGCCACGGGGGCGATGATGCCGCTGATCCTCTTCACGCTTCTCTTTGCGCTGGCCGTCGCCCGCAGTCCCGAATCGGCCCGCACGACGCTGACCCGATTCTTCCAGGCCCTCGGCGAGGCGATGCTGACGCTGGTGCGATGGGTGGTGATGCTCGCTCCGGTCGGAGTCTTCGCATTGGTATTGCCGCTCGCTACGCACGCCGGGGCGGCGCTGGCCGGTGCCATCGGCTTCTACGTCGTGGCGTATTCGGTCGGTTGCCTGGTCGTTACCGTTCTCCTCTATCCCGTCGTGGCAGTGTTCGGGAAGATTCGGATGCTTCGCTTTGCGCGGGCCGCGCTGCCCGCGCAACTCATCGCCTTCAGCTCCAGCTCCTCGATCGCCTCGCTGCCGGCGCTGGTCGAAAGCGCGGAGCGCGGACTGGGGATGTCGACGAGAACCACCGGATTCGTTCTGCCGCTGGCGGTCTCCACGTTCAAGATCGCGGCGCCGCTGTCGTGGACCGTCGGCGCGCTCTTTGTCGGCTGGTTCTATGGCATTCCACTGCATGCGAGCGGTCTGGCCATGATCGCCTTCGCGTCGATCTTCCTGGCCTTCGCCGTGCCCGGCATTCCCCGAGGCGCGTTCATCATGCTCACGCCGCTCTTCCTCGCCATCGGTCTCCCTGCCGAAGGTATCGGCCTGCTGATCGCGGTCGACGCAATCCCCGATACCTTCTCCACCGTGCTCAACGTAACCGGCGATCTCGCCGCTGCCGCGTTGGTGGCGCGAGGAGAGAGCGAGTAGGCGTCTCTACCTAATGTAGAAGAGTTGCGTTCCTGAAAAATCCGAGGGAGCCTCGGAGATGAAAGGAACGTTATGAACAAGACTATTCGGAGAATGAAGCAGGAGATCGAGCAGCGCGGCGGACAGATTCACATCGACGAAAACCTTCCCGACGACGTCGCGGAGTTGTTTCTCCGGGAAGTTCTCTCGTGCCCCGATTGTGTGGCGCAGCCGCACGGCGAAGACAACCGACGCGAGCGCTCGTCGGGTCACTGACGGCCGGAGACGATCATGACCATGAAAGCGAAAGTAGCAAGCCGGATTCGTCAGAGCATCTTTTTCATCCGAGGGCAGAAGGTCATTCTCGATGCGCATCTCGCCGAGCTGTATGCGGTGGAAACGCGGGTGCTGATTCAGGCGGTCAGACGCAACGCGTCCCGCTTTCCGCGCGACTTCATGTTTCAACTCACGAAGCGTGAATTCGCAAACTTGAGATCACAAATTGTGATCTCAAGTTTGTGGGGCGGCCGGCGCAGCGCGCCGTACGCGTTCACCGAACAGGGCGTGGCGATGCTCTCCAGCGTCCTCCACAGCAAGCGTGCCATCGCGGTCAACGTCGAGATCATGAGGACATTCGTCGAGCTCCGGCGGTTGGTTTCCGATCACGCGGATCTCGCGCAGCGGATCAGCGAACTGGAGAAACGATACGACGGCCAATTCCAGGTCGTCTTCGACGCCATTCGTACTCTGATCACTCCCGGTGAAAAGCCGCAACGGCGGATCGGATACCTTTCGGCGAAGACCTCCGCGTAGTCTCTACGGTGCTTCCGCCAGCACCTCGTCGATCCGACGCGACAGCTCGGCCTCGGAGAGGCGCGTCGGCGCGTACAGCCGCACGATTCCTTTGCGGTCGACGAGGACGAACGTCGGCGTTGCCGAGACGCCGTAGCGCACCATCGTCTCGGTGTCGATCACGGCCGGAACTCCGTCGAGACCGGCGTAGAGATCCTTCCACACGGTCTCGATGCGCGCCGTTTCCTCTTCCGGGGTTGCCGGTTTGTCATCCAGCGATCCGTAGAGCCGGGTGGCGGTGATGAGAGCCAGTCCGCTCGACTTGTACTTCTGCCACACGCGCGTCAGCGACGGCGCCTGCGCTTTGCAATCGCCGCAGCCCTGGGCGAAGAAGAACATGAGGATCGGCCGGCCGCGCAGCGAGGCAAGCGACGTCGACGGCGCGCCGATCACGTTCTCCCCGCCGAGGGGAGGGGCCGGCTGACCTTCCATCGACAGCATGTTGATGTTCTTGTTGATTCGCGCGCGCAAGGATGGCGCGCTGGCGTGGGCAAGCTCACCATCGAGATAGCGGATGGCGGCGCCGCGGCCGGTCTGCGATGCGATCAGTCTGGCCTCGACTTCGATCGCGGCGCCGAAGGGGGCGAGCAGCTCCGGCTTTTCGGCCGGGATCTCGCGCCGGAGCTCGGCGACGTACTCCTTCGCCAGCTCGTTCCGCCGCTGCATCTCCGCCCCGCGAGCCAGCCAGCCGACGGCATCGAGATACTCGGCGTCGACGCCCGAGGCCCGCTTGTAATCCTCGACGGCGGCAATGCCGCTGGCGAGATCGCCTGCCGAGAGTTTGTAGCGCACCGTTCGAACGAGATCTCCCGCATCCGCGTGCGCGGCGAACAAGGCGAAGATGAAAAACGAGGGCACGAGTTTCCGGATCATTCGTTGCCTCCAGTCGGGATTGGTTTTGTGGTGGGACGTAAGAGCGCAGGAAATGGTTCCTGTGATCTCATGGCCGGCGATGACGAACCGTCTCGCGCTCCGCATCCTCCAGGCCGGTGCGATTGGCGTTGTCCTAGTGGTGACGACGCTCAATGTCTTCGAGCTCGATCGCTTTTTCGTTCCGAAGGAATTGGTGCTGCACGTGACGGCGGTTCTGGCGGGGCTGCTGGTCGTGCGCGCGCTGTGGCGCATGAGCGTGACCCGCATCGACCTGCTCCTGGCCGGCTATCTGGCGCTCGGTGCCCTCTCGGCATTGATGGCGACGAATCGCTGGCTGGGCGTGCGGGCGCTGGCGGTCAGCGCATCGGGCGCTATTCTCTTCTGGACCGCGCGGACGCTGCGCGATGCCGGCCTGGCGCGGCCGATCGTCGGCGCGCTGGCGCTGGCGGTGGTCGCCGTCGCGGCGACCTCGCTCCTGCAGACGTACGGTTTGAACATCGACTTCTTCTCCGAGAATCGCGTCCCGGGAGGAACGCTCGGCAACCGAAACTTCGTCGCCCATGTCGCGGCATTCGGATTCCCGCTCCTGGTTCTCGTTACGCTGCGGGCGCAGCGGCGGGCCGTGTATCTCCGTTGGGCGTTCGGCACCGCGCTCGTCATCGCCTCGCTGGTGTTGACGCGGTCGCGAGCAGCGTGGCTGGCGTTCGCCGTGGTGGTGATCGTCCTGCTGATGGCGATGATGTTTTCCGCGCCGCTGCGCCGCGACAGGCAGACATGGAAACGGCTGACCGGGATCGTGCTCATTGCCGGTGGCATCGTCGCGCTGTCGCTGGTTCTTCCGAACGCGCTCCACTGGAACGGCAAGAATCCCTACCTCGAGTCGGTGCGGCGGGTGGCGGAGTACTCGGAAGGGAGCGGCCGCGGGCGGCTCGTGCAATACGGACGCTCGCTGCTGCTGGCCGTGCGCCATCCGCTCTTCGGCGTAGGGCCGGGAAATTGGCCGGTCGAATATCCGGCGCACGTTCCGGCGAACGATCCGTCGCTCGACCAGACGAACGCGGGGATGACGTCGAATCCGTGGCCGAGCAGCGACTGGATCGCCTGTATCGCCGAGCGCGGTATCGCCGCCTTCGTCCTGCTCGCCCTGGTCTTCGTCCGATTCGCGACGTCCGGCCTGCGCCAGCTCAAACGGGCGATCGACGTTCAGGAGGGACTGGCCGCCGCTGCTCTCCTCGGCATCGTCGCCGGGGCGGCCGTGGCGGGGACGTTCGATGCCGTGCTGCTCCTTGCGGTGCCGGCTTTCCTGGTCTGGGCCGCGCTCGGAGCGTTATGGATTTCGGAAGAGACGTCACCTCGGCCGGCATGGGGATTTGCCGTGACGGTGATCCTGGCCTTGTCGATCTACGGCGCCGTGCGAAGTACCGCGCAACTCATGGCCATGGACATCTATGCAACGCACAGCGACCGCGCTTCGCTCGTTCGTGCCGCGCGCATCGATCCCGGGAACTTCCGGCTTCGCCTCCGGCTGGCGCGCATGGGCGGACACGCCCGTTGTGAGAACGCCCGTGCCGCGCATGACCTCTTTCCCAGCGCGCGGGTCGCCGCGGATGCGGCCCGTGGATGCAGGTGAGACGTAGAATCCCAACATGAAACTTACCGACGTTCGCGCGCTGGTCACAGGTGGCAGTTCAGGAATCGGATTCGAGATCGCCCGGCAACTGAAAGAAAGAGGCGCCGAGGTCGTCATCTGCGGGCGTGATGAGGCGAAGGTGATCGAGGCGGCGAAGAAAATCGGCGCGCATGGAATCCGCGCGGATGTCAGCGTGGAGGCCGACGTCGTGGCCCTGATCCGGAAGACGGTCGAGCTCTACCCGGACTACAACGTTCTCGTGAATAACGCAGGCTTCGGCTCCTTCGCGCCGCTCCTCGACACGGACCTGGCCGGGATGCAGCGCCTCTTCGCCACGAACGTTTTCGGAGCGATGGTGGCCGCCCGCGAGTCGGCGCGCCATTTCATCAGCCGCAAGCGCGGCAACATCATCAACATCTCCTCCTCGGCCGGCGTACGCGGATTCGCCGGCGGCACCGCCTATGCGGCCAGCAAGTTCGCGGTGTCAGGGATGACCGAATGCTGGCGCGCCGAGCTCAGGAAACACGACATCCGCGTCATGCAGATCAACCCGAGCGAAGTGCAGACGGAGTTTTTTCGCAACGACCGTCCGCCGAGCGAGCGGAAGCTGCGCGCGACGGAGATCGCCCACGCGGCCCTTTCGATGCTGGAGATGGACGACCGCGGCTTCATCACCGAGCTGTCGGTGTGGGCCACGAATCCGGATTAGGCATCGGTGGCGCCGTCCGGCGCGCAAGGTGAATCAGCAGGCGTTGGCCGTGCACTCCCAGGTCGGACGGTGCCTCTCCCAGGTTGGGCGGTTCCTCTCCCAGCGCGGACGGTGCCTCTCCCAGGTTGGGCGGTTCCTCTCCCAGCGCGGGCGGTGAATCGGCTGGCTGGCGCGGAAACGCATCGAGCGGACGCGGAAACGCGTCGAGCGGGAGCGGAAACGTATCGAGCGGGCGCGGAAACGCACCGAGCGGACGCGGAAACGCACCGAGCTGGCGCGGAAACGCATCGAGCGGACGGGGAAACGCATCGAGCGGACGGGGAAACGCACTGAGCGGACGGGGAAACGCACCGAGCGGACGGTGAAACGCACCGAGCGGACGGGAAAACGCATCGAGCCGACGGGAAAATGCATCGAGCGGACGGAGAAACGCACCGAGCGGACGGAGAAACGCACCGAGCGGACGGGGAAACGCAGCGAGCGGACGGGGAAACGCAGCGAGCTGGCGCGGAAACGCATCGAGCGGGAACGAAAACGCATCGAGCGGACGGGGAAACGCATCGAGCGGACGCGGACGCGCACCGAGCGGGAGCGGAAACGCACCGAGCGGACGCGGAAACGCATCGAGCGGGAACAGAAACACCCGGAGCGGGACCGAAACACAGGGTTACAAGAGCTATTCGTCCCCCGTCCGCAGCGTCGCACTCCAGTCGCCGTCGCGATCGCGCGTTACTTCCACCTGCCACGGCTGACAACAGACCGGACAGTCCTGTACGTACGACTGCCGGCTGCCGCCGGTGTCGTCGATATCGAGGTCGACCTCCTCGCCGCAGTAGGGACAGTTCAGTGGGATCGAGTCGCTCACGTCAGATCAGTCCTCGATGATGTGCATACGGAATGGCCGTCAGGATCACGCCGGCGAGAAAGATGAGGAGCGCGTTGGAGAAGAGATACGGGTAGACGATTAGAATCGCGCCGACGATGAGATGGATCGGGCTGGATTGCCGTTTGCCGTAGATCAGGTACACCGTACCGATTGATCCGAAGAGAAGGCCGAGGAAGAAGGTCATGTTGGGGCAACCAACTCCGGATTGTAAGCGGTGCTCTTGACCCTGCCTCGGCACCGGCATACGGTCCGCGCATGAACCTGAGAATCTGCGTGCTCCTCGTGGCTCTCGCTGTCTTCACCCTTCCCGTTCTCGCCGGCCAGGCCTCCGGCGAATTTACTGCAGGCACCCGGGCGCCCATTCGGCCGAAGTACGCCGCGGCGTTCGAGACTCCGGACCAGCGCGATGCGCGGAAGATGGCGGTCGAAGTCGTCCTCTCCGAGGCGCCCATCGACGTCGCCGCGGCAGCGGCGGAGCTCGATCCGCATACGAACGTGATCAACCAGAGCGCCTTGCGCGATCACAACTATGTCCTGCTTTGGGTCCGGCCGGACAACGACGTCAGCATGAACGCAACCTACTCTGACACGATGACCCAATTCATCGAGATGACCGGCGGCCGGATGAAGGCGGAGATGACGTCGAATACGCCAGACAAGGTGGCCGGCCGCGTCTATTCACCAAAGCCGTTGAAGTCGATGGATGGCTCTCCCTACACCATCGACCTGACCTTCTCGACCGAGGTCACGCGTCCGCCAGCCGGAACGAAACTCCCCGCGGACGGCGGCGAGCCGGGAAAGGCGTTCAAGGCGCTGCAGACCGCGATGGCGGGCAAGAGCTGGGAAGGGATCAGCAGGAACGTCACCGCGAAGCACCTGGAGTCCTTCAATGAGTCCGACCGGACCCCCAAAGAGAATCTGGACGACGCGCTGCAAACCCTCGGCTTCTGGCTTCCGAAGAAGCCGGGAAAGATCACCGGCGGCACGGTTTACGGCGACAGCGCCGTGCTCAAGGTCGAGGGGGAGCTGTTCGAAGGACAGAACGCCCTCTTCCTCGTGCGGATGGTGAAAGAGGGTCCGCGCTGGGTGTTCGACCGGGCCACGAAGGCGGGGATGATCGATCAGTAGGATCTACGCCGCTGTCGCCTCGACGTACGCCATTGGGACGGTCAGGCGCAGCTCGCCGTTACGCGCAGCGAGATCGTCGAGCGCGTCGCGCAGCCGCGCGAAGGCGTCGCGCTCATTTCCGGGGACGACCTTCTTCCAGCCGTCGAGGAAACCGAGCTTGATGAAGTAATGGTTGAGCAGGGCTGTGCCGCCGGCGAATCGCATCATCCCTTCGCGCTCGACGACGCGGGTGACAGTGAAGCCGCCGTTTTGCAGCAGTTCGCGGACGTTGGCGACGGTGGCACGATGCTCGACGTGGGCGCGGAGGCGGTCGAGCGATTCGTGGTCGTCGCGCAGGACGTCGGCGAAAACGGCGTAGAGCTCGTGCATGTGACCCTGGAGGTTGGTGGTCAGGGCCAGCGTTGCGCCATTGCGCGCGACACGGCGGCACTCGCGGATGGCGGCGGCGCGGTCTTCGAAATTGTTCACGCCGAGGTTGGAGACGATGAGATCGAAGGTGGCGTCGGCGAAGGGCGTGGCGGCGGCGCTCCCTTCGTGAAGGGTGACGTTCGGCGTACCGCGGCTGGCTATCTTCTCCGCCGCGCGTTTCAGACCGCCGGTCCAGGGGTCGATCCCGTGGACCTGGACGTGAGCCCCGAGGCGTTCGGCCAGCTCGATCAGTGGGAAGCCGGTGCCGCAGCCGACGTCGAGCACGTTCGTCATCTTCGCGAGCGGAACTTCATCGAGTAGAAGCAAACCGAACATCGCCGACCAGAGCGGGAGCTCGTCGTAAGCGGCGAGTACTTGCGGTGACGTGAAGTCAGGGTCGAAGGTGAGGAAGTCGAGATCGTCCATGAGGGGACATCGTAAATGGGTTGGTGGTCTTGTATCAGGGGTCTGCCAAGCGCCGGCACAGACAATAGTGTCTGTGCCATGCCACATTCAGTCTCGCAAGACTCCACTCTTCAGGCATTACCGACGGCCAGTGTGGAACAGACACTCTTGTCTGTGCCGGCGCTTGCGAGAAATGCGGCCCTTACCGCTTCTTCGGTTTTCCTTTGGGCGGAAACGGCTTCCCCTTCGGCGAGAACGGCTTTCCCTTCGGAGGAAACGGCTTGCCGCCGCGCGGAGGTGCCGAGGCACCGGGGCGGAACGGTTTGCTTCCACGCGCTCCCGGCCCCTCGGGAACGAAGGTGTTCGCAGAGCGGAACGGCTTCCCTTCGCGTGGCCGGTCGTCGCGTTGAAACTTGCCGGCGGTCGGGCGGCGGTCGTAGCGCGGTTTGTCGGCCGGCCGCTCGGGAGCGGCCACGCGCAGATTCACAGGACGGCCGCGGAAGCGGGTACCGCCGAGTTTGGCCAGGACGTCGTCGCGGTAGCGCGCGGGGATGGAGACGTAGGTGATCTCGTCGCGGATCTCGATCGGGCCGATCTCGCTTCCGCTGATGCCTGCCTCGTTGGCGATGGAACCGACGACGTCGGCGGGACGGATGCCGTCGCGTTTGCCGAGGGCCATGGAGAGGCGGACCTTTGCTTCCTCGTTATCGCGGGGAGGTGCTTTCTCGCGCGGCGCCGGCGCGGGAGCCTCGGCAACCGAAGTTCCGACCGCGCGAGTGCCGTGCGCCAGACGCGCCGCGGCGGCGGCGACGTCGGCCATGTCGAACGGCCCTTCGTCGGCGAGTTGCGTGACGATTTCCACGTAGAGATCGAGCTCGCCACTCTGCAGCTCTTTGCGCAGCGTCTCTTTGAATACGGCCACGCGGCGCGCGGCGACGTCGGCGCGCGACGGCATCTTCATCGGCTTGATCTGCGTCCCGGTGAAGCGCTCGATCTCCCGCATCATGCGTCGCTCGCGCGGCGTGATGAAGAGCGTGGCCACACCGCTCCGTCCGGCGCGGCCGGTGCGGCCGATGCGATGCACGTAGGCCTCGACGTCATTGGGGATGTCGTAGTTGACGACGTGGGTGATCAGCTCGACGTCCAGCCCGCGCGCGGCGACGTCGGTGGCGACGACGATGTCGATCTTGCCGCCGCGCAGTCTGCGGATGACGCTCTCGCGCTCGGCTTGTTTCATGTCGCCGTGCATGGCCTCGGCGACAAAGCCCCGGCCGCCAAGCTTTTCCGCCAGCTCCGCCGCGCCGTTCTTCGTACGGCGGAAGATCAGCACCGCATCCGCTTCCTCGAGCTCGAGCATCTGCGTCAACACCTCGAGCTTCTGCCCCTCGGCGACATTCAGGAAGCGCTGTTCGATGTCGGGCGCCGAGATTCCGTGATGCTCGATCTCGACGCGTTCGGGATTGACGAGATGCCGCTGGGCGATGCGCGCGATCGGCTCCGGCATCGTGGCCGAAAAGAGCGCCACCTGCCGCGGCTTCGGGACGAGCGAAAGCATCCGCTCGACCTCGTCGATGAAGCCCATCTTCAACATCTCGTCCGCTTCATCGAGCACGACCATGCGCACCTTGGCCAGGTCGAGCGTTCCGCGGTCGAGATGGTCGATGAGCCGCCCCGGTGTGCCGACGACGACGTGCGCGCCGCGCTGCAGGTGCTTCATCTGCCCGAAGATCGGCGCGCCGCCGTAGACGGGGAGAACGGTCACTCCTTCCAGTTTCTTTGCATATGAGTGCATGGCCTCGGAGACTTGCACCGCCAGCTCGCGCGTCGGCGCAAGCACGAGCGCCTGCGTGGCGCGGCTCTTGAGATCGAGCTGTTGCAGGATCGGCAACGCGAAGGCCGCCGTCTTGCCGGTGCCGGTCTGGGCCTGCCCGATCAGATCGCGCCCGGCCAGAAGCGCGGGGATGGTGCGTGCCTGAATCGGAGTCGGCGCTTCATAGCCGAGTTGGGCCAGCGTCTCGAGAAGCGGAGCGCTGAGGCCGAGGGAATCAAAGGTGGGTTCGTCGGGCATTTGGGGTGACTCTATCAATTCGGGGTCGCGGGGTCTCGCGGTCTCGAAGTTTCGCGGTGGTGCTCCGCTGTCGGAATGACAGTTACCGTTCCGTCGCGAGGCCGCCGTAACTTTGTTCCCTTCGATCTCGTATCCTCAGTCGCTCATGCAGAAACGCTCGATCCTCGTCTTTCTTACGCTCGTTTTCGCCTCCGTCGGCCTCCGCGCCGCGAACTGGCCGGAGCATCCGGTTCTGCACGCGGTCAGGGTGGCCCAGGGGCCGGTGATCGACGGCGACCTCTCCGATGCGGCGTGGAAGAGCGCGCCGGAGTTCACCGACTTCACGCAGCACGATCCGGACGATGGCAAACCGGCCACGCTGCGGACGAGCATTCGCATCGTGTACGACGACCACGCCATCTACTTCGGCGCGAAGATGACCGATCCGGAGAAACCGACCGGGCTGCTCGTCCGGCGCGACACGCTTGGCCAGAGCGATTTCCTCTCCATCAACATCGATCCGCGGCACGACCGCCTTTCCGGGAACGCCTTCACGGTGCAGCCGGCCGACGTGCAGGGCGACACCATTCTCTATAACGACATCGGTGAGGATCCGAGTTGGGATGGCGTTTGGGATTCGGCGGTGAAGATCGTGCCGGACGGCTGGATCGCCGAGGTGAGGATTCCCTTCTCGCAGTTGCGCTTTCCGGACAAGCCGGTGCACGTCTGGGGCGTCAACATCACCCGCCGCACCATCCGCACCAACGAGATCTCGCGCATCGTCAACACGAAGAAGGGCGACAACGGTTTCGTCTCGCACTTCGCCGACATCGACGGATTGGAAGGCATCCATCGCGGCAAGCCGCTCGAGCTCGTGCCGTACAGCGTGGCCCGATCCGATCTGCTCTCGCGTAAGGACCCGAACAATCCGCTGATCAAGAGCAGCGACTACCGCGCCGACGGTGGTCTCGATGTGAAGTACGCACTGACGTCGGACCTCACGCTGACCGGCACGATCAACCCTGATTTCGGACAGGTCGAAGTCGATCCGGCCGTCGTCAATCTCAGCCAGTTCGAGACCTTCTACCCGGAAAAGCGGCCGTTCTTCACCGAGGGGTTGAACATCTTCAAGTTTGGCGACACGCCGGCGCCCAGCCACTTCAACTTCTTTTTTCCGCCGAGCCTCTTCTACACGCGCCGCATCGGCCGGGCGCCCCAGGGCTCGCCGAACGCCGACTTCGTCGATGCCCCGTCCGAGACGACGATCCTCGGCGCGGCGAAGGTCACCGGCAAGCTGGGCGGCTTCTCGGTCGGCGTGCTCGATGCGCTGACCGCCGCCGAGCATGCGCGCTTCGTGACCGGATCGCTGTCGGGACGGGAGCAGGTCGAGCCGATGACGAACTACTTCGTCTCGCGCGGAACCAAGGATATCGGCGACGGATCGCGCGTCGGTTTCATGCTGACGACGGTGAACCGGAGACTGCCGGAGGAGCTGTCGTCGCTGCGCGACTCCGCGGTGACCGGCGGTGTCGACGGCTTCACCTCCTTTCTCAAGAAAGCCTGGATCCTGGAAGGGTCGCTGGTCGGCTCCGAGGTCACCGGCAGCCCGGAGGCGATCGCCAATACGCAGACATCGTCATCGCGCTACTACCAGCGTCCCGACGCGGAGAACTTCCATTTCGATCCGACGCGCACGTCGCTGAGCGGATGGGGCGGCCGGGCCATGCTGTCGAAAGCGACCGGATTCTGGCGGCCGAATGTGCAGGTGCAGGTCTTCTCGCCGGGCTTCGAGACGAACGACACCGGCTTCATGCAGCGCACCGACATCATCTCCACGCACGCGCTGATGCAGTACGTGAATGAGAATCCGGCCGGGCTCTTTCGGGACAGGTACGGATGGTTCGGTGTCTGGCAGAACCGTAATTTCGACGGCAACACGTTCGAGCGGGGAGCCTTCGCCGATATGCAGGGGGTGTTTCAGAACTACTGGAACGCGCATTTCTCGCTTTTCCTCAACGGGGACGCGATCTCCGACCGGCTCACGCGCGGCGGTCCTCTGGCGCGCACGCCATCCGGCTGGAGCAGCGACACCAATCTCGGAACGGACGACCGAAAGACGTTGGCGTTCGGTCTGAACGGTCACGCCGACCGCTACGGTGACGGCTCTTACAACCACAGCCTCGGCGTCACGGCGACCGCGCGCCCGAGGGCGAACCTGCAATTCACGGCAGGCCCGACGCTCACTCGCTCGCACGATCACACCGCGTACGTGAGCACGTTCGATGACCCCACCGCGACGCTGACCTTCGGCCATCGCTACCTGTTCGCCGACCTCGAGCAGCGCTCGTTCGAATTCGACACCCGCGCCGACTGGACCGTCAGCGGGCGGCTCTCCTTCCAGCTCTTTCTTCAGCCGTTCGTCGCCTCCGGCGACTATCACGACTACCACGCGCTCGCCGCCGCCCGAACGCGCGACTACACGCCGTTCACCGGTGCCGTCGCCAGTCCCGATTTCAATTTCCGCAGCGTCCGCGGCAGCGCCGTGGTGCGGTGGGAGTTCCGCCCCGGCTCCGCGCTCTACGTCGTCTGGAACGAGAACCGTGCCGACACCCTCCCGATCGGCGACTTCCGATTCCGCCGCGATTTCCGGGCGATACCGACAGCGCCGTCACATGACGTCTTCCTGGTGAAAGTGTCCTACTGGCTGCCGATGTAGCGCAGGGCGCCGCCTAGCAAGACGCCCGCGCCCTGGAGTTTGGGCGTTACGGCGCCGCGTTAGCGGCTCAGGAAGGTAGCCAGGGGTGCGAGCGTTTTTTGCGAGCACCCCTGGTCAGCGTTCTCTCTTGGAAGCGTGCCGCGTCAGCGGCTCTGGATGGAGCCCACGATCTCTCCAGTGCCGCTGACGCGGCACCAAACCGTGGCATCTCTTTACCAGGGGTGCTCGCAAAAAACGCTCGCACCCCTGGCTACCGTCTCGTTGCCGCTAACGCGGCATTCGCGCGCTCCCGGGACTATCTTGGCCAGAGCCAGCCGAAGGCGCCGGCCATCACCAGGCTGTAGATCAACCCATCGATCATTTCCTTGATCACGACAATCCACGGCTTGCCGTACCAGATGGCGTCGCTGACGGTTCGAAGACCATAGCAGAGGAAGCCGGCTGCGCCGACGATGCGAAAGACCGCGAGGTACTTCGTGCCGCTGGCGAGCGTGTGGCAGGCCAGATAGGCGACGAAGAACGACACCACCAGCGTGTAGAGGAACCAGAGAAACAGCACCTTGCCCATGTTGACGTCCCCGGGATTGCGAACCAGCACGTAAGCTATGGGGCCGCGCTGCATTTCCGACCGCTGCTCGGGCGTTGCTTTGCCCCAGTCGAGGCACGGCACGATGTACTGGCCGCTCTTCGCGGATGCCAGTCCGCCGAGAACGGTCCCCTCGTCCGGCAACTTGCCGTTGTCCTTGCGATGCCAGAACGGAAGGGCCATCCAGAGGATGTTGCTGGCAATGAAGACGAAGACGGCGGACACGAGGATCGGGAGCCACAGAGAGACAGTGGGACCATTCGAAACCTCCTTGGATTAGAAGCGGATTCATCCATGATGGCAGAAAAATGGAGGATCTCCAAAGGCTCCATCCGCGGATTTCAAGTATCGTCGTTGCACCCATCCGATGACGACGCTGCCACTCATCCTGCTCACCGCCGGATATGCGCTCGTGTTCGTGATCGTCGCCTACGTCACAAGGGCGACGTCACGCCGCGTCGCGGGAGCCCTGGCCGGCGGAGCAGCGGCCGGGCTCGTATGCCTGGGCTTGATCGTTCTGGGTGAAGCCTTCCGGTGGTGGAAGGTGCCGTTGCTCTCCACGCCATTCCTCTTATTTCTCGGCCTGGCCATCTCCGTCTCGCCGATCTATCTCGTCACCTGGCGGATCGTCCGCCGGTTCGGATGGCGCGGCCTGGCGGTGTTTACCGGTGCCGTGACCATCATCGGCGCGCCACGCGATTACTTCATCGCCTCGAAGTTCCCCGAGTGGATGGTCTTTTCTCCGGGCATCGTCCCCATCATCGCTGACGCAGTGACGTATGGGGCCGTCATCGTCCTACTGGGACATGGCGTGATGCGCCTGATCTCCGGGCCGGCACGCGAGGACCGGCTGGCGCGAAGTCAGCCTCTTGCCGCGCCGTAACATTCGAAAGGCTTCACCACAGAGACACAGAGATCGCAGAGAAAACCTCTGTGGCCTCTGTGTCTCTGTGGTGAAGGCCTCTCTGCAGGGACTCACTCCCACTCGCAAACGTACTCGCAGAGCTCCGCTCCCTTGGCGCGGCACTTCGTCTCCGTGACGCGTACGTTCTTCGCGCCGCACATCTCGATCGCTTTGCGATGCCATCCCACCACGGTCAGGCAATCGTGGCGTGAGAACGTCGGAGCCTCGTACGTGCGGAGGACGGCCTTGTTGTCGGCGAGGCGGTCGTAGGTACGGTGGCCGGTGTCGTAGTACATCTGATAGATCTGCGGGGTTCGCCGCAGAAGACCGTGAGGATCGCCAGGGGAGAGCATGGCCCGGTGCGCGCCGGTGAGGTTGTGCTCGGCCGACTTCTCGCCGATGAGCAGGAAAACGTCCTCGCCCATCCCCATCTCGGCGGCGATGGCCTCGTCGAGGCGCTGGTTCAGGGCGAATGGATACCAGCCGCCGGTGAGGATCGGTGAGCAGGCGGCGCGGTCGCTTTCGGGAAGCCGCGCCAGAACGTGCTGCACCCCCTCTTCGCCTCGCTGCTCTCTCACGAAGGCAAGGCGCGACAGCAGTGCGCCGCCTTTGACCTTGACAGCTCCTGGCTCGTCCATGGCGATGAGAATACGCCTCTGATCCGTCGATTTCCTGTGATGGCATGTAGGATTCTCCACTATGGGATTTATCGCCATCACGCGCGCGGTCAGCGCATCGATCAGCCGCTGCGAGCTGACGCACGCGGCGCGGACGCCGATCGACCTCGAACGTGCGCGCGAGCAGCATCGCGCGTACGAGTCCTCTCTTGCATCGCTGGGATGCGAGGTGCGCCGGATTCCGGAAGACGGCCGCTATCCTGACGCGGTCTTCATCGAGGACACTGCCATCGTGCTGGACGAGCTGGCGATCCTGACCCGTCCCGGCGCGCTGTCGCGGCGGGGAGAGGTCGAGGCGGTGGCGGAGATGCTGCGCGGCTACCGTACGGTCGTCAGCATCGACGAGCCGGCCACGCTCGACGGCGGCGACGTGTTGCAACTCGACCGGGTTCTTTACGTCGGCCGTTCGCTGCGTACGACCAGCCGAGGGATCGACAGTCTGCGCGAGCTCGTGGCGCCGCACGGCTATCGCGTCGAGGCGGTCACGGTCGAGGGATGCCTGCACCTGAAGTCGGCAGTCACGCGTGTTTCCGACGACGCTCTTCTGATGAACCGCGCTTGGCTGCCGGCCGCGCCTTTCGCGGACTGGCGGATCATCGACGTCGATCCGTCCGAGCCTGCCGCTGCCAATGCATTGCGGATCGGCGACAACGTCGTTTTCCCCGAGGAGCTCACGCGAACGCGGCGAAGGCTTGAAGCCGAAGGGATCGATGTCCGGCCCGTTCCGGCCTCGGAGCTTGCAAAGGCGGAAGGTGGCGTCACGTGTTGTAGTCTGATTCTGCAAACGTGAACGTCCGAAACCCCCTTCGCGCCTTCGCGTCTTCGCGTGAGACCGTTGTTCACACGCTCACCCGCTCCATCGGCCTGCTTCGCGCCACCGCCATGGTGGTCGGGATCATCATCGGTGCGTCGATCTTCGTGCAGCCGTCGGAGATCACACGCCGCGTTCCCAGCATCTCCGGCATGCTGCTGGTCTGGTTGCTGGCGGGAATCCTCACGCTGTTCGGGGCGCTCATCTGCGCGGAGCTTGCCTCCGCCTTTCCACGGACCGGCGGCGTATATGTATTTCTGAAGGAGACCTTCCATCCTGCCGCCGGCTTCCTGTGGGGGTGGGCGATGTTCTGGTGTATGCACTCGGGAATCGTGGCCGCCATCGCCGTCGTCACGGCGCGGTACATCGGCTATTTCGTTCCGTTGAACGGCACCGGCACGCGCATCGTCGCCATCGCCGCGATCTTCGTACTGTCTGCAGTGAACTACGTCGGCGTACGGCAGGGAAGCGCGATCCAGACCTTCTTTACCATCGTCAAGGTTCTGGCAATCGGGTTGATGTTGATCATCGTCGTTGCCCTCGCGCCCGTTCGGGCCGGAGCTCCCGCGGCCGCCTTGTACTCGATTCACGAATTCCTCCTGGCGCTGGTGGCCGGATTGTTCGCGTACGGCGGCTGGCACATGGTCACCTATGTCGCCGAGGAGACGCGCGAGCCGCAGAAGACGATTCCCCGCTCGCTGATGATCGGAACGCTCATCGTCACGCTCTCCTACCTCGGCTTGAACGCGGCCTACGTCTACGTGCTGCCGCTCGATCAGGTCATCCACTCCGAGCGCATCGCCGCGGACGTCGCCACCGCATTGGTCGGGCCGCGGGGCGCGGCCGCGGTCTCGCTGCTGGTGATCGTCTCCGCGCTCGGCGCGCTGGGAGGGGTGATCCTGGCCGGCCCGCGCGTCTACTTCGCCATGGCGCGCGACGGGCTGTTCTTCCGATCGGCCGGCGTGCCGCATCCCCGCTATCGCACGCCCTACATCGCCATCGTCCTGCAGGCGGTGTGGGCGTCGGTTCTCGTGGCCACCGGCACGTATCGCGATCTCTTCACACGCGTCGTCTATACGGAATGGATGTTCTTCGCGGCGCTGGCCGTGGCGACGTTCGTTCTGCGGCGGCGGCCCGGCTATACGCCTCCGTATCGGACGTTCGGCTACCCCTATGTACCGATTCTCTTCATCGCGGCGACGGTGTTGATCGTCGTCAATCAGATCGTTGCCGAGCCGGCCGGCAGCGCGGTCGGACTGCTCATCGTCGCCGCCGGCCTTCCGGTATACGCTCTCTGGACTCGAACGACTTCGCGAAAAGGAACCACCATCGATGCCGGTCATTGATTTTCACAACCACTTCTATCCCGCCGCTTACCTCGACGCCCTGCGCGCCGGCCCCAGCCACGTGAAGCTCACGTATGACGCCGAGGGGAACACGCTCCTGCACTACCCGGGCGACTACAACGTGGCCGTGCGCGGCCACCGCGACATCGCCTATCGCTCCGAGGTCATGCGCGAATACGGTGTCGACACGCAGATCCTCAGCCTGACCACGCCGGGGACGCATGTCGAAGAACCCGCGACCGCGGTGACTCTGGCGCGGATCGTCAACGACAGTTTCGCCTCGATCGCGGCGGAGTATCGGGGCCAGTTCCTCGGCATCGCCACACTGCCTTTGTGCGACCCGGCCGCCTCGGCACGCGAGCTCGAGCGCGCGTTCACGAAACACGGTTTCTGCGGCGCCATGATCTTCAGCAACATCAACGGCGTGGCGTTGCACGACGATCGCTTCCTGCCGGTGTGGGAAGCGGCGAACGATCTCGGCGCGGTCATTCACATTCATCCCACCGCCCCCGTCGGCGTCGAGGCCATGACCGACTACTGGCTGACCGCGCTGGTCGGATTCCCGCTCGATACGACGCTGGCCGCGGCCGGCCTCGTGTTCCACGGCGTCGTGGAGCGTTTCCCGAAGATCCGCTGGGTGCTCGGTCACCTCGGGGGCGCCATTCCGTATCTCGTCGAGCGTCTCGACCGCGGTTTCTACGCCTACAAGGAGAACCGCGCTCACATCGACCGCCCGCCCAGCGACTATCTGAAGAACTTCTACTACGACTCCGTGAACTTCGACGTCCGGGCCCTGCACCTGGCCATCGAATTCGCTGGCGCCGATCACATCCTCGCCGGCAGCGATTATCCGCATCTGATCGGCAGCGTGCCTCGGATGCTGGAGAGCATCGCCGATCTGGACATCAGCGAGTCCGACCGCGCCGCAATCCTCGGCGGCAATACGGCGCGTTTGTTGATGAGGGATTGAGCCGGTCGGAGCGCTGGCGTCTCGCCGCTGCGGAGGGTTACCAGCGAATGTTCCGTGTCTTTCCAGACCGGCGGCGAGACGCCGCCGGGCCAGCCTGCCGGGCCAGCCGGCGAGACGCCAGCGCTCCGTACAGCCAGCGCTCCGTTCGCTGCGCTCGTTTGCCTTGACCGCCGTCCTCGGTCTATCGTTTACGCGTTCCGCGTTCATCGAAGTACCAGGAGAGTGATCGATGCCTCCTTCCGCCTCCGTCGGTCTTGTTGCGCTTTTTCTATCTACCTCTCTCGCGGCGCAGTCGCTCGAGGTCATCAATCCGACGTCGCCCGCGCACGTTCGCGCCACCGAGGCGCGGACGCCGAGAGGGGAGGCGGCGCCGCTGCCTCTCTCGAGCTTCACGGTCTCGCGCGGGATCGGCATTCTCGCGGACGACGGCAATTCGTACTGGCCGGGCTATCCCTCGGACCTCCAGGCGCCGGCAACCTTCCGCGTCATTCCGACGGCGAACAACACCTTCACCGTACGGAGGGTGGCCTTCCAGTTCGATGATCCATCGACCGGCGTCATCGCCTACGACGGGGCGAAAAGGCCGATCGTCGGATTTCTCGACGCAAACTATCTGCCGCCGCACTACACGCTCCCGGCTCCGTTCACCTTCGCCGGGAAGCAGTACACGAAGCTGAGCATCTCCACCTGGGGCGCGGTCGCCTTCGGCGATGCGGATTCGACGACGGTGAACTACGACCCGACGGTGGTCAGCTCGATGTTTCACATCCAGCCGATCGTCGCCGTCTGGTATGAGCTCTTCAACTACCCCAACACGGCGCGCATCATCACGAAGAACAAGCCAGGCTCGGTGGTCATCACCTGGCAGAATCTCAAGAGTCGTCATTCGGCGACGCCGTGCACGTTCCAGATCGAGCTGTTCTTCGACAGCGGCGAGATGCAGCTTTCGTATCAGTCGCTGCCGATCGACGACGGTCTGATCGGCTTCAATACCGGCACCGAGACGAAGACGAGCCAGACGGCCAGTGCGGTGAACGCGCCCGGCCTCCCGGCGCAACTGCAGGCTGCCAGCGCATCGTTCGACGACTACGGCGGGATCATCGCCGGCGTCACGCTCAAGCTGGCGGCGGTTCCGACGCCCGCGGCGACGGAGAACTTTCGCTACACGTTGCTCCTGAACGGTGTCGAGGCGGCCGGCGTGCAGGTGAGTCCGGGCTTCGCGCCGTTCCTGGTCGTTTCGACGCCGAAGATCCCCGACTTTCCGTCCGCGCAGATCGGCTCGTGGGAGATCAAGCTGAATGGCGACACGCTCTCGTTCCGTATGCCGGCCTCCAGTCTCGAGCCGTATCTGAATCAGTCCGGCAACAACACCTGGGCCATCAAGAGCGCGCGCTTCGGCGGCGCTGGTTTCGTGGAGGGGACGATCACGCAGACGCTGCCGCTGACGTTCGTCCCGCGGCATTCGATTCTGCCGTCCGCGGTGGGAGCGTCCGTCGATGTGCCGGCCGAGGTGTTTCACTACATGCCGGGAGTGTGGGATACCGATCGGATCCGCGAGTCGATCGCGGCGTACCTCGTCAGCCGCGGGCAGAACGTCGACAGCTTCCGCTTCTTCCCGACGATTTACGACGACGGCCTGCGCCATGCGAATTACGCGGGGACGTATCCGCGGCAGAAGAGCGTGACCGGCGCGGGAACGATTCCGGCGCGCACCGAGTGCGACTGCCACTACGGCGCCGAGTTTTCCGCCCTCGGCGAGTCGCTGGACAGCGAAACCACGACGCAGGTCGCGCTCACGCACGAGCTGGGTCACGAGTGCGTCCTCTACGCCGACTACAAGGACGTCGACGGCGTGGTGAAAGGGCCCTGGCGCGACGCCGGTGTGCCGTGCTTCGGCGGTGCGCATCCGAACAACGGCCTGGCCAATCCGAGCATGTTCCCCGACACGGAGTCGGGTCTTTCCACGATTTCGGTGATGGGCGGAAGCATTGCCGGGACGTATTCACTGACGGCGCCGCGTTTCGGCTACAGCCGCGCGGAGATGTACTTCCTCGGCCTGGCCTCGCCGGCCGAGGTCACGCCCATCACGTTCGTGCAGGACAGTGGGACGTCGCAGATCACCATCGACCAGATCGTCGCCGCGAACGGCCCGCGCACGCCGGCGTACGCCGTCGGACAGACGCGTGTCTTCCGCGTCCCGACGTTCGTGGTCAAGCGGAGCGGGGAGAACGTGAGCGACGCGCAATTGCAGCAGCTCCAGAACGTGCTCTTCCGCTGGCAGAGCCGTTTCTACCGCGAGACCGGCGGCCGCGCCCGCGCCAACCTGACCCTCGACGGATCGTGCAGCTACACGCTCTCGGCGAGCAGCATCCGTCCGCCGTCTGCCGCGGCCACCGGCAGCATCAGCGTGATCGCCGACAGCGGCTGTCCCTGGACCGCCACCACCAGCGACTCCTTCATCACCGTCACCTCCGGCGGCAGCGGTACCGCCAACGGAACCGTGAGCTACTCGATCGCCGCGAACGCCAGCGCCAACCCCCGCACCGGCACGATCACCATCGCCGGCCAGCCGTTCACCGTGAACCAGTTGGGAGCGGCGAAGCGGCGGGCGGTGGGGAGGTAGGGTTGGTTGCTGGGTTCCTGAGTTGCTGGGTTGCGGGGTCGCGCAGTTTCGAGGTTGCGCGGTGAGACGGCAAGCACGCAGCTCTTGGAAGTTACAACCCCGAGACCGCGAGACCGCGCAACCCCGAGACCAAGTAACCGAGCAACTCAGCAACCCAGGTTTCTTTTCCCGCACATCGGTGTCTCATTCCCCGGAGGATGCAATGAGACACCGAATGACCCTGGCCCTGCTGTTCTTCGCACTTTGTTCCAGTCAATCCTTTGCGGCGGGCACGTCCGGATTCGCCGTCAACGTTCTCGTCGACGATGCCCCGCGCGCGGAGTACGTCCACCGGGGAACGGTCTACATCGAGGCAGTCCGCGGAGCGAGCTACAGCCTGCGGATCACCAACCCCACACCGTATCGCGTCGCCGTCGCCCTTTCGGTCGATGGGTTGAACACGATCGACGCCAAACACACCGACGCCCGCAACGCTTCGAAGTGGGTGCTGGAGCCGTATGAGTCGACCGTGATCTCCGGCTGGCAGGTCAGCAACCGCGCCGCGCGCAGCTTTTTCTTTACCGGCGAGCGTCATTCCTACGGTGCTTCGCTGGGACAGACCGAAAACCTTGGCGTGATCGAGGCCGTCTACTTCCGCGAGCGCCGTCATGAGGTCGAGATGTATCGGCCGTCGTTCGGCGAGGGGAGATCCGGCGCCATGAACAGTGCGCCCGGCAGTTCCGCCGCACCCGCACCATCCGAGAAGGCCCAGAGAAGCGACGCCGCCGACGACTACGCCGCGACCGGTATGGGATCAAAAGAGCGGCATGAGATCGAGATGGTCGACATCGATCTCGACCCGAACCCGGTGGCCTCCGTCCGCATCCGCTACGAGTATCACCCGCAACTGGTCAAGCTGGGGGTTCTGCCGGAGCACATCTCGACGCTCGAGCGCCGCGAGCGCGCCAGCGGGTTCGGTTCGTATTGTCCGGAGCCGTAGGGATCGACCTGGAATGGACACCGCGGTTCACTTGAACGCCGGGTGTCCATTCCAGGAGACACGGCGCGACCCCGAATTGGCTTAAAGCCTACCCCAGTAGGCTTTAAACCTACCCCGGTAGGTTCTGAGCCTACTCCAGTAGGCTTAAAGCCTACCCCAGTAGGTTCTGAGCCTACCCCAGTAGGCTAAAAGCCTACCTCGGTAGTCTCTGAGCCTTTTCCAGTAGGCTTAAAGCCTACCCCGGTAGTCCCGGAGCCTATTCCAGAAGGCCCTTACGCACCCCTAGTGGTGCTTGATCACCGTATGGTTGTCCACCACCTCCACCAGTTGCATCATGCCGCGGTCTTCGTGGCCGAGGATGTGGCAGTGCAGGACGAACTTGCCGGGGAAATCGACGAAACGGCTGCGGATCTTCACGTGTCCCGGTACGGCGGTGGTCGACCCTGCCGGTATCGCCGAGGCGGGGATCGAGATCACGTCGCCCCATACCCACGGCTTCTCCATCACCTTCGGCTCGGTCATCGTGGCCGGATCGAAGATCTCCGTGATCTGGAAGGGGTTGATGTGGATGTGGAAGGGATGCGACGTCCCGCCCGGTGAGGTATTCACGAGGTTCCACTCCTCGGCGGTGCCCATCAGCATGACCTGATCGATGGTCCCCTCCTTGAACTGCTTGCCGTCGATGAAGAACTCCGGCGGATCGACCCTCGTTCCACCGCCGGGTCCCGGGGCTTTGCTCATGCTGAACGTCAACCTGCGGCGGCGTTCGTTGATCTCGTCATCGGTGATGTCGGCCAGGTCGTCCGGCAGTTTCGGGTACTGCGCCTCGGTGGGCAGTGCGGTGTTCTCCGTGGTCGGATCGCCGGCGACGATGACCTTGACCACGACGTTCTTGTTCACGTCGTTGAAGCCGCCGGAGTTCTTCTCGGGCCAGAAAACGAGATAGGCCGTGCCGTCGGTGGCCGGCGCTTTGACCAGGAAATCGGCGCGGTTGCCGGGGGCGAGGTGGAAGGTCTTCGGATTCGGCGTCGTGCTCGGTGCCGTCGCCGAGGGCGGCCACTGCGCGCGGCGAACGTAATTCTGCCAATCGAATTGCACGCCGTCCTGCGCGGTCTGATTCAGCGACGGCACGCTCCCATCGGCCGATGGCGGCGGGACGCCTTTGACGAGCGGGATGGTCTTGTTCTGCAGTCCGTCGAGGACCGCCTGGCTGATGAAGAGGTACTGGTCGATGCCGTGTGCCTTCATGGCCGCGTTGGCGATGCGCCACCACTGCACTTCGCCGCGCTTCATGCGCACGGTGGGAACGACCTGGCCGTTGACCTGAACGAGTGCGGCCGGCGTGGCGTTCACCAGGTTCGGCTGCTCGGAGAAGAGCTGGAAGATCATCACCTGCTCTTTGATCTTCGGCTTGGCCACCGTGCCGCCGCCGAGGACCAGGAGCTTGTCGTCGTAGTCGCCGGTGATGATGAAGAGCCCGGCCATGCCGTTGAGAATCTGCATGGTGGTCGAGCCGTGCTGATGGCAGTGATACCAGTGCGTTCCGGGCGACTGTCCCATCACCGGGAACTTGCCGGGCACGCCGCTGGGAAGCGGAAGCTGGAAGTGGTGGACGTAGAAGCCCGGCCAGTACTGCGGCCATTCGCCGGCGGCGATGTTCGCGCGATTGGCGTCGATGGCGGCCTGGATCTGCTCGGCGAGCTGGGTGTTGCCCGACTTCTTCGCTCCTTCGAGCAGCGAGTGCAGCGCCAGCGCCGCAACGTGCTGCAGGACTTTGCCGGAGCCGTGCTCCCCATGACCCGGTGAGTCGAACACTTTCTTGCACGCGGCCACCGCCGCGGCGACGTCGATCTTCGGATTGGGAAGGACGCCGATCAGGACGTTGTCGCCGAAGGTGCCGGGTGTGACGTGCGTTCCGTGAAAGTGTAGGTTGGTGGTGTTGGATGCGTGGAAGCAGTTCGGGAAGGTTTCGTTCGCTCCCGGATAGCGCTTGCCGCCGGTGACGACGAATGAGGTGTCGCACTGGTCTTTGACGCTCGTCACCGAGGTCTGAGGGAACTTCTGCGGATCGATGCGGTTGAGGAAGATGAGCTGCACCGTCTCGCCGACGCGCGCGCGAAGAGTCGGACCGGGATAGGCCTCGCCGATCTTCGTCACCGGCTTCTTCATCTCGCCGAAGCCCTGGTAGCCGTGATAGGTGCGCAGCGGATGCTCGCGGCATTTGTAGGCGGGAGCGGCGAGGGTGCCGTTGTATTCGATGACCTTCCGCAGCTCGTACTGCGTGTCGACGATGCCGCGAAGGAAGCCGTTGACGCTCTTGATCTCGCCGACGGGGAGCAGATCCTCGTTGAAGGGCGCCGGACAGGATGCGCCGTTCTGCGCCCAGGCCATGCGGGGGAAGAGGGGGGAGAGGACGATGCCGCCGGCCGCGCCGAGGGCAAGGCCGAGGAACTCGCGCCGGTCCGGGTGCTCGATCAGATTTGATTCATCGCCGGACAGGTCTTCGGAGAAGTCATCGATGGCTGTCATGAAGATCCTCTTTCTTTGCTATGTGACCGTGAGCGTGCCGGCCTCGTCGTCGTGGAGGGCGCATCGATAGGGATAGACGCCGGCGGCCGGGACGTTGACCTGCATCGATGACGCTTGCGGCGCCACCGGATCCCCCCAGTCGCCTGCCACACCATCCCTCGGACAGATCTGATGGGTGGTGTGATGGTCGGCGTTGAGCCAGAAGACCGCATCGCCCGCCTTCGCGTCGGTGAGATCGCTCGGATCGAACCCGATGGGCGCCGTTTCGCGCTGAACCGTAACCTGAAAAGGCATAGGAACCTCCTCGTTGATCGTCGTGATGTGGGGTGCAGAAGCTGATCAATGATGGCGCAGGAGGCGTCGAAGCGCAAGAATATAGATTGGTAGGGATGGAACGGGGGGGCGCCGTTCGAGACGTGTTCCGCACAAATTTCTGGTTGCCGGTTGGTAGCGCCAGTAGTACCATCGCACATGGCGTTTGTGGTGCTCGACACGAGTGTACTCGTTGCTGGCGTGCGGTCGCGCCGAGGTGCTGCATTTCAATTGCTGTCTCGAATAGGAACCGGCGCTTTCGACATCGCTGTCTCGGTTCCACTCGTCCTCGAATATGAGGGCGCGCTGATGAGGCATCTGTCCGCGACGGCATTGGACGATGGAGATGTTCAAAACATCATCGACTACATCTGCAGCGTGGCGGTCCGTCAGGAGATCTTTTATCTGTGGCGCCCGAACTTGCGGGATCCGGGTGATGACCTGGTACTCGAATTGGCGGTGGCGGCCAACTGCGACGCGATCGTTACTCATAACGTTCGTGACTTCGCAGGTGTGGGTCGTTTTGGCGTGCGTCTCCTCACGCCGGGCGAGTTCTTGAGAGAACTGGGAGGTTCGAAATGAGCGCGTTGAGTTTGCGTTTGCTGGAGTCCCTGCACCGAAAGCTCGGCGAAGTCGCCGAGAAAGAGGGCGTCTCGATCAACCAATTGATCAATTCCGCGGTGGCAGAGAAGATGTCGGCGCTGATGACCGAAGAATACCTGGAGACAAGAGCGGCGCGCGGCAATCGCCGCAAGTTTACGGCCGCTCTCGCGAAAGTTGCCGATGTCGAGCCCCACGCTTCGGATCGATTGATCGAGGGAAATACAAGGAGGCCTCGCAAGAAAGTGAGGACGTCCTGAGAGTGGCGTTGATGGGCCCGGATTACAAGCGGGTGGTTGCGGGTTTGAGCCCGCCAGCAATGATGAGACCAAAAAAGCCGGCCGCCGTGCATGCACGGCGGCCGGCGGGTTGTTACTGGCCGGATCGATTAGTACGAGATTCGCGTGAGCCAGTTGTCGTAGACGCTTGACGTGACTCCGATCCAGGTCGCGGTGGAGCGCTCGCCGATGGCGAAGGTCCAATCCCAGACGCCCTGATAGTCTCCGATGAAGTCATTCCCGTTGGCGGTGGAGTCGAAGCCCCCCATCCAGTTGTCGTTGGCGTCGATGCGCGTTCCCGAGGTGGTGATGTACGCCTCGTATGCTCGATACGCGGTGTTCGCCGGATCGGCGTGACGGTCGTAATAGGTGATGATGACGTTGCCGGCGCCGTTGAAATCGACCGCGGGCATGAACTGATCGTTGGCCGTGAACTGTACTGGCGATGCCGGGTTATGCCATCCGTTGATATCCTTGTACGCATACTCGACGTTTGTACCGTTGGCGGTGGTGTCGTGCCACACCAGGAGAATGCTGTTCGTAACCGAGTTGTATCGCGCCATCGGCACGGTCTCGGCGCGGATGCCTCCCGTGAGATTACCGGTGGTCAACGTGGTGTTCGCGGCGACCTCGTGAGCTCCGAAGGTGGCGGCGAAATCGGTGGAGCGAGCCATTTGAATTTGATTGGCGCCGAAATCGAGCCAGATTACGTATACGGCGCCGCTCCCCGGGGCGACGACGATCTGAGGATTGGCGACACCGTGGTTCGTGGCCGGGGCCTGGCCATAGGCAACGACGGTCTTGAGCGGGAAGGTCGCGCCACCGTCGACGCTCCGCGCGACGACGATCGCCGTGTTGAGGTTGACGTAATCGTAGCTGACGTAGGCAAGATAAACGTAGCCGAGGTCGGTGGAATTGTGCCAGGAAACAGCCAATGCCGGCTTATCGAGGAAGTATCCAGCGCCTCGGTTGTCCGCGATCGTTGGCGAGGCTGTCCAGCTACCGTTGTCGGAAGGATCGGAATGCCACACCGCGATGGCATTCGGAGCGTTTTGCTCACCGGAGTTGAAGGCCATTCCGGCGCAATATGTTCTGTAGCCGGCTACGCCTCCGGCGTAAGGGTTTTCGTCCATGAACGGATCGCCGGTGAACGAATAACCGCCCGGTACCGGCATCGCGCCATGCTGGAAGGTCGAGAAGTCGGTCGTGCTTGCATAGTGAATGCGTGGCGTGGTCCCGCCTTCGTACTGGATGTAAGAGGTCACGGTGCGGTCGACGCCGCTTGCCGTGAGCGTGACCGTCGACGGTTCCACATCCTGCGGACTATCGGCGGTGGCATTGATCGAAGGGCTCTGCACGGTTGCATCCGGATTCACGGCGAAAGAGGTCCCGCCGCGGATCCCTCTGGCAGACGGCCTGAGCGCTCCGGTCGTGGTCTTTGCGGTAAGGCGGGTAAGGATGTTGTGGTACACGACGCCACTGAGATGACTGCCCTTGAGCGTGGACAATGTATAGGGTGCGACTGGGATCCCCGCGAAAGGATCCGGTGGAACGTACGCCGGGTTGGGGCCGGCCGGTACTGCCGGACGCAACTGGTTTGCCGGAATCGCTGGGGGCGCGCCGGCGAAAGCGGGTATGACTGTAATCGACAACAGAGCTGCACAACATAAAGACAGTATGGGTCTACGCATTCGTGGGAAAACTCCTTGGGGAAATTGAGATTAGCCGTATCTACGGCAACAGGAGGGTAAATGGCGGCGGAGAAGCCGTCTAGTAACATTACTTGCGCTTGTGTCCGGCGCGGTATCTGGCCGGAGTTATTCCCGTGGCCCGGCGAAAGGCCCTATAGAACGTGACGCGCGTTCCGAATCCGGAGCCATAAGCGATGACGTTCATGGGAAGCGAGCCCGTGCGCAGTAAGTGCTGCGCGCGGACGATCTGCCGCTCCTTCAGATATGCCGACGGCGTCCTGCGGAGCAGCCGTCGAAACAGATGAGTCAGTTGATGAGGGGCAATCCCCCAGAGCGCTGCCAGCTCGCCGGCGTGCGGAGGCGTCTCTTTCCGGAAGCAGGAATCGAGGTACGCGTCCGCGGCACGTGTGAGTGCATCCACATCCGCCGGAGCAACGGAGAGCATGATCTACGGAAGGGTGCAAGAAGCGCGCACCGGAAGGACCGAAATGCTGAGCCTCGAAGGGACGTTGGGCGAGCGCAACAGCTCCCGTAACCGATCTGTGATCCGGGCGAATGGAAGAGGCGAGGATGGTGAGAGGATCGAAGGCCCGAGCGATCCTCTCACCAGATCAACTGCAATCCGAATGGCTATTTAGCAGCAGCCCCCTTTGCGAAATCCCCCGCCTTCACGATGGAGATCTTCGACGGATCGATCCATTTACGGATGGCGGCGTTTACCTGTTCCGGCGTCAGTTCGGAGTACTTCTTGTCCATCGCCGCATCCCAGGCCAGCGTTCGATTCATGAAGAGCTCCGACGCCAGCGTTCGGGAGAGCCCGGCATCCTGCGCACGCTGCAGCTTGCGGTTTTCCAGCAGACCTTTCTTCGCTTCCGCGACTTCCGCCGCCGTGAAGCCTTCCTTCACCGCTTTGTCCACCTCTTCCTTGAAGGCGGTCTCGAGCTTCGCGGCGTTCTGCGGGGCGTAGATGGCAAAGGTGGTGAAGTTGCCGGCCTTGTCGAACGGACTGGCCTGGATGTTCGATCCGACGCCGTAGCTCAGACCTTCCTTCTGGCGAATTCGATTGCCGAGCCGCGAATAGAGCGTGCCGCCGCCGAGAATGTAATTGCCGAGGACCAGGGCGGGATAGTCGGGATCGTCGTCGCGAAGGGTGAGATTCACGCCGGCCACGAAGATGGCGTTGGCCTTGTCCGGCGTCTCCAGTGACTGATTGGTGGCCGGTGTGTCCTGATAGAGGCGCGGTACGCGCACGAACGGTGTGCCGCTCTTCCACGTTCCGACCAGCTCCGTCAGTTGCGCCGTCACCTGTTTCGGATCGAAGTCGCCCACCAGAGCGACCTCGGCGTTGGATGCTCCATAGAACGTCGAATAGAAGCTCTTCACGTCATCGAGCGTGAGCGCGTTGACGTCGGCGATGTCTTCGTCAGCCGTGCTCGTGTAGCGAATGTCCCCCTTGGGGTAGGGGTTCATGTGCCGCTGGAAGGCGGTGAATCCGACCGATTGCGGATCGCTGCGCTGCTGCTCGGCCTGGGCCAGCTCCTCCTGCTTCCACTGTGCGAACTCCGAGGCCGGGAAGACCGGATCGCGGAGAACCTCGCCGACCAGGGCCAGCACGGCCGGAAGGTTCTCGCGTGTGGTCTCGACCGAGACGTTGATCTGAGCCGCTCCGCCGGATACGTTCACCCGAGCCTTGAGGCGGTCGATCTCGTCTTTGATCTGTTGCCGTGTGTGCTTGCTCGTGCCGCGCATGAGCATGTCGGCCGCGGCCACGCTGGCCGCGGAGCGATTCATGAGGCTCTTCTCATCGCCGATGTGCAGCGCGGCGACCACATTCACCGTCGAGCCGCGGGTCTTCTTGGGCAGCAGAGCCACTTTCATCCCGCCCGGTAGGGTCGTTCTGGTCGTGCGCGACTCGATGTTCGACGGTGACGGATCGAACGCTTCCCCGGCTGCGATGGCCGCATCGCCTTTGTACGTCTTGACCATCTCGGCCACGTCCGGCGAAGGGGGAACCTCCGCGCGGAGCGGCTTCTTGTCGGGGATGAACTCGCCGACAGTCCGGTTCGACGGCAGGAAGTAGGCGTTGGCGACGCGCTGGACGTCTTCCGGGTTGACTTTGCGGATGCGGTCGCGGTTGAGGAAGAAGAGGCGCCAATCGCCCGCGGCGATCGACTCGCTGAGCGCGATCCCGACGCGGTCGGCGGCATTGAGAGTCAGGTCGATGTTCTTCAGAATGCCGGTCCGTGCGCGATCGACTTCCTCCTTCGTCGGCGGCGTCGCTTTCAGCTCGTCGATGGTCTTGAGGAAGATCTGTTTCGCCTCATCCAGCGACTGCTCCTGCCGCACTTCCGCGTGGAGGATGACGAAACCGGGATCGTGCAGGCCGGGGAGGAAGCTGGATACCGAGGTGGCCTTTTTCGTCTCCACCAACGCCTTGTAGAGCCGGCCGGAGGGGGTATCGGTGAGCAGCCTGCTCAAGACCTGGACCGCGGCCGAATCGGGATGGGACTCCGCAGGGATGTGATAGGCGACGGCGAGCGCCTGGACATCGCCGACGCGCCGCAGCGTGGTCGAGCGTTCGCCGTCCTGCGCCGGCTCGGCGGTGTACGGCTCCTCGAGTTTCCGTGCCGGCCTGGGTATGGCGCCGTAGATCTTCTCGACCTCGGCCAGCGTTTTTGCTTCGTCGAACTTTCCGGCCACGAGCAGGACGGCGTTGTCGGGCTGGTAGTACTTGCGCCAGAAGGCCTGCAGGCGGTCGATGGGAACGCGCTCGATGTCGGCGCGCGAGCCGATGGTCGAGTGTCCGTAGTTGTGCCAGAGGTAGGCGGTGGAGAGAACGCGCTCGTCGAGGATGTTCTCCGGATCGTTCTCGCCCGCCTCGAACTCGTTCCGCACCACGGTCATCTCGGAGTCGAGGTCCTTGCGGGCGATGAAGGAGTGGATCATCCGATCCGCTTCCAGCTCCAGGGCGAACCGGACGTTCTCGTCGGTGGCCGGAAGGATCTCGAAGTAGTTCGTCCGGTCGAACCAGGTGGAGGCGTTGTAGTTGGCGCCATGCGCCTTGAGCGCCTGGGGGATGTTCCCGTGAGAGGGCGTTCCCTTGAACATCATGTGCTCGAGGAGATGGGCCATGCCGGTCTCGCCGTAGCTCTCATGCCGCGAGCCGACGAGGTAGGTGAGGTTGATCACCACCGTCGGCTTGGTCTGATCGGGAAAGAGGAGGACGCGCAAGCCGTTGGGCAGGTCGTACTCGGAGATCCCCTCGACGGAGGTGACCTTCTCCGCCGGTGTCGTCGTCGGTGTCGCCGTCGATTTCTTCGGCGTCGCCGGCGCGGCGAAGGTAGTCGTCGCGAATGCGACGAGGAACAGGCACGCGATCCAGTTCTTTTTCATGTTTCCCCCTAAGTTGAGGAGGCATTCTGCAACGACGTGGGCCACAAGGAAAAGGGAGACGTTTTCACGCGGAGGCGCGGAGACGCGGAGGGAGAGTTTTTTTCTCCGCGCCTACGCGTCTCCGCGTGAAACGGGTTCTGTTGCTATCATCGGGCCGTCCATCAATTCATCCGGAGACCATCTAAATGAAGAGAGCCATTGCGGCTTTGGCAGGTGTGGTTTCGTTCTTCGCACTCCCCCTTCTCGCCCAGACCAGCGCGTCGCTCACCGGCGTCGTGTCGGCCGAAGGGCACCCGCTTCCGGGCACAACGGTCACGGTTACGTCGCCGGTGTTACAGGGATCGCGTGTCACGGTGACCGGGGAGACTGGCGCGTACGACTTCTCGGCGCTCCCGCCGGGGGTTTACAAGATCTCGTTCGCATTCTCCGGGATGGTGACGATGTCACGCCAGACGACGCTGCGGCTGTCACAGGTCACGCGTGTCGATGCAATCATGAAAGCGGCCGGCGACATGATCACCGTCACCGCAGGCGCCCCCTCCGTCATCGAGACCCCCGAGGTCTCGACGAACATGACCTTGCCCTTCATCGAACGGCTGCCGGTGCTCCGCAATCAGCTTGCAACGGCGCAGTTTGCGCCGGGAGTCAGCGGGAACACGCTGGGGAACGGCGAGCTGGCCATCGCCGGCGGTCCGGGATATGACAACCTCGTGCTCATCAACGGCGTCGTCGTCACGGAGAACACGCGCGGGCAGATGCGGCCGATGTATGTCGAGGATGCCATTCAGGAGACGACCGTCCTGACGGGCGCTATCTCCGCGCAGTACGGGCGGTTCAGCGGGGGCGTGGTCAATACCATCACCAAGTCGGGTGGCAACGAGCTGGCCGGGTCCGTACGCGATTCCCTGAGCAATCCGTCGTGGTCGGCGCAGTCCCCGGCGGGGGAGGCGCGCGAGAACAATCTCAATCACGTCGGCGAGGGGACCCTCGGCGGCTTCGTCGTGCGCGACCGGCTCTGGTTCTTCGGCGCGGGACGGTGGGCCAAGAACGACACGGCGCGGCAGACGCTTTCCATCCCCGCCTTGACCACCAATCCCGTATCGCCCGCGTCGCCGGCGATCAGTTATGCCGAGGGGAATGACCAGAAGAGATATGAAGCGAAACTGACCGGGCAGATCGGCGCGCGGCAGACGGTGGCCGCCTCGTGGTTCGGCGTCAACACCGATGGCAGCAACGCGCGCTTCGCCAACAACATCTACGACCTGGCCAGCCTCACCACGCGCGTCGATCCGGAGTCGCTGCTTGCCGTCCACTACAACGGCATGCTCGCGTCCAACCTCCTGCTGGAAGGCCACTACTCGGCACGCAAGTTCTCCGACCGCACCGGCGCGCAGACCACCGATCTCATCGCGGGGACGGTCCTTCTCGACCGCGCCAACAACAACACGCGCTTTCATTCGCCCACCCTCTGCGCCGTCTGCGACGCCGAGCGCCGCAACAACGACGACGTTCTGCTCGAGGCCCACGACTTCCTCGACGCGAAATCGTTCGGCAGCCACGACCTCATCGCCGGCGTCGACCGCTTTTCCGAGAGCCGTTACGCCAACAATCACCAGTCGGGGAGCGACTTTTCGATCTTCGTCTCACGGGCGCAGTGGAAAGACGGCGTGATCTATCCCGTGATCACGCCGACGAACGCCACCGGCGGTGGGACGTTCATCCGCTGGAATCCGATCCTGGTGGCGGCGAATCAGAACGATCTCCGCACCGACTCGGCCTTCATCAACGACACCTGGAGCGTGGCCTCGCGTCTCACGCTCTCCCTCGGCGTGCGTTTCGACCGCAACCATGCCGTCGATGCGGACGGCGTGGTCAGCTCGCGCGACCAGAAGCTCTCGCCGCGCCTGAGCGCGCAGTACGACCTCCGCGGCGACGGGCGGCAGCGAATCAGCGTCTCGTTCGCCGATTACGCCTCGCGCATCGCCGACAGCATCGCTTCGTCGAATCAGGCGGCGGGCAACGCGGCGGCGATCGATTTCGCCTACCGCGGCCCGGCCATCAACAACACCGGGCTGACCGTGCCGATGGATGAAGCGATTCGGCGCATCTTCGATTACTTCAACAGCCAGCAGGGAGGGACCGGCAACGTTACCCCGGTCAATCTGCGCGCGCAGGGCTCGCGCAGCATCCCCGGCTTCTCGACCTATTTCGACGGCTCGCTGGCATCGCCCTCAGTGCGCGAGATCACGGCCGGCTACGGCACCGAGATCGGAAAGACGGGGTTCGTCCGCGCTGACTACATCCATCGCGACTGGCGCGATTTCTACGCCGCGAGCGTCACTACCGCCACGAAGAAGGCGAACACGCCCCTCGGCATCCCGGTCGATCTGAGCCTCATCCGCAACAGCAACAATCTGGAGCGCCGTTACCGCGGCGTGCTGCTGCAGACGCGCTGGAGCCCGGGGCGTTTCGATTTTGGCACGCATTACACCTGGTCGAAGCTGCGCGGCAACGATGACGGCGAGAGCGGCACGACCGGTGCGGTTGCGAATACCGATCCGTCGCTTTTCTATCCCGAGTATTTCAACTACAGTCGCGTGGCGCCGACCGGCTATCTGCAGGGCGATCAGCGTCACCGCCTTCGGGCCTGGGCCGGTTACCGTCTGCCGCTCGGCAAGGGCTCGCTCGAAGGGACGCTGATGCAGAGCTACGACTCCGGTTTGCCGTACTCGATCGCCGGCGCGATCAACCTGACACGTTACGCCGGCGCGCCGGCAAACCTCGGCTATGCGTCAGTCCCCAACGGCCTCTATTACTTCAGCGGACGCGGCGAGCTTCGAACGGAGAGCATCCGCTCGACGGACCTCGCGCTCCGCTACAGCGTCCATGTTTCGGCGATGGAGCTCTTCGCGCAAGGCGACCTTCTCAACGCATTCAACAACGCCGCGATCTTCGATCCGCAGCGTCTCGGTACGACCGTGAGCACCGCCGCGACGTCGACGGCACTGTTGCCGTTCGACCCGGCGAAGCAGACGCCGATTCAGTGTCCGCAAGGTGCGTCCGCGGCAACATGCACGGCGATGGGGGCGAACTACCAACTGGCGTCGAATTTCGGTCAGCCGCTGAACAACCTGGCGTACCAGACGCCGAGGACGGTAAGGGTTTCGCTAGGGGTGAGGTTCTAGCAACGATTCGCGGTCGGAGCGCTGGCGTCTCGCCGGCTGGCCCGGGGGCGTCTCGCCCCCGTTCGGGGAGCTTGCGATACGTTTGTCGTTAACCTCAGCGGCGAGACGCCGCCGAGCCAGCCGGCGAGACGCCAGCGCTCCGTCACGTCTACTCGTCGAGCGCTCCATCCGGAAGCGCTACGCGCTTTCCCTGAATCGCCGCCACGATGCGAGGTACGTGGACGTGACACGTCTCCACGATCACGGTCACTTTGCGCGGCGGCGTTCCGGCGACGGAGGTGCCGGCGACGAAGACGCCGGGGATGTTGGTCTCCATCGTCTCGGGGTCGTAAACAGGCTGGCGGTCGTCGCCGTGCAGTTCGACGCCCAATTGATCGAACAGCATCGAATCCTGCCGGTAGCCGGTGAGGAGCAGGACGAAATCGGCGTCGATCTCGAGTGGGGGCGCGTCGTCGCCGACCAGTGCCAGCAAGACCGTGCCGTTCCCGATCTCGATCGGCGTGGTGCGGGGGAGATAGCGGATGCGGCCGTCGCGAATGAGGGCGCGCACTTCAGGGAGAAGCCAGAACTTCACCACCTTCGGATCGAAATCGTCGCGCCGGTAGCTCAGCGTCACGTCGGCGCCGGCGCGCTGGCAGCGAACCGCCGCTTCGACCGACGAGTTGCGACCGCCGACGATCAGCAGCTTCTTCGCAAAGTACGTATGGGGATCGTGAAAGTAGTGGCTCACGTGCGGCAGCTCCTCGCCGGGGATGTCGAGCATGCGCGGCGCGTGAAAGGCGCCGATGGCTAGGATGACGTGCTCCACGCGATAGCGATGCTCGCCATCCAGCGCGCGCGTCACCAGCTCGAAACCGCCACCGCGCAGCCGCGACGCCTGCGTGACGCGCTCATACGTGCGCACCTGCAGGCCGAACTGCATCACCAGCGCGCGAAGATAGGCCAGATACTCCTCGCGCGTGATCTTCTGCTGCGTCGCCGTCTGGATCGGCACCCCGGCCAGGCCGAGGCGGTCCGAGCTCGAATGGAACAGCATCTCGCTCGGATACCAGGCGATGGTCGAGCCGATCTGGCCGGCATCGATCTGGATGTAGTCGATACCGAATTGCTTGAACGCCACCGCCAGCTCCAGGCCGATGGGACCTGCACCGATGATGGCGACGTCATGTGTCTCGGTCATGGAGGGGAGTGTATTACGGGGTCTCGTGGTCTCGAGGTTGCGCGGTCTCGCGGTGGGTGGTTGCTGGGTTGCAGGTTGCAAGGTTGCTAGGTTGCAAGGTTGCAAAGTGCAGGGTTCAGCAACCCGGAAACTCAGGAACCCAGAAACTCAGGAACCCAGCAACTCACCAACCGCGAGACCCCGCAACCGCGAGACCGCGCAACCCCGAGACCGCGCAACCCCGCCTCAATTCGTCGCCAACCCCAGCTCCTGCAGCACGCTCACCTTCGCGTCGATCATCACGTGATGTTCGAGTCCCAGCAGGTCGGCCAGCTTGCGGACGAGATAGTTCTCGTACTCCGTCAGCCGCCCGTCGGCGTAGGCCATCCGCCACATCGTCTTCACGATCTCGATACGGTCGTTGAGCGGGGCGTTGCGGCGAATGAAATGCGTCAGCGCGAAGTGGTCGATGGTCTGGGCGCGGATCTCGGCCGCGGCCTTGACCAGCTCCTGCGCCATCGTGTCGTCGAGGGCGAAGGCGCGCTTGAGGTAGGAGAGGAGGTCGTCGTCCTCTTCGCGCGTCAGCGTGCCGTCGGCGTAGCCGATGTCGAGCAGCACCGCGGCCGTGGCCAGCCGCAAAGGGTCCTGCTGTTGCGGCGGCCGGTCGCCGTTGAGCACGCCGCCTTTGAATCGCTGCATCAGTTTTGCGAAGCTCATGGGATGATCAACCCGAAAAACGGGAGCATATCGTGCCACGAATCGACATGAATCAACTCGACGATCAGGCCCGCACCTGGTTGTTCGGCATCTCACCGTCCCTCGATGAAAGCAAGAGCCAGCGCCTGCTGGCCACGGTCGATCAGTTTCTCGACGAGTGGGCGGCGCACGGGACACCGGTGACCTCGGCGCGTGACCTGCTGCTCGGCAGTTTCCTGGCCATCGCCGTCGATGAACGGAGCGAAACGTCGGGCTGCTCGATCGACCGGATGTTCGGTCTCCTCCGCCAGTTCGAGCGCGACCTCGGCGTCTCCATTCTCGACGCCAACCGCGTCTTCGTCCGCCACGCCGACGGCCGCGTCGAAGCGCTCAGCCGCACCGATTTCCGCGACCGCGGCGATATTCACACGACCGTCTTCGATACCACCGCCGAGCGCCTGGCCGAGATCCGCAGCGGTCACTGGATCCGCAAGGCGCAGGACGCCTGGCCGGGGAAATTGCTGACCGCGTGAATCTGCGCCTCGCGCGTTGTCGGTTATCGGTTTTCGGTTGGTTTCGCGGAGCTGTCCAACATCGGACAACCGATCACCGATAACCGACAACCCGTGAAGCGCTAACCAAGCACGATTGCGATCGCCGCGGGTATCCGCCACCTTTCCTTGATTTCGATTGCCGGGGTGTCGCTGCTTGTCCACCGCAGTTCCCAATCATGTTCCCTCGGCGGCGCGAGCAACGGTTCATCGATGACATCGAGCCGGAGCTCGTCGCCGAGGTTGACGATGAGCAGACGCTCCTCGTAGCGCAGGACGAAGGCCCGCTCGCCGATGACCGCGCCGCGAACGGCGCCGGTCATCTCCCTTCGCAAGCGAATGAGATCGCGATGCAGGGCCACGATGTCCGCGTTTTTCTGACGCTCGCGGTGATCGAGCTTGCATCGCTCGAATGTCTCGACCTCGTCAGGACGGGCGAAGCGTTCGCCGACAAGCGACGGGAATTGTTCGAGAAAATCGCTACGCCCTTTCGCTACGGCCGCGGCGAGCTCCGGCTTATGGTCGGCGAAGTAGAGGAACGGCGACGACGATCCGAACTCCTGTCCCTGAAACAGCATCGGCGTATTCGGCCCGAGGAGCAGTAGCGCGGTCAGCGCGCGATAGCGGCCGGGAGTGGTCAGGAATTGCAGCCGCTCGCCGTGCGCGGAGTTCGCGATCTGATCGTGGTTCTGGAGAAAGCAGACCAGACTCTCCGGCCGGAGATGGATCGACGACGTGCCGCGGTTGCTCTTCTGCCATGTGTAGTACTGGCCCTGATAGAGAAAGCCGAACTGCGCCATCGAGACGAGCTCCTGGGGCGTGCCGCGATAGTCGGTGTAGTAGGCCTCGCGGAATCCCGTGGCCGCGACCATGGCCGCGTGATGCCAGTCGTCGTTCCAGAGTGCGTCGAGACCGTAGCTCTCGATCAGCTTCACATCCTGCGGCTCGTTCTCGGCGACGATGAAGATCGGTCTGCCGTTGGCCGCCTCCCGGGCGCGCCGTGCGATGAGCGTCAGGACGTGCTCCTCCGAGGCGTCATCGATCGACTGGGTGGCATCGAGACGCAGACCGTCGAGGTGGAACTCGTCGATCCAGTAGGCCGCATTCTCCGCGAAGAACTCGCGCACGCCATCCGAGCCGTCGTCATCGAAGTTGATCGAATCGCCCCAGTCGTTCACGTACCTTTTCGTGAAGTACGCCGTCGTGAATTGGCGCTGGTAGCAACCGTCGGGACCGAGGTGGTTGTAGACGACGTCGAGAATCACGCCGAGGCCGTGGGCGTGCGCGGCATCGACGAAGGCGCGGAAGTCGTCGGGCGTGCCGTAGACATGCGCCGGCGCCCAGAGATCGACGCCGTCGTAGCCCCAGCCGAAACGGCCGGGGAACTCATGGACCGGCATGACTTCCAGAAGATTGATGCCGATCTCGCGCAACGCTTCGAGATGCTCGATCGCTGCGCGCCAGGTGCCTTCTGGCGTGAACGTCCCGATGTGCATCTCATAGATGACCAGGCCGCGCGGATCGACGCCCCGCCATGCGCCATCGCACCACTCGTACGACTCCGGGTCGACGACCGCGGAGTGGCCATGCGGTCCGTCGGGCTGAAAGCGCGAGGCGGGATCGGGATAGGTTGCCTGGTCATTGTCGAGGCGGAAGCGATAGCGGGTTCCCGTTTTCGCGGATGCGATGACGCCGCCGAAGTGACCATCCGCCTCGCGCTCGAGCGGATGTTCGGCATCGTCGAGCACGACGCTGACCGCGCGATGGTCGGGAGCCCAGACGCGGAAGTCAGTACCGGCCGTGGTCAGTTCGGCGCCGACGGCGCGCTTCCTTGTGAACATCGTGAGGAGCACGACTGCAAGCAGCGTGCGACGTACGTATGATCACTCAGTGAACCTCCTCCACCTCTTCGACCTCTCTCTCGTCGAACGCCGTGATGAGGTTGCGCTCGAGTGGCAAGGCGCGGCAGTCACATTCGGCGAGATCGAGCGCCGCAGCAACCGCGTTGCCCATGCGCTCCGCGCGCGCGGTCTGGCGAAAGGCGACCGGCTCTGCGTCTACCTCGGCAACCGCATCGAGCTGATCGACATCTACCTCGCCTGCGTGAAGCTCGGCGTGATCTTCGTTCCGATCAACATCCTTTATCGCGACCGGGAGATCGCCCACATCACCGGCGACGCAGAGCCGCGGTTGGTGATCACCGAGGCCGAGCTGCCGCAGCTCGTCTCCGATCGCGACGACCGTCCGATCGAAGATCTCGATGGCGACACGCCGGCGGCGATCATCTACACGTCAGGAACCACCGGCGCGTCGAAGGGGGCGGTGCTGACGCACAACAACTTCGCCGCCAATGCCGCCAACCTATCGATGATGTGGCAGATCAGCGACCGCGATCGCTTCCTCCTCGCGCTCCCGCTCTTCCACATCCACGCCCTCGGCAATGGTCTTCTCTGCTGGCTGGCCAGCGGCTGCCGGATGCGCCTCCTGGAGCGCTTCGATCACCGCACGGCGCTCGACGAGTTTCGCGACTTTCGCCCGACGCTCTTCTTCGGCGTGCCGACGGTCTACGTCCGCCTGCTCGACACGCCGCCCGAGGCCGCGCGCGAGATCGGCGCGACGATGCGTCTCTTCGTCTCCGGCTCCGCACCGTTGCCGGTGCAGGTCTTCGAGCGTTTCCGCGAGCTCTTCAACCACACCATTCTCGAGCGCTACGGGATGACGGAGACGTTCATGACCATGAGCAACCCATACGCCGGCGAGCGCCGCGCCGGAACGGTCGGCTTCCCGCTGCCCGGAATCTCGGTTCGCATCGAGGAGGGCGAGCTTTTCGTGCGCGGCCCGAATGTCTTCGCCGGCTACTGGCGCCGTCCCGACGCCACCGCCGCCGCGTTCGTCGACGGCTGGTTCCGCACTGGCGATCTGGCCACGCGCTCCGACGACGGCTACTACACGCTCCTCGGCCGCAAGTCCGATCTCATCATCTCCGGCGGCTTCAACATCTACCCCCGAGAGATCGAAGAGCTCCTGCTCGAACAACCCGGCGTCGCCGAGGCCGCGGTGGTCGGTGAGCCGGACGATGTACGAGGCGAGGTGCCGGTGGCGTTCATCGTCGCCACCGATTTCAATCCCGACGCGCTCGAGCGCTGCTGCCGCGAGCAACTGGCAACGTTCAAGGTTCCGCGGAGGTTCGTGCAAGTGGAGTCGATCCCGAGGACCGCGCTGGGGAAGGTGCAGAAGCACCTCCTGGGACCGCGGGCGTCCCGCCCGCGTTAGCGGCGAAAACGGCGCCGATCGAGCTTGCCGGTCTGCGCTGTACACCGACGGATCACGGCGTACACCGGGAAGTTTGCGCTGTACACCGGCGGATCACGGCGTACACCGGGAGGTTTGCGCTGTACACCGGCGGATCACGGCGTACACCGGGAGGTTTGCGCTGCACACCGGGCGGTCTGCACGTGAATCGAGCCGGCGCGCACGACAAACCTCCCGGTGCGCACGACAAACCGCCCGATGCGCACGGCAAACCGCCCGGCGCACACGGCTCGGCGGCGTTAGTATCCGGCGACTCATGTGTCTCATCGCCATCGCCGTCCACGCCTCGGCGCGCTACCCCATCGTGATCGCCGCAAACCGCGACGAGTTCTACGATCGTCCCACCCGCTCTCTACACGAGTGGGACGACGATCCGAGCATCGCCGGCGGCCGCGACCTGCGCGCGGGTGGAAGCTGGCTGGCGGTGACGCGCGACGGCCGCTTCGCCGCGGTGACGAACATCCGCGGAGTCGATGAAGCGCCGAATCCTCGGTCGCGCGGCGCCCTGGTCGGCGACTTCGTTCGATCGCGCATCGCACCGCTCGCATACGCCGAGAGCATCCTCACCGAGGAGTACGCCGGATTCCACCTCATCGCCGGCGACCGGCGGACGGTCGCCCACGTCGCGACCGACACTCCCGCCCGCCTGCTCGACGACGGCATCTTCGCCATCAGCAACGCCCCCGCCGCCGTCGACTGGCCCAAGATCGTCATCGCCCGCGAAGCGATGGCGCAGGCACTGGAAGGTCAGCTCATCGACGATCTGATGCGCTTCCTGACCACCCCGCGCGGCGGCCCGATCGAGGAAGAGGTCTTCGTCGCCCTCCTCGAGCGCGGATACGGGACACGGTCGTCGACGGTCGTGGTGATGACGGAATCGGATATCGTGATCAGGGAGATGAGCCATCCCTCGATGGAGGTGGTGGCAATGATCTCGCGCGGGTCAGAGGCACAACCAATAGCGTGGCGTTTGCTTCTGGTCTAAGGACTCACGCGGAGGCGCGGAGTACGCGGAGAAAAATAGTTTCTCGTCATCTCCTCCGCGTCTCCGCGTCTCCGCGTCTCCGCGTGAGCTCATGTCCTCGTCGTGGCTATGGCACGCCTTGCGAACATCACAACCCCACCCTCCTCAACCGCAACGCATTCCCAATCACCGTCACAGAACTGAACGTCATCGCAGCGCTGGCGATCATCGGACTTAGCAGCAATCCGAAGAACGGGTAGAGCAGCCCGGCCGCGATCGGTACGCCGAGGATGTTGTAGATAAACGCGAAGAAGAGGTTCTGGCGGATGTTGCGCATCATCGCTTCGGAGAGGTTTCGGGCGCGGACGATGCCGCGGAGGTCGCCTTTGACGAGTGTCAGATGCGCGCTTTCGATGGCGACGTCGGTGCCGGTGCCCATGGCGATGCCGACGTCGGCGCGGGAGAGGGCGGGGGCGTCGTTGACGCCGTCGCCGGCCATGGCCACGCGTTTGCCCTGTTCCTGCAGTTTGCGGACGACGCTTTCCTTGGCGGCCGGAAGGACCTCGGCGGCGACGTCGTCGATGCCGAGCTGACGGGCCACGGCTTCGGCGGTGGCACGGGCGTCGCCGGTGAGCATGGTGATGGCGATGCCTTTCTCCCGTAGCGCGCGCAACGCCTCGGCGGTGGTCGGCTTGATCGGGTCGGCCACGGCGATCAGGCCGGCAGGCTTGCCGTCGATCGAGACGAAGACCACCGTCGCCCCCGTGGCGCGGTGGACGTTCGCCTTTTCTTCGAGGGCGCTGACATCGCCGATGAAGGCGGCGTTGCCGATGGCGACGTCATGTCCATCGACCTTGCCTCGGATGCCTTGACCGGCGATAGTCTCGACTTTCGTTGCCGTTCCGATGTCCGAGGCTGCTGTGACGATGGCGTTGGCGAGTGGGTGCTCGCTTGCGCGTTCGACGGCGGCGACCATGCTCAGGTGGCTTTGGTCCAACTCAACCGCCACAACCTTCGGTTTCCCTTCCGTCAGCGTTCCGGTCTTGTCGATCACGATCGTGTCGACCTTTGAGAGCAGCTCCAACGCTTCGGCGTTCTTGACGAGGATTCCGGCGGTAGCGCCGCGGCCGGTGGCGACCATCACCGACATCGGAGTGGCCAGGCCGAGGGCGCAGGGGCAGGCGATGATCAGGACGGCCACGGCGTTCACGAGTGCGTGCGCGAAGCGCGGCTGCGGGCCGGCGATCGACCAGACCACGAACGTGATGGCGGCTACGGCGATGACGATCGGGACGAACCACGAGGCGACGACGTCAGCCAGGCGTTGAATCGGTGCGCGGCTTCGCTGCGCTTCGCCGACCATGCGGACGATCTGCGCCAGGAGCGTGTCGGCGCCGACGCGCTCGGCCTTCATCAGGAATGCTCCGCTGGTGTTGACGGTGCCGGCCGTGACGTTGTCTCCGGCCACCTTCGCCACGGGGATCGGCTCGCCGCTGATCATCGACTCGTCAACGGTGCCGCTTCCCTCGATGACGCTGCCATCGACGGCGATCCGTTCGCCGGGACGGACGCGGATGCGCATGCCGGCGGTGATCCCGCCGACGTCGACGTCGGATTCATTGCCGTCGTCCATCACCACGCGTGCTGTCTTCGGCGCAAGACCGAGAAGGGAGCGGATGGCTCCCGAGGTCTTCTCGCGGGCCCGAAGCTCGAGCACTTGGCCGAGCAGGACCAGCGTCGTGATCACCGCGGCCGGCTCGTAGTAAAGCGGCAGCACGCCCATGTTGCGGAACGACGGCGGGAAGGCTCCGGGAACGAGCGTGGCCGTGACGCTGTACGCGTAGGCGGCGCCGGTGCCCATACCGATGAGGGTGAACATGTTGAGGTTGCGGGAGACGATCGAGGCCGCGGCCCGCTCGAAGAACGGCCAGCCGCACCAGAGGACGACGGGTGTGGCCAAGGCCAGCTCGACCCATGGGAGCCACGGTTTCATCGTCAGCTCGCGAAGCGCGCCTCCGAACAGATCCGCCATGCCGAGGAGCAGCAGAGGGATGGAGAAGATGAGGCTGATCACGAAGCGGCGCTGCATGTCGATCAGCTCCGCATTCGGCGCATCGTCGAGCGACGCCGTCACCGGTTCGAGGGCCATTCCGCAGATCGGGCAGACGCCCGGCTTGTCGCGGACGATCTCGGGGTGCATCGGACAGGTGTAGGAAGTTTGTGACGGTTGTCGGTTGTCGGTTGTCGGTTGTGGACGTTGGGTAGCAGGAGAATGCGTGTCGCAGCAGTGTCCGGGCCCGCTCTCGCCACTCGTCGCTGCGCTCTTCGCCTCCAGTGCCATGCCGCAGAGCGGGCAGGTGCCCGGCTCGTCGCGGACGATCTCAGAATGCATCGGACAGGTGTAGGTCATCTGGCGTGATTCATATCACCGGCAACGGTGTGGCGTCCGTGACACTCATACGCTCCGGATTTACTGCTAGACTTCCCCGCACAATCCCGTGAAGCCTTTAGACGCCGAGGATATCTTCCTCACGAACCTGACCCTTATCGATCGGGCGATCAGCTACGTCTGTCATCGCAATCGCATCGATCGCGATGAGGGGGAGGAGTTTGGCTCGTACGTCAAATTCAAGTTGATCGAGAGCAACTACGCCATCATCCGCAAGTTCGAGGGACGCAGCGCGTTCTCGACGTACATGACCACGGTGATCCAGCGGATGTTCTTCCAGTACCGCGTGCAGATGTGGGGGAAGTGGCGTCCGTCCGCGGCGGCCAAGCGGCTCGGAGACAAAGGCATCACCGTGGAGCGCCTGCTCACGCGTGAAGGGTTCACGTTCGCGGAGACGACGTCCATCCTGACCTGTGGCAATGAGCCGGCCTTCAGCGAGGCCGAGGTCAACGCCATCTATCTTCGGCTGCCGGTGCGGCAGCCGAGGCCGGTGCTCGTCGCCACTGCCGAGAACACCGAGAATGGGCCGTTCGTCGAGCCGGAGAACGAGCTGTTCAGTGGCGAGCGCGGAGAAGCGGCGCGGCGCGCCGTGGCGATGGTGGACGCGGTGATGGCGTCGATGGAGCCGGAAGATCAGATGATCCTGAGGATGCGTTTCTGGGCCGGACGGAAAGTTCCGGAGATCGGACGCGCGCTGGGTGTCGACGGGAAGAAGTTGTATAAACGCATCGACAAATTGCTGTTTCAGTTGAGGTTGGCGTTGGAGCGGGCGGGTATGGCCGCCGCTGATGTGTGCGAATTGATGAACCATTCCGACCACGAGCTCTCGTTTGCATTTTCGGTCTCCGAGGGAAAAGCTGATCTCCGGCACTCTAAACCGGTGAAAGGCCTCGGCAGGGCGAAAGGGCAACTGAGAAAGTGACGGCGATGGAGCACACAGGTTTTCCTTCGGACGAGACGCTCGCGGCATTCATCGACGGCCGTCTCGATCCCGAGACGCGGGGCCAGGTGATCGCTCATATGGCCACCTGCCCGGAATGCTATTCAGTCTTCATGAGCGCGACGGAGATGGCCGAGGTCACGGCGGCGCCGAACGGGTCGCACCGGTCATCACAGAAGGCCTGGCTGGCGGTGGCCGTCACGGCGGTGGCAGCGGCGTTTGCGATCGTGTTCCTGGTCACGCCGGTTCGCGATTTCCTGCTCCCGCATCATGACAGCGGGCTGGAGGCGCTGGCGAACGCGGCACCGGAACAGCGGACGATCGCCGGCCGAATCTCCGGATTCCCGTACCAAACGATGGTCCACCGCACGCGCGGTGAGAGGGTCGATCCGATGAGCGACCCCGCGAATGCCGGTCTCCTGACCGCTGCCGCATCCGTACAACGTTCGCTCAACGAGCGGCGTTCACCCGCGAATCTTCATGCAGCCGGAGTGGCCAATCTGCTCCTCGGTCATACCGACGCGGCCGTCGATACACTGCACGAGGCGTTGCTGGCCGAGACCGGCCGGCACCGCGTGGCCGAGGCAATCGATGATTCGAATGACGCGCGGCTGCTGAACGATCTCTCGGCAGCGCTGTCGAATCGGACGGCTGTCCATCCGAAGACGGACGATGAAGCTCTTCGCAGTGCCGAAAAGGCGTGGCGCATCGGCAGGACGCCGGAAGCGGCCTGGAACCGCGCCATCGCCACCGAAACGATCAACGGCGCTGACTCCGATGCCGCCCGATCCGCGTGGCGCGACTATCTGGAGCGCGATCCGGCCTCGCCGTGGGCCGCGGAAGCGCGGAAGAGGCTGGAGCCGGCGAAGTAGCGTCTATCATGTCCTGCTGGAGGTCCTTGCCGTGACCGGAGAATTTCGGGGATTTCTCACGAAGACGAATGCGCTGGCGCTGGCCATTGGCGTCATCATCGGAGCGGCGGTTACCAGCGTTGTTTCGGGGCTGGCCTCGGACATCCTGATGCCGGTGATCGGGCTTCTGCTGCCGAAGGGCGACTGGCGGCAGTTGAGGATCGTCATCTCGAAGGTGACGGATGCAGCCGGCAAGACATCCGAGAGCGCCATTCTCTACGGCCACTTCCTCGGCACGGTCCTCGACTTTCTCATCATCGCGTTCGTCGTGTTCCTGATCGTTAAAGCGCTCGTGAAGCCCGCGCCGGCGGAACCGACGAAGACGTGTCCCGAGTGCCTGGAAAAGGTGCCCGTGGCCGCACGCCGATGCCGGGCCTGTACCTCTGCGCTGAACTAGCCTCAGAAGCTTCCACCACAGAGGTACAAAGGACAAGAGAAAGCAAACGAGACCGCGCAACCCCGAGACCCGCAACCGTGATGCTTGGCACCTTTTCCCCCGTCTTACGGCAGAATGAGCTCGAACGGAAGGAGCTGGTATGCGTGATCGTTCGTTCGCGATCGAATTCGACCACGATGCGGTCGAAGAGTTCTGCCGGAAGTGGCGGATCAAAGAGTTTGCACTTTTTGGGTCCGTTCTGACCGATCAATTCAACGCCGACAGCGATGTCGATGTGCTGATCTCATTCGAGGGCCCGAAGCCTGATCTCGGTCCGTGGGGCGGCGCATGGGAAACGATGCGCGAAGAGCTTCAGACTCTTTTCGGACGAAGGGTGGATCTGGTCGAGAAGAAACTCGTCCGGAATCCGTTCCGGCGTCACCACATCCTAACGACGCGCCGCGTGATCTATGCGGCCTGAAGATCGTGACGCGGCATCGCTCCTGGATGCTCTCGAAGCTGCGAAGCGCATCGTCACCTACATCGAGGGGATGTCGATTGAGGATTACACAGCCAGCAATCTGAAACGCGCAGCCGTCGAGCGGGAATTGACCGTCATCGGCGAAGCACTCAACCGCCTGAGTCAGTCAGTGCGGGATGCGAACCCCGACATTGCCATCCCGGCGATCGTCGGACTTCGGAACCGAATCATCCATGAATACGAATGGATTGAGGACGACATGATCTTTTCGATCGCTACACTGCGAGTACCCGAACTGATCGACCTGCTCTCTCGGCTGATCCCGCCAATACCTCAGGATCCTGAGCCAGAAGAATGATTCAGCCCAAGCTACCCCGCGAACGCCTGCCGTGTCAGGTTGACGTGCCCATCATCCGTGACGACGACGTCGTCCTCGATCCGGATGCCGCCGAACTTGCGGAAGTCGTCCACTTTCGTCCAGTTCACGTACTTGGCGTTCTCGCTCTTCTGCAGTTCGGCCAGCAGCGACTCGATGAAGTAGAGGCCCGGCTCGACCGTGAAGACCATACGAGGATCGATGATGCGGGTGAGGCGAAGATACGGATGTCCCTCGGGTTTGGCGATGATGCAGCCGGCGCGGTTCCCGTGGAAGCCGGCCACGTCGTGAACCTGCAAGCCCAGGAAATGGCCGACGCCGTGCGGGAAGAACGTGGAGCTGATGCGCTTCTCGACGATGCCGTCGGCGTCGAGCTCGCGCACGAAGCCGAAGTCGTGAAGGATCGCGGCCACCCCGGCGTGCGCGGCCATGTGGATGTCGATGTAGTTGATCCCCGGCTTTGCCATCGTGCAGAGCCGTTGCTGCATCGCGTCCATTGCCTCGATCAGCCGCGCGAATTCGCCCTGCTCGTCGCGCGCGTAGGTGCGGGTGATGTCCGAAGCGTAGCCGTTGCACTGCGCGCCGGCGTCGATGAGGAATGAGTAGCGAAGATCGCCCGGCTGCTCGCGCTCGTGATTCAGATAGTGCAGCACCGAGGCGTTGTTGTTGAGGGCGATGATGTTGCCGTACGGCAGCTCTTCCTCCGCCTGGCTCGATTGCAGCAGATAGTCGATGTGAATCTCGAACTCCGACTTGCCGTCGCGGAAGCTGCGCGCCGCGGCGCGATGTCCGCGCACGCCGCGCACGTTGGCCTCGGTGAGGCAGGCGATCTCGTAATCGGTCTTCCAGGAACGCTCGAAATGCAACGCGTTGAGCAAAGCCTCCGGATTGGCCTCGCCGCTGTGCAGTTCATTCGGCTCGCCGATGAACGCGGTGCGGCCGCTCTTCGGAAAGTGTTGCTTGGCCGCTTCGGCGGTGCCGATGACGCGGACGTCGAAGTGATCGACCCAGTATCCGCTCGGCGCCCCGGCCGGCTTGTACCAGTAGTCGACCGGCTGGTAGTAGACCAGGCGCGGCGTCTGCCCCGGCGTGTAGACGATGAAGCAATGCGGGTTGTCGACGACCGGTACCCACGACTTGAAGTGCGGGTTGACCTTGAACGGGTAGTAGGTGTCGTCGAGAAACTGAATGTGAATCTCGCCGCCGAAGATGATGATGTGGTCGTAGCCGGTCTCGGCAAGCGCGCGGTCATGGCGGGCCTTGACGGTCTCGAAATGCTGCGGGTAGAGGGCGGCGAAACGGTCGTTCATGGGCGAATCATAGCTTTGTCACGCGGAGGCGCGGAGTCCGCGGAGAAAACCAAACCGTTCTCCCTCCGCGTCTCCGCGCCTCCGCGTGAAACTGTCTCCCTTTAAGCCTTACCCAAGACGCGAACCAGAAACGCCCTCACCACCTCCATCGACTCCGGCGTTACGTGGTGGCCCATCGCCAGCTCGTGATACTCCGGTGAGACGCCATGCTCCTCGAGCACGTGCCTGGTGCGGCGCGCCGCGAGGACGGGAATCATGTCGTCCTGCGTGCCGTGGATGATGAGCAGCGGCATCTTGCGCAGCGGCGGTTTGTCCGCCTCGTAGATCGCGCCGCTCATGACGACGACTCCGGCTACCTTCTGCTTCGTGCGGAAGCCGACGTCGATGGCCATCATCCCTCCCTGCGAGAATCCGGCGACGACGATTTTCCCCTCGGGCGTCGGATAGCGAGCGACCAGCTCGTCGATGAGCGCGAGCAGTTTCGTGCGCGATTGCACGATGGAGTCGCCCTCGGGCGGCCAGCCGTCGAACCAGGAGAAGCCGAAGGAGTAGCCCGGCATCGGCTCGAACGCCTTCGCCGCGTTCGGGAAGACGAAGCGGTATCCGCCGTCGATCATCGGTGCGATGTCGGCAAGGTCATTCGCGTCCGCCCCGCGTCCGTGCATCAGGAGCACCAGCGGCATATCGGCGCTGTCCGGCTTGCCGCTGGGAACATTCAGGACGTAGCGAAGAGAGAGATCGTCGTGGCGGGTGAGGGTCATGAGCGCGCGATTGTATGGCGTAGAGATTTGAGGGACACTGGCGCATGCGATCCATTACGGTGGCCTTCCTCCTGCTCTTCGCCGCCCTTCCGCTCCTCTGCCAACAGCATTCATCCCATAAAACGCTGCCCGACCTGACCCGGCGTGAGGTCGAGCTCGTTCCGTCGTTTGAGTTTCAGGGACGCCGTGTTTTCGTTGTGTCGAACGAACGGGGCGGCCCGCCGATTCTCCTGCTCCACGAGCTGCCGGGCATGACTCCCCAATGTTTCTACCTTGCGCGCTTGCTGGCGGCTCGGGGCTATACGGTGTACATGCCGCTATTGGTCGGTTCCCCGGGGAAAACGGCGGCGAATATGAATGCATTCAAAGTTCTGATTGGCGGTGGGTTCTACGGTGAGAAGGATGAGACCTCGCCGATCATCACGTCCCTTCGTGCTCTCCGTGATGAGATTCACAACCGCCATCCCTCGCAGAAAATGGGTGTGATCGGCATGTGCATGAGCGGCAATCTTCCGCCGGCATTTCTCGACCGCTCCTATGTCAAGGCCGTGGTCATGAGCCAGCCGGCGTTACCTACGTTCGGGAAAGGGAAAGAGAGCAAGATCGCGCTTTCCGGCAGCGACATCAAGGCCGCGCGTGACAGCCATGTGCCCATGCTCGCGTTTCACTTCGCGACCGATACTCTTTCGCCGGAGCCGCGGCGACTGAAGTTCATTCAGACCTTCGGAGATCAAATCGACTTCCGCACGCTGCCGATCGACCATCCGGCCCACGCGGTTCTGACAACCGAACTGTTTGATGCCCCGAATCATCCGAAACCGACGGGCCCCTCGGCCGAAGCGTTGAAGCAACTGATCGATTACCTGGGCCGCCAGCTCGCCCGGTAGGCGTGTAAAATGACCCTCTTCCCGAGGAGACTCCCGTGCACATCAACGACCTTCTGAAAATTGCCGCCGAGCGCCGCGCGTCGGACCTTCACATCAAAGTCGGCTCGCACCCGGTGATCCGCGTCGATGGGGAGCTGGTGCCGCTGGTCGAGCTCAAGCGCCTCATGCAGGAAGACACGATCGCCATGGCCTTCTCGATCATGTCCTCCCGCCAGAAGGAGAAGTTCAAGAACAACTACGAGATCGACATCGCCTACTCGGTGCCCGGCCTGGGCCGTTTCCGCTGCAATATCTTCCAACAGCGCGGTACGGTGGGTATGGTCCTCCGCGTCATTCCGGTCAAGATCCTCTCCATCCGCGAGCTGATGCTGCCGGTCGTGCTCGAGAAGATCTGCGAGGAGCGGCGCGGCCTGATCCTCTGCACCGGAACCACCGGCTCCGGTAAGTCGACCACGCTTGCGGCGATGATCGATTACATCAACGCCCATCGCACCGAGCACATCATGACGGTCGAGGACCCGATCGAGTTCTTGCACCGCGACAAGAAGTCGATCGTCAACCAGCGCGAGATCGAGGTCGATACGAAGTCGTTCTCGCAGGCGCTGCGATCGGCATTGCGCCAGGACCCGGACGTCATCCTGGTCGGCGAAATGCGCGACTACGAGACGATTGAAACGGCGCTCACCGCCGCCGAGACCGGCCACCTTGTGCTGTCGACCCTGCACACGATGGACGCCACCGAGACCATCAACCGCATCATCTCGGTCTTCCCGCCGCACCAGCAGAAACAGATCCGCCTGCAGCTCGCGGCGGTGCTCAAGGCCGTCGTTTCCCTCCGCCTGCTGCCACGCGCTGACGGACTCGGCCGCGTTCCGGCCGCAGAAGTAATGATCTCGACGGCGTACATCCGGGACTGCATCGAGAACAAGGAAAAGACGAAGCTGATCAAGGACGCCATCAGCCAGGGGACGTCGCAATACGCCATGCAGACGTTCGATCAGTCGCTGTACGTCCTCTACAAGAACGGGCTGATCACGCTCGACGAAGCGCTACGCCGTGCCTCGAATCCGGACGAGTTCCGCCTCAAGCTCTCGGGCATCCAGTCGACGTCCGACATGGCCCGCGAGGAGATGGATGCAAAGCTGACGGTGTCGTCCGACAGCGATCCGTTCGCAGACGAGTCGCCGTTCGATTTCTCGAATACGGTGTGAGGAGTGGTTGCGTGGTCTCGCGGTTTCGAGGTCGCGCGGTGAAGGAACGCAGCAAGCACCTCGTGCACTTCACAACCGCGAGACCGCGCAACCGCGAGACCGCGAGACCATTACAATCCCCTCGTGCCCGACGATCTCGAGCGTTGCAACATCGCCGCGATGCGCATCCTCAACCATCGCTTCAACAGCGAGGGGGAGCTGCGGCGGAAGCTGGAGATGAAGGAGTTCGCGCGCGACGTCATCGATACGACCATCGACCGTCTGCGCCGTGAACGGTGGCTCGATGACGATCGTTTCGCGGCCGCCTACGTGCGCACGCGCGTCCGCAAGGGCATCGGTCTTTTGCGCATCAAGCGCGAGCTGGTGGCCGCCGGCGTCGAGAGCGAAACGATCGCGCGCGCGCTGGACGAAAGCGTCCCTGAGCACGACGAGCGCGCCGCCGCCCTCGTCTCGGCGCGAAAACGGCTGGCCGTTCTTCGCCGCCGGGATGACGATGCCTCGATCCGCGAAAAGCTGGTGGCCTGGCTGTTCCGGCAGGGGTACGACAGCACTCTTGCGGTGGATGTTGTCCGCGAATTGATCGCCTGACAGCCTGTGATCTCTGCACAGATGTTCACAGATGACGACTGCGGCTGTTACGATCTCGCCCTTTCAGGAGAGTCCTTGTTGCCGACCACCAATCAGATTCGCAGAGAGTTCCTCGACTATTTCGTGAAGAACGGCCACCGTGAACAGCCCAGCTCGTCGCTCGTTCCGGCGGGCGATCCGACGCTCCTCTTCACGAACGCCGGCATGAACCAGTTCAAAGACGTCTTCCTCGGGCGCGAGCCACGCGATTACAAGCGTGCCACCACCTCGCAGAAATGCGTCCGCGCCGGCGGTAAGCACAACGATCTGGAGAACGTAGGACGCACGGCCCGCCATCACACCTTCTTCGAGATGCTCGGCAACTTCTCCTTTGGCGATTACTTCAAGGAAGATGCGATCAGGTTCGCCTGGGAGTTGATCGTCGATGTCTGGGGACTCGAGGTCGACCGCCTCTGGTTCACCGTCTTCGAGGGGGGCGACGGCGTTCCGGCCGACGACGAAGCGGCGGCGTTGTGGGTGAAAGCCGGCGCGTCGCCCGACCGCGTGCTGCGGTTCGGCAAGAAGGACAACTTCTGGTCGATGGGCGATACTGGCCCGTGCGGTCCCTGCTCGGAGCTGCACTACTTCCGCGGCGAGGACCTGTCGAAGAACGTGGCCGCGCTCGTCAACGGTGAGGGCGACGACACGATGGAGATCTGGAACCTGGTCTTTATGCAGTACGACCGCGGCGCCGACGGCGTGCTCTCCCCGCTCCCCGCGCCATCGGTCGATACCGGCATGGGGCTGGAGCGGATCGCCAGCGTTTTGCAGAAGGGGTCGACGAACTACGACATCGATCTGTTCGCGCCGATCATGCAGCGCATCGCTGAACTCGGCAACCACAAGTACGGCGGGCGCATGGATAACGAACGAGATACAGCCGTGCGCGTTCTCTGTGATCACTCGAGAGCAGCGACGTTTCTTCTTAGCGATGGTGTTACTCCGTCCAATGAGGGTCGTGGTTACGTCCTGCGCCGTATCATCCGACGAGCACTCCGGTTCAAGAGTAAGCTGCCTGATTCGACGTTCCCACTATCGGCTCTCGTTGATCCAGTTATCGAATCGATGAGCGTTGCGTACCCAGAGTTGAGTTCGCGCCGGCTCGATTTGATGTACACGATTGATGCTCAAGAACACCAATATGGCCGAATGCTGAACTCCGGTATTGAGCGAGTCGGGCAACTTCTGGACGACATTCGTGCGCGCGGAGAGCGAACGATCTCTGGCGAACAGATGTTTCTCCTGTACGACACCTTCGGCATCCCGGTCGATCTCATCGGCGAGATGGCCGAGGAGGAAGGGGTCACGCTCGACCACGAAGGGTTCGAGACGATGATGGCCGGCGCCAAGGCAAAGGCCAAGGCATCATCGAAGTTCCAATCGTCGACGGATGCCGCAACCTTCGCGAAGGTTGCCGAGAAAACGGGCCCGGTCGAATTCGTCGGCTACGATCGAATGGTCGATGTCCCATCGAACGTGAAGGCGATCGTCATCGCCGGCAAGGAGCAGGACGCCATCCATCACGGCGCGGAAGGGGAGGTGGTCCTTTCTCCGACACCGTTCTATGCCGAGTCAGGTGGCCAGATCGGCGACGCCGGCACGCTGGAGTGGGACGGCGGCCGGGCCTCGGTGCTCGACACGCAGAAGCCGGTCGGCGATCTGATCGTCTCCCGCGTCCGCGTCGATGAGGGCCACCTCACAGTGAATTCGCAAGTCCGCGCCTCGGTGCCTGTGCCGACGCGTCTCGATACGACCGCGAATCACACGGCGACGCATCTGCTGCACAAGGCGTTGAAGGATGTGCTGGGAGAGACTGTCCAGCAGGCCGGCTCGCTGGTCGCGCCGGACCGGCTCCGCTTCGACTATACCTACCACCAGGCTCCATCCGAGGAGCAGTTGCGGCGGGTCGAGGAGATCGTCAACGACAAGATCCGCGAGAACCTCGAAGTCACGAAGACGGTCATGCCGATCGCCGAGGCGAAGAAGACCGGGGCGGTGGCCATGTTCGGCGAGAAGTACGGCGAAAACGTGCGCATCGTCACCGCGGGCGATTTTTCGCGCGAATTCTGCGGAGGCTGCCACGTCAACAGAACCGGCGACATCGGCCTGTTCAAGATCACCAGCGATCGATCTCTGGCTGCCGGCGTTCGCCGCATGGAAGCGCTCACCGGCCGCGGCGCGCTGGCGTACTTCCAGACGATCGAAGATGCCGCGCACGAAGTGCAGCAGCAGCTCAATGTGCGCCTCGAAGATCTCCCCGTTCAGTTGCGCGCGATGCAGGAGAAACAGAAGGCGCTGGAGAAGGAGCTCAAGCAGCTCAAGTTGAAAGTGGCCGGCGGCGGCACGGCCGTCTCGGCGTCACAGGCTGACGACTCCATCGACATCGACGGCGTGAAGCTGGTGGCCCGCCGCATCGACGACGTCAGCGGCGGCGATCTCCGCAATCTCGCCGACACCTTCCGTTCGAAGCTCAAGTCGGGCGTCGTGGTCCTCGGCTCGGTCACCGACAGCAAGGTCACGCTTCTGACCGCCGTCACGAAAGACCTCCTCGACCGCGTCAACGCCAACACTCTTATCAACAAACTGGCCCCGATCGTCGGCGGAAAGGGAGGTGGGAAGCCTGATCTGGCGCAGGCAGGCGGGAAGGATCCGGACAAACTCAACGAAGCGATCGCGCACGCGGGGCAGGCGTTGCGTGAGGTGTTGGGGGGGTAAGGGTTTCACGCGGAGACGCGGAGACGCGGAGAAGAGGACGAGATCCTTTTTCTCCGCGTTCTCCGCGCCTCCGCGTGAGTCCTTCACACCGTCCACCTCCACGGCCGGATCCGATCCGCGATCGGGCGGAACGCGTCAGGGTAGTGACTGACGACGAACCGCCATCCGGTCCAGAAGAGCGAGAGGATGTCGTGGCGGACTTCGCCGTCATGTGGATGGCGGGCCAGGTAGGCGGAGGTCAGGCTGATGATCTGCAGTTTCTTGCGGCGATCGACGGCGTCGACCCCGTAGCCGGCAGCGACGCTCTGCCGCGTCTTCACCTCGACGAAGACGAGCATTCCTCCGCGGCGCACGACGAGATCGATCTCACCGCCCCGCATGCGAAGGTTCCGCTCCACGATGCGATATCCGCGCAGCCGGTAGAACCAGGCCGCGCGCCGCTCACCGCGTTTTCCGAGCAGTCGGGAGGGGATGCGCATCCGCCGAGGATCCCTCGGGAACACGACTTGCGGAGAAGTTCTACTGAAAGTGGATCTCGCGCCGGAGCGCTGGCGTCTCGCCGGCTGGCGCGGGGGCGTCTCGCCCCGCTCTGGAGGAGACCATACATTCACTCGTAACCACACAGCGGCGGGACGCCGCTGCGCCAGCCGGCGAGACGCCAGCGCTCCGGTTGTCCTCTACTTCCTGTGGAAGTGCTTTTCGATGTCCAGGTGCCGGATGTCGACGATGATCGGGCGGCCGTGGGGGCAGGCGAAGGGGTTCGAGGAGTCGAGAAGCTCGGCGGTGAGGCGGGCCATCTCTTCGCCGTTGAGGGGGCGGTGGACCTTGATGGCGGCCTGGCAGGCGAGCGAGGCGCAGACTTTCTCGCGGACGTGGAGCAGGTGCGAGCGCTCGTCGAGCGAGGCGTCGACGAGCTTGTGCAGGAAGGCCTCGACGTCGTTCTTGACCAGCTCCGGCGGGACGGCGGCGATGGCGAAGACGTTGCCGGAGAAACGCTCGATGTCGAATCCGACCACGCGCAACTCGGCGAGATGCGATTCCAGGATGGCGCTTTCGGCGGCGCCGCTCTCGTAGAGAATGGGCGTCAGGAGTTGTTGCGTCATCGGCGTCTGTTCGGCGGCGCGGTCGAAGTAGCGGTCGTAGAGCACGCGCTCGTGGGCGACATGCTGATCGATGAGTCGCAGGCCGGTCGGCGTGTCGATGACGATGTAGCTCATCCGGTACTGGCCGATGACGCGCCCCTGCAGATCGCCGAGCCGCGGCCCGTCCGCGAGCAGCGGCGCCTCGATCGTCGCGGTCTGTTCGCGCAACGGCGGCTGCACCACGCTCTGCCGCTGAAACAGCGGGGTGAACTCGGGGAGATAGGCGTGCGGCGCATCGTCAAACCGTTGCGGTGAAAAGAGAGCCGGCGGCGGCGATGCCGGTGCGCCCGGTTGCAGCAGCTCCGCGCCTTCTTCGGCGCCGCCGAGTGCGGCCTTGATGCCCTGCTCGACGGCGACGTGGACCGAGCTCGAGTCGCGGAAGCGCACTTCGGTTTTCGCGGGATGAACGTTGACGTCGACGAGGTCCGGCTCGATCTCGACGAACAGCACGATGGCCGGATGCCCGTCGAAGTCGAAGGCCTCCGCTCCGCGGTTGGCCGCATGCGTCAGCACGCGGTCTTTCACCAGCCGGCCGTTGACGAAAAAGAACTGATTGCGGCGGCTGCCGAAACGAAGACCGCGCGTGACGTAGCCGGAGGCGTGGACGCGGTCGATGGTGATGTCGACTTCCTCCAAGAACGGCGCGGCTTCGTTGCCGATGATCTGGGCGACGCGGTCGCGCATCGTCGGCGCCGGCGGCAGGTCGACGACGGTCCGGCCGTTGTGCTCGACGCGGAAGGCGCGAGAGGGGAGAGGCAGCGCGTAGGAGGAGACGATGGTCACGATCGACCGGAACTCGGCGTCGGCGGACTTGAGGAACTTGCGCCGCGCGGGGACGTTCTCGAACAGCTCGCGCACGACGATGGTGGTGCCGCGGTCGCGCGCGGCCGGGCGCGACGTGCGCGCGCCGGTGAGCGGATCGCATTCGATCTCGATGGCGGCATCGGCGCTGCCGTCGCTCGTGGTCAGGTTGAAGCGCGAGACGCTGGCGATCGACGGCAGCGCTTCGCCGCGAAAGCCGAGGGTCCGCACCTGCGCCAGATCGTCGAAGCCGGCGATCTTCGAGGTGGCGTGGCGCTCGAGGGCGAGAAGGGCGTCGTCGTGCGCCATCCCATGTCCGTTGTCGCGCACCTCGATCAGCTTCTTGCCGCCATTTTCGAGGAGGACGTCGATGACCGTGGCCCCGGCGTCGATGGCGTTCTCGACGAGCTCTTTGACCACCGAGGCCGGACGCTCCACGACCTCACCGGCAGCGATCTGGTTGATCAGATCGGAGGGGAGGAGGTGGATGCGGGGCACGTGGGGATTATCTCGCGGTTGCGCGGTCTCGCGGTTGCGGGGTCTCGCGGTGTTTGGGTTGCTGAGTTGCAAGGTTGCAAGGTTGCTGGGTTACTCGGTGCCAAGCGATAAGCACTGAGCAACCTTGCAACCCAGCAACCTAGCAACCCAACACCGCGAGACCGCGCAACCCCGCGACCTCGCTACTGCACAGAGAACACAATCTTCCCAAACGCCTCTCTCGCTTCGAGAATGCGATGCCCCTCGGCAACCTCGGCCAGCGGCAATACGCGGTCGATGACCGGATGTAGGCGGCCGGCTTCGACGAACTTCATGATCTCGTGCAGCTCGGCCAGGCTTCCCATCGTCGAGCCAAGGATGGAAAGCAGCTTGAAGAAGACGAGGCGGAGATTGATCGCCACCTCGCCGCCCGAGGTCGAGCCGCAGGTGACGAGGCGGCCCCCTTTGGCCAGGGCGCGCAGGGAGCGCTCGAACGTCTCGCCGCCGACGTGCTCGACGACGACGTCGACGCCGCGTTTGCCGGTGAGACGGCGCACGTCATCGAGAAAATCGACCTCTGTGTAGACGATCGTCTCGTCGGCGCCGAGGGACTTTGCGCGCGAGGCTTTTTCCTCGGTGCCGGCGGTGGCGTAGACGGTGGCCCCCCACAATTTTGCGATCTGGATGGCGGCGCTGCCGACACCGGAGCCGCCGGCCTGGACCAGCACCGTTTCCCCCGGCCGCAGTTGCGCGCGGGCTACGAGCATGTGCCACGCGGTGAGCATGTCGAGCGGCAGCGCGGCCGCCTCGGCAAAGGAGAGTCCGGCCGGCTTGCGGATCAGATTGCGCACCGGGACCGCGATCATCTCGGCCGCACCGCCGCTGACGGTCTCGCCGAAGATGCCGGACTGGCGGCAGAGTGGATCGTTGCCGGAGAGGCAGGCCTGGCAGAGTCCGCAGGAGTAGCCGGGAGCGACGATCACCTCGTCGCCGGCTTTCCAGCGCGGGTCGTCGACCGTCTCGATGACGCCGGCAACCTCGGATCCGGGAATCATTGGCAGCGGGAACTTGTGGCCGGGGACGCCGCGGCGCAGCCAGATGTCGAGATGGTTGAGGGCGACGGCTCGGACGCGGACGACCGCTTCGCCGGGGCGGGCGGCTGGGTCGGGGACCTCGGCCATCTCCAGCTTGTCGAGGCCACCGTGCTCGCGGATCAGGATCGCCTTCATGCGCGGCGGATGATACGCCGCTACAATGGCGGGCACACGCATTGCCTTTCATCATGATCGTGCTTCGAAGAATCACTGCTCTTTTGGCCATGGTCGCCCTCATCGGGCTGCTGTTTTTGCTGATCTGGCATGTGGAGATGCATCACGAGCACGGTTCGGGCAGCGGCGAGCCGGTGGTGGTCACATTGTCCTCCCGCGCGGCCTGAGCTCTCGCTAAACCACTGTAATCAGGCCACTAATTGCTGGCATGACCGATGCTTTCTTAATGGTCATGAGAGCAAATAAACTGACAATCGGCGTGGCAGTAGTTGCCGCGTTCGTCCTTTCGACAATCCCCGTCATGGCGCAGCAGCCGGCGACGCGCGACCTTACACCTCAGTTCGCAACAGCCGGTGTGGCGATCGAAGACCTTCGCGTGGTCGAAGTCGGTGGCATCATCGTCCTTCGAGGCAGGACTACCGACAGGGCCGCGGCGGAGAAGGCGGCGACGGTCGCACAAACCCTTGGTTTCTCGCGTGTGGCGAACCTGATCCAGGTCGCGGATGCTCCTGACGACGCGCGCATCACGCGTGCCGCGGAGCGCGAGCTGTCTGTTCACCGCGGGCTGGACGGAACGCAGATCGTAGTCGACTCGACGAACGGCATCGTTCGCCTCAGCGGCAAGGTCTCCAACGAAGTGCAGAAGGACGTAGCGGTCAGCCTGGTCAAGAACATCGATGGCGTGCGCGCCGTGCAGATCGCGCTGCAGAGGTGATGTGGCGGTTGCGAGGTCTCGCGGTTACGCGGTCTCGGTGTGTGGGTTGCTTGGTTGCTAAGTTGCTTGGTTACTGAGTCCTGCAACCCAGAAACTCAGCAACCCAGAAACCCCACCGCAAGACCCCGCAACCGCGAGACTGCGCAACCCGCTACCGCACCGTGTGAATCGTGAACTGAACCTTATTGCTCTTCCGCTCGGCCGGCGCGCGGATGGTGTGGGCGAAGAGGACGCTGAGCAGGACGTCGTAGTCGCGCACCGTGAGCTGCATCTCCGTGCCGAGGCCTGCATCGACCGCGAAGTCTCTCGTCTTGAAAACATCCTGATAGGCGAAGGCGGCATTCCCGAAGCCCGCGTAGGCGATGGCATAGGCGGTATTGAAATGCAGGGCGCGGTAGCGGAAGTCGCGGTTGCGGAAGACCGGGACGAAATACTCGTTCGTCATGTGGAACTCATTCGTCCCATCCGAGACGCTGTTGGTGGTGGAGAGCGATCGCAGCGCCTCCCGCCCGGCCAGGGAGAACATCTCGTAGCCGGGGATCGAATAGCACTCCACCAGCGGAACGGCGGGAGTGTCCTTGCAGAGGAACTGCTTGGCCACGAAGGTTCCGACGTGCGCGCGGGTGACGACGAATGACGTCGACGACACGTCCCATCGTCTGATGCCCTCGGCCTCCAGCTTCGTGTACTTGTAGTCGCCCGTCGAGACCTTCCCCGCCTGCGTCAGCGCCGCGGCGAAGCTGAATTTCTGCGGCCCGAGCTCGCGGAAAACGGTGAGGACAGGCACGAGCCGGCCGCGCGATTCCCCGACGATCGAGTTCAGTGTTTCGTCGAACTCCGTGCCGTACTGGTAGCCGAGCTTCGTGTAGATGTTGTTCTTGCGGTTGTCGACGCGCGTCACGTCGCCGAAGGTGAGGCGATCGTCCTGCAGCAGCGTGAAATAGCGATGGTTGTAGTCGCGCGGAAACTCCAGCAGCAGCAGCCCGCCGCGCGTGCGCTCGAATTCGTTCTGATGGCTGCCGATGGCGCCGAACGAGATCGAGTCGAAGACGCCGATCTTGTAGGTGAAGTTCTGCGCGTAGTACTTGTAGCGGAGGAAGGTGCTGATGTCGCCGGTGACGAACTTGTAGTCGATCTGGCTCTCGAACAGCACGTTCTTGATCAGCTTCCGAAGGCGGATGCTGGCGCGGCCATCGGCGAGGTAGATGTTCGGCAACGCGTCGCGGCGGTCGTATCCGCTGGCGGCGACCGTGGAGAGAGGAGGCGTCGGCTGCGGCTGCTGCTGCGGCTGAGTTGCGGGCGGTGGCGTGGGGGGCAGCGGCTCCAGCGCCGGAGGCTCCGGCTCGGGCGCCGGAACGGGTGCCGGCTGTGGCGGCTTGGTCTGCGTGGACGGTGGAGGCGGTGGAGTCTGTGGCGGAGGTGGCTCCTGTGCGAGGACGGTTGCCGCTGCAAGAATTACCGCGAACGTAACTGCCATCGGCTGGATTCGCATGGCGGCATCGTATCAAAAGGGCCGAATAAGGTCTGATGTTGCGTCACTCAAGGTATGGTAAGCTCAAGACGTTGAAGCCTTTATCGTTTGCATTCGTTTGGCTTTGGCACACGTTTTGTAAACCGCGCCGAGCAGTACATCGCGGACGGACCGTGCGAACTTTAGGAGGTGTTACTTGTTGCATCTGAGACTTCGATCCCTGATCCCATTGCTTTGCTTCATCATCGTGCCGTCGCTTCTGGCACAAACAACCTCGCTGTCGTCGATCTCGACGGAGGATCAGGCAGCGCTCGTAGCGCCGACCGCGTCCGGCGAGACCGGCCTCTTCAATGTCATCACGGCCGACACGCTGCGTCATGGCGATTGGTCCTTCGGTGTTTACTACCAGGACTGGGATCTCGAGGCGGCCCCGGCCCCTTTCATCATCCCGTCGGCGCGTGCTCACAAGAACCTGGGCTACGACCTCTATCGTCTCAACGGATCGATCGGGTACGGCCTGACCGACAACTGGGAGATCTCGGCATCGCTCCCGTTTGACCGCATCGTCGGTCACGGCGGCGACCGCAACGGGTTCATCAACGGCTTCTACTATCAGGGGAAATTCTCCGACAGCGGAATGGCTCCTCTGCACCTGGCCACGAAGTTCAGCTTCGGGGCGCCGACAGCGACGTCGAAGTTCGCCGTCTCGCTGTTTGCCGATCTTCCGACCGGCCAGAAGGACAGCGGAATCTCCAGCGGCGCCACGAACTTCGGGGCCGGCCTGCACTACACGGCCAGCCAGTTCACGGTCGGTGGTTCGTACACCATCGTCGGCGACCGCAGCGCCAAGAATTCGAACTTCCCGACGCTCTTCCCCGACTCCGTCAAGCTTCCGAATGAGTTCCGCGCCGAGGTGGGCTGGAATCATCCGCTGCACTTCTGGCGGACCACCAACTGGATCACCGAGGCCAGCACGGTGATGTACTCCGGCGGTGATAGGAAGCCTCCCGCACCGGTCAACCTGGTCACCGGTCTGCGTCACTGGATCGGCGACAGCGGCTGGTCGATCAACGGTGGCGTGCGCTGGAACGCGGCGAAGTTCAGCCGCGATCACAAAGAGTGCCGCGTGACCGAGCTCGATGACTGCGGCCTGTCCGGCCTGGTCGGCATCACCTACTCGCCGCTCCATCTGGCGGCTGTCGCTCCGCCTCCGCCGCCGCCCCCCGCTCCGACGCCGGAGCCTCCGCCCCCGCCGCCGCCCCCGACACCGGTTGCTCCGCCTGAGCCGCCGCCGGTGACGCCGCCGCACGTTCCCACCGAGCTCCGCACCGACGAGATCCATTTCGAATCCGGTTCGGCGCGCCTGACGAACATCGCCAAGGCCATCCTGGATGACGTCGCTCTTCGCATGAAGCAGGAGCCGACCTCCACGGCCATCGTCATCGGTTACAACGACGACAAGGAGAACACCGGTCCGAATCACGATCTCGATCGCCGCCGCGCCGAAGCGGTTCGCGATTACCTCGTCAGCCGCCACGGCATCGACCCGTCGCGCATCACGGTCGAAGGCCGCGACGCACGCGAGCCGGCCAGCACCGACAACACCGCCGAAGGCCGTCTACGCAATCGCCGCGTGACGATCAAGCTGATGCTTCCGTAGTCGTACTCGACAGCCGTAATTGCGAAGGGCAGCCGGCTAGGCTGCCTTTCGTGTTTTACGGGGTCTCGCGGTCTCGCGGTTTCGGGGTCTCGCGGTGTCCGGTTGCTGGGTTGCTGAGTTGCAGGGTCACATGAAACGCTATTCAACACTCCAGCAACCTTGCAACCCAGTAACCTTGCAACCCAACACCGCGAGACCCCGCAACCGCGAGACCGCGCAACCGCCTACGGCAGCTCGATCTCCGGATCCTCATCCCTTGCCCGGTAGAGAATGGCCAGCTTTCCGATATTGCCGGCGACGTCCGCGCCGCACTCCCGGGCCAGATCCTCGGCCAGCGCTTTCCGCTGCGACGAATCGTCGGACTCGATGCGGACCTTGATCAGCTCGTGCGCGGCCAGAGAGCGTTTCGTCTCTTCGACCACCGAGGGGCTGGCGCCGGCGCGGCCGACACGGACGACCGGCTCGAGAGCATGGGCCAGTCCTTTGAGGTATTGGCGTTGTTTCGAGGTGAGCGCCATGGCCGGCGCATGGTAGCAGAGCCGTCCTGCGTTACTCTTGCCTGCATGAAGCACGTCGCCTTCCTTGTTCTGTTCTTCGTCGCCTCGGCCGGTCTCGCGCAGGACGCCGATCTCATCAACCCCGATCGCCCCGGAATCGCTGACGGCAGCGCCGCCGTCGGCCGCGGCATCTTCCAGATCGAGGCCGGTCTCGAGCGCGATCACGGCTCGGATGGACGGTCGCTCTCCACGCCTCTCCTCCTCCGTTACGGCGTCAGCAAGGCCTTCGAGCTGCGCGTCGAAGGCAATGGTTACATCAACGCCGATGGTGCCAATGGATTCGCGCCGCTCTCGATCGGCGCGAAATACCACTTCGCCGATGCTCCGTCGCTCGGCGTGATCGCCCGGGTCTTCGTCCCGTCAGGCTCCGGCGCGCAACGCTCCCATACCACGAACGGCGATGTTCGCCTGGCCGCCGACATCAACCTCGGCGAGAAGTGGTCGCTGAACCCGAACATCGGCGTCGCCTCGCAGGACGACGGCAACGGCCGCTTCACCTCCGGCCTGGCCGCCCTGACCGTGCAGTACAACATCTCCGATCGCGCCAACGTCTTCGTCGACGGCGCCGTGCAGTCCCCCGAGGAAAAGGGAGGAACGACGTCTCTGATCGTCGACGCCGGCGCCGCCTGGATCATCGGCCGCAACACGCAGCTCGACGTTTCAGCCGGCTGGGGCGCACACGGCACGACGGCGCCAAATGTGTTCATAGGGGCGGGCATCAGCCGTCGGTTCTAGCGTGCAAGTCTCACACGCTGAGTGGAATTGCCGGCACCCTGTTGGTGGCGAAAACTTGGGACGATGTGGAGTTGTGCGAGCCTTCGTTCTCGGCAGTACCTCCAATCGAGAGTCCTTCTCCCCCAGCGCTTTTCAGCTGGGGGAGAAGGTGCCGAAGGCGGATGAGGGGGCGTTTTACGAGTATGTGATTCGCGCGCCTTCGAGCGCTCTCGGACCAGCGTCGGTAAATCGCCCATTCCGCGTATACGCCCCCCTCATCCGGCTTCGCCACCTTCTCCCCCCCACAAGAAACCGTGGGGGGAGAAGGGCTCTCGACGAAGGGAGTGGCAAGGCCCTCGCGGGAACAATTCAAGTGAGCGTGTGAGAAATGCAGGTTAGCGTTAGCGCGCATCAGAAGTTTTTCACCGAGGCATTCCGATGGCCTCTGTGTCCTCTGTGCCTTTGTGGTTAAAAGCCTTTCGGCGCCCGCGGCAATTGACCACGCGCCTGCGTTCCTGACCCACCCCCACTTGGCGCCGCTACAACAGCCGCGCCTGACTGCGCCTGCGGGGCGTCGGCGGCGGGGGCGACGTGCAGGGGATCGGTGATTACGGCGGGGAGCACGGGGAGGCGGGGCTCGGGGAGCTTGAAGATCCAGCTTGCCTCGATCCGTTTGCCGGATTTGGCGTCGGTGGCCCAGACCAGGGCTCGCTGGTAGGTTCCCTTCAGCGCCTCTTTCACCGCGGCGACGGAGATCGCGCCGGTGCTGGGGTCATAGGAGAAGGGGAGAGTGCCGGGGACGCTGAGCAGAGCCATGCCCACCGACTTCGGGTCGACCTTTTCGTGATTGGGGATCCGTGCCGAGACCGTCAGGGTCTGGCCGGGATCGTAGATGACGCCGGGCTGCGGGGTCATCTCGTCGAGGTGCATGGAGCCCGCGCCGAGGTAGTGGCGGAAAGAGACGAAATCCATCTTCTTCTCCACCACCATGCGGCGCATCTTCAGCGGATTGCTGCCGCGGCGCACTTTGCCGGCCTCGCAGGTCAGGGCGGCGCCATAGCCCGCTCTGCCGACGCTGTCGACGAGATTGTGGTCGTAATCGCCGAAGGGATAGGCGAAGAAGAGCACCGGCTTGCCGGTGGCGTGCTCGATCAACCGCTTGCTGTCGAGCAGCTCCCGCTCCAGCCAGCCGGCGTAGGCGCGCTGGTCGAGCTCCGCGTGCCGGCGATGGGTCAGGAACGGATGCGACAGGGAGTGGCTCTCGAAGTCGACGCCGGCGTCCGACATCTCTTTGATCTGTTTCCAGTTCAGAGCGTGCGACGTCTGACCGACGATCTGCGGATAAATGAACACGGTGAACGGAAAACCGTAGCGCCTCATCTCCGGATAGACCTCGGTGTACGTACTGCGCCAGCCGTCGTCGATGGTGACGACGATGGCGTTTCGCGGCAGCGAGGCCCTCTTTCCGGTCACGTATTCATAGAGCTCGCGAAGCGGAATGACGTTGTAGCCGGTCATCGCCAGATAGCGCATCTGCTGGCGGAATGTCTCGCGGGAGACCTCCATGCGCGGGTCCTGGGGCGATTCGACGATGTGGTAGCAAAGCACCGTCGCTCCGAAGTCGGATTCAGCCGGGGCAGCGTACGCAGCGATACCGGAAACCAGGATGGAAATGAGTGCTGCCGTCAACGCCCGCGCGGCCATGAATGCTCCCGAATGAATAAAGGTCCGACGATGTCTCTCACGCATCTGCAGGGATAGTGCCGAAGCGCGGTTGATTGTATCGCGGTATTGAGGATACGGTGGTGCGGGGTTACGCGGTCTCGCGGTTGCGGGGTCTCGCGGGAGGCGGGTTGCTGGGTTTCTGGGTTGCTGGTTTCTTGCCGGGAGGATCAGTTGCCCCAGCAGGCTCCCGACCGCGAGACCGCGCAACCGCGAGACCGCGCAACCCAGCAACTCAGCAACCCAGCACCCCCCCACCCCC